>Ga0306921_10000736_pt1 | contig 30101 bp, 26 predicted proteins | sample sta12Cox44000080_FD_203760 | JGI IMG/M metagenome (GOLD analysis project Ga0306921, IMG submission 203760) | Lab enrichment of tropical soil microbial communities from Luquillo Experimental Forest, Puerto Rico - statoxic.12C.oxic.44.000.080 (v2)... | ecosystem: Environmental > Terrestrial >... | reverse complement strand
GCCTTTCCGGCCTGGTGCCTGGGCCATGATCCGAGCGCGCAGATCCTCTGCGTCAGTTACGCGCAGGACCTCGCCGACAAATTGTCGCGCGACTGCCGGCATATCGTCGCCGCCGACTGGTAACCAGCAGCTCTTCCCGACCCGTCTCTCGCCGCGGCATCAGGCGGTGCCCGAGTTCGAGACCACGGCGCAGGGGTGCCGGATCGCCACCTCGGTCGGCGGCGTCCTGACCGGGCGGGGTGCCGACATCATCGTCATCGACGACCCGCTGAAGCCCGAAGAGGCCTCGTCGCAAAACCCAACGCCAGGCAGCCAACGAGTGGTACGACCACACCCTCCACAGCCGGCTCAACGACGAGCTCTCGGGTGCCATCGTCCTGATCACGCACCGGCCGCACGAGAGCCTGCCCTCGGGCGTGACCCGAGGGATGACCTCGCCGGTCACGTCATGGCACAGGAGCCGTGGGAGGTCGTGCGTCTCCCGGCGATCGCCGACGACGATGAGCTGCACCAGGTCGAGACGATGTTCGGGCGGCAATCCTTCGGCCGCAAATCAGGAGAGGCCTTGCATCCCGAGCGCGAGCCGCCCGAAATGCTCGAGCAGATCCGCCGCACGCTCGGTGAGTACAATTTCGCCGGCCATACCAGCAGGCGCCGTCGCCGCACAGCGGCGGCATGGTCAAGGCGGCGTGGTTCAGGAATTACGCACCGAGCGAACGGCCCGAGAAATTCGATCGCATCGTGCAGAGCTGGGACACCGCCAACAAGGCGAGCGAGCTCAGCGACTTCAGCGTGTGCACCACCTGGGGGATCAAGGGCAAGGACCTTTATCTCTTACACGTGCTGCGCAAGCGCATGGAATATCCGGAGCTGAAGCGCGCGGTGCGCGAGCAATGCGAGGCCTTCGATGACAAGGCCTCCGGGACCCAGCTGATCCAGGAATTGATCGAGCAGGGATTGCACGCTGTCACTCGCTACCAGCCGCAGTCGGACAAGATCATGCGCATGCACGCCCAGACCGCGATGATGGAGAACGGCTTCGTCCATCTGCCCAAGGAGGCGGCATGGCTCGCCGAATACCTGCACGAGCTGACGGTGTTTCCGAACGACAAGCACGACGACCAGGTCGACTCGACGGCGCAGCTGCTCGACTGGTTCAAGCAGGCTGCGAGCGGCCCCACCTCCAACGCCGGGATCTGGTATTATTACAAGCAACTTGCCGAGCAGGCGCGTGCGCAGCCGGCGCGGCTCGAGCCGTTATCGGTAATGGCGAAGCGACTGGGCCTCCTCCGCTGGCGACCCCGGGGCCGAAACACGACGCTATAGCAGGCAGGGTGGGTGCGGGCCGCGCCGCGCGATTTGCCGGAATAGGTCACGGGTTCTTGCGTGCGCCCAATGCGATCCGATGGCTTGCCTCCTGGCCGAGGAATCGTAGGGAGTGTGAGGTAGTTCACACTTAGTTCGGTAGCTTTGCACTTAACGTTATGGTGTCATAAAGGAAAAGCTGCGGGAGGATCCGTTGCCTGAAAATGGCACGATGCGATCTGCAGATCGATGTTGGTTCGTGCCGCCAGCGCCGGCCGTCTCCACATCTGCGCGGCGGCAGGGCGGCGCCGACCCTTGGACGCGAAGTGCACATTCCGGAAAGCAGGGGTGACCAAATGAATTTCGAACAGAACCTTTTCATCAGTTACGCCCACATCGACGATCAGCCACTGACGCCGGGCGAGAAGGGCTGGATCACGCGGTTTCATGCGACCCTGAAGGCCATTTGAGCATGCGCATGGGCCGCGAGGCGAAGATTTGGAGAGACGAGAAACTGCAAGGCAACGATGTTTTTTCGAACGAGATCGTCGCCCAGTTCAAGCAGTCCGCCGTTCTCGTTTCCGTAGTGACATCTCGCTATCTCAATTCGGAGTGGTGCACGCGCGAAGCCCGCGAATTTTGTGAGAGTGCGCAGCAGACCGGGGGGCTGGTGGTCGGCAACAAATCGCGGGTGTTTAAGGTGATCAAGACCCCGGTTGACACCCAGGAGTCGCTCCCGGTTTCCATGCAGGAAATTCTTGGCTACGAGTTTTTTTCCGTCAAGGACGGGGTGCCGCTCGAATTCGATCCTGCCTATGGGCAAGAGTATGCTCAGCTTTACAACCAGAACATTGCAAAACTGGCCTGGGAGGTTGCGCAACTGCTCAAGACAATGGAGGCTGAGGGGAGCGCGAGCGACAGCAGCGGCAAGAATGTTCATAATGAGCCGCAGACGCCCAGCAAGCCGGCCGTGTATCTTGCCGAATGCAGCTACGACCGGAAACAGGCGAGGGAGCTCATCGAAGGGGGAGCTGAAACGCCTTGGTTATCCAGTCCTTCCGGACAAACGATTGCCGCAGGATGAGGCGGAATACGTTGCGGCCGTGGAGACCTTTCTGACGCGCTGCGCGCTCTCGATCCATCTCGTCGGCGAGAAATATGGCATCGTACCCGATGGCCCCACCGATAAGTCGGCCAGCATCCTCCAAAACGAACTGGCCGTCGCGCGTTGTCATAGCGGCGGCCTCAAGCGGCTGATTTGGCTGCCGCAGGGAACCCGCTCGGAGCACGCGCCCCAGCAGGCGTTTATCGAGGCGCTGCACCAGGACGCACAAGCTCAGTTCGGCGCAGACCTGATCGCGGGAGACATCGAGGAGCTGAGAGCCGCAATCCACGCCACCATGCGGAAGATCGAGGAACCAGAAGCGAAGCAACTGGAACGCGACCCCGTGGAGGAGCGGGCCGCCGACGGAGAAAGTACAAAGCTAATCTATTTTATATGTGACGAGAAAGACCGGAAAGCCAGCGTTCCGGTGCGCAGGTTGTGCAAACAACTAGGGTATGAGGTCGCCCTCCCGGCCTTCGAGGGCGACGCCTCCCAGGTTCGGAAGACCAACCAGCAACTCCTGGCCAGTTGCGATTCCGTCTTCGTCTTTTATGGAGCCGGGGACGAGGCATGGAAACGCACCATCGACAGCGAACTCAAGAAGATGGCGGGCTACCGGGGCGGAAAGCCCCTAACCGCCAGGTGCATTTACCTGGCCGAGCCAAGAACGAGCGATAAGGAAGACCTGATCGACATGGAGGAGCCCGGTCTGATCGACGGATTGGGCGGCTTTGCGGAGGAGGCGGTGGCCAAATCGATGCAGGCCGTGACCGCAGCCGGAGCGATCTCATGAGCGCCGCCGTGGCCGGCCTACAAACGAACCCCTTTCCGGGCCTGCGGCCCTTCAGGGAGGATGAGGAGCACCTGTTTTTTGGCCGGGAGAACCAGATCGACGCCATGGTCGACAAGCTGGCAGAGACCCACTTCCTGGCCGTCATCGGCACATCGGGGAGCGGCAAATCCTCGCTCGTTAACTGCGGGCTACGCCCTGCCCTTCGCCAAGGCTTGATGGCCCGGGCCGGCACGGCCTGGCGCATGGCGCAGTTTCGTCCCGGCAATGATCCGATCGGCGCGATGGCGCGCGCGCTGGCGCGGGATGGCGTGCTGTTTCATGAGGATGCGGCGGCTGGCCTGACGTTGGCCGAGATTATCGAAACCACCTTGCGCATGAGCAAGCTGGGACTGATCGACATCTGCGAGCAGGCGGCGTTGGACAAGGGCGTCAACCTGCTGGTGGTGGTGGATCAATTCGAAGAACTCTTTCGCTACCGTCAATTGGGAACCGCCGGGCGCGGGGGCGACCAACGGATCAGTGAGGAAGCCGCTGCATTCGTGAACCTGCTGCTGGAGGTCGGGGAGCGGGCGGTCGGCCAAATCTTTATCGTCGTGACGATGCGCTCGGACTTTCTCGGCGACTGCACGCAGTTTCCCGGCTTGGCCGAGGCCATCAACGCGGGGCAGTACCTGGTGCCGCGGATGACCCGCGACGAGCGCCGCGCGGCAATCGAGGGCCCCATCCGGGTGGGGCGCGCGGAGATCGCGCCGGTCTTGCTGACGCGCCTGGTCAATGATGTCGGCGACAACCCGGATCAGCTGTCGATCCTGCAGCACGCCCTGAACCGCACCTGGGCGCGTTGGCAGGACCAGAGCGGGGGCAATGGGCCATTGGACCTGGCGCATTATGAGGCCATCGGCACGATGGCCCATGCCCTGGACCAGCATGCCGAGCAAGCCTATGCGGAACTAGGCGCCACGCGGCAGCAGCAAATCTGCGAAAAGCTCTTCAAGGCGCTCACCGACAAAGCGACGGACCCGCGCGGTGTGCGACGCCCAACCACCTTGGGCGAGCTGCGCGTCCTGACCGACGCGACGGCAGTGGAGGTCGCCGAAGTGATCGCCGTGTTCCGCGATCCAAGCCGTTCTTTTTTGATGCCTCCGGCCGGGGAAGCGCTCGAGGCGGAGACGGTGATCGACATCTCGCACGAGAGCCTGATGCGGGTGTGGCAGCGACTCATCAAATGGGCCGATGAGGAAGCCCAGTCGGCACGGATCTACCGCCGCCTGGCCGACACGGCAGACCTGCATGCGGCGGGCAACGCGAGCCTGTGGCGCGACCCGGAACTGCAACTGGCGCTCGATTGGCGCGAGAAAAACCAACCGAACGAGACTTGGGCCTCGCGCTACCATCCTGGGTTTGCGGCGGCCACGCGTTTCCTAACGGAGAGCAGCGCGGCGCGCGAGGCCGAGCGGGCCGAACGACAGCAGCAGCGCCAGCGGGAACGCGAGGCCCAACAGGAGAAGGCCGAGGCTCAGGCCAGATACGCCCGGCGCATGCGCCGGGCGGCCTTTATCAGCAGCGCACTCGCCGGGGTGGCTGTGGTTTTCTGTTTGGTCGCCGTGGGCTTCGGTGTGTGGGCTTATAAGGCTTCCAACATTGCCGAAGCGAATAAAGAGGAAGCCCAGACCTACTTATACGAAACGCAGATCACGCAGTCGCGTTCGCTCGTGAGTGCGGCCGAGAAAGATCCAAGTGATCAGTCAACGAGAATCCTGCTGGCCCTCGAAGCGTTGCCGGATGTTAAGGAGAAGATCGAACGGCCCGTCGTTTTCGAAGCGCAAGAAAGCGTAATCGAGGGAATTAATAACCTGCGCGAGCTGGCCGTGGTCTCGGCCCACACCGGTGCCGTCTGGGCAGTGGCGGTGTCGAGGGACGGCGCCCGCATCGTCACCGGCTCAGGCGACAAAACCGCGCGGGTGTGGGACGCCCAGACCGAGACCGAGCTGCTTCAGCTGAAGGGCCACACCGATGGCGTCTGGGCAGCGGCGGTGACGCCGGACGGCGCCCGCGTTGTCACCGGCTCGAGAGACAAGACCGCGCGGGTGTGGGACGCACGCACCGGGGACGAGCTGCTTCAGCTCAACGGCCACACCGATGGCGTCTCGGCAGCGGCGGTGACGCCGGACGGCGCCCGCGTCGTCACCGCCTCGAGAGACAAGACCGCGCGGGTGTGGGACGCACGCACCGGGGACGAGCTGCTTCAGCTCAACGGCCACACCAACTGGGTCCTCGCGGTGGCGGTGACGCCCGACGGCGCCCGCATCGTCACCGGCTCGGCAGACAACACCGCGCGGGTGTGGGACGCCAGGACTGGGGCCGAGTTGCTTCAGCTGAAAGGTCACACCGGCTTCGTCAACGGGGTGGCGGTGACGCCGGACGGGGCCCGTATCGTCACCGGCTCGGAAGACAAGACCGTGCGGGTGTGGGACGCCCACACCGGGGACGAGTTGCTTCAACTGAAGGGTCACACCGGCGCCGTCAACGGGGTGGCGGTGACGCCGGACGGGGCCCGTATCGTCACCGGCTCGGAAGACAAGACCGTGCGGGTGTGGGACGCCAGGACCGGGGCCCCGCTGCTCCAGCCCGACGGCCATACCTTCCAGCTCGACGGCCATACCGGCGCCGTCCGCGCAGTGGCGGTGACGCCGGACGGGACCCGCATCGTCACCGGCTCGGAAGACAAGACCGCGCGGGTGTGGGACGCCAGGACCGAGACCGAGCTGCTCCAGCTCAAGGGCCACACCGCTCCCGTCCTCGCGGTGGCGGTGACGCCGGACGGCGCCCGCGCCGTCACCGCCTCGAGAGACAAGACCGCGCGGGTGTGGGACGCGCGCACCGGGGACGAGCTGCTTCAGCTCAACGGCCACACCAACTGGGTCCTCGCGGTGGCGGTGACGCCCGACGGCGCCCGCATCATCACCGGATCGGTGGACAAAATCGCGCAGGTGTGGGACGCCAGGACTGGGGCCGAGTTGCTTCAGCTGAAGGGTCACGCCGGCTACGTTCGCGGCGTAGCGGTGACGCCGGACGGGGCCCGCATCGTCACCGGCTCTAATGACAACACCGCGCGGGTGTGGGACGCCCAGACCGGCGCGGAGTTGCTTCAGCTGAAGGGTCACACCGGCTACGTTCGCGGCGTGGCGGTGACGCCGGACGGGGCCCGCATCGTCACCGGCTCTAATGACAACACCGCGCGGGTGTGGGACGCCCAGACCGGGGCCGAGTTGCTTCAACTGAAGGGTCACACCGGCTTCGTCAACGGGGTGGCGGTGACGCCGGACGGGGCCCGTATCGTCACCAGCTCGGCAGACAAGACCGTGCGGGTGTGGGACGCCCACACCGGGGACGAGTTGCTTCAACTGAAGGGTCACACCGGCTTCGTCAACGGGGTGGCGGTGACGCCGGACGGGGCCCGTATCGTCACCGGCTCGGCAGACAAGACCGTGCGGGTGTGGGACGCCCACACCGGGGACGAGCTGCTCCAGCTCAAGGGCCACGCCGCTACCATCCTCGCGGTGGCGGTGACGCCCAACGGAGGCCGCATCGTCACCGGCTCTGATGACAACACCGCGCGGGTGTGGGATATGGCCCAACTCCGCCCGCCGCCGGCGCAGCATCAGGTGTTTAGCATCCAGACCCGCCAGGCACTCGTTGATCATGCAAAAGCTGCCGTGCCGCGCTGCCTCACGATCGAACAGCGCAAGACTTTCCTCCTTACCCCGATGCCACCTCATTGGTGCATCGAGATGCGCAAGTATCCTTATAACGTTAACCCGTGGACGACGGACGACCCGCGTGATCCGGATGTCGCTGGAGCGTTCGGCAACTTCGCTAACGATGCGCTGATAGCCGGAGATTTTCGGAAAGCGCTGGAAGCGGCTGACCTCGGCATCTGGTTTCACAAGGAAGAAATTTGGATCAGGATAAATAGGGCGCACGCACTAATGTTCCTGGGCCAGACGGAGAAGGCGCGCGATGAGTACCTCACCTGGGTCGGCACCAAACTGCCTGAAGCAAACGACCATCTATGGGAGAACGAGGTGGTCGAGGACTTTTCGCGACTTCGCAAAAAAGGCCGCGAGCATCCGCTGATGATCGAGATCGAACAGAAGCTGGTTAAACCCTCGCTCCCTGTTCAGGCCGGTGAATGACCGGACACGGTCCCGGCTTCCGTGAGCGGCGGCGAACTCACACGGTAAGCGACATCTGCGGATACTGAACGCCGAAGCCGGCACGCTCATCGCTGAACTCAGAGCGTGAAAATGAATCAATCACCGCCTTAGCGCCCGCTTCACGTCATCAAACGCGAGATCGCGTCGGCTTCCGGAACGGTCAGCTTCGGAAAGTCCGAAGCCCACTACCAGCCGCGGCTGTCCATCTTGAGCAGACCTCCAGCCGTGTACCATCCGTAGATTTCTTACCCGTAGCAGGCGCCTCCAGGCCGATCGACGGCGCTGTGTCGGTACCGCCCGGGAGGAGTACCAGACGCTGCTGCGGGCCGATTTTGTGAGCTTCGCTGACCGCGGCGCGCGCAGGCCACACCCGCCGGCGGCTCGTCAGCGCGCAGCCGCACATGTGCTCGGCTTAGGAGGCGTGGGAGGCGGTGCGGCTCCCGGCGATCGCCGACGACGATGAGCTGCACCAGGTCGAGACGATGTTCGGGCGGCAATCCTTCGGCCGCAAATCAGGAGAGGCCTTGCATCCCGAGCGCGAGCCGCCCGAAATGCTCGAGCAGCTCCGTCGCACGATCGGTGAGTACAATTTCGCCGGCCAGTACCAGCAGGCCCCGTCTCCGCAGGGTGGCGGCATGGTCAAGGCCGCGTGGTTCAAGAGCTACACGGCGAACGAACGGCCGGAAGAATTCGATCGCATCGTGCAGAGTTGGGATACCGCCAACAAGGCGAGCGAGCTCAGCGATTTCAGCGTGTGCACGAGCTGGGGCATCAAGGGCAAAGAGCTTTATCTGATCGACGTATCGCGCCGGCGCCTGGAATATCCGGAATTGAAGCGCGCCGTGCGCGAGCAATACGAGCGGTTCCGGCCCAGGGTCGTGCTGATCGAGGATAAGGCCTCGGGCACCCAGCTGATCCAGGAGCTGGTCGCCGACGGTGCCCACGCCGTCACCCGCTATCAGCCGCAGTCGGACAAGGTCATGCGCATGCACGCGCAGACCGCGATGATCGAGAACGGCTTTGTGCATCTGCCCAAGGAAGCGGCGTGGCTCGCCGAATACCTGCACGAGCTGACGGTTTTTCCCAAAGGCAAGCACGACGACCAGGTCGATTCGACCGCGCAGATGCTCGACTGGTTCAAAGACGGCGGCGCCCCCAGCTCCAATGCGGGGATCTTCGAACTCACCCGGCGGCGCGCCGAGGAGCTCCGCCGTGGTCAGATGCCGGGTCCTTCGGTCCGCCTGCGCGCCCCGCGAGGCATCTCGCATGTCCGGCTGTTTTCCGGCATCCACCGCGCCGTCGCCGCCGACGGCACGGTCGAGATGACGGAATCGGACGCCGCACCGCTGCTGGCGGCGGGGTGGGTGAGGGACGATCCTGGCGACGTTTCCGGAATAAGAGCAACGATTTGAGGTGCTTTGCGGGCGAACCGATCGGAACCTTTCGGCTCACGTCGCCACCAGCGCACCGAGCTGTTTGGTGCTTGCTCGTCGATAAAATCAGAAACTTGGCACCTTTACCGGATCCCTAGCGGTCGCTTCCGACCCCATTTCAGCCAATTGCCCGATCCCCCCCTAAGGGTGAATTCCGGTCGTCAGCCGACCAAACGGTCCGCCTCCGCCCCCGCACGCTGTTGGATTATGGCTACGTGCCGGATGATCCGTGGCGCCAAGGCGCGACCGATCCTCGAACCGAAGACCGCGAGTGGCAGAGCCGACCGCAGGAGATCTGCGAGGCGTGGAAATATAAAAAGTCCAGAGCTCGTCGGCCATCGCGTGCCGATCCGCGACCGCCAAAAAACGCCTCGACGCGCCGTCGCGCTGGAGCCGATCAAAGCCCGCAGTTCGGGTAATCTGGATATGGGCAATTATATGGATATGCCGGGGCAGGCGGATAGTAGTATGGCGTGCTGGCAGCAGCGGCGCCGACTACGGCACCCGCCGCGACACCGGCGGCAACGCCACCCCAGCCTGGCCCATAATAGCCACCGCCCCCGTAGTAGCCGCCACCGCTGACGTTGACGTTTCGGTTGACGTTGACGTTCCGGTTGACGTTGCGGTTGACGTTGGCGCTGTTGAAGTTCCCACGGTTAACACCGCCTCCGGCGGCACCGGCCCAGGAACCTCTTCCTGCGTAGCTGCCGCGGTTGACACCGCCTCCACCGGCACCCCCGCCGCGATAACCGCCGGCACCGCCACCGCGATAACCGCCACCGCCGCCACGGCCGCCCCCGCGCACGAGCACCAGCGGCGCATCTCGCGCATCCGCCGTCGCAGTGGCGATATTACGGGCCATGCTGCTGCTCCAGGCAGCCGGAACGGCGGGCGCTTCCGTAGCCATCAACCCGATCACGGCGATCGGCGCCATGTAAAGCAGACACTTGGTCATCGCGGCGGCCTCACTCGGTGTATTTGGCCTAGATTTCATTCCAGCTCGCAACCGCCTGGAGAACAGGTGTCGGCCTTGTCCAAGCATACCCAGCACCATGAACGACAACACCCGCAGGACCTGGAGGTGAACCACCTTTTGCCATTGATTTATGTCACTTAAAGTGGATCACTTCTACCGCGATGACGACTGGCTCCGAAAAATATCTGCTTAAGACGGGTGGAACACGATGAACGGGAAAACCGCCGCTGTACTATTGTCGGGCTTGCTGGTTGCCTGTGTGCAAACGCAACCGCCGGAGACCCCCGCTCCACCCGCAACGCCCCCGGCCCCCGCTTCCACCGCAGCACCCGCACCGGCGGCCGAGTCGGCGCGAGTGGACCATATCGTAAATATCCGGCGGGCAAGCTGCGAAAACCTGATGAGCTTGTCGCCAGAGGATCGCGCCGCGGCATCAATGTTCTATATCGGCTATCAAGCGTCGCGCCTGCGGGCCAGGACCATCAATGTGGGCGTGATCCCCAGCATTGAGGAGCAAGCTATCAACTACTGCGAAGAGAACCCTGACCGAACCGTTATTCAGGCGTTTGCGCGCGCTTACTTACAAACCCGAAAATGACGTCGCACATCCGTCACCCAATCGGCAATCTCGAGGCGCTGGGGCTGGAGAATGGCGAGGTGCAGGTCAAGACCGCGTTTCGGGTGTACCGCCGCACCCGGAGACGGATCATCGGCTCCTTTCGATAGCCGCGAGGACGTCCTACGGAAGGTGAACCGCGGGTGGAAGGTGGCGAGGCGCACAATAGTGCTCGACGCCGACGTCCTGCTCAACAAGAACCTCGGCGTCTTCCTCTTAGAGACCATTAGCGCAGAAGACGCTCCTCTGGTCAGACCGTTGCGGCTGATTGGCGCTGGCTCGTCGATATAATCAGAAGACTTGATGTCTCGACCTAACCCTTCGGTGAATGCCAAGTCCGCTGCCCGCCGGGTCGGGAACCAGGATGAGCCAGTCGACTGCGTTGAAAGTCCTATGCCACTGCTGGGCATTCAAATGTTCTGGAGCGATCTCTATTGATGAGGAATGTTTTGCGAGCCGGCGGAATTGGCCTGTTTGCTCTTTCGCTTGTTCTTTCTGCGATTTGGGGAAATCTCGCGATCGCGTACCAATTGCCTGGAGCCCCTGGGTTGAGCATCGCAGCATGCCTGGCGTTGGATTTGATTGCGGTTACTGCATTGGTGGCGGTCGTGCTGCAGAAGCGCTGGCGAACTGTGCTGATCTACGCTGCCGCCTATGCAATATTTCTTGCCTGGTCGGCTTCCATCAAGGCTTCAAACGATAAGAACTGGGCTGCCGATGTGGCTCATGACATCACCGGCGTCATCGACGGCGACCGGCTCTCCGCTGGCAACGTTCGCAACTTCAGTTGGCGCACCGAAACGGATTACACCGAGCGTTGGGAGCAGCGGACGTACGATCTTTCTGAGCTGCGGTCGCTTGATCTCTTTCTTGTGTATTGGATGGGACCGTCGATCGCCCACACGATCATGAGCTTTGGTTTCGAGGACGGGCGCTATCTCGATTTTTCTATCGAGCTGCGACGGACGCAGAATGACCAATATTCGGCCCTCGCCGGCTTCTTCAAGACGCACGAGCTGGTTTACATCGGCGCCGATGAGCGTGACCTGATGACCTTACGCAGGGTGCGCAACGAGCAAATCCAGCTCTATCGGCTCAGAACGCCGCCAGAGCGCGCCCGCGCGCTGCTCGTTGAATATATCATGCAAGCAAACGATCTTGCCGCACGCCCAAGGTTCTACAATACACTCACGACGAACTGCACCACGACGATCTTCAACATGATGCGTGCTGTGACGTCTTCGATCCCTTTCGACTGGCGCATCATTCTAACCGGGTATCTGCCCAGCTATCTCTACGAGCACGGTGCGGTTGACACCCACATTCCGCTCGAACAACTGCGCCAACGAGCAGATGTTGCGGGCCGAGTGGAGACTGGCTTGAGCGAAGTAGAGTTTTCGTCACGCCTTCGCGAGGGCGTACCTGACCGGCGTTGATTTGTCTGTGGATTCGGCGTGCACGCACAACATCAGCCGGAGCCGTCATTGCACCTCAAGGCGCCTTGCGGTCGGCCCGGCGCAATTCGTCGAAGGTCACGATGCCGAGCGTCCGCGTAAAGATCCCCACGTCGAGGCGCAGGCGAGGCGGGTGTGGTGCTGCCAGGCGAGACGGATTTCCCGATCATCTCGAGAAGGGACCCCTTTCTCCCTGCGTGACAACGCCGTAGTTGCATGTCACTGTTACAGGGCATCGGGCCGCGAGAGGGCCTGCCACGAAGGGGCGAAGCACATGACACTCGTAGGTCTCGTCATTTTCTTGCTGATCGGCGCCGTCGCCGGGTGGCTTGCTGGGCTGATCATGAAGGGAGGCGGCTTTGGGCTTGTCGGCAATATCGTGGTCGGCGTCATCGGCTCGCTGATCGGTGGTTGGTTGTTCGGTTTATTGGGCATGGGTGCTGGGGGACTGATCGGATCAATCATAGTAGCCGTCATAGGCGCGATCATCCTCCTCGCCATTGTCGGGCTGATCAAGCGCGCGTAGCGCCGGACTCGGCCGGGGATCCCCGAAACGCTGCTCTGAAGGCAATCTAGTTGCACAAGACAATGGTGTCACCGATACTCTCCTTGCTCGCCAGGGGCTGGATACCGCATTATCGATCGGCCAAAGCTTGTCGATCTTTCCCGGAGAACCTTATGGGAGCCGGATGATACGGGTCTTCGCTATTCCGCCGGTCGCGACGAGGTTGATCGGTGCTCGCGAATACCTCGGCCGGCGCCGATGAGGTCGAACCCAACACGTCCAGCTCGCTAGTATCCATCTGATCGGTCTGTCGGTTGGCGGGGTGATATGACAAAGTGCTCGCCAGCGCGACAGCTCGCCTCGGCTTTATCGTGCATGATTTGGCTCCTGCTCGCCGCCGGGTGTGCGACGCCGGTCGGCGTGGAGCGGGTCGACGCCACCGCCGCCCAGCATGAGCTCACCGCAAATGCCCTCACCGCAGACGAGCTCAGCCCGTCGGCCCGGAACGTCCTGCGCCGCTGGGTTCTCTCGGAGCGCTATGACGACGATCCTGCAGGCGCAATCGCTGCACTGCACACGATCGCCACTGACGGCCGCGGCGACGAGGACGAAGTGATCACACTGGCGGAAATGGCCTACCTATATGCGGAGAAAACCCAGCAGCGGCCGTACTTCCTCGGCGCCGCCGTCTACAGCTTTGCATTTCTCTTTCCCGAGAAGGGATTGAAGCCGCCGAGCCCCTATGATCCGCGGCTCCGGTTGGCGGCCGACCTCTACAGCCTCGGCATCATCCATGCCTTCGCGTCCGCTGACGACACCACCGTGGAGCTCAAGAGCGGCAATTACCAAGTACCCTTTGGGTGGGTCCAGGTCGCGGTCAACCCATCGGGGTTCGAATGGCACAACCGACGAGTCGTGGCGCTGACGCCGGTGGAGGAGGTGGCGGTCCGCGGTCTCGCCAACCGCTATCGCCACCCCGGGATTGGCGCGCCGCTCGCTGCGGCGACCGAGCCGGTCGTTGCCGAGCGCGGTATGCAGGTGGCGCCACGTATGAAGCTGCCGATGACGGCGGTGCTGCGCCTCGATATGCCGCGGCGACAGCTGGCGCAGCGGGAGCTGCACGCCACGCTTGATCTGTACAATACGCACGACGTCGACACGACCGCGATCGCTGGCAAAGCGGTGCCGCTCGAGGCCGACGAGACCGCGGTGCTCGCCTACGTCCTAGCGTCACCGGAGATCTGGGAGCGCGAGCTCAAAGCGTTCTTCTCCGGGGTGTTTTCGGAATCGACGCCGACTCAGCTCGCCTCGATCGACGCCTATAGGCCCGGGCGGATACCGGTCGTGTTTGTCCACGGCACTGCCTCCAGCGCCGGGCGCTGGGGCGACATGGTAAATGATTTGCTGGATGACCCGCGGATCCGCGACCGATGCCAATTCTGGTTCTTCACCTACGATACCGGCAACCCCGTCCTCTATTCGGCGGCGCTGCTGCGCGAGGCCCTGCGCGACGCGGTGCGCAAGCTCGACCCGACCGGTGCCGACCCTGCGCTGTCTGAAATGGTCGCCATCGGTCACAGCCAGGGCGGCCTCCTTACCAAGGCACTGGTCGTCGATACCGGCGACCGGCTGTGGGACGCCATCGCCTACAAGCCGTTCGACGAGGTCAACCTCTCGCCGGAACGGCGCGATGTGTTGCGTCAGGCCGTCTTTATTAAGCCATTGCCCTATGTGCGTCGTGTCATCTTCATCGCGACGCCGCACCGCGGCAGCTACCTCACGGAGTATCCGGTCACCGAGCTCTTGGGGCGATTTCTTACCCTTCCAGTGCGCATCCTCCAGATCGGCGCCGACCTCGCGCGCAATGCCGGCGACTTCAAGGTCAACCCGCGCAATCTCGGATCGGGCAGCCTGTTCGGCATGACGCCAAACAACCCGGTCCTCCAAACGATGGCCGCGACACCAATTGCTCCCGGGGTCCACGCGCATTCGATCATCGCGGTGAAAGGCGATGGACCGGTCGAGGGCGGTAACGACGGTGTGGTCGAATATTCGAGCGCGCATCTCGACGGTGTGGATTCCGAATATATCGTCCGTTCCACTCACTCGACGCAGTCGAACCCGTACACGATCGAGGAAGTGCGCCGCATCCTGCTACTTCACGCTGCCGAGGTCTGCGCGCGGATACCCTGCGGGCGCCCTCCGGCACAGCCTAGTACCGGGTTGCAGACGCTGACATCCCGCTAGCGGAGGGCCCCTCGAGCGCCCCCATTGCGGCTGACTGCAGGTGGCGCAGATGGTCGAGTGATGGGGAGCGCTGGGTAAATGGATTGGCTGACCGATTTGCAGGTGTGGGCGAGCCTGGTGACGCTGACCGCCCTCGAGATCGTGCTGGGTATCGACAATTTGGTGTTTATTGCGATCGTCGCCGGGCGGTTACCTCCGGAACGCCAGAACCCGGCGCGGCGGGTCGGGCTGGCACTAGCGCTCATCACCCGTCTGGCGTTGCTCGCCTCGATCGTCTGGATCATCGGCCTCACCCGGCCTTTGTTCGACCTCTTCGGCCAGCCCGTTTCTTGGCGCGATATCGTCCTGATCGCGGGCGGCCTCTTCCTGCTCTACAAGGGCACGAGGGAGATCCATCAAGGGCTGGAAGGCGACCCGCATAATAGGGATGCGGGAGGCGGCCGGACGAGCTTTGCCGGCGTGGTCGCGCAGATCATGCTGCTCGACATCGTGTTCTCGCTGGACAGCGTGATCACGGCAGTCGGCATGGCCAATGCGCTGTGGGTCATGGCGGCCGCCATTATCATCACCATCGTAATCATGCTCGCCGCATCGAAGCCCCTTGCCGATTTTGTCGAGCGTCACCCGACGGTGAAGATGCTGGCATTGAGTTTCCTGTTGCTGATCGGCACGACGCTGATCGCGGACGGCGCCGGCTTCGACGTCCCCAAGGGGTATATCTACGCTGCGATCGGATTCTCGGTCGCGGTAGAGACCTTGAATCAGTTCGCCGCACGCCGGCGGAATAGCAAGCCGTAGTCGGGCTCGGCTCCTGACGCAGGTACCCTTCGGGCGAACAATCGCCCCGCCTATGAACATTCGCCCCGCCTATTAGATGTCAAAGGCGGCAGCCCGGCCGCGTTCAGGAAAGGTGTGGGCATCGAGTTGCCCGAAGATCTCGATCAGCGGCGCCACCAGCCCGGTCCACCCAGTTTGATGGCTGGCGCCGATGCCGGCGCCGACGTCGCCATGAAAATACTCGTAGAACAATAAATGATCCCGCCAATAGGGATCGCTCTGGAACTTCTCGGCGCCGCCGAACACCGGCCGCCGGCCCGATTTATCACGCAGGAAGATGCGGGTGAGTCGGTTGGCAATTTCGCGGGCAACCTCGAACAGGTTCATCGAGTTACCCGAGCCAGTGGGACACTCGATCTTGAAGTTGTCGCCATAATACAAATAGTATTGCATCAGAGCGCGGATCAACAAAATATTGACCGGCATCCAAATCGGCCCTCGCCAGTTCGAGTTTCCGCCGAACATGCCGGTGTTCGACTCCGCCGGAAGATAATGTACCCGGTATTCCTGGCCCTGCACCGAAAAGACATAGGGATCATCGACGTGATAGCGGGACAGTGATCGGATCCCGTAGGGGCTCAGAAACTTGTTCTCGTCGAGCATCCGCGAGAGTATTCGGCGCAGCCGATCTTCGTTCGCGAGCGCCAGGATACCGCGCCCGGCGACGCCGTGGTGGCCGGGGCCGGTTGCATGGACGGACGCGAACAGTTCAGGCATGCTTTGCAGGCGCCGAAACATGTGCTCTGTCAGTCTGGAAACCCGTTCTCGCTGCCACTGTTCTATGACCGTTACGGCGCAGAGCGGTAACAGACCCACAATCGAGTGGATCTTGAGCCGGGCCGTGACGCCGTCGGGACGACGAAGGACGTCGTAGTAGAAGCCGTCTTCCTCATCCCACATGCCGTCCGGGCCGATCTCGTTCATAGCGCGGGCGATCAAGACAAATTGGATCACGAAATTGGCGGCCAGATCCTGATAGGCCGGGTCGTGCGCTGCCAGCTCGATGGCAATCTCGAGCATGGTTTGAGCATACAGGGCCATCCACGCCGTGCCATCGGCCTGCTCCAGATAGCCTCCAGTGGGCAGTGGTGCGCTGCGGTCGAAGACGCCGATATTGTCGAGCCCAAGAAACCCGCCTTCGTAGAGGTTGTTGCCAGAGCTATCCTTGCGGTTCGCCCACCACCCGAAGTTCGTCGTCAGCTTGCTGAAGACCCGCCTCAGAAATTCGAGATCGGTCTTCCCACGCAATGCCTGTTCCATCCGGTAAAGAAAGATCGCGGCCCAGGCATGCACCGGCGGATTGACATCACTGAAGTTCCACTCATAGGCCGGGATCTGGCCGTTCGGGTGCTGGTAAGCCCCGACAAGCAGAAGGTCGAGCTGCTGCTTGGCGAAATCGATGTCCACGGTGGAGAGCGCGACGGTGTGAAAGGCAAGGTCCCACGCGGCAAACCACGGGTATTCCCACTTATCCGGCATCGAGATGACATGGTCGGCGATCATGTGGAACCACTCGCGGTTTCGTGCCGTACCGGTTTCCGACAGCAGCGGATCAGCGCGATGTTCTTCGAGCCATTTGTCGACATCGTAAAAGAAAAATTGCTTGCTCCACAACATCCCAGCCAGCGCCTGCCGCATCACATTGGCCGCATCTTCGCCGACACCGGGAGGCGTTATCGCCCGATAGAATTCGTCGGCCTCGCGCCGGCGCGCCTCGACGATTTGCGTGAATTGCGCGCCGAACGGGTCCTGGGCGCTGGGCGCAACATTAGTCAGTCGCAGCCGGATGACGGCGTTCGCTCCCGCACCCACGCGTAACTGGTAGTAGGCGGCGGCTTTGGTCCCTGTGTTCTCCGGGTTGACCGCGTTCTGCCTGCCCGTCACCACAAAGTCGTTGATGCCATCCTTGACGTAAGGGGTCGGATTGGCCGTACCGAAGAGACGTGCATTGTTGGTTTCGTTTTCGGTGAACAGCAGGCGTGGGGCCCCCTCGCAATGGAGGAAATAGGTCCCGAGCAACGCGTCTGTCGCGGCGATGGTGGCGGCACCGTTTCCCTTGGATAGGTCTTTCAAGGATGGTTTTCGCTCCCCCGGCCACCATGCCCAGGTGTTCCGGAACCAGAACGTCGGCAACACGTGGATCACGCTCTCATCCGGCCCTCGATGACACACGCTGATCTCAATCAGCAAATCTGTCGGCGAAGCCTTTGCATATTCCACGAATACGTCAAAGTATCGGTCTTCATTGAATATGCCGCTGTCGAGTAGTTCGTATTCAGGATCCGCACGACTGCGATGTTTGTTGGTATTTACCAGATCAAAATAAGGATATGCGTTCTGCGGATACTTATAGAGATACTTCATGTACGAGTGCGTCGGCGTGCTGTCCAAGTAATAATAATATTCCTTGACGTCCTCCCCGTGATTGCCTTCGCTATTGGTCAGCCCGAACGCCCGCTCCTTGAGTATCGGGTCCTTGCCGTTCCACAGCGCCAGCGCAAAACACAGCCGCTGGCGATCATCACTGAGACCGGCGAGGCCATCCTCGCCCCAATGATATTTGCGTGAACGGGCCTGATCGTGGCTGAAATAGTCCCACGCGTTCCCGTCATTGCTGTAGTCCTCGCGGACGGTGCCCCATTGGCGTTCGCTGAGGTAAGGCCCCCACTGCCGCCACGGCACTCCGCTCTCTCGCGCTTCGTCCAGCCGTAGCGCCTCGGCCGTTTTAGCCAGTTCGATGGTCGGCGTCTTGGCCATGATTTATCTCCTACTACTATGCTGACACTAACTCTCGTGCCGGAATCCCAACGCTTGCAATACCCTTGTCGGGTCGCGACAGTTGGGGCCGCCACCGGACGTGACGCCCCGCCTGGGCGGTCCGAATGAATGGCTCACTGCCGATGCAGCTGCACACGGTTAATCAGCCCGCTTTGCTGTCTCCTAGGAGCGCTGTCGATGCCCCCGAAGTTCTAAGGTAATCAGGCGAGCAAGCAGGGTCGCCGGAAACAATTGACCGATAATGGCCTCTACATTGGCAAGCGTGCGGACAATGGGATGAAGCGGCGTGACATCGCCAAAGCCGGTCGATGTCAACGTGACAAAGCTGAAATAGACGATCGTGCCGTCGGCCTGCCAATGCGGGCCACTTGGGATATTGTTGAAAGAGTTCGGAATGAAATGCCAGATCAACCCATAAAAGGTGGCAAACATTAACCCGATGTTCAAATAGAGCGCGATCGCCCCCAGCACCCGATGAACGGTCACGACGCCGGGGGCGAGCGCCGCATAGCCGAGGGCGTAGCAAGCCATAACAAAGGCGATAATGAGTCCGGCATAGCCAAGGATTAGAGAAGTCTTTGATGGTTCAACGAGACCGAGCACGTAGCCCGCAAGGTCGGAAATCAATGCTGATATCGCGAGGGTTGTGGCGATTGGGCCACGGACGATCAGATATACGATGAAAGTGAGGGCGAAAAACAGCAGTTGCACCGCTTCGCTCACGGTCTCGAAGCCCATCGCGTCGAAAGGTTCTGAAAACATTATCAGGCACTGAACCGCCAGCATCGCGGTGAGTGCCGGATCGCGAGCGCGATCTCGCCAGGAGTGACGTCGACTGCCGTTCCGAACGGGCTTGGTCCTCATGCGCTGTCTCCCCGATGGCGCCATCGCCGGTGGGCCGATATGGTGAAAGGCGCCGACCTTCTTACCCCGCTACCGGCATCGAGAATAGCGGCATCGCAGCCCCGAAACCTCAGCCCACGCTGGCCATGCGGGTCCGCGTTGGCGCGGGCGCACGGTGAATCGGGCGCCGCCGCGATGATCACGGGGAAGACGAAAGTTTCGGGAATTGGGGGCCGGTAAGCTCGCCGCTACGCGCGCTTCATCAGCCGGACAATGGCGAGGAGGATGATTGCGCCAACGACTGCGGCTAAGATCGATCCGATCAGTCCGCCAGCACCAATCCCCAATAAACCAAAACAACCAGCCGCCGATCAGCGAGCCGATAACGCCGACCACGATATTGCCGATAAGGCCAAAGCCGCCCCCCTTCATGATGAGTCCAGCAAGCCACCCGGCGACGGCGCCGATCAGCAAGAAAATAATGAGACCTGTGAGTGCCATGTACTTCAGCCTCCTTCCTGGCGGGCCCTCTCGCAGCCTGATGTGATGTAACAGTGATATGCAACCATGGCGTTGTCACTCAGGGGGGAGCAAAAGGGGCTTCCTTCACAGGGTGGCGCCAGCAGGCGACAGGAATCGGCCCAACCGAGAGTTACACGGCTGGCAGCGGCGGCGCGGGCGATTGCCGCTTTGCGGTCGGCCTGGCACAATTCGTCAAGGGTGGCGATGCCGAGCGTCGACGTGAAGAGCCGCACATCGAGGCGCAGGCGAGATGGGCGTGGGCCTCTCCCGCTTTGGCGACCGGATTTCCCCGATTACCACGGCATGATATTTGTCGGCTCCAATTCTGCACTGCCGGCGAGCAGGCTTGGCCCAGGCTGTATGCGGAAATTGATGATGGCGCGCCCAGAGGAAGCCGCGGGGCGTCGTCGAGTTTGTGGAAAATTATCGTTGCTGGCCTACTAAATGTCTCAAATGGGTCATGGAACGAACCTGCTACCGCGGGAGAAGGCGGCCCCGGATAAGCGGAAAGGACAGCAGCCAGGTTGATTGAGCGCAGGTGACGGGCGGGGGCTCCGTCTTGAGGATCGAGGGGTCACAGCACTCCAACCTCAAGACAGGAGCCGCAATGAGCGAAAAACCCATCAGCCCGCTGCGCCAACGCATGCTCGAAGACATGAGCCTGCGCGGGTTCACACCCGATACGCAACGTGACTACATCCGCGCTGTCAAGAAGCTGGCGGCCTTTTTGGGCCGGTCTCCCGACACTGCGACACCCGAGGATCTGCGCGCGTTCCAACTGCACCTGAGGGCGAGCGGCGTTCAGCCGCCAACCGTCAACGCGACGGTGACGGTGCTGCGGTTCTTCTTCAAGGTAACGCTCGACCGGCCGGAGACGACACGACATCTCGTATTCGTCTACGAGCCGCGCAAGCTGCCGCGCGTGCTCTCGCCCGCGGAAGTGCTGCGCCTGCTGGAGGCGGCCCCCGGCCCCCAAGCACAAGGCGGCGCTCAGTGTGGCCTACGGGGCCGGCTTGCGGGCCATGGAGGTTGTCGCTGAAGGTCTGCGACATTGACTCCAAACGCATGATGTTGCGGGTCGAGCAGGGCAAAGGCCGCAAGGATCGATCGGCGACATCGCCTACCACAACAAGGCCGTGATGTACGATCTTCTGTTCGCGGCCTCGGCAGCGATGATGCTCACTATCGCGGCCGATCCCAAGCATCTCGGCGCCCGCATCGGCATCACCTCGGTGTTGCACAGCTGAGGCTCGGCAATGACGCATCATCCGCATGTCCACATGATCGTGCCCGGCGGCGGGCTTGCCAGGGACGGCAGCCGTTGGGTCCCATGCACGCCCAACTTTTGCCTCCCCGTTCGCGTGCTCTACGAAGCTGTTCCGCCGGTTGATGCTCACCAAGCTCGCGGCGGCACACGCGGCGGGCAAGCTGCAGTTCTTCGGCGCCCAAACACATCTGGCAGACGCCAAGGCGTTTGCGGCGTTCCTCGCCTCGCTCAGAAAGACGCACTGCGCGCATCGCCGAAACGCACTGTCATTATCGCTCATCCAAACCCGATCGCCCGATCCAGCGCCCACAATCACAAGTCCCTCGCGCTTTGACGACTTCTCCTCTCCGCGCTGCTGTGATCAAATCGCCATAGCGCGCGGCGCTGTCCCTACCTTAACTTGCCCGCGGGTTCCTTCCCTGGACGCTTTCGGAACTCCGAAGCCGGCTGCGGAACGTCGGCTATCCACCCTGAGCGGGCCTCCAGCCTCGGGTGCCATCGCTCCGATTTTTACCGGTGACATGTGCCAACCGGTCCGAGTCGAGTCCGCACGGCGGGGACACCGCCTGCTGCGGGCCGGTCGCTTCCTGCGCACCACGCACGACGGCAAGCAGATGATTTATGAACCCGGCGACAAGCGGGTGATATACATTCTGTGGGCATATCACCAAACCGGCTGCCGATGACGATGAGTAGTGTAGCGACCCGAACTTATTCCAGCGCCACGCCTCGTGCGCAGCTGATCCGGGCGGCATTCCGGCTCGAATGGCTCACAGTTGCGTGGATGGTCGTCGAGGCTGCGATCGCCCTTGCCTCGGGTCTGATGGCGCGCAGCGTCAGTCTGATCGCCTTCGGCGTTGATAGCCTGATCGAACTGGCCTCGGCGGGGGTGCTGATCTGGCGGCTGACGGTCGAGCTGCGGCGCGGCGAGTCTTTCGCGAGGGCGGCCGAGCGCAGGGCGAGCCGCATCGGCGGAGCGCTGCTGTTTGCGCTCGCGGCCTATGTCGTGGCGGCCGCCGGATGGAGTCTGTGGACACGCCAAGGGGCGGAATTCTCGTGGCCAGGGCTGCTGGTCAGCCTCGCGGCTATCCCGGTTATGTGGCTGCTGTCCCAGCGTAAATTGCGGGTCGCAGAGGCCCTCGGGAGTCGGGCGTTGCGCACCGATGCCGTTGAAAGCATCACCTGCGGGTGGCTGTCCTTTGTCGTCCTGATCGGGCTTGTGGCGCAGATGGCACTCGACACATGGTGGGTCGATGCGGCGACCTCGCTTGTCATCGTTTGGCTGTTGTTCAAGGAAGGCCGCGAGGCTTGGCATGGGGAGGACGCGGACGACTGAGGGCGTGGTGGCGCATTTTGCATCGGCGCGCTCAGGACCGCTGCTCCGAACAGGGTTCCACTCGGGAGGCGGGCATGAGCACCACGCAGCAGGTTCTCGTAGCCGGGCCGCGGGTATCAGTTAAGGGTCCGCGGCGCCCGCGCGGGTACCGCCACCTGCACGGCTCGGATTTCAAATGGGCGATTGCCTTTATCGTCCCCTATGCGGCGATCTTCTTCGCCCTCGTTGTGTATCCGATCGGCTATGCGTTGTGTATGGTCAGCAAGCCCTCCCTTTACGCCGACCTGATCGCCGATCCGCTGTACTTGCCAACCGTCGTCAATACCGTGCTCTTTGTCGGCGTCGGCGTGAACGTGAAGATGTTCTTGGCCTTGCTGTTGTCCGGCTTCTTCCTGCTCCCCCGCCAGTGGATCAGGGCCTTGCTGGCCGTCTATATTTTGCCTTGGGCGTTCGCGGCGGCGCAAGCCTGCATCTCGTTCCACTGGATGTTGATTGGCGAGACCGGTTTGGTCGACGGCTTGTTGTCGGCATTGTTCGGCATCGACGGTCCGAACTGGTTCAATAATCACTGGCTCGGGCTCGGATCAAACATTATCGCTTATATCTGGAAATGGATGCCGTTCTGGACCGTGATCTTTCTCGCCGCGCGGATCCGGATCCCGCGGGACATCTATGACGCTGCCGAGGTTGACGGAGCGACCGGCTCCCGGCGCTTCGTGCATGTCACCTTCCCGCTGCTGGCGAATCTTTATCTGATTTGCACGCTGCTCTCCACGCTCTGGACGCTCGGCGACTTCACGACCGTCCATCTTGTCTCGGGTGGAGGGCCGGCAGGTTCCACCGAAGTTCTGGCGACTCTCGGCTTCCACTACGCCTTCGACACGGCAAAGCCGGCGTTCGGCGTTGCCGCAGTGATGTCGGCCGTCCCGGTGCTGATCCCGATCGTGATCGTCCTGATGCGCAGGCTCCAGACGAGCGAGGTGCAGGTATGAGCGTTGCCCTCGACCTCTCGCAACCGATGCGGCTGGCGCGCCGGCGCTACCGGCTCCGGCGCACTCTGACCGAGGCGGGATCGGTGATGCTCGGTTTCGTCCTCCTGATCTGGTCGCTGATGCCCGTCTATAACATGCTGCTTATCGCACTCGATCCCGAAGAAGGTGAAATCGAGTTCGCCGGCAATATCTGGCCGCCCGAACCATCGCTCGAGGGCTTTCGTTCGGTCTTGACGCAGGAGGCCAGGTATCTCGAAAATTTCTGGCACCAGTTCGGCAACAGCCTTTACATCGGTCTGCTGACGATGGTTCTGACCGTGCTGGTCGGGTCGCTGGCGAGCTTCGCAGTGAGCCGGATGCGTCTGAGCAAGGGTTCGCTGCTGACCAAGGCGGCACTCCTCACCTACGCGATCCCTGCGTCCTTCCTGATAGTTCCGTACTTTCGGATCATGCACATTTACGGGCTCTCGAACAACTTCTGGGCGGTTATTGCGACACAAGTGACGTTCGCCATCCCGTTTGCGCTGTTAGTCTTGCAGCTATATGGGAACATGATCCCGTTTGAACTGGACGACGCGGCCCGTATCGACGGCGCATCCGCGGTTCAACTCTATCTGCGGATCTATCTGCCGTTAATGACGCCGGCGCTGGCGGTGGTCGCCATCTACGCGCTGATGCTCGCCTGGAACGACTATTTGTACCAGTCCGTGCTGCTCTCGGTGCGAAACATGACCATTTCGGTAATGCAGGGCCAATTGTTCGCCGACGTTGACGCCCCGTGGAACGCGATGATGGCAGCCGCGATCATTTATGTGCTGCCGCCGATTGCGCTGCTGTTTGCGCTCCGCCGCTACATCGCGGCGGGCCTGACCGTGGGTGAGGTCAAGGGCTGAGTTCGCCACGCGGCGTCGATGATCCTGCAGATAAGGAGCAGCGACGGCCACAGCAGCCCGGTGCAATAGTCATTATCTCACCCGTGCCTAAGAAACACGAACCAATCGATTTCTTCGGTGACGGCGTCATTCTGGTTGATCGCATCGCCAGGGGTACGCAGCGCCGCCATCCCTTGCTGGAAATAATCGTCGGACAACGTGCCAGGAACGAGTCGGCGCGTAGGGCAGATTTTTTGATAAAGGTCGGCCAGTCGGGGGCGGTAACCTGCGTCACGACCCGATGGACGATAGGCGTAAAGCCGCCCACCGCAAAGACGGACCGGATGTCCCGCCGCGAGGGAAGGTCGGAATCGATCAGCGCCCGCAGCGCCGGGAAGAAATGTCGATGCGGAAAATCCGACTCTCGCGTGCCGTTGCGGATGCAAACGTAACCACCCCGGCGCAATACGCGATGGCATTCCCGAGCCACGGCGGCCGGGTTGGTAAGATGATGATAGACCATCGACATGAACACGAGATCGGCGCAGTCATCCGGGAGCGAAAGCGCCTCTGCCGCCGCTTGCCGGTAGACCACGTTTCCAGCCGCGGGCTTGCGGCGAGCCTGGTCCAGCATCTTCTGCGAGGGATCTATGCCGATGACTTGGACCCCGAAATGCGCCGCCAACAGCTCGGAAAAACGCCCTGTACCGCAGCCGAGGTCGATGACCAGTGATATCGCGGCCCGGTCGATATGAACCGAAAGCAAATCCTGCCAGAGCCGAAGGGTTTCCGGCGCAAGAGCGCGCGCCTTGTCGTAGGAGGTGGCGATCTCGGTCTCGTCGTAGTCCATTGCAATGGTGATCCTGATCAAGGTCGCGCTGGTCGACAGATGGGTCCGCCTGATCCATCCGCTACGTGGCGGTAGCAGGATGTTGGGTTCTCCCGCGACGTGACATACCCGTCAACCGCGAAAGACCGCCGGGCTGCGACGGGAAGACCGTCGCGGAGGAGTGGAGCACTCCGTCCGGCAGGCCGTATCAATCTCCTTGGATGCCATCGAGACGATCAGCTTTCCCACTACAGCGGGCTTCGATGACGCAGCCAAACAGTTTCGCCCCAAAGTGATCGGGCTCTACATGGTCCTGATTGCCGCGAACCTGCTCGCCTGGCCTGGGCTTTCGCGGCGTTTCACGGCTACCCTTTGTTATTGGCGACGGCGGCTCATCACTTACGGTTTTGGGCTGCGGCATGCGGTCGATGGGGATCACATCACCGCGATCGACAATGTTACGCGCAAATTGATGCAGGAGGGCAAGCGGCCAATTGCTGTCGGGTTCTTCTTTTCGCTAGGCCATTCGACCGTCGTGATCGCGGCCGCGATTCTGATCATCCTTACGGCCAGCAGCCTTCAGCGGAGCTTTCCCGGACTGATCGAGGCCGGCGGCCCTATCGGCACGTTGGTCTCGGTGATTTTTCTCTTCGCCATCGCGATGATCAACCTCGTCGTGCTGATTGGCGCTTTCGCGTCTTCCGGAGAGCGAAGCGCGGGGAAGATTATGCCGAGGAGGAGCTGAACGTCTTTCTTGCCCAGCGCGGGCTGCTCAGTCGACTGTTCCGAACCCTGGTCCGATTGATTTCGAGCAGCTGGCACATGTATCCGCTCGGGCTTCTGTTCGGGCTAGGATTTGACACCGCGAACGAGATCGGCTTGCTCGGAATTGCGGCTGCCGAGGCATCCAAAGGGCTGTCGATCTGGTCGATCTTGGTATTTCCGGCGTTGTTCACCGCCGGCAATTTCACCCGCGCTCGGCTACCTCGTCGTCGGGATCTTCGTCGTGAGCTGGCTCGCCTCGTTAGCGATCTACCAGGTGATGAGCTATGACAAGATCGGCTCCGCCTGACCGATGGCCACCCACATGGATGGCCGGCGGCCAGGTCCCCAGCACGCTGACGACCGCTAGGATCGCGAGCCCCAGACCCTGCTCACAGAGAACCGAGCGAATGAGAGCGGCCACCGCCGCTGAGGCTTGTGCTTCCCGCCGCAAGCGCGGCAGCAGGCGAGAACGGTTGAACAGCGCGACAGTGACCATTGCCAGGAACAACAGGATCTTCAGACCCAGCAGTCGGCCGTAGGGTGTGCCGACCAGTGCTTGGGTGCTCCCGACCAGCAGCAGCGTGTTGAGCGCGCCGGATGCGGCTAGGAGCGCCACTGCCGCGTATCCCATCTGCGAGAAGCGCGGCACCGCGTCGCGCGCGATATAAATCCAACCCGTTTCTGATGTTGACCGCGCCCGTCCGAGCAGCCCGGCTAAAGGAACCAGGCTGCCGAGCCACAGCCCCGCAGCGAGCAGATGTACCATCTGATTGATCTGGTGGACGAGCCTGGTGACCCCCTGGCCCTCCCACGGCATGCCCGACCCAGCCTAGGCTGACCAGCAGCAAGAAGGAGAGGACGAGGATCGCCGGCATCCGCCAACGCGCCCTCGGCGCAAGGCAAACCCCGATTGCGACGACGGCAAACACGAGATGCCAGCACCACACCCGCCGAAGCTGGTGTCGAACAGCACCTTGCTTATCGTATCGGGGGCGAGCGCCGCCGCAGCCGAACCGGCCATATTGGCGGTGACTCCGAGGATCAGGCTCAGCGCCGACAACAACGCGACGATGGCGCCGACCGTCGTCACGCGCCAAAACCAGGCATCGAAGATAATGAGCGCGCTGGCGGAAGTCGTGGTGGAATCGACGCCGAGCCCGTAAATCCGGAAGGCAGCGCAGCCGAAAACCACGATCACCGCCGCGAACTGTACTAAGCGCGAGACGATCAGCAGCTCAGCCACGATTTGGCTCCGTACCGAGGCCCATCCCCTCCCGACCTCGAAGGTAAAAGTGCCTTCAGTCGGGTGGGTATCGACCGAAACGACGTGCCAGCTGACCAGGTAGGTTCCCGGTGGCAGCGGCTTCAGCCCGATCTGGAGCTCGGCCGGACTGCCTGGCGGAATCTGGCCGTTGCCGAGATCGACCCGCTGCCCCGCTTCATTCGTCACCGTCACATTGCTGAACGCGGGTTCGAGGTCCTGGGTGAACCACAGGGTGACGGTCGGCGGCGCGCTCGGCACCGAGCTGCCGACCGCCGGGCTCGCATGGTCGAGGAAGGCGTGTGCCCGCGCCGATGGCGCGGCGGCGATCGCCACCGTGCCGGCAACGAGCACCACCAAGATCCCGCGCATCACCACCACTCCGAGATTGGCCTGCCGATGCTGCGCGAGAAGATGTCGTCGAGATAGAAGTGCAGCTGGACCACGCCGCCGTAGCCGTGCCCGGTGAGGCGGTTCGCCGGTATGATCGCCTCAGCGCCGATCTGGAAATAGGGGCTGGCCCAGATGATCCCGGGCTGGATCGTGCCGGCGGTCTGATTGGCCGGCGTCCGGCTGATCGGGGTGCTAAAGGAGACCTCGACCAGCGGATCAGCTGACTGAAGGGCGGGCGGAGCCCGATGTCCTTCACGCAGCATTCGATGTAGGGAAGGCTGTATTCGAAAGCGAAGCCGTAGCTGATTCGGGTTCGGCACGCCGGCGGTCGTTGCCTGGGTCGGAAAGTCGAAGCCGAGATTGCCGGTGATGGCAAAGGGACGCAGATAGGGGAGGGACCGCGGGATGTCGCCAAACCCCTTGCCGAAATCAAAAGTCGGCGACAGGGTCGTGAAGTCGGGTGCACCCACCGCCGCGCGCCCGGTATGACCCCAGGTCACGCTGAACCCCAACAGACCCAACGCCTGGCGGGGTCCGTCGATAAACAGCTGGTACTGCGCGCCGGTCCGCAGTGGGCCGAGCCCACCGACTGACGGGACGCCGGGCGCTCGCAGGCGTTGCCATCCATCGCCGATGATGATGCCGGTGTTCGGCGTGATGCGCTTTGACAAGTCAATCTCGATGTTGGTGAGCTGCGAGGCGTCGGCTGCGGGCGGCTGGAGGCTGACCTGCGGCAACGAGATTTCGTCGGCCACAAACGGGTCGTCGGTCAGGATCGTTGGCGGGAAAAATCGTTCGCCGGCGAAGCCGTGAGCGAGCGCATCATCAATCTGGGCAATCATTAGAGGGGCCGCGAGCGCAAGCTGCGCGCGGTGGCCGTTGTAAGGAACGGAAAGCATCGGGTGTTCCCCAATCCGGAGAGAGCAAGCGACCGGCAGGCGGCGAACCCGATGGGCGCGCAACGACCTGCTGATCAGGCGGCGAGGGCGTTAAGCTCCTGCCGGAGGGGCACGGGCGCGAACGTTGCCGGCGAGGCGAGTTGGGATGTCCACCGGCGGCGCCGTGAAAGCGACACGAGACGCAGCGAATGCAACTGGCTCGACGAGCGCAGCGGGTGCGAGAACCGCGCCGGCAGCGCCGTGCCAGGCGCAGCACGCGGCAAGATTGTGATCCGGCTTAGGCGCTTTGTCAGCCGGTGCTGCGGGAACGGGCGCGGCGTCATTCGAAGCCAAGCACAGTGCGTGCGCGCCAAAGTCAACGTAGAGTTTGCCGACGCCGTTCGCTGGACCGAACGGTGCACGAGCATGGAGTCCTGGTCCCGCGCTCTGCACCAACAGAGCGACCACCGCGAGAACAACACCAAGGCGCGAGCTTTTCCGCCGGCACCGCTCGAACGACGATGGCGCGGCTGTAGCGTCGGTCACCTCGATTCGAGCACTGCGGCGCGGCGCCACAGACGGCGTCCTTCGAAAAACTGGCACGCGGCGAGCACCGGTAGTCCGAGCGCAAGGTCGCGCGCTCGCTTTAACAGAGAAAGTGCGAGGGCCATCTCGGGGGTCAGCCCAAAACTTTCTCCTAGCAGGATATACGCTCCTTCCTGCACGCCAACCGCATTCGGCACGGCAAAGGCGACACTACGGACGGCATAGAGTAGGCCCTCGATGACCAGCATCACTCCGAAGTCGAGCGGCGCACCGGCAAACCGCAGCGCGAGCCAGGCTTCGGTCGTGGCGCCGATCCAGGAGACGAGATGGAGGACAAAACAGGCGCAAAGCCGACTGCGCCGCCCGTAAATGGCGTTGATGGCCGCATGGAGCGCGGCCGCGCCGGCGGCGGTGTTCTCCAGCCAATCGCGGCCGAGTACCCCGGCGAGGCGGTCTATCAAATCAAATCCGCGCCGCTGGGCAGCCAACAAGCCCACGGCGAGAATTGCGGCGACGGCAAGCCCAATCGCGACAGGGACCGCAATCGGCGCCGCCGGCCACAGCCGGATCAGCCACCCGAGCGCCAAACCTGTGAAGGCGATTTGAGAAACGAATTCAAGGCTCACATCGACGATGGTGCTCGCGGCAGCCATAGTACCGGGGACGCCCACGAAAGCGATCGCCCGCGCCCCGAGGAGGTAACCGCCGACCTGCGAAAGCGGCAGCACTTCGGAGCCCGCATCGCGCACCAGACGCCCCAAATCGAGATCCATAGCTTTGTCCCGGGCAACAACACCCACCAAGCAATCCCCATCACCGCCATCAGTGCGAGGTGGATCAGGCAGATCGTCACGAACCCCGCCCACCCGACGGCGAGGAGCGAACGGATAATGGCGTCGACCCCGAAATAGCCGACCAATATGCCGATCAGCGCCAGTCCCGCAATTGCGGTAAAAAGCGAAACGAGCCTCACACGCTCTTTTCCCGCGCCGCGCCAGCGCGGGTGCTCAGACGCAGCCCGGCTAGCGCAATATCGGCGAGCCTCGGCAGAAGGTGGGGTTGGAGGAGATCAGGATCGAAGCCCTCCATGCGCCGGGCATGCTCGGCGCGGCACTCCTCGACAAAGCCGCGGAACGTGAAGCCCTCGAGAAACACGCTCGCCTGTGTCGCCGAGAAATCCTTGCCGTCGTTCGCCCCGCACCCACGCCAGACGGTTTGGAGCAATCGACCTATCGCCCTGGCATAGTAATGCGTCGCCGTTGCACCGCGCAGCCACGACGCGCCACGTCCGCGGACAACTTGCTGCCACGCCATCCAGTTGATGAAGAAGA
>Ga0306921_10000734_pt1 | contig 30178 bp, 30 predicted proteins | sample sta12Cox44000080_FD_203760 | JGI IMG/M metagenome (GOLD analysis project Ga0306921, IMG submission 203760) | Lab enrichment of tropical soil microbial communities from Luquillo Experimental Forest, Puerto Rico - statoxic.12C.oxic.44.000.080 (v2)... | ecosystem: Environmental > Terrestrial >... | reverse complement strand
CCAGGCCCGCGCCTCGGCGAGATCGGCGGGCGACCGGCGGGCTTCGTCACGATCGTTCATGTCTTCCGCCTCCCGAGCGTCTCTCACGATAGGCCACCCGCCCAACCGGAGCAACCACTCCACGCGGCCACGATGATGCTCATCAGGCGAACCGCATCAGGAGGTAGAGGGAGGCGATGGCGAGGATCAGACCGACCACCTCGCGTGCGCCGAGGGCTTCTCCGAAGCTGATCGAGCCCATGGCCGTCAGAAGCACGATCATCGAGATCGAATACACGACGCCGACGGCGGCGAGCTTCATGTGCCTCATCACGAAGACCCAGCCGAAGGCCGTCGAGGCATACACGACGAAGCCCACGTAGAACCATCGGTTCCGCAGCGGCATGACGTGCTGGCTGGCCAGTTTCAGGAAATAGTCGCCGATCACGCCCACCACGCTGAAGCCGATGGTGACGAGCACGGCCATCGCATGACGGCTCACGAATCCTCCTCATGTCTGTCTACCTGCTCTCCTATAAGGAGTGAAAACGGTTAGGAGCGTAGCAGATTCACCGTGGTGTAGCGATGCGCCTTCATGCCACCACGACGATTTTACCGAGCGGGCATGAAGAAACTCTGAAGACGCAGTAACCGGATCGCGCCCTATAGGGTTCCGCGCCGCGAGGACGATGGGCAGCACGATGGGGTAGAGTTGGGCCTGGCATGATCGACCGAGAGATCGACGGGCAGATCGCGTGGACGCGGGCGACCTTGGCGCCGGTCGAAGGCTGGATGCGCCTGAGCGAGGCCTGCTCGGCCGAGCTCCTGGGCGCGGCCGCCCAGCTCCGTGCGCATCCCCTGCCTGTCCTCGCTCTCGATCCCGTCGACTTCGACCTCGGACACTGCCGGCGCGCCATGGCGGACATTCGCCAGATGCTCGCGCACGGTCCCGGTTTCGCCATCGTGGACCGGTTGCCCCTCGAGCGCATTGCGCGCGAGGAGGCCGTCGCCCTTTTCTGGCTGCTCTCCTCGTTGATCGCCCGGCCGGTGGCGCAGAAGTGGGACGGCACCATGGTCTACGACGTGCGGGACACGGGACGCCCGCCCGGTAACGGCGTGCGCCCTGACATCACCAACGCCGAGCAGAGCTTCCACACCGACAACAGCTACAACCTCTGCCCGCCCGAGTACGTGGGTCTGCTCTGCCTGCATCCGGCCATGGAAGGCGGGGTGAGCCGCATCGTGAGTCTCGTGTCGGCGCACAACGAGGTCCGGCGCCGGCGCCCCCAGGTACTCCCTCGCCTGTACCGGCCCTTCTACTTCGACCGCCAGCGCGAGCACGCTCCCGACGACATCATGGTGACGCATCACCCGATCTTCGAGGTGGAGTCGGGTCGGCTGCACGGCCGGCTGTCGCGCTTCCAAGTCCGCAACGGACAGGCTCTGGCCGGCGTGCCCCTAGATGCCGAGGGCGAGACTGCCCTGGACGAGCTCGACCGCACGATGGACCGTTCGGATCTCTGCATGGACTTCCACTTCGAGGCGGGACAGATGCAGTTCCTCAACAATCGCCAGATCGCGCACAAACGAACGGGCTTCCGCGACTGGCCGGAGCCCGACCGGAAGCGTCATCTGGTCAGGCTCTGGCTGCGCGATCATGGCCGTCGCTCCTACAACGGCTAGCGTGGAGGAGTCGCCATGACCGATCTCCACATCACTCGGCTCCATCCCTCGCTGGGCGCTGAGGTGGCCGGCGTCGACTTGAGCCGATCGCTCGACGAGCCGACGCGGCGCGAGCTCAACCGCGCCCTGGCCGAGCACCTGGCGCTGGTGTTTCGCAACCAATCGCTCACGCCCGAGCAATACCTGGCCGCCGGTTCCACCTTCGGGCCGCCCATGGAGCAGCACTACTCGCAGCACAACATGCCGGACCACCCGCTGATCGGGATGATCTGGCACCGCAACGGCCAGCAGCCCGCCGAGCAGTGGCACACCGATCACACCAATCGCGAGCGGCCACCCGCCGCCACCATTCTTTACGGCGTGGAGATTCCCTCGGCGGGCGGTGGCACCAGCGTGGCGAGCATGCGCGCAGCCTATCTCGGCCTACCCGAAGCCGAGCGCCATCGCCTGGAAGGGCTGACTTCGTTCAACGGGCTCGACGGCCATGCCGACACGCGCGCGGAGGACCGCGAGAAGTACGGCAGGCCCGTCGAGCACCCCATGGTGCGCACGCATCCCGTCCACGGCTCACGCGCGGTGTACTTCCACATCTCCAAGGCCACCCACATCAGCGGCATGACGCCCGAGGCGAGCCGAGACTACATGAAGGACCTCCTCGACCGGATGATCAAGCCGGAGATCGTGTATGACCACGCCTGGCGCAAGGGCGATGTGCTCGTGATCGACGATCGGGCCACCATGCATCGGGCCCTCGGCGACTACGATCGCCGCCAGAGTCGCGTGCTGTGGCGAATCATCGTCGAGGGAGACCGCCCCCGCCTTTCCTAAAAGAGCGTGAGGCGAGGTCGGAAAAAAACTGCTTGACGTGTTTACAGTGTAAATGTACGGTGTCCACTTATAGACGCACGAACGCGCGATCTCACGACGCCAAGGAGGCGCCCCATGAGCGCACCCCAGACCCTGATCAAGCCGCAGGAAGAGACAGCGGAGGGCTTCCACCAGTCCTGGTTCCCCCTTGCCGTGGCCAGCGAGATCGTCCCCGGTCAGGTGGTGGGCCGAGACTTCCTGGGCACCCGCGTGATCCTCTATCGCGACGTCGACGGCCGCGCCTTGGTGCAGAGCGCCTTCTGCCCACACCTGGGCGCCGATCTCTCCGTGGGCCAAGTAGTCGACGGACAGATCCGCTGCGCCTATCACCACTGGCGCTTCGACTGCGCGGGGCGCTGCGTGGACATCCCCGCCGGCGACAAGATTCCCCCCGGCGCGCGCATCGCCACCTATCCGAGCGCGGAGGCCTGGGGCCTCGTCTGGGCTTTCAACGGCGAGAGGCCGCTCTTTCCCGTGCCCGGCATCCCGGGGGCGACGGAGCACGAGATCTGCCACGAGGCGCGCTTCCGCGGGACGCGCGCGGTCGATCCCTGGGTCGCCGTGTCGAACGGGGTCGACTTCCAGCATCTCCGCACGCTCCACGGACTGTCCGCCGTGGATCCCGACGCGGTGACGGTGACCGAGCACCACATGGAGTACCGGATCGAGACGCCGTCGTTCGTGCAGCACGGCCTCATCACGGGCGTGAACACATTCTCCCAGCATCTGATCTTCGGCGGCGAGGACCTGTTCATGCTCTTCAGCGGCGCGCCCATGGCGCACGGGCAGAGCATGGGCTTCTACGCCTACGGGGTGCCCGCCACCGGCGCCGCGGAGGACACGGCCAAGCTCGAGAACCTTCGCGGATTCGTGCAGCGGCTGATCGCCGAGGACGCGCCGGTGCTCGACACCATCCGGTTCCGCCCGCGCGTGCTCGTGGCCTCCGACCGGCACCTCGCGCGCTTCTTCAAGTTCGTGCGGGAGTTCCCGCGCGCGCAGCCGCCGGACGCCTGAGGGCATGCCCAAGAACCTCTCCGCGGCCGACGTCGACGCCTTTCGCGCGCGGCTCTGCGCGGTAGCCCAGCACAAGTTCGCCACCGCCGGCCGTGACGGCGTGAGCATGCGGCAGCTCGCCGACGCCCTCGGCTGCAGCCCCATGACCCCGTACCGTTATTTCCGCAACAAGGACGAGATCCTCGCCGCCGTGCGTACCGCCGCCTTCGACCGCTTCGGGGTGGCTCTGGAGACAGCGGGGCGGAAGACGCGCGGCGATCTGCCGGCGAAGGGACGCGCGGTGGGCGAGGCGTACCTCCGCTTCGCGCTGAGCGAGCCCGAAGCCTATCGCCTAATGTTCGATCTCTCGCAGCCGCACCCCGACCGCTATCCGGAGCTGGTCCGCGCCACCACCCGCGCGCGGCATCTCATGAGCGCTGCGCTCGAGAAGCTCGTGGAGACGGGCATCTTCCACGGCGATCCCCAGCTCCTCGGCTATGTCTTCTGGGCGACCATGCATGGGCTCATCGTGCTGCATCTGGCGGGAAAGCTGCCCAGCAAGCCGGATTTCCGCACTATTCACCGAGAGGCGATGCGCCTGCTTTCCTCCGGCGCCAGCGTGCCTGCGGAGCCGCGCATCACTCGCCGACGGAGGCGCGCCTCATGAACATCCTGCTGAGCCTCTCCCCCTTCGCGGTCTTCTTCGTGCTGATGCGGCTCCACTCGCCGATGGCCGGCCTGCTGGGCGCTCTCATGGCCTCGCTGGTGCTCCTCGCACGCATGCGCCGGCGCGGAGAAGCAGTGAAGATCCTCGAGATGGGCACCCTCGCACTCTTCGCGCTTCTAACCGCCTACACATGGATCGGCTCGCCGAACTGGACGGTGCCCACCGTGCGCCTCGCCGTCGACGTGGGCCTGCTCGCCATCGTCCTCGTCTCCCTCGCCATCGGCCAGCCCTTCACGATCCAGTACGCGCGCGAGCGGGTGCCCGAGCAGTTCTGGGTCCTGCCGGTCTTCTTCACCACCAACGTCATCATCAGCGCCACCTGGGCGGTCGCCTTCGCGGTCATGGTGGCCGCAGACGCCGCTGCCGAGTGGATACCCGCCATCCCGCTCTGGATCGACATCGGCGCGACGCTGGCGGCCCTGGGAGGCGCGATTTGGTTCAGCAACTGGTATCCCGCCGTGGTGCAGCGCCGGCGGCTAGCCGCCGCGTCCTGAGTGGCTAGCGAGGACGCAGGGCGACGAGGGCGAGCGCGCCTATCGCCACGAGGCCGGTGATCCCGCCGAAGGCGCAGGCCGCGCGCACGCCCAGATGCTCCGCAATGGTGCCCACGAGCAGCGAGCTGAAGGGCGTCATGCCCGCGAAGGCCAGCGCGTAGAGTCCCATCACGCGGCCGCGTAGGGCGTGCGGTGTGATGAGCTGCAGCGTGGTGTTGCAGCTCGTCGTGAAGTAGATCTGCAGGCAACCGAGCACGGTGAGCAACGCCACGGCCACCCCGAAGCGGCCGACCAGAGCCAGAAGCGCGACGCCGACGGCGAGGAGCGCCGCGGAGCCCGCCAGGAAGGATAGCGGCGGCCGATCGCGCCGGAGCAGGGCGATGCCCGACGCTCCCGCGATGGCGCCTGCCCCTAGCGCGGACATGAGGAGACCGAAGCCCTGGGCGCCCTCGTGCAGGACGTCGCGCGCGATGAGAGGCACCACCACGTTGAAGTTGAGGACGAGCAGGCTCACCGCCACGAGGAGCGCGAGGGTGAAGCCCACCGCCGGCGTGCTCAGCGCGTACTGGGCCGCGCCCATCAGCCCCTGCCGGATGCCGAGCCGCCCCGCGGGATCGGGATGGCCCTCGGTGCGGATGGCTAGGAGGGCGGCCAGCACCGCGACGAAGCTGGCGCCGTTCAAGAAGAACGCCACCGCCACGTCGAAGCGCGCGATGAGAAGCCCGGCCACCCCCGGACCCACGATGCGCGCGCCGTTGAAGACCACGGAGTTGAGGGCGACGGCGTTGGGCAGGTCGGCCTTGCCCACAAGATCGCTCAAGAAGGACTGACGAGCGGGAATGTCGATGGCGCGGCCCACGCCGTAGATCGTGGCGAGAACAGCCACGTGCCAGTAGCGGACGTGGCCGCTCCGCACGAGCAGCGCGAGCACGAAGGCCTGTACCATCATGGTCGCCTGGGTCACGAGGAGAATACGCCGCTTGCCCAGGCGGTCGCTGAGGGCGCCGCCCACTGCGGACAGGAGAAGGATGGGCGTGAACTGGAGCGTGTTCACCAGCCCCAGCTGGAAGGGTGAGCCGGTCAGCTCCAGGACGAGCCACGACTGCCCCACGCTCTGCATCCATGTGCCGATGAGAGAGACGAGCTGCCCGCCCCAGAAGAGCCGGAAGTCCCGGTGCCGGAACGCTCCCAGACGCCCGGGGGCCGGCGAAGGTGTCGATGGATCGGGCATGCGCCTCCCGACTCTACACGACCTCGCGCGAGCCGAGACACCTCCGTGAGTCACCAAGCGCGGCGGGACCCCATGATAAGCTCACCCACTCAAGAGAGGGACCGACCCAGCGCGTTTTCAAGCCCAAGGGCTGCGTGAAGCGTCCGGCCTGACGGGAATGCAGATTCCGGCGGAGGACCGAATGAACCTTAGCCGTCGCAACGTGCTCAAACTGGCGGCCACCCTCTCCGGAGCGAGCGCGATCGGGCCGGCGGCCGCCTTGCTCGGACTCGACGCCGCCCAAGCTCAGACCCCCAAGCGCGGGGGGATTTTTCGGATCCGGGGGGAGGATCCCGTCTCCGGTCTCGATCCCCACCTGGTCGTCAATCACCACCGGATCGCCACCAACCTCTCCTTCACACACAGCCGGCTCGTACGGATCAAGTCGGGCGCTCGGGTCAAGCCGAACACCCTGCCCATCGAGCCCGATCTCGCCGAGTCCTGGAGTCAGCCCAACGACACGACCTTCGTCTTCAAGCTCCGCAAGGGCGTGCGCTGGCACAACAAGCCGCCCGTCAACGGCCGCGAGCTGACGGCGGAAGACGTCAAGTACACCTATGAGCGCTTCCTGACATTGACCGGCAATCCCAACCGCTCCATGCTCGAGCAGGTCGAGAAGATCGACGCGCTCGACCGCTACACCGTCCGCTTCACTCTCTCTGAACCGTTCGCCTGGTTCCTGGATTATCTGGCCACCACCGTGATGTGGATCGTGCCGCGTGAAGCCGTGGAGAAGTTCGGCGATCTCAAGAAGGCGGAGGCCTGCATTGGGACGGGGCCTTGGATGCTCGAGCGGTATGACACCAACTCTCGACTGACCTTCGTGCGGAACCCGAGCTATTTCATGCCGGGGCTGCCCTATGCGGACGGGGTCGAGATTGTGATCGACGAGGACCCGGCATCCCGGCTCGCCGCCTGGATCGCGGGCCGGTACGACTTCGCGCCCGAGTATGGCCATTGCGTGCGGCGGCTCGACCTCGAGGCAGTTCGACAGCGCAAACCCAATCTCCAGACCCAGGATTTCGTCGTGCTCTGGGGCGGCTACACGACGATGAAGCTCGACCGCGAGCCCTTCAAGGACGTGCGCGTCCGGCGTGCCCTCGCCCAAGCCTCGAGCTGGAAGGAGATCCTCGAGACCAACGCCTGGTCACAGGGACATGGCGTGCCCAACCCGACCATTCCCACGGCGCTTCGAGAGTGGGCCGTCCCCATCGACCAACTCTCTCCCGAGGGCCGGCGCCTCTACGACCAGAACATCCCAGAGGCCAAGCGTCTGCTCGCGCAGGCCGGCTATCCCGCCGGCATCAAGGTCCCCCTGGAGGCCACCCTCGCCTGGAGCCCCGACTACGTCGACTATCTCCAGGTCGACATGAAGAACTGGAAGGCGGCGGGCATCGACACCGATCTCAAGACCAAGGAGTTCGCTGCCTTCATGGCCACGGCCATCTTCGGCAAGTTTGACAAGATGGCCCACAGCCTCCGCGGCGGCATCCCAGTTGCCGACATCAGCCTGTGGGGCCTTCACATGCCGGGGCAGCCCACCAACGCCTCAGGAGTGAACGATCCCAAGCTCACGGAGATGATCCGGCTGCAGCGTCGCACCTACAACGTGACCAAGCGCCGCGAGATCGTCTACGACATCCAGCGTTACCTGGCTGAGCAAGTGTACTACCATTACGACCCCTCGTTCCTGACGGTGGCCGCCTGGGAACCGTACGTGAAGAACTTCTCCCCCAACATCGGCCACGATTACGGCGGTCGGCTGATGGTCGCCTGGATGGACAAGTAGCTCATTCGTTTACGCCGGTCGGCCGAGAGTTGCGCGGATTTCCGCTATTCGTTGGCTTGCTGCCCCGGAGCCGCGGCACGCCGTCGGCTCTGTGAAGGGATGGCTGATAGCTGGTTGCCCAAAACAGGGGCCGGCATCACTTGTCCCAAGACCTGATCGTACGCCGTCGTAGCGGCGGCATGTACAGGAGCCATGCCGGCTTGCGGCAACACCGCTTGTGCCGGTGCCCCACGCTGCTGTCCTGGCGCGGGTTGGACTGGCGGTTCCGGCGTGGCGACGGCGACGGGGGGAACGGCCGGGGTCGGCCGTGGCTTGGCAGGATCTTGTAACAGCACCTCGACGAGTCCCTCGGGCCGCGAGATGACGACTCGATCGTCAGCGATCTTCTCTAACTTCCCCCCTGGCACCGGATCGCCCACGGAATAGCCCGCCACACGTTTGATCGATGGGTCCTCGAGGAAGGCTCGGCTTTTCGCGCCCTCGATGACGATACCGTGGAGTACGGGCTTGACTCCGGCCACCGCCGCTACCCTTGCCGCCTCGCTCCGGCCGGGATTGAAGAGATTCTGGGCGGTGATCGCGGCGTACATCTCGAGCCCCACAGCACCCGGGGCGGAATTGACGGCAGGTGCGGGAGCGACGGCGATACGCGCGAGGGCGGCGGCCGGAAGCGGACGCGTGACGAAGAGCGACCGCACGATGCCGACCGCGAACGCAACGCAGAGGAAGCCCAGCACCATATTGATCAGCAGGAGTCGACGCGACATCGTCGTTCGTCCCCGTCCCGGCAGCACAGAGCCGGTCGTCGTGAGGTCGGTCAGGAGCTCCCGCGGCTCGCCCACGGCCACGACACGAACTCATCCTGGCCCCTTGAAAGTCGTGCGGCTCCGGCGCGCCCTCCCCTGGCGTCGAACGGGAAGGAGATCCTGAGGAGTCGCTTGATGCGCTCCATTCGCGAGAGTAGCTCGAAGCTATAGCGGATTCTGGCCGCCGCCATAGATTGTGAACGGCCTCGTCGCACGAGTCGCGACGAGCCCATCAGGGCACCGTCGCGACTGCGATGCGACGAGGGTCCGTCCCTAGAAAGCCGAGCAGGCGACCGTCGGGTTGCCGGGGAGCGGGAGAGGTCCGACGACGGAGAAACTCGACTCGCTGTCCACGCACAGCAGATCAGTGCCGGTGTTCCCGCTGATGCTGGCCAGTGGTGGTGGGGACGGGATTGGCGCGAGGGCGAGGTTGAATACCACCGCGCTGCCCTGACTCAGCTGGAAGCCGTTGACGCTGTTGTTCGTGACGCTGCCCGAGAACACCGACAGCGTGGAACGCCCGGTCAGCGCCACACCGGCCCCGTTGTTCGCCTCGACCGTAGCGTTCCGCATGACCGCGGCCGAGCCCAAGAAGAGCACAACGCCCTGCGATGGCGCGGCCGTCGAGTTGCCGCGGATGACGTTGACGGTGGGCAGGCCAAAGCCGGGATCGCCGATGAACCCCGTTGACTTGCTGAAGGCGATGCCCGATGCGAAGTTCCCGGTGATCGTGTTGCCGCCCGGGAGATCGGCTCGCGAGTCGACCACGAGCACACCGAACCGGCCCAACGGGCTGTTGGGGTTGGTGCCGTTGCCCGTCACGGTGTTGCCATAGATGATGCCCAGCGAGCCGAGGGTGACGAGGATGCCGTTGGCGCCGTTGTCGCTGATGGTGTTTGGCGCGGCCACGAAGTCGTTCGTCAAGCCGACCCGACCGGTGCTCCCGCCAAAGACGAACACGCCATTGCGGGCATTGCCTTTGATCGTGCTGTTCGTGATCGTGACGATGGACCCGTCGAGGAAGATGCCGTCCGCTGTGTTTCCGCTCGAATTACACGAGTCCACGCTGCCGCTCGCCCCCTGTCGGAATAGAATGCCGACGCCACTCACGATGCCACTGCCGGCGCCGCGGACGGCGCAGTTGCGGAGCTGCGCCTGGCTACCCCCCGTGACGACGATGCCATTGCGGCCGCCACTGACGCTCAGCCCATCCAGCACGAAGCGATCGGCGATGACCGTGAGGGTATCCACCTTGGAATCCGTCCCCTGGATGGCCGCACCGGGCGCACCAGCCACGAGAGTCACGCCGCTCCGGCGGACCGTGACGTGCTCGAAGCACGTCCCGACGACCTCGACGGTCAGGGGGCCGCCCTGCTGCTGGGCGAGGGCGTCGGCGATCGTCTTGCTCTTATCGCAGCGGATGGTGATCTTGCCGGAACTATCGGCGCGCGCAGGGATCGGCAGGGCGGTCGCCAGCGCGGCCAGCATCGCGAGTAGACAAACCACGAGTGATCGGCCATGGGTCACTGGTCTTCCTCCGATGTGAAAGTGCACTGCACGGAGTCCGGTAGTCATGCGCAAGCTTTATTTGGTGTGAGACATCGTCATGGCATCTCTCCTCTTTGCCCGGGCTGTCGAATGATCCTCGACGCGCGTCCGCTGCCTCACTTCCGCCGAAAACTCAACGTGCTCCCCAGTCTCGATTTCCCGGTCATCTCGTCGTCCCGCACGGTGAGATCGGCGCCGCTGCCACGGTAGGAGATCGACAACACGTTTCCTTCGACGGATCCGTGGGCTGGTCCACTCAGCTGCAGAGTTACTGGAAGAACGATCACGTCCCCCGTGACTACTCCATCCACCTGCTTGAGCGTCATCGTCATCCCGCCGCCATTTCCCATGTTGGTCCACTGACCGACCCACTCTCCCGTGACGTCGACGGTGGGCGGTTCGGATCGAATAGACGCGCAGCCAAACAGCATCGTGCACGCCAGTGCCACCGACCACCCGATGCTCTTACCCATGTCCGTCCTCCTCATTCGATGATTTGATCGGCCCGAAACAGGAGTGCTGGAGGGACCGTGAGACCGATGGCCCGAGCTGTCTTCACGCTGATGACGAGATGGAAGGTGCTGGGCTGCTCGACGGGAAGCTCCGCCGGGTTCGCTCCCTTGAGGATCCGGTCGATGTAGGCGGCGCTGCGGCGAATCGTGTCGGCAGTGTCTGGCCCATAGGAGAACAACCCACCCGCCAAGACGTATTCCTTCATGCCGAAGCCGGACGCGAGTCGATGTCGGTGAGCGAAGTCGACGAGCGCGTGCCTCTCGTTCATCGTGGCGGGATCGCCGAAGGCGAAGATCGCATCCGCTCGCCAGTCGCGAATGCTCGCCAGGATGCCCGGCACATCCTCGCGGGATGTGATGGGGAATCGGCGTTCTTCGATACCGAAGGGCCGGAAGGCGGCTTCGATGACTGGGAGGCTGATTCTGTGACCGTCCAGATGCTCGACAGAAGTCACACCGCCGAGCCGGGCGACCCGTCTGGTGCTTGGCGCGATGGTCTTGAGAAACTCCGCCTGCTTCGTGACGATCTCGGGTCCTGGACTAAAGGCGAAGCCCGTCACGTTTCGTCCGGGTCGCCGGAAGCTCTCGATCAGACCATGCGCCACTGGCTGGGCGACGCCCCAGAACACGATGGGAATCGTTCTGGTTGCTCGCGCGGCTGCGATCGTCGGCGGCGGCGCATTGCACTAGATGATGTCGACGCGGCGACGAACGAGCTCGGCGGCCAGCTCGGCCAGCCGCTCGGGCCGGCCCTCGCTGTACACGCGCTCCAGGACGATCGTCTCTCCCGTCACCCACCCGAGCTCTCGCAAGCCTTGGGCGAGCGGTGACCTGGCCTGTTGCTCCGGCGTCAGGGGAAGTCCGTCGAAGAGAATGCCGACGTGAGGAACTCTCGCCGACGCTTGGGCACGGACCGCGAGCGGTCTCGCAAGCGGGGTGGCCAGCGCGGCAAGGAACCTGCGGCGGTCCATCATGCAAGGGACCGCCGTGATGACAAGCCGTCGAAGCTAGTCACCACTGGACGCTGAGCATGCATTTGCGCTCTCCTCTTACACGAAGGCCCTTGAGTTCACCGGAATAGGGCAAGCACCATGCCCGGTGCGATGCTGAGTAAGTCCCTGCAGATAAAGGGTGGGAGGAGTGGTTGAACCACTGGTGGAATTTGCACCACCTGGTTCAACTGCGCAGTTATCATACGGCGGCAATGCCGCCGGTCTTCGCCGAGCTTCTCGGAGAGAGCCCGGCCCTCGTCGGGCTCAGGCGCCAGCTGGAGCAGCTGGTTCAGCGCTACAGTGCCGCGCGCCGCATGCCGCCCGTCCTCCTGCTCGGCGAGACCGGCACGGGTAAGAGCCTGATCGCCCGCACGCTACACGCGGAGGGCCCGCGCGCCGGCCGGCCCTTCGTGGACATCAACTGCGCGGCCATTCCCGAAACGCTCATGGAAGCCGAGATGTTCGGCTTCGAGCGTGGGGCCTTCACAGATGCCCGCCAACCCAAGCCGGGACTGTTCGTCGCAGCCGATCGCGGCACGATCTTCCTGGACGAGATCGGCCTGCTCCCCGAAAACCTTCAGGCCAAGTTGCTCAAGGTGGTGGAGGAGCAGCAGGTGCGCCCGCTGGGAGGCACGGTGAGCAGGCCCATAGACGTCTGGATCATCGCCGCCACGAGCCAGGACCTCGAGGCCGCCAGCCGGCGACGGCGATTCCGTGAGGACCTCTATCACCGGCTCGCGGTGGTGACGCTCCGCATTCCGCCGTTGCGGGAGCGCGATGCCGACGTGATCCTCCTGGCCGAGAAGCTTCTCGGCCGAGCCTGCGCGGACTATGGACTCGCCCCGAAGAGCTTCACCAGAGACGCCCTCGCCGCGCTCAGGGTGCATCGCTGGCCGGGCAACATCCGCGAGCTCGCCAACGTGATCGAGCGCGTTGCCCTCCTCTCGGAGTCGTCGGCGGTCACCGCGGATGCGCTCGGCCTTCACGCCTCCACCCACGAGACCGCAGAGGGGGAGGAGGAATCCGCCGGAACGGCCTCGCGTTCGCCCATCGACGAGAGGGTGGCGGCAGTCGAGCGTGACCACCTGCTCGAGGCCCTCGCATCAGAGGGGGGAAACGTGACCCGGGCGGCCAAGCGCCTCGGGCTCACCAGAAACACTCTCCGCTACCGCCTGCGCAAGCACGGAGTGGCGCATGCCGAGTTGGGGGAGACGGCCCTCGAGCCGCCCCCCGCACCAGCGCCGCCCGTGGCCATTCGCTGGGAGCGTCGGCGGGTCACGTGTCTCCGGTTGATGCTGGTCCCCACCGGCGAGGACAGCGAGCGCAGACAGCACGCCGTGCTCGAGGAGGTACGCGAGAAAATCCTCGGCTTCGGTGGCGTCATCGAGGGTGTGAGTCCCACTGGCGTGACAGCGGTCTTCGGCCTCGATTTCTCCGAGGACGGGCCGCGCCGCGCCGCGCACGCAGCGATGACCATCCGAAATCTCGGCGTCAAGGGACGCGAGCTGGATCCCGCCGCACCCGCGATGCGGCTGGCCATTCACGGTACCCGCGCGATGCTGGGAAGCGTCGACAGCCGCGTGCACGTGGACATGGCGGCCCGCCAGCAGGTCTGGCAGACACTCGACACCCTGGTCAGCGGCGCCGAGGATGGATCGATTCTGGTGAGCGGGTCCGTGAGCGAGGCGCTGCAAGCAAGCTTCAACCTCGGCGACCCCCTGGAGGAGCACGGCGGCGCACGCCTGCTCCTGGATGCCGAGCGGCCGGCACCCTGGACAGTGACCCGCACGATCTTCGTCGGCCGCGAGGACGAGATGGCGATGTTGGAGCGCCGTCTCGAGCGGGTTCGAGAGGGCACCGGCCAGGTGGTCGCGATCAGCGGGGAGCCGGGCATCGGAAAATCTCGACTGCTTCACGAGTTTCGGCTGAAGCTCGATGGGCTGAACGTCGGTTATCTGAGCGCTCGCTCCCTCTCTTATGGGCGCGAGCTACCTCTGCTGCCCATCATCGAGCTCGTGCGGCGAGCCAACGCCGTCGAGGACAGCGACAGCCCGACTGTCGTGGCCAGCAAGGTTCGGTCGCCGTACCTCCTTCGGCTGCTCGGGATCGACGAGGGCACGGAGAGCATCCGCCATCTCAGTCCCGGTGCGCTGCATCAGGGCACGCTCGAGGCGTTCCGGGAGATGCTCCTGGAGACCGGCGACGCCAGACCCCTGGTGATTGGCGTCGAAGATCTGCACTGGATGGACCGGGCATCGGAAGGCTACCTTGCCGTGCTGGTCAACGCGCTGCCGGAGGCTCCGATTCTGCTCATCACGACACATCGGCCGGGCTACCGCGCGCCGTGGAACGATCGCTCGTACGCCGCCGAGCTCAAGCTTCAGCGCCTTGGCCGGGCGCAGGCCCGCCGTGTCCTCGACGCCGCGCTCGAGCGAGCGCCGCAAGCTCGCCCCCTTGCTGACGCCGCGGCCGACGCGATCCTCGCCCGGGCCGAAGGGAACCCATTTTTCATCGAGGAGCTCGCGCAGGCCATCGGCTCGTCCCCCACGTCCGCAACAGTGCCAGTCCCCGAGTCCATCGAGAGTGTCCTCCTCGCCCGTATTGACCTCCTACCCGAGGAGCCCAAGAGCCTGCTGCAGGCCGCCTCTGTCCTGGGACGCGACGTCCCCCTCTCCCTCCTCGAGGCGGTGACCCCGCACACCTCCCTCCAGGAACACCTCCGTGACCTGCAGCGCCTCGAGTACCTCCATGAGCGGAGTGCCCAGCAGCTCTACCGCTTCAAGCACGCCCTCACCCAGGAAGTCGCATACTCGAGCCTGCCCGCGGACCAGCGTCGCTCGCTGCATGCGAGCGTCGTCGGCGCGATCGAGTCCGTTCATGCGGACCGGCTCGACGAGTACACGGACCAGCTCGCCCATCACGCGGTGCGTGGTCAGCTCTGGCGGAAGGCCCTCTCCTATCTCCGGCGGACGGGGGCAAAGGCGTTCGCCAAGACCGCAAGCTACGAGGCTGTTGCCGCCCTGGAGCAAGCGATCTCTGCTCTGAAGGAGATCTCGGACGCGCAAGCCATCATTGACGGCATCGATGTGCGGCTGGAGATCTTTCTACCCCTCCACGCGATCTCCGAGTATCGCCGTTGCCTCGACCATCTCACGGAGGCCGCGACGCTCGCCGAGGCTCACGGAGAGCGCCAGCGCCTCGGCCATATCCTGGCCAATCAGTGTCTCGTCCTGCGAGTCATGGGACTGACGGATGATGCGATCGCGCCGGGCCGCCGGGCTCTCGCCATTGCCAGCGAGATGATGGACACCACGCTGGCGAGCGCGACGAACTTTTTCCTCGCTACCGCGCTCAATACGAGGGCCGAGTTCCCGCAGGCCGTTGCGTGCTATCGAGCTGCGCTCGGCACGCTCGACGGCGAGCCAACGCCCGAGCGTGTGGCCGCCCTGCCCAGGTTCGATCAGACCGCCCGCGCCTGGCTGGCCAGGGCTCTCTCCGATCTCGGGGAGTTCCCCGAGGCCATCGCGCTCGGCCGTCAGGCGCTCGCCATCACCAATGTGCGTCAAGACAGGGTCGCGTTTACCGGGAATTCCTTGATGGTCGGCAGTGTGTACCTGGCAATGGGCGACGCCGAGCAGGCCGTCGAGATCCTCGAGCCGGGCCTCAAGGCCTCTCGCGAGTACAACGTCCATGACTGGGTCGGCGTCATCGCCATGCGTCTCGGGCATGCCTTCGGCCTGCTCGGGCGTGTGACCGAAGGGATCGCGCTCCTGGAGGAGGGTGCGGCCCACTGCGAAAGCATAGAGCAGTGGACGAACTTCCCGGCGCGGCTCGCCACCCTCGCGGAGCTCTACGGGGACGCGGGACGCCAACCCGACGCCGAGGCCACCGCGCAGCGGGCGGTGGCCCTCGCCGTGGAACACCGGCGACCGGCCGATGAGGCCGTCGCCCTTCGAGTCCTGGGACGACTCACCGCCAACGAGCAAGTGCTGGTGCGAGCACGAGACCTGGCCGACTCGCTCGGAATGCGTCCCCTCGTCGCGCACTGCCATCGCGATCTCGGCCTCCTGTGCCGGAGCGCCGCCAAGGACGATGAAGCTCGTCATCATCTCTCGACCGCCGAGTCGATGTACCGCGAGCTCAACACGCCCATCTGGCTCGCGAGGATGGAGCGCCAGCTCGGGGTAACGAGGTCATCCTCGGATTCCTGACCTTCGCGCGGCGAGACCTCGTGCTCTAGGGTTGATGCGGCCCGGACGTGCTCACGGGAGCAGGCGCGACACGGCGATGCTCGAGCCCGGCGCCGCGAGTGGCGTCACCTGGGCGGTGACATCGAGGGCCTCGCGGCGGGCGTAGCGCCAGCCGAACGGTGATGCCGCGTCGGGCACGGGCTCGCGGTAGACCTCGAGGACCCGGGCGGCCAGGTTGAGCACCCAGTAGTCGGCCAGGCCAGCCCGCGCGTAGAGGCTGCCCTTGTGCAGCCGGTCGACGCGCAGGCTCGATTCGGCCACCTCCACCGTGAGCACGGCGCGGGAGGGATGGGCCAACACGTAGTCGTCGGGCTGGCCGGCCACGACTGCCACGTCGGGCTCGGGCGCCGACTCGTCGTCGAGGGCCAGCGGAGCTTCCTGGCGGATGTCCCAGCCCGACCCGAAGGCTGCATCGAGTGCGCGGGCCGCCTTTCGGATCGCCGTGTAGTGGGCGGCGCCCCGCCGCTCGGCGTACATGAGCTCACCGCCGATGAGCTCGAGGGCCTCGCCCGGCGGACACACGCTCAGATCGACGAGCTTCTCGTACTCAGCTCGCGTGTAGCGCCGAGTTCCAATCTCGCCTTCGGCCATCGCGCGCATCGTAGCGACACGCGGCCGCCGGATCAATGTCCCGGGTTGGATACAGCGAGGTCTAAGGCGTTGGAATTGCGGTCGAGGGTTCCGTCCTGCGGATCAACGGTTGCACGGGGGTTGCGGATCGTTGCCTCGGGAGTCACGGCATCGTCGAGGCGATCAACTGCCCGGCGATCCCCCCAGGGGCAGGAGATGACCATAGACACCCAAGATGAAGGCGGGGGAACGATGCCCGAGCTGCTGCTGAATGTAGGTGAGGGGCTCACCTGCCTCGATCAGCAGACTCGCGAAGGAATGGCGCAGGGCATGCGGCTTGCGGTAACGGCGGCCCTTGCCGTTTTTGGGGGGCACTCGCACGACCTTTGGCGTGATTCACGGACCGACGCACGATGAGCACACGCTGGTCGAACTCGACGTCCCGCCACTCCAGTCCCACCACTTCGCCAAGCCGCAGCCCCGCTCGCGCCAGCGTGAAGAGGAACGGATGCCATGCAGGCCATTCACGTTCGGCCGAGGCAGGGAGGCGCCCAAGTTCTTCGCGTGTAAAGATCAAGCAGAAGGACTGCTCGATCAGCGCCTTCGAGGAGGGCGCGCCGCGGCCCGGCCCTCGCCGATAGGGAGGCCGTCGCGCCGGGCACCCGCAGCCTTCAGGCTCTCCGGATGGCCGAATGCGCTGGTCGATCTGCTAAGTTCGTGGCGTGACGGAAGATCGACACGGCAGCGACGCCCTCGAGAAGCTCCGGCGCGAGATGGACGCGCTCGACGAGCAGATCGTCGAGCTCCTCCGTCGCCGCGCGGGCGTGTCGGCGCAGGTCGGTCAGGTCAAGCCGGGCGACGGGCGATCGGTGTACGCGCCGGCGCGAGAGGCGGAGCTTCTCGACCGGCTCACGCGCCTGCGCACCGGCGAGCTCCGGCCCGAGGACCTTCGCGCGATTTACCGCGAGATCCTGTCGGCATCGCGTGATCTTCAGCGGCCGCTCCGCATCGCGTTCCTCGGGCCGAAGGCGACCTATGGTCATCAGGCGGCGCTCCAGCGCTTCGGCGCGGCCGCGCAGCCCCACGTCGAGGCCGCACTCCGAGCGGCAGAGCAGCACACGGTCTTCCTCAAGGTGCTGGGTGCCTGGCCGATCGGCGCCGGTGACGCCAAGCTCTGAATCCTCGGCCCCACCCCCGTAGATCCCCCGCACGGCGAGGACGGGGACGGCGCTCGGCGTCGCCGGAAAGCCTCGCGCCACCGAGAGCGGCTCCCATAGCGAGCGCGCCTCGCTCTCGACTGATGTGCCGTGCGAACAAATAGCTTGCCGGACGGCTGCGATGGACGGCGTGTGCCGATATTCTTGACCAGCCGACTCTCGGGCGGGTAGTCTCGGCGCACGGTTTCGACCATTCGTCGACCTGGCTGCTCGGAGGCTTCGGCATGACGTGTCCCCGGTGCCAGCAGGACAACCCGGTAGCAGACGCTCAGTTTTGTCCTCGGTGCGGGGCACCGGCTGAGCAGGCGCAGGGAGCTACGCCGACGGTGCCCTTTTCGGACCTGCAACACCAACTCACCGAAGCCCGCGAGCAGCAGACGGCGACGAGCGAAATCCTTAAGGTCATCCGTAGCTCACCCAGCGACCTGCAACTAGTGTTCGACATGATCGTGCGAACCGCAGGTGTCGTGTGTGGTGCGCTCGATGCCATGCTCTGGACGACCGACGGCGACGAGCTCGTAGTCCGTGCTCACCATGGCCCGCTCCCGGCTGCGAAGAAGTGGAGCGCGGCGACGGCCGCTGCCGCCGGCTCACGCGCGCCCTGAAGCGAGCGGCGGAGGGCCGAGGCGCTCGCGTGGGCATGTGGCCAGCGCGAGGAGCGCGGTCACCAACTCTCCGAGGGCGGCGCGGGCGCCGGGGTCTGCGAGCTTGCCATCCTTGAAGTAGCTCGAGTCAAGGTAGACGCTGGTCGGCGCCACCAGCGCGCCGAACCACGCGAGCACGGCGCGGAGCTGCCAGTCGACGCCTAGATAGTGGTGGAGGGAGGCCCCCATCGCCACGATGCCGACGGGCTTGCCGTGGAGCCCGTCGACGGGGACCAGGTCGAGCAGGTTCTTGAGCGCGCCAGTGAACGACGCGCGGTAGACCGGGCTCGCGAGAAGCACCGCGTCGGCCTCGGCCACGGCGGCGATCACCCTCGGCGTATCGTCGGGATACCGCTCGGCAGGCCGCCCGTCGGCGAACGATAGCTTGTAGTCGGCCAGATTCAGGAGGCTGGCGGACACCGCAGGCCGCGCCGACGCCTCGTCCACCACGTGCTGGACGGCCGCGTTCAGACGCCCCGGCGGCGTCATCGCTCCGACCACTGCCAAGAGTCGCGTCACGGATCAGGCCGCCGGACGGTCGCGGCGCGCCACCTCGGCGCGCACCAGCGGGATCAGCTCCCGGCCATACTCGACGGCATCGTTGAGCGGATCGAAACCGCGGATCAGGAGCGTGGTAACGCCGAGGTCGTAGTAGTCGAGGAGCGATTCGGCTACCTGCTCGGGGGTGCCGACGAGCGCGGTAGTGTTGCCGGCGCCGCCGACGACGGCGGCGATCGGAGTCCACAGGCGCTTGTCGTAGACGTCAGCCTGACGGGCGAAGTCCACGAGCCGCCGTGCGCCCACCGCCTCGGGCAGCGGCAGCGTGCGGTCGCCCTGTTTGGCGATTACCTTGGCCAGGATACTGCGCGCCTTGTCCCACGCCGCCGCCTCGGTCGGCGCGATGACCGGCCGCAGCGAGACGCTGATGCGCGGTTCCCGGCCGACCCGCGTGGCGACAGCCCGCACCTGGGCGATGCGCTCCTTGATGGCGGCGAGCGGCTCGCCCCACAGCATGTACACGTCGCAGTGCTTAGCACCGATGAGATGAGCCGCCTCGGATGCGCCGCCGAAGTAGAGGGGAATGTGCGGCTTCTGGAGGGGCTTGATCTCGGAGAAGGCCTTCGACACGCGGTAGAACTCCCCAGCGTGGTCGAAGGGGCGGTCCTCGGTCCACGTCCGCCGCATGACCGTCAAGTACTCGTCGGTGCGGCGATAGCGGGTGTCGTGGTCGAGCCAATCGCCGTCCTTCGCTTGGTCGGCATCGCTGCCGCCGGTAATGATGTGCAGCGCCACGCGCCCGCCGGTGAACTGATCGAGCGTCGCGGCCTTGCGCGCGGCCAGGGTCGGCGCCACGAAGCCCGGTCGGTGGGCGATCAGGAACGCGAGCCGCTCGGTCAGCGCCGCCGCATAGCTTGAGACCATGAATCCCTCGGCGGCGGTCGAGGTGTACCCGACCAGTACCTTGTCGAAACCTGCCTCCTCGTGAGCTCGCGAGAAGTCACGCACCCACCCGCGGTCAATCTCGCCGCCGATGACATGCACGGCGGCGCCGTCGGCCCCCTCCGGCCTGACCCCGATCATCCCGATGAATTCGATGGGCATGCGCTCCTCCGCGGGGCTCCTATCGCCTGGCCGCGATACTAGCGCCCGGATGCCGGTTTTTTCAACCGACCGATCGCCACAGAGAGCTCTAGTGGAGCGGTGGAACCGCCGTCCAGTTCGGAATGAACAAAGCGGTTGCGCGGGGGTTGCGTCTCGGGCTACGTTCGCCGCGTTCTGCATCCTCGTCTACCGCATGTATCGGTGGTTTCTGACGCTGACTGGGTTGTCCCGGGTTGGATACGCCGACGCGCAGCTCAGTCCAGCCAGTCCTTCTCCTTGAGCTTGCGAGGCAGGTATTGCTTGGTCAGATACTGGAAGTCCTTGTTGGCCAGGGAGTCCAGCTCGTACTTGAGGCCGCTGCCGAGCATGCGCTTGATCTCGTCCTGCCAGGGCTTCTTCTCGAACCAGCGGTACTTGAGGAGCTCCTTGGCCCGGCTCACGTCCTTGTCGTTGAGCTTGATCCCCACGTTGCGCGGCAGGCCGTAGCGGTCGGGATCGGCGCTGGAGAGCCCGATGAACTTGGCCTTGGGGATGGCCATGCGCTCGCTCTCGAAGGCGAGGTTGATCGAGCCTTGCTTGACCACGGAGTAGATGTAGTAGCCCCAGGGGTCGTTGTCCACGAGGACGTAGACGGGCAGCTTGTACTCCTCGTGGAGCCGCCGGGCGAGACGGCGGACGCCGCGAGGCGGCTGGCCGTTGCCGGTGAGGAGGATGCAGTTGTAGCGGCGCCAGAACTTGTCCTCGGAGAGGCGGTTCCACTGCGTCCCCTTCTCCACGAGGAGGACGAAGTCCGCCGTGCAGCGCTGGATTTGGATGTACTCCGGCTCCACGATGGAGGGCACGGAGTAGCCGCCCTTGCCCAGGCGCGCGCAGTCCACGCGATCGCCGTCGTCTCCCAGCACCACGGGCCCCACGATGCTCCCCGCGTTCTCCGCGCGCACGTGGAGCTCCTCGCGCAGCGCAGCCAGAGTCACCTCGAGATCTTCGATGAGCGGATCGGACTCGTTCTGATTGTCGAAGGTGTTCTCGTGGGAGCCCTTCATGGTGTGCTTGGTGCGGTAGTAGATCTCGCGGAGCGAGGTGGTGAGGTTGGCCCGCTGCAATTCGCTGAGGGCGTCGGCCACCAGCACCGTCTGCATGAATTTCTTGGCCATGCCCACGTTGAAGAAGGTGCGGGCCTGCTTGCGCTTGCCCAGCTCGATGATGCCGCGCTTCGCGTTGAACTTGACGTTGGCGAGGCTGCGCACGGGGATGGCTAACGTCGGGTCCTTGCTGCGCTCGGCCGCGGTGATCACGGTGTCCGCCACTCCGACCAGCTTCTTCTCGACCGGTCCCACTTTGCGCGCGGCGGCTGCCTTGGCCATGGCTGTTCGTCCTTATTCGATGACTTGGTCCGCCCGCACCAAGACTGATTGGGGAATGGTGAGGCCGAGCGATCGGGCCGTCTTGAGGTTGATGGCCAGATAGTAGCGGCTGGGCCGCTCGACGGGGAGGCTGCTCGGCGCGGCGCCCTTGAGCACTCGGTCCACGTAGCCGGCGGCGAGGCGGAGGTTTTCCTCCTGGCTCGCCCCGTAGGACATGAGCCCGCCGTCCCGCACGAGGAAATCGAACTCGTACATGGCGGGGATGCGGTGGGCGGCCGTGAACTCGATGACGCGCTTGCGGTTCAGAACGGTGAGGGCGTCCGTCACGAGGAAGAGGGCGTCGGGCCGATGCTGCGTCATGGCGGAGAACGCCGCGTCGAAGTCGTTGGGCTCGCGCACGCCGAGCGGCTGGACCGTCACGTGGAGGGCCTGCGCGGCCTTCTCCACGTTCTGGTAACGCAAGGTCATGCCGCGGTCGTCCGCGTTCCAGAGCACGGCGACGCGCACGGCTTTGGGCACGGCTTCCTTCAGGAGCTCCATGCGCTTGGCGCTCAGCTCGACGGACTGGTCGGTGACGCCGGTGATGTTGCCCCCGGGCCGTGCGAGGCTGTCGATGAGACCCAGGCTGTCGGCGTCTCCGACCTGCGACATGACGATGGGGATGGAAGTCGTAGCCTGCCGGGCCGCCGTCGTCGCGGGGCCGCCGATGGTGACGATCACGTCCACGCCGGCCGTGACGACCTCGGCCGCGAGTCCAGGGAGCCGCTCCTGCTGGGCCTCAGCCCACCGGCCAACGTAGATCACGTTCTGCTGCTCCACGTAGCCCAGGTCATGCAGGGCCTGGCGCAGCACCGGCGGCGGGAGACCGTCGGGCGGTCGTGCGCCGCCAGAGAGGAATCCGACGCGCCAGGTCTTGGTGCGCGGCTGCGCATCGCTGTGCGGCGGACTGGCGAGCAGGGCGAGCGCGAGCAGGACGGCCAGTAGTGCGCGCGGCATCACGTGCGCGTCTTCACTTTGACCCGCTTCGCCGCCTTGGCCGGCTTCGCCTTGGCCGTGCGCTTGATCTTGGCCGAAGCCTTCGCAGGCTTCATCTTGCCCTTCCTCGCTCTGCTCTTCTGCGGTTCTTCCGCCGTGGCGGGCTCGGCCGGAACGGCGCGGGCAGCGCCCGGCGTGTCTTCTGTTGGCAGCACGGGCGCCTCCCCCTCGGGGCCCTCGGGGGTGACGATAATGGAGTGCGGGAGGCCTTCGGGCCCGCTGTCGTGGCCCAGGATCTGGTCGGTCTTGGCACCGCCCGTACGCTTGAGGGCGATTTTCTGGAGCTGATTCTTGAGCTTCTCCTTGGGGAGCTTCCCGCTCTTGAGGCGTGCGCACGCCTCCACCACTTCTTCGATGTAGAGCTCGAAGATGTTGCGCCGGCGGAACTCGCTCTTGGCTCGCTCGCGACGGCGGAGGAACACACCGAGGCGCCGACCGCATTCCTGGAGGGCGAGCTTGATCTCCTTGCGGATCTCGTCGTAGTCGGCGATGGCTTCCTTGGACTCGCTGGTGAACGGCACCCACACGCTGGCCATGTGGACGAAGATGACCATGGGCCCCGCGGGCAGCGCGCCTCGCGACTGGATGACGCCGTAGTTCCGCCACGCCGTCTCCAGGGCCGCCTTGAAGGTGGCGCAGGCCGACTGCTGATAGAGCAGGGGGACGCGATTGGCGTAGCGGATCACCCGCGCGAGCTCGCTGTCGTCCTCCTGCTGCTCTCCTTCCGCGAGGGGCGCGGCGGGCGCCTCCGTGGTGCCCGCCTTCTCCTCGGGCGCCTTCCCGAAGGCCAGCCCCGCCTCGATGATGAAGGGGTTGCCGCGATACACGGCGGGCGGGCGCGTCACCGCCGTGTAGAACTCGCCCTTGATCTGCTTGTAGAGCCCATGGAGCATCGCCTTTTCTCCGATGGGCGACACGCAGTTCGACGGCGGAGCCATGATCTTGGTTGCCTGGATGGTCCGGTAGAGCGTCTCCGCCTCCGTGCCGTGGATGTTGCGCGGCCTCGCATCAGGCGACAACTTGGCCGTCTTGCAGATCTCCTGAGCCACCGCGGTAGACACGCGGCTGAAGTCCCCCGCGAGGAAGCCGGCCAGGGAGTGGCTCCGTGTATCGTGGAGCATGCGGAGGAAGATGCCGAACTCGATGCCGTAGGGATGCGGCTTGATCTCGCGCGGCTGGGGCGGCAGCTCGGGAATGGTGCGCGGATACTCCCGCCTCTCGCCTTCCGGCGTGCGGTAGACGAGCGTCACGTGCGGATTGGCGATGGCCGTCTGCTCGAGATACTCGTCCACCGAGGCGCGGCCCTTCTGGTAGCGCCCCTCGATCTCCAGGGTGACCTGGGTGCCGCGCTCGTGCTCCCAGTCGATCTTCTTGCTCTCGAAGATCCGCGGCTCGTTCTTCTTGGTGTCGATCTGCACCTCGAAGTAGTGGGCGGCCGCCCGCGCGCTCGTGCGCGAGATGATCTGCACCGGCTTGCCCGTAGTGAGCTGAGCGTACATGCCCGCCGCAGAGATGCCGATGCCCTGCTGGCCGCGGCTCATGCGCAGCCGGTGGAACTTCGAGCCGTAGAGGAGCTTGGCGAAGATGGGCGGGATCTGCTGGCGCACGATGCCGGGGCCGTTGTCGCTCACCGTGACGCGGAAGCGCGTGGCCTGGCTGGCCGGCGGGGCCGCCCCATTGCTCGAGGCGACCTCGACGGTGACCACCACGTCGGGCAGGATGCCCGCCTCCTCGGCGGCGTCGAGGGCGTTGTCCACCGCTTCCTTCACGCAGGTGAGGAGCGCCTTGCGCGGATTGTCGAAGCCCAAGAGATGGCGGTTCTTGGTGAAGAACTCGGAGACGGAGATCTCGCGCTGGCGCGCGCCCATCTCGGCGGCGGAGACGGAGGCTTTGGGCGCGGCGGCGGGAGCGGGCGCCTTTGCGAGGGCAGTAGCCATCTCCCTACGTGATACCAAATCCGAGCGCTCTCGCCCACTTTTTCTGTGCCGCGGTCCCGCGCCATCGATGGCCGGCCGTCAAAGCCCGTGGCACAATCAGCGCGTGGAAAGCTCCACGCGCCTCGCTATCTTGAGCCCGCTCGTCGCCCTCGGAGCCATCGCCGCCTACGTTCTATTCTTCCGCGTCGCCGTCGTGCGCAATCATCCCGAGGGCTACGTGGTGGCCTTCGCGGTGGCCACGGGGCTGGCCGTGCTCGCGGTGACGCGCACGCGGGGCCGACGCTGGCCGGCCTGGATCGCCCTCGGCATTTCGGGTCTTCTCCTGATCGGCGGCGCGTGGTTCAACTTCGTGGCGGCGCAGGTGCCCGACACCGCCACCGCCCTCCACGTGGGTGAGCGGGCTCCCGACTTCACGCTGCCCGACGCGAGCGGCCGTCCCGTCACCCTCGCTGACTATCGTGGCAAGAAGCCCGTCATCATCGTGTTCTACCGTGGCTATTGGTGACCGTTCTGCATGGCCGAGCTCCAAGGTCTTGGAGCGCAGCTCTCGGAAGCCGAGAAGGTCGGGGTGGAGATCGTGGCCATCTCACCCGATCCCAACGAGCAGAGCCAGAAGGTGGCCGAGGGTCTCCGCCTTGGTTATCGATTCCTCGCCGACACGGACCTTCTCGTGGCGCGCCGCTATGGCCTGATCCACGCCCGCGGCGGACCCGATGGCCAGGACGTACCGCGTCCCGCCACCGTGGTACTGGATAAGGACGGCGTCGTCCGCTGGTTCTCGGTGAGCCACAACTTCCAGGTGCGCCCGGATCCGAACGATGTCCTGCGCGCCGTGCGCGCGCTCTAGCCGGCGGCGGCCATGGGCGACGCACCGCAAAACATTTACGACGACCCGGAGTTCCTCGCCGGCTACTCGACGCTCGAGCGCTTCGGCCATGGGTGGACCCGCGCTGTCGAGCACGCGGACTTCATGGCTCTCCTCCCCGACGTCGGCGGCAAGCATGTGCTCGATCTCGGCTGCGGACTCGGCCAGCTCGCTTTCCACATGGCCGAGCACGGGGCGGCCACGGTCGTCGCCGTGGACCTCTCCGAGCGCATGCTCGCCGTGGCCCAGGCCGAGCGCGCCCATCCGCGCATCACCTATCGCCGCGAGGCGCTCGAGCACGTGGTGTTCGACTCCGAGCGCTTCGATCTGGTGGTCAGCTCGCTGGCCCTCCACTACGTCGAGGACTACGCGGGGCTCGTCCTCCGCATCGCACGCTGGCTGATTCCAGGCGGCGTGCTCGTCTACTCGACGGAGCACCCGATCTACACGGCCATCGATCCCGCCACCGGCTGGGTGACGGACGCCGAGGGGCGCCGCCTGCACTGGGCGCTGGACCGCTATGCCGATGAAGGTCTGCGCGCGCAGCGCTGGTTCGTGGACGGCGTGCGCAAGTACCACCGCACCTTCGCTACCCTCGTCAACGGCCTTGTCGACGCAGGGCTCATGGTGGAGCGGGTGCTCGAGCCCGCCCCCGACGCCGAGACGCTCCGGCGCCGCCCCGACTTCGCGGACGAGGATCGGCGCCCCACCTTCCTCCTCGTGCGGGCGCGCAAGCCGCGGCGAGCCGCGGTATCGTAGGGGCATGCCGGACCCTGCAGTAGGAGATCTGGGACCAGAGGCCCTCGCCTATGCGGATGCCCTCCACAACCTCGCCCGCTATCTCACGGGCAACGACACCGACGCGGAAGACCTGGTGCAGGAGACGTACAGCCGCGCCCTGGGGAGCGCGGGGCAGTTCACCCCTGGCACCAATCTCAAGGCCTGGCTCTTCCGGATCCTCCGCAACACGTTCATCAGCCAGTACCGGCGCCAGCGCGGCAATCCCACGGTGGGCGGCCTCGACACCGTGGCGCCCATCGGGTACGGTCCGGCCGACGTGGGCCGGGCCAAGGACGAGGTGGAGCTCGACCGGCTGCGCAAGGTCATGGCCGAGGAGATCGAGCGCGCGCTGATGATGCTCGCGGAGGACGCGCGCACGGTAATCCTCCTCGACCTCGAGGGCCTCACGGAGGTGGAGGTCGCCCACGTGCTCGGCTGCGCGGTGGGTACCGTCAAGTCGCGGCTTTTCCGAGCGCGCGCCGCCCTGCGCGCGCTCCTCAAGGACTGGAAGCGATAGGAAGGGGTATGGACTGCCACGACGTGCGCGATCACCTGCTCGACTTCCAGCGCGGCCAGCTCGGGGGCGACGTCGCCACCGAGGTACGCCGTCACATCGACGGCTGCGTCGAGTGCGCGCAGGCCGACTTGGTGGAGCGTGAGCTGACCCTCCTCCTCGAGCGCCGTACCCCGCAGTATCCGGCGCCCATCGGGCTCAAACGGAGACTCATGGCGAGGTGGCCTTCAGCGCCTGGCGCGGGGGCGCCCACGGCTCGGCGACCGTGGCCCCGCGTGTTGGTCCCCGCGGCCCTTGCCGCCGCCGTGCTCCTCCTCCTCGTGCCCGTGACGTTTCAACTCCTCTCTCCGCATAGCCAGGCTACCGCCGTCATGGTGAGCGAGGCCGTCAACGACCATGTGCGGCTGCTCCAGAGTCAGCATCCGCTGGAGGTGGAGAGCAGCGGCATCCACCAGGTCATCCCGTGGTTCACGGGCAAGCTCGACTTCGCCCCGGGTATCCGCTTCGCGGGCGACGACGAGTTTCCTCTCCGCGGGGGCGCCGTCGGCTACTTCGTGGACCGCAAGGCCGCCGCCTTCGTGTTCGGCCGCCGCCTCCACACCATCTCCCTCTTCGTCTTCAAGGCCGAGGGGTTGTCATGGCCCACAAGCGGCCTGGAGCATCTCGGCCGTGAGGAGATCTATCAGAGCTCGGCGCGAGGCTTCAACGTGCTGCTGTGGCGCGAGGGCGAGCTCGGTTACGTCCTCGTCTCCGACGTGAACGCACAGGACCTGAAGCTGCTCGCCGCGAAGCTCTCGCCCTAGCCGCCGGGAGGCCCCATGAGCCAGGGCCCGTCGGTCACTCCGTTGTTTGACTCCGCTCCGTCCCTCTGTCAGGATCGGCACCTCATATGACCGTGCGCGTCAAGATCCTCGCCATCTCGGCCGTCCTTCTGCTGCTCTTCGCCATCGTGCTCGTCAGCTCTGTGATCATGCAGGAGCACAGCAGCCGAAAGGTGGCGGCCATCATCGACTATCACCTGCCGCTCGCCGCCATCATCGCGGACCTCGACGTGGCTACCGACCAGTACGAGCTGGTCGTCGAGCGGCTCCTGCGCCAGGAGGATCGGGGGAGCGGTGCCGCCGACGAACAGCGCCGTCAACTCGAGAAGACGCGCCAGCGCATCGCCGCCGACTTCGACGGCGCGGCCGCCCTTCTCGGCCGCGCTCTCACCGACCCGCGCACGGACGGGAATGACCGTGTTGTCTTCGGCAAGGTCCAGCGCTCCCTCGAGTACCTGAAGCGCTACGAGGAGCCCTTCCTCGCGTTGGGCGGCCAGGTCGAGGCCACCTATGGCGCGGGCAAGCTCGCCGAGGCCACCACACTGTCGCGTCAGTTCGAGCGGTACGCGCAGGCCTTCGGTCCGGATATGGCCGCCCTGCGCGCGGAGCTGGTGGCCCTCGGCCGAGTGTCCACCGAGCACACCTATGAGCAGCAGACGCGCATCCTCCGCCTCAACGTGGTCCTGTTCGCGGTGGCCGTGGTCATCGGCCTCGGCCTGAGCGCCATGGGCGCCCGGCGGCTCGTGCAGGCGCTCTGGCGCGTGGTAGACGGGGCCAAGGCCATCCAGGCGGGCAACCTCGCCGTGCAGGTGCCGGTGACGAGCCGCGACGAGATCGGGCAGCTCGCCGAGGCCTTCAATCGCATGGCGGAGGAGCTTCGGACCAAGGAGCGGATCAAGGACACCTTCGGCAAGTACGTCGATCCCCGCGTGGTCGCCCAGCTCATCGACACCTCGAAGGACATGGAGCAGGCGGAGCGCCGCGTCGCCACCATCCTCTTCTCCGACCTCAAGGGCTTCACGGCCATCAGCGAGCAGCTCACCGCCTCCGCCATGGTCCGCCTCCTCAATCGCTACTTCACCGTGGTCGCCGAGCAGATCCGCGCCCACAACGGCGTCCTCGAGAAGTACATCGGCGACGCCGTGATGGCCTTCTGGGCGCCGCCCTTCTCCACGGGCGACGATCACGCGGCCTCTGCCTGCCTCGCCGCTCTCGCCCATCGCGAGGCGGTGGCCGCCCTGCGCCCGGAGCTGCCGGACCTCCTCGGGCTTCGCCGCAACGTACCCGAGCTGACCGTGCGCATGGGTCTGGCCACGGGCGAAGTGGTCGTGGGCACGGTGGGCGCGCCCACCGCCAAGTCCTTTGCGGCCATCGGCGACATCACCAACCTTGCCTCGCGGCTCGAGGGCGTGAACAAGGTCTACGGCACCAGCGTGATCCTCGCCGAGGAGACCTATCGGCTCGCCCAGACCGTCGTCGAGACGCGCGAGCTCGACACGGTGGTGGTGGCCGGCAAGAGCGAGCCCGTGCGGATCTACGAGCTGATGGGGCGCGCGGGCGAGGTCGCGGCGAGCCTGCAGGAGCTGCGCGAGCTCTACGTGGAAGGCCTCCAGGCCTATCGCCGGCGCGACTGGGACGCGGCGGGACGATGCTTCGCCAAGTGCCTCGAGCTCGTGCCGGGCGACGGGCCGGCGACCGTGCTCCGCGATCGCTGCGCGATCCTCGCGGCCACGCCCCCGGCTCCCAACTGGGATGGCGTGTGGCATCTCGCTGAGAAGTGACGGCAGAAGGGAGCTAGAATCACGCCATGAAGATCCGCATCGGCGTGGGCGCCGCGGGCGCCGCCGCCAATCCCGACGCGCTGGCCGAGCTGGTGGAGAGCATCGACGAGTTTGCCTTCGACTCGCTCTGGCTGTCCGAGGTGCTCACGGGGCCCGTCATCGATCCCGTGGTCGGGCTCGCGTGGGCGGGGGCAAGCCATCCCCGCGTGAAGCTCGGGACGACCATGCTGCTCCCGGGCCGCAACGTGGTGCGCCTGGCCAAGCAGCTCGCCAGCCTCGACGTGCTCTGCCGCGGCCGGCTCCTCGTGACGCTGGTGCCCGGGCTGACCTATGCGCCGGAGCGTGACGCCATCGGCGTGGAGCCGAAGCGGCGCGGTGCCGTCATCGACGAGGCGCTACCGCTGCTGCGTCGCCTGTGGGCGGGCGAGACGGTGAGCCACGAGGGCGTAGCGGGGAGCTTCCGCGACGTGAAGCTCTCGCCCCTTCCCGTGCAGCAGCCGCTCGAGGTGTGGCTGGGCGGCACGCTCCCCGAGGCTCTCGAGCGCTGCGGGCGACTCTCCGACGGCTGGCTCCCCTCGCTTTGCACGCCGGAAGAAGCGGCGGCGGGGCGCGTGGTGATCGAGGAGGCGGCGGCGAAGGCGGAGCGCTCGATCAGCCCCGAGCACTTCGGCATGAGCATCGGCTACGCCCGCGCGCCCATCGATCCCGCCACCGCGCGCGTGATGGCCGCACGCCGGCCGCGCTCGCTCGAGCTCACGCCGGTGGGGCTGCCTGCGGTGCGGCAGCTCATCGAGCGCTTCATCGCCGTGGGCTTCTCGAAGTTCGTGCTGCGGCCCGTGGTGCCGCCCGTCTCCTGGCGCGAAGAGCTGCAAACGCTCGCTGCCGCCGTGGGCGACCTGCAGACCTAGGACCCTCGGAGGGGGCGTCGCCCCCCTTCCGAACCTCCCCCCAGGATTCAGCTGCGCGGGCAAAGCCCGCGCTCGGAGCGGGAACATTAGAGCGCCAAGCGCTTGCGCAAGGGCACGATGCGCACTTCTCCGACAGGCACCTGACCGGGACTATTCACGATCCCGCGTGCCGCCGGGCGGGTGGCGGCGGGGGCAGGGGTGCGCTCAGGCGGAGTGGGACCCCCTCGTCC
>Ga0306921_10000733_pt1 | contig 30183 bp, 26 predicted proteins | sample sta12Cox44000080_FD_203760 | JGI IMG/M metagenome (GOLD analysis project Ga0306921, IMG submission 203760) | Lab enrichment of tropical soil microbial communities from Luquillo Experimental Forest, Puerto Rico - statoxic.12C.oxic.44.000.080 (v2)... | ecosystem: Environmental > Terrestrial >... | reverse complement strand
CCTCAGCGCCGAGGCGTGGAGCATCTCGATGGGTCTCCCACCGCACCCGGCCGAGCTGGACCTCAAGCTGTTCCGGGAAGTTGGGGAGCCTGTGCCGATGGACGACGCCGACGACGACGAGGAGGCGTATCTAGAGAGCGGAGCGATCCCGACGTATCCGTGGTGGAGACACCCCGCCTAATAGCGTCTCAGCGACGCGCTCACGGGCAGAAAATCTGCGGGCCGACCTTGACGTCCGTGGATCCGGCTGTCACATTCCTCTATGAAGCATCCTCGAGAGTATCTGGCGAACGCGACAAGGCTTGGTAAGGCCGGGCGGGGCAAGGCATGGCTGTCTTTCTGTAACTGGGTCATCGCTGTCGTCGAGGAGCGCCTCTCGACCCAGTTGAGCTGCGGGCACATCGAGAACTTACGATACACCCGGCTTGAATCACTGTCGGGACTCGGCCTGCCGGGCCCCGTTCAATGTCCCGTCTTGAGCTGCTCCTTCAGCTTGGTCCGGAGTTCCCTCTGTTCGACGGCGAGCTTGTACGCCACGTAGTACTTGTAGATGTTGCGGACGTAGGCGGGGGTCTCGATACCGATCTTCTCCGAGGCGACGATCTCCACGTTGTCGAACCACTCGTTGGGGTCGAGCCCGCGCTGGGCGGCCAGCGCGCGCATCCGAGCGATCCTGTCTGGGCCCGCGTTGTAGGAGGCGAACGAGAAGAGTGCCCGGTTGTGCTCCGAGAACTTCGCGTCGGAGAAGTGGTTCGCCATCAGCTGGTCCAGGTACTTGGCGCCGGCGTGGATGTTCGGCTCCGTGACCCGGATATCGCCCACCTTCAGCTGCGCACCGGTGGCTGGCATGACCTGCATCACGCCGATTGCCCCCGTGGCGCTCCTGGCCTGCTGGTTGAGCATCGACTCCTGGTATCCCTGGGCCGCCAGCATGAGGGGGTCGAAGTTGTACTGGGCGCCATACTTGTCGAAGAGGGCGACGATCTCCTGGAAGCGCTTGAATTCCTGGTCGGCGGTATTGTTCGTGAGCCGCTTCACGTGCCTCTGCTGCTGTGTCTTGAGGTAGGCGACCAGGCCCTTTTTCTGGCCGGCGGCGGTGTAGAAGTCCGTGAGGGCGGCGTGGAGGTTCGGACTGTTCTTGCGGTGCGCCCATCCGATATGGCCCTGGACGCGGACGGCCGCCTCCCGGACGACCTTGATGTTGGGCAGAATCTGCGACCAGATGACGGCGAGCCAGTCGTCGACGATCACGATATCGAGCAGACCCGCGTTGACCATCTCCAGTTTGTCCTCGTCCTCGAGCGCATCGGGCAGAAGGACGAGGGTAGCGGGCGGCTTGCCCTCCCGGGCGAAGCGCATGTTGAGGGCGACGAGGGCCTCATAATAGGCCTTGGCCTTGCGCACGTGGATGGCCTTGCCCGAGAGATCCTCGACGGACTTGATCGTGGGCGCCTTCGGTCCGGTCACCACGATCTCGTTGACGGGCGGAAGGTCGGCGGGTGACACAAAGTCGACGAGGGAGAGCCTCTGTTCGGTGACCGTGATGTCGCCGGCCGCGACGTCGCCGAGTCCCTCCACGAGACCCGAGATGAGCTTGTCGCGCGTCGTCGGGATGATCAGGAGCGTCACCGGGCGCTTTTTAAGCTGCTTGGCGTGCTTCTTGTTGAGCGTGTGTTCCCAGTGTCGGAGGAGCTCGGCGGTAATGCCTCGCTCGCGGCCCTTGTCGCTGTAGTAGAGCGTCCGGCTGATGGGCACGAGGGCCCGGATCTCCCGGCGCTCCAGCATCTGGTCGAAATCGCCCTTCCAGGGCGCGTTGGCGATATCGAGTTGCCGGGACTTGCTGGAGGCCGCGCCGACGGCAGGGGATTGCGCAGGGCCAGGCGAGGTTGGAGCGGTTGTCGCCGAAGATTTTGCCGGGTCCGCTGAAAGGGCGCACCCAGGATCGAAGACGAGCACCGCGGCTCCACCGACCGCGACGATCACCCTTAACCGTCTCCTGACTAACAGTCTCCTGACGCAAGAAGAAACTACTAGGTGCCGCATAGCACACTACATACTCCATATCATCTCAGATAGCAGCTTATTTCTGCGCCTATCCGCCGGTTTTTCGCACGACCTTCGCCAATTGCGGGACCTGAGCCGGGATCAGTTGCGCGGCGGGCACCGCGGCATACCGAGCGCTCCGATGAGGCCGTGCCCGCTCGAAATCGACAAAGGGCAGCGTCATCGGCAAGGGTTGGACGCCATGCTGTGCGACGTCTGCCGCGCTCGGATAGGGACAATAGGGCAACGGGAGCGGCTCATCCTTGGCTGGGGTTCCCATTTGATGCTTGCTCCCTACGCGGAGGGGCGCAAGCCCAGTCCGTGAGACGTGTCGAAGATCTCCCAGGGCTTTGCGCCGGGCGAACGCCTCAGGAGGAAGAGAGATCGGCGTTGCCGAACCGCTTCGGTGATGGATGGTTTCCGTCGAGGATTGGACGCTTCGCAGTGAGGCAACATGCGCAGGTTTTGTCAAGTGACGCATCGGCGCGGGCGAAAAGGAGACCGCGCCGGGATGCTATACTCCCGCTCCGGCGTCGAACACATGCGATCCGAGCGAGGAGACTGGGCCATGGGGAAACCAAGCGACCCCACGATCACCTTCGCACGACGGGGGGCCGTAGGCCAGAGAGCTCAGCTTGCAGGACGCTCGCCTGCCGGCTGTTTCAGCCTGTACCCCTCGTATTTACCGGTGGAGTGAAACCCAAGCTGTCGGGCGAGGGCGGAAGACCACTCATTGCCCGCGTCCCAACACGGTTCCAACCCGTGCTCGAGGCAATACAGTATCAGAGCCGCCGCAGCCACCCTGGCCAATCCACGGCGACGAAACTGCCGGTGGGTCTGAATCTCGATCTCGACTCTTCGCCCACCGACCGCCGCGGAAGAGGCCCGAGAGACAAACATGCCCTCATGCAGGATCCCCAGGCCAATTCCCGAAGATTCGGCAAGCCTTCCCCATAGAGCTCTGACGGTGCATCACTTCCCCTTCGGCCCGCGCGGGTCCACGGTGTCGGGGAGACAGATGTAATGACGGGTCTCGCTGACAAGCGAAGTACCACGGGGTGGTTTCAGCATTGCATCGGGTGCGGCCGCGAATGATTGGAGCGCCCGAGAAAGATTCATTTCGCAATCAGTCTGCGTCGAGGCGGCATTGACCATTTTCCACTCCGTACTACCTGTTTCGACTAATAGTGTGTCTATGGCTATCACCTTCACCCACAGCACCCAGGCGCACTCGGCGGAGGCCGACGTGGCGAAGGTGAGCAGGCAGGCGACTAGCAGGATGAGTCGCGGTGGACGTCTGAACATTGGCATCCCTCAGTAGGTCAGGTTGGTATCCTTGCTCACGCCGAGGCGTGCAGACGCAAGTCGGGTGCCGAGTTGCCAAGTTGCTGCCGTTGTGGGAGACGAGTCAATCGACTCTCCAGAATCGTCAATGTCCTCGACAGGGCCTTGGGGGATGGGCAGGAAGTTTTAGCCGCTATCCTCGTTCTGCTTCCAGAGCGCGTTGCATGCGGCGTTCGATCACCTGATCCGCCCGCCCCAGCAGGGACAGCGGGATAGTCAACCCGAGCGATCTGGCGGTCTTGAGATTGTGATGGTCAGCACGAGGCGCCGGAACGAGGCGCCGGAGATGTCAGGTCGCCTAGTTCAGGCTGTCCTTCTGGTAATACTTTGTCCCTTGCAAGGTGGCCTCCAGGGCAAGCCCCTTCACTTCTCAGTCAAGTGGTGGACCTACAGTCCCGGCGACACGGAGATGGCGCCCTCATACGCGCCGCCCTTCTGGCGGGTCTTCGCGATGGCGTCGGCGTGCGCGTCGGTATCCCAGCCTGAGTTGACGAAGTTGTTGAGGTCCTCCGGTTTCTCAAAGACAAATATGAGCCGGAAGTCCTTGGCCCCGATGCGGAGGCCGGCGCCGACCGAGACAGAGGGGAATTATAGATGGTGGCAATGAGTTCAGCGTAATGACATTGGAAAGTCTGATAGGCACTTCAGACTATTGAACGGGGGAACTGAGCGGGGTTATTATAGCACGTCTTTCCGCCCGCTTGAGGGCTGCGACAACGAAGTGTGGATCAACGCGGCCGAAACCGAGCGACGAAGGAGGCGCTCCTATTGTCACTCCTTTTGCCCTTCCAACCTCACGTCTCTCGTCGCCGCTGCGGTGATCCGGACGAGACCCGTCAACAGGGTAACCTGAAGGAGGACTGACATGAAGCTGCTGAGACTGATGATTGCTACCCTGACGTTGGCGACCGCAGGTTATGCATCGGCTCAGGCTCCCAAGCCCACCGTCAACGTGACGGGGAACTGGATCGGTTCGTTTGTGTGCAACGACGCCTCCCTCGGTAGCGGCATCGTAGTCATGAAACTCAACCAGACCGGCAGCAAAGTGGTCGGTGATGTGTCGGTGACCGGCAGGTCCGGGCTGACGAACGCCGCCGCCAACGCATCGATTCAGGGGGACCAACTCGTCCTGCCCGGTACCAACGCCAGTGGCAGCTTCACAGTGTCGGGCGACACCATGTCTGGGGACTTCCTGTACGAGCCCTGCCAGCGGGGCAAGCTCACCATGAATCGGGAGCCCTACAAGGGCGCCATCGCCACGTCCCGGTTGCGCACGGTGAACCTGACCGTCGAGGCGCTCGACCTCACCAACAGAGTGATCACGCTCCGCGGACCCCAAGGGGGTACGCTCACGATGCAAGTCGACGAGCGGGTGAAGAACCTGCCGCAGATCTCCGTGGGCGACCTCGTCACGGTAGCCTACTACGAGTCTTGGGTGCTGGATCTCAACAAGCCAGGAGAGCAGCCCAGCGGAGTCGTGGTGGGGACGGCCGCATATGGTGAGCCGCCGGCCGGGTTCGTGGCGCGACGTTCCACCATCCAAGCCACGGTGACCGCGATCGACGCCGCCAAGCCGTCGGTGACTTTTCAGGGGCCCAAGGGAACCGCAGAGATCAGCGTGGCGAAGGACCCGCGGGTCCTCGCCCGGCTGAAAGTCGGGGAAACCTATAACGTCAGCTACACCGAGAATCTGGCGGTGGCCGTGGACAAGCAGACGAAGCCCTGAGCGAAGCACAACGGACGTTCTGACGAGCCTCCGGACGACATGCTCGGGGAAACCGGTAACGAGCCGCGGGGTAGATCGTACCCCGCGGCTCGTCTTTCCGTGTCGCGTACAATCCTTCCAAACCTGCTCCCGCGCGAGGATCTCGTCCGTGAGCCGATACGCAGGGCCTGTTGCGACGTCGGTGGGCTCGCCCCAGCAGCCGCTGAACCGCGACGACATCAAGACGGCCGCTGACCAGATGCTGACGACTCACGGTCCCGCGGGACTCGTAGGGCATCCTCCTCAAGGGATTGCTGAAGCCGGTGCGCACCAGATCGATGTGAATGCGGAGTGCGTCGAGACAACGTGCGAAGTGCAACGGTTGGGCAACCGGCCACAGAACTGGGCGCTCACGACACTCGCACTGCAAAAGGAGCGTGTCATGAATAAGTGGATCGGCGCTGCAGTGATCGGGATTTGGGCCGTCACGGGACTCGGCTCTGCCCATTTCGTACTGGCGAAGGAGGCGACCAAGGCGGAAAAGCAGGCGGCAATCCGCAAGGAAGCGCAGACGACGCTGGCCAAGCTCTACCAGATCCACCCCGGTGCGAAGTCGGCAATCCAGAAGTCAGCGGGGTACGCCGAGTTCGATAGCTTCGGCATGAATCTGTTCGTGCTCAGTACCGCGCACGGCAAGGGCATCGCCGTCGCCAACCAGGGCAAGAAAGAGACCTTTATGAAGATGATCTCGGTCGGCACCGGCCTCGGCATCGGGGCCAAGGACTTCCGACTCGTATTCGTCTTTGAGAAAGCGGCGGACCTCAACAACTTCATCAACTCAGGCTGGGATGCCGACGCGCATGCCGAGGCCATCGCGAAGTCCAGCCAGAAGGGCGGGGCGTACGAGGGCGCCATCTCCGTGTCGCCGGGAGTGTGGGTGTACCAGTTGACCGAGAAGGGGCTTGCCCTGGAAGCCACCTTGCAAGGGACAAAGTACTACAAGGAGGACAGCCTGAACTAGGCGACCAGATGGTCGGCCGTCGCCTCGGCCCTGCGGCGACGGCCGATTTGATCGGAACAGCTATGGAGCTGGAGATCGCGTCCCTAACTTAGCCTTTCTCGCTTCTCGACGATGATCAGCATCCGCTGTTCGGCGCTCAGCCAAGGGGAAGCGGGGATTTCCGGGGCCCCGGCAGGCCGCCGCACGACGGCGCACTGGCTTCAATCTTTCCTATGCGCCAAGGCTGGAGAATGGTCATGGGTGAGAGATTGACCACGTCAAGACCGTCCCTGCTCACGCGTTGGGTTTCCGCGTTCGCCTGGCTGGAGTGCTACGAGCCGACCTGGCTCCAGGCGGATGTCGTGGCCGGATTGACGGCAGCGGCGGTGGTCGTTCCGCAAGCGATGGCCTACGGCGCCATTGCCGGGTTGCCGTTGGTCGTGGGGCTTTACACCGCGCTGGTTCCGTTGGTGGTGTACGCGGTGATGGGAACATCGCGCCCGTTGAGCGTGACGACGACCTCAACCATCGCGCTTCTGACGGCGGGTGCGTTGCATCAAGTCGTGCCCGGCGCGAATGACGAGAAGCTGATCGTGGCGGCCGGGGTCCTAGCGTGTTTGGTGGGTGCGGTGCTCATCGCGGCTTCGGCGCTGCGGCTGGGTATCGTCGCCAGTTTCATTTCCGAACCGGTGCTCACCGGATTCAAGGCTGGTGTGGGTCTCGTCATCGTGGTGGATCAGATTCCGAAGTTGCTCGGCGTGCACTTCCCGAAGGGTCATTTCTTTCACAACCTGATCTCGATAGTGGATCATCTGCCGCAGGCGTCCATGCCGACGATGGTTCTCGCAGCGGCGATGCTGGCGCTGCAGCTCGGATTGCAGAACTTTCTTCCGCGCGTGCCGGCATCGCTCGTGACCGTGGTGACAGGCATCACGGTGTCTGGCCTGGTGGGCCTAAGTGGCCTCGGCATCGAGTTGGTCGGCGAGGTCAAGGGTGGTCTGCCTTCGTTCGCTCGGCCCGGCCTGTCGCTGTTGGAGACGTTGTGGCCACCGGCCGTCGGCATTGCGCTGATGAGTTTCGTTGAGACGATTGCCGCCGGTCAGGCGTTCCGCAACGTGGATGAACCAAGGCCCGAACCGAATAGGGAACTCCTGGCGATCGGCTTGACGAATCTGATTGGCGGGCTGTTCCAGAACATGCCGTCGGGAGGAGGCACTTCACAAACCGCCGTCAACCGCCGCGCCGGCGCGCACACGCAAGTTGCGGGCCTGGTGACAGCGGGGATCGTGCTGGCGGTGCTGTTTTTTCTGGCACCACTGGTCCACCTGATGCCACAGGCAACGCTCGCCACCGTGGTCGTGATTCCGTGCGCGGGCATGATCAAGCTGCCCGAATTCCGGGCCATCCTGCGCACGCGCGTCATGGAATTCAGTTGGGCCGTTGCCTCGTTTGCCGGCGTCGTGCTACTCGGCACCTTGCAGGGCATCCTTGTGGCCGTCCTGCTCTCGCTGCTGGCGTTGATCCATCATGGAAGTCGTCGTCCAGTTTTCGTTCTGGGGCGAAAACCCGGGACCGATGTCTTCCGTCCCCGCTCCAAGGCACATCCGGAAGATGAGACGTTTCCCGGTCTCCTGCTGCTCAGGACCGAAGGCATGATCCACTTCGCCAACGCCCAACGGGTCGGCGAACTGATCTGGCCCTTGATCGATAAGCACAAGCCGCGGATTCTGGTCCTTGATTGCAGCGCGATTCCCGACTTCGAATACACCGCGCTCAAGATGCTGACGGATGCGGAACAGAAGCTGCAACAATCCGGGATCACTCTGTGGCTGACGGCGTTGAATCCTGAGCCGTTGGAACTGATTCAGAAATCAGCACTCGGAGAAGCCTTGGGCCGCGGGCGGATGTTTTTCAACCTCGAACAGGCCGTCAGAAGCTTTCACGCCCAGTCTGGCGTTGGGGCACAATCGGTGCCGGCTGCGCGCTCGGGTCCCCGAACATTGAGTCCCGATGACCGTCCCCATCCCTGACCTCAAGTGGTCGCGCAACCACGATGGATCCTGTTCCGGGATGACGTTATCGCGTCCATCAGCCTCGTTCGCCCGGGAACCAAGGTCGCATGTCAATCCCACACGTCACAAACTGATCGCACGAGGCTGTGACGTCTCGCCCGCGGGTGGTGGCGCGACGCCTAGCCGAGATCCTCCATCGAATCGAGGCAGGATATGGACTTCGTCACTCGAGTCCGCAGTGGTGTCGGGGGATGAGCTCGGTTCGCCTAGGTTTCGGACCGTCCACTTGAATCTATCTCGATGCATTGCTCGAACCCAAACTGTGAGTAGCGGTTCGGTGACTTCCCCGCACGTCTTTTCGGCTTTTGCCAGTTTGCGGGGCGCTTTGCCGAGAAGCGGCCACACTGCTATCTTGACTTCGCACACACGTTACCAGATGAGCACGTGTGCCCTCTGCCCGGATGTTGTTGTTGACGAAAGGCGAGAAAGGACGGGGGAAGGAACCGGATGATGGGCGATCTTCAGTCTGCATCCCGAGAGCACATCTTTATCAGCTACCGTCGTGACGACGCGCGCGGCGCGAGCGGACGGCTCTATGACTGGTTGCGCATCGGCTTTGGCCGGGGGCACGTATTTCGTGACGTGCACAGCATCGGCGTCGGAAGGTGGCGCGACAAGATCAACGACGCCCTGGCGCGAAGCGCGGCCTGCGTAGCCGTGATCGGCCCGCGCTGGGCCAACGCGGACAACCTGTCACGGCTAAACCGCGCCGACGACATGGTGCGGCACGAGCTTGCCACTGCGCTGGCGGACAGGGACATCGTCATGGTGCCCACGCTCGTCGAAGGCGCGGAAGTGCCGAAGGCTGCAGCTTTGCCGCGCCTGCTGCGGCCTCTGTTCGACACCTGGAACGCCCGTCGCGTCACCGAGGACAGATGGGAGAATGACACCCGCAGTCTGATCGCCGAGCTTGCAGAGGAGACCCGTTTGATGGCCCAAGGCGACGAGCCGGGGGCGCTGGCGGCGTATCGCAGGATGCTCGGTATCGCCGAGGCGCTCACCGCGCGGGATCCGGCCAACGCGCAATGGCAGACGGACGTGGCTGCGTCGTGTGCCAAGCTCAGCCTGGTCGATCACGGGCAGAGTATAGGGCGCCCTTGCTCCCGAAGTCGCGGCAAGAGTCGCGATAGCTCGTCGAGCAAAATCTTCGGCGATCCCTGGTTACGTCAGGCTCCTCCTGACCTTGGAAGTGCGCCGAGATCTGGCTGAGAAATTGAGTCTCAGAGCCATTCAGGAAGGGCGAAACATCGAGGCCATTTTGGTAGCGTTGCTTGAGGCGACGGCAAAGCACTGGTAGTGGTGCCGGGGCGACAATGGATGCGGGCGCCCGTGAACTCATGAGCAGGACGATGCTCAGGCTACTCTGGACTCGATAGCGCCGGGCTCGAGACCGATCAGGCGATCGATCGAGATTGCGCCCGGACCGCGTGTCAGGAGAAACAACAGGATCGATCCCCACACGAGATGCTCGGGCCAGGCCGACGGGTACACGAAGAGCTGGATGGTCATGATCATTCCGAGTATGGGCAGCGTGGCCAGCCGCGAGGCGAGACCCGCCACGAGCAACAGCGAGCACCCGATCTCGAACGTCGAGGCGAGCGTCGCCGCCATCTCGGCCGGCAGGATTGGGACCTTGTACTCGTCCCGGAAGAGCGCCAGCGTCGTCTCCCAGCTTGCGACCTTCGTCAATCCAGCTCTCAAAAACACGCCGGCGATCGCGAACCGGAAGAGGAGCTGGTGAACGGCGAGCGGGACCCGGCCCAGTGCGCCGCCGACTGAAACGATCTGCGACCGGAATCCGGCCGAGGCGTCGTCCATTGTTGAAGACTGCATTGTTTGCCTCGTCATCTTTCTCCTCCATTCCGATCGACTCGGCGTCCCGACATTTTCAGGTGAGTGCAATCCGATAGGGTGCGATGCCGGCTCATGGCCGGATCCCGGCAAGCGGTCAGGAGCGGTCGGCCGTTGGCACCACCCCAGGCGAAGTTCGCCGGAACCTCCGGCGTTTTGATCATCCCGAGCGCCTTGCCACCGGGCGCCTCCCCGGCAGGCGGATCTCGACACTGCCGGTGGTGAGACGCACCACACGTGGTGGCCGGTTCGCCAGACGTCATGGTCTAGACGGCCGCGCGCGGTCGAACCTTGAAGGCCGATGGATACATCTAAGCGAGGGAGATCCATGGCGAGGACCGTCGCCTGCGGGACAACGACGACGACGGAGAAAGGAGGCCATGACGTCCCGTCCCGACCTTAGCCGTGACATCGAGGCGGTCGCGCCCGGCGTCATCGCGCTGCGCCGAGCGCTCCATCAGCACCCGGAGCTGGCCTTCAGCGAGGTGTGGACGGCCACGACGCTCGCTGAGCGGATGCGCTCGCTTGGGCTCGTCGTCGAGGACGGAATCGGCGGCACTGGCGTCCTCGCTGTGCTCGAGGGAGCCCGGCTTGGCCGGACGCTGCTCCTTCGAGCTGACATGGATGGTCTGCCCTTGGAGGAGACGACCGGGCGTGAGTACGCCTCGACCCTTCCCAACCGCAATCACGCCGGTGGCCACGATGCGCACATGGCCATCGTCGCGGGGGTGGCCGAAGTACTGCGGCGGCATCGCGACCGCATCGCAGGGCGCTGTGCGTTCGTGTTCCAGCCGGCGGACGAGCCGATGCGCGGGGCGCTGCGCATGATCGAGGACGGGCTGCTCGACCGGGTGAAACCGGACATGTCGCTGAGCCTGCACGTGCTGCCCATGGCGAACGCCGGCCAGGTCGTCGTGCAGAGCGGCCCGATCTGGGCAAGTTGGGATACGCGGGTTCTCAAGATCAGCGGGCCGCTGCCTTCTCTCGACAAGCCGGTGGCCTTCGACCTCGCGCGCGTCGCTGCCCAGGTGACCACCGCGCTCTACGAGCTCGTGGAGCGCGAGGGGCGTTCGCCGGAGCCGGTTGTCTTTCGGGTCCGGGCGCTGAGCGCGGAGCAGCGGGGACACGGTGAGCCGAGTCAGGCCGCGGTCGAGATCCTGATGGGCCGCGGCGAGCCGAGCGAGGCCACCGTCGAGATCAACCTGGCGTTGTACGACAACGCCCTACGTGCGCGCCTTCTCAACCGGATCGAGCACGTGGCCGGGGTGATCGTCTCCGAGGCGGGCGGGACTCTGCATATCGAGGCTGATTACGCGCTCCCGGCCGTTATCAATGACGATCCGGTGACCAGAGTTGTCGAGCGCGCTGCCCTCCACGTCGTCGGCCAAGCCAATATCATCACAGGCTGGCGCAATCGCTTCGCAGACGACGTCGCCCTGTTCCTCGATGCGGCGCCCGGATGTCTGATGCTGCTCGGCACGGCGAACCCAGCCAAGAACATCACGGAGGGCTGGCACCGTCCCGGCTTTGAGATTGACGAGGACGCCCTGCCGCTAGGCGTGGAGATCATGGCGCTCGCGGCGCTCGAGTTGCTGCAGTAGCCCCATCCGCCGTTGCCACCACAACCACGCGCAGTACCACGCGCCGAGGGTCCGTCCATCAAGCCGGACCGATACGTGCGCGCCCGACGCAACTTACGGGCACGCTCGCGCTGCTACGGTGCCTATTTGAACGCTGGCCCGGCGATCTATGCGATCCCGCCTCGGTTCGGAACGCTGAGCAGTTCGATCCCTAAGCGCGCGGGGCTCGAGACGGGCGACCGAACCCTGCGGCGACCGGGTGACATCTAAGCGGCAGGGTTGGGGACCACGGTCTCACAGGCCCACCCGCTGAGAGATCCCACGACCAACTCGAAGGAGAACCTGATGAAGGCGATTGCGGTCTTGCCCGGGAAGCGCGACAGCGTCCATCTCGCAGAGCTCCCCAAACCCTCGGTCGAGGAGGTTCCCGGTGGCAGAGGGGTCCTCGTCAAGGTCCTGCGTGTCGGGGTGGATGGAACGGACAAGGAAATCAACGCGGCGGAATATGGGGCCGCGCCCGACGGACATCGCTTCCTCGTCATCGGCCACGAGGGGTTCGGCCAGGTTGAGGCGGTAGGAGAGAACGTGACAGAGGTGCAGCCGGGAGACTACGTCGTCGCCACCGTGCGGCGACCGGGCACCAGCCTCTACGACCTGATCGGCACCAACGACATGACCACCGACGATACCTACTTCGAGCGCGGCATCAACCTGCGCCACGGGTACCTGACCGAGTACTACGTCGACGACGCCGAGTTCGTCGTGAAGGTCCCGCAGGGTCTGCGCGAGGTCGGGGTGTTGCTCGAGCCGCTCACCGTGGTCGAGAAGGGCATCGCCCAAGCGTACGAGATCCAGCGCCGTCTGCGCGTGTGGCGCCCGCGCAGGGCCGCGGTGATGGGGGCGGGGACCATCGGGATCCTGGCGGCGCTGGTGCTGCGACTGCGTGGGCTCGAAGTGACCACCTTCGGGCTTTCGCGCAAGCCCTATCTCAACTCCGACCTGATCGAGGCCATCGGAGCGCGGTACGAGTCGACGGCGGATGTGGCGATCCTGGACGGGGCCCGCAAGTACGGGCCGTTCGATCTGATCTTTGAGGCGACTGGGCACTCGCCCGTCGTGTTCGAGAGCATGCAGGCCCTCGGCAAGAACGGAGTGCTGGTGCTTTCGAGTGTGACCGGTGGCGACCGACGGGTCGAGGTGCCAGCCGACCGGATCAACCTCGAATTCGTCCTTGGCAACAAGGTGATGGTGGGCACCGTCAACGCCAACCGCGAGTACTTCGAGCTTGGCGCGCGCGACATGGCGCAGGCCGAGGCCACGTATCCGAGCTGGCTCGGCCGAATGCTGACCCATCCGGTGAAAGGGCTCGAAAACTACCGGGACCTGTTCGAACAGCTGACGACCGCGAAAGGCGCGATCAAGGTCTTCTGTGAGGTCGCGGAGGTCGGCGCGTGAGGTGCGGGGAACCCGGGTTGGTCGCGACAGCGACGCAGCCTCGGTGCCCGTCACCCGACCGGGTGGATGATCTCGCGACAGAGCGGCCGCACCTGGACGGTGAGTAGGATGCTCGAGGCGTTCCGCAACCACTGGCCCGAGTATCTGATGGAGGCGGTTGGGCTCGGTCTCTTCATGATCTCGGCGTGCGCCTTCGGCACGCTTCTAGGGCATCCGGGCTCGCCGCTAGTGCAGGCCGTGCCATCCGCGTTCGCGCGGCGCGTCCTGATGGGACTCGCCATGGGCCTGACGGCCGTGTGCCTGATCCGGTCGCCGTGGGGGCAGCGTTCGGGCGCCCACTTCAACCCGGCGACCACACTGACCTTCTGGCGTCTCGGGAAGGTCGCGCCGGCCGATGCCGCCTTCTACATGCTGGCCCAGATGTTAGGCGGTCTTGCTGGTGTCCTCATCGCCACGGCCGTGCTCGGCGCCCTGGTGGCTCATCCGGCGGTGCGATATGTGACGACCGTCCCCGGACCTGCAGGGGCTGCGGCGGCGTTCGTGGCTGAGGTCGTCATCACCTTCGTCCTCATCAGCGCGGTGCTCCGTGTTTCGAACACGGCAGTGCTTGCCCGCTTCACCCCGTTCTTCGTGGGCGCACTCGTGGCCGTCTACATCGCCGTCGAGGCGCCGGTCTCGGGAATGAGCATGAATCCCGCCCGGAGCCTGGCCTCCGCGTGGCCGGCGGGAGCGTGGGAACCGCTCTGGATCTACTTTCTCGCGCCGCCCCTCGGCATGCTGTTGGCGGCCGAGGTGCACGTGAGGCGGCGCGGTCTCGCGAGTGTGTTCTGCGCGAAGCTCGACCACGACAACGCCCAGCCTTGCATCTTCCACTGCCGGTACGCCGAGCTGGCGGCGAGACGGCCGGAGTCTGTCCCGCCGCCGAGCGCGCGCTTCGCGGTTCCGCCGCGCGCCTGAAAGGAGAGTTCTCATGTCTAACCATTATGACCTCATCATCGTCGGCTCGGGGGCCGGCGGCGGCACGCTCTTCTCAGCCCTCGCCCCGACCGGCAAGCGCATCCTGCTCCTTGAGCGCGGCGGCTACGTCCCGCGCGAGAAGGCCAACTGGAGCACGCGCGCCGTCAACCTCGAGGGGCGATACGCGACGAAAGAGACGTGGCGCGATCGTGATGGCGGCGAGCTTCATCCGCATACTAACTACTACGTCGGCGGCAACACGAAATTCTACGGCGCGGCGCTGTTCCGTCTGCGGCGCGAGGACTTCGGTGACGTGAAACATCACGGCGGCCTCTCCCCGGCGTGGCCGATCACGTACGAGGATCTCCAGCCCTACTACACGAGGGCGGAGGCCCTCTATCACGTCCACGGCCAACGAGGTGAAGACCCAACCGATCCGCCAGCTGGTGCGCCGTATCCCCATCCGGCGGTGAGCCACGAGCCGCGCATCCAGGCTCTAGCGGACGACTTGACGCGGCTCGGCCTCCAGCCATTCCACGTGCCGCTTGGCGTGATGCTCGACGAGCAGGATCCCTCCAAGAGCCGATGCATCCGTTGCGACACGTGCGACGGCCATCCGTGCCTCGTGTCCGCGAAGTCGGACGCCCAGGTGCTCTGCGTCGACCCGACGCTCGCGCGGTATCCGAACACGTCGCTCCTCACCGGCGCCCTGGTCACACGACTGCTCACGAGTCCGTCCGGCCGCGAGGTGACTGGCATTGTTATTGAGCGTGATGGCACGACCGAAACGTACTCGGCTGACGTGGTCGTCGTGTCGGCCGGAGCGATCAACTCGGCTGCGCTGCTGCTGCGTTCGGCGAACGGTCGGCACCCGGCGGGTCTCGCCAATGGATCGGGCGTGGTTGGGCGTCACTACATGGGCCACGTCAACTCGGTGCTCATGGCTGTCTCCAAGTGTCCAAATCCGACCGTGTTCCAGAAAACGCTCGGCCTCAATGACTTCTACTGGGGCTCGCCCGAGTGGCAGTTTCCGATGGGCCACATCTCGTTCGTCGGCAAGCTGGACGCCGACACGCTGCGCGCGGGAGCGCCAGCGATCGCGCCCGGTTGGACGCTCGACCTGATGGCGCGCCACTCGCTGGACTTCTGGCTCACGTCGGAGGACCTGCCCGATCCGGACAATCGTGTCACCCTCGATCGCCAGGGTCGTATCGTGCTGGACTACCGCCCGAACAACGAGGAAGGACATCGACGCCTCATCGAGAGGCTAAAACAGCTCATGAAGCAGCAGACCCGATGCGGCGTGCATGGACATGAATGTCATGAGGGCCTGCTCGCGCGGAACCTCTACCTGGGCCAGCGTATCCCGCTCGCCGGGGTGGCGCACCAGAACGGCACGATCCGGTTCGGCCACGATCCCGCGACGTCCGCACTCGACGTGAACTGCAAGGCGCACGAGCTGGACAACCTCTACGTGGTGGACGCCAGCTTCTTCCCGTCGAGTGGGGCGGTCAACCCCGCGCTCACCATCATGGCCAATGCGCTTCGCGTCGGCGATCACTTGAAGGCCCGGCTCGGATAGGGCCGTGCCTGTCGATCCTGGCGTGTGGCTAGCGCTCTCGGCCATCGTCGCTGCGGCGGTCTCGGTGGTCGCGAGCTTGCCCGGGCAGCGCTCGCGCACTCGACGAGCCGGCGGGCGAGGGAATTGTGGCTCGTCATGATCGTGACGCTGGCGATGGGTGGGCTGCCCTGGGGTGCCCCGCAGGCTGGTGCGGCCAGCGTCGTCGAAGCGGTGGGCCCGATTGGGATGACCGTGGCGAACATGGACCGCTCGGTCGCCTTCTATTCCGGGGTACTTGGCTTCGAGAAGGTCTCCGATGTGGAGGTGTGGGGCCCCGACTACGAGCGCCTGCAGAATCTCTTCGGCCTCCACTTGCGCGTGGTGCGGATGCGTCTCGGTGGGGAATCGATCGAGCTGACTGAGTACCTCACCCCGCAGGGCCGGCCCGTCCCGGCAGACTTCCGCGCCAACGATCGATGGTTTCAGCACATCGCGGTCATCGTGAGCGACATGGATCGGGCGTACGCGTGGCTGCGCCAGCATCGCGTCCAGCACGCCTCACCCGCGCCCCAGCGGCTGCCGGACTGGAACGCGAACGCCGGCGGGATCCGCGCGTTCTACTTCAGAGATCCCGATGGCCACTTCCTCGAGATCCTCTGGTTCCCCCCGGACAAGGGCGATCCGCGTTGGCACCGGCCGACCGACCGGCTGTTTCTCGGCATTGATCACACCGCGATCGTGGTGGCGGACACCGAGCGGAGCCTGTCGTGCTATCGAGACGCGCTCGGCTTTCGAGTGGTGGGTGGCAGCGAGAACTATGGGCCAGAGCAGGAACGGCTGAACAATGTGTTCGGCGCACGGTTGCGCATCACGTCGCTGCGGGCCGCCGCCGGGCCGGGAGTTGAGTTCCTCGAGTATCTGACGCCGCGTGACGGGCGGCCGGCGCCACGCGATGCACGCGCCAATGATTTGGCCCACTGGCAGACGACGCTCGTTGTTAGGGACGTCGATGGTGTGGTCGGGATCCTGCGTGGGAGCGCCTGCACGCTGCTGAGCTCTGGAGTCGTCGCGCCCGCCGAGCCGCTCCTCGGCTTCGCCCGGGCGCTGCTCATCAGGGATCCGGATGGGCATGCGCTGGAGGTCATCGAACCCTGAGCCCCCCGTCGCTCACTGAACTCACCTGCCGGGCGGCTCTTTCGCAAGAACGAGTTGCTCGTAGGCCCCGAGCACATCCGTATGGGAGATGACGCCCAGCACGGTGCCGGGGTCATCGGGCGCGACGACCGGCAGTCTTCCCACGTCGGCCAGCCTGAACTTCTCGGCGACCTCCGTCAGGGTGTCGTCCGGGTAGCACACGGGCGGCGGCGTGCGCATGAGATCGCGGGCTGTCAACGCCTCCGGCGGCCGTTCTGCGGACAGGGTCTCGCGTAGCTCGCTATAGCCCAGGACCCCTTCGAGCTTCCCATCGCCGTCAACGACGGGGACGCTCGTGTACGGGTGCGTCCGGATATGGTCGAGAACAGCGCGGAATGGGAGGTCAGCGTTCAGCGTGACCACGCTGCGACGCATCACCTCGGCTACACGGACACGGGCCAGGGGGTCGGGTCTGGGCGGCGCCAAGATGTCGATCCCGCGGCGGCGCAGCTTGATCGTGTAGATCGTTTCATGGCTCAGAACGTGGGAGACGAGGGTGCTGATCACCACCGCCGTCATCAACGGGAGGATGATGCGGTAGTCGCCGCTCATCTCGAAGAGGATGAGGATCGAGGTGATCGGCGCGTGCGCGGCACCGGTGAACACCGCGGCCATCCCGACCAGGGCATACGCCCCCGGCGCCGCCGTGAGACCGGGCGACAACCACTGGAAAGCCTCGCCGACGCCTCTCCCCAGCGCGGCTCCCATGAACAGTGACGGGGAGAATACGCCCCCGGATCCGCCAGATCCGAGCGTGAGGGACGTCGCCACCGCCTTGCCCACGACGAGCGGGGCGAGCAGCCAAGAAGAGATCGGCCCTTGCAGGACCTGCTCCACGGTCTCGTAGCCCACGCCAAAGATCTGCGGCAGACCGATGCCGATCAGTCCCACGCCGAGTCCACCCACGACGGGCTTGAGATACTCGGGAATCGGCCAGGCGTCGAACAGATCCTCGCAGCGGTACAGGAGCCGAATGAACCCCCTCGCGACCAAGGCGGCCAGGACTCCCAGCAGGGCGTAGAACAGCAGTTCCCACGGGCTCTTCAGCTCGTACGGCGGGACCACGAAAGCTGGGGCGTTGCCGAGCAGCGCTCGCGAGATCACCGTCGCCGTCACCGACGCGATGACCAGGACGGAGAACGCTCGCGCTGAGAACTCTCGCAACAGAACTTCGAGCGAGAAGAACACTCCAGCGATCGGCGCGTTGAACGTGGCCGCGATGCCCCCCGCGGCCCCCGCAGCCAGCACGGTGCGCAGCAATCCTGCGGGCAACCCAAGGGTCTGTCCGAGCGATGAGCCGAGTGCCGACCCGATCTGGACGATGGGCCCTTCGCGCCCCGCGGAGCCGCCGCTGCCGATACAGATGGCGGACGCCAGGGCCTTGACGAAGACGACGCGCGGGCGGATGCGACCGTCCTGCTGAGCGATCGCCAGCATGACCTCGGGCACGCCGTGTCCCTTCGCCTCCCGCGCAAAGCAGTAGACGATCGGGCCGACCAGCGCGCCTCCCGCCGCGGGGATCAGCACGGTCGCGAGCGGGGTCCAGGGCAGGAGGGAGGCGCCGCGATCCCAGAACAGGTGCTGCACGAAACCGATGAGCCACCGAAAGCCATACGCGCCCAGCCCTGAACCAATCCCGATGGCAAGGGCGAGTAGAACCAAGAGCCGTGTTTCACCGGTGAGGGTGAACGGCAACTGCGCTGTCCGCCATGGCGTGAAGACCCGCCACCGAGGGCGACCAATCACGCCGTCGCGCCTCGGGTCGCGCGTCCGCCGCGTGCGCATCAGTCTGGGGTCTTTCCGATGTTCACGATCGCCCGCTGGTCGGCGTCGATCGTAAAGCGGACCTTCTCCCCTGCATGGAGGTGCTCGAGCAGGGAAGGGCGCGTGACGAGAAAACTCATGTTGGTCATGGCCGCCATGAATCCCGGGATCTCCCCGTGGTTGACCACGATCCGACTCTTCCGCATATCGACCGACACCACCGTGCCTTCGCCTTCATAGAAATGCTGCGCCGAGTCAGACGCCAGCTCTCTTGGTGCCCCGCCCTGTCCGACGACAAGCTCCCCGTGCATGCCCATCGTCTCGTGACCGGGCACGTGGCAGTGGAATGGCAGGGTGACATCCTCGTCTGGTGTCACGAAGCGCGCCGTCCGCACGCCCGGTCCCCGGAACTCGAAGGTGAACGTCGGGTCGAGCCCGGGGATCATCAGGTTGTGCCGCACGGAGTCCGTGTTCTCCAAAACGACCGTGACCTCCTCGCACCGGTCCGCGTGTATCATCCGCGGTTCGAAGCCGTACACCTCTCCGGCCTGCGCCTCGGCGGTGCCTTCCCTCATCACGACGCGGCGACGGCTCCGTGGTTTCGCGCAGGACGTCGCGGCGATGCGGTGCTCCGCGAGCTCCTGTTGCAGGTCGCCGGGCGACGTGGTCCCGCGCGTCTCCTTGCGCAGCGGGTACGAGGGCGGCCCTTCTCCACGAGTCTCGGGGGCCCGTCCTTCGCGGTACTGCTCCCGGGTCGTGTGGAAGATGGCGGGATCGAACACAGGGATCTGACCGCGGTAGTATCCGGGATCGAAGAATCGGCCGAGGTCAGTGGCCACCTTTGGCAGCCCGTCCTGACCCTTGAAGCTTTCGTACACGACCACGGTCAGATCGCCGCCCGGATTGATCCCGTTGTTCGTGGTGGCCTGCTCGGTGTGATCGTGCACCAGCCAAACGCCCGGGCCGGCGGCGTAGCGGTCATCGCTACCCGGCCGCAGCTCGAGATCCAGGCGCTGGGCCGCCCCGAGGGTGAACACGTCGCGCGCGACCCGAGCGGCCGGCGGGAGAGAGTAGCCGTCGGCCGCGATGATGATGGGGTGGTGTCCGTGTACGTGGAGGTTGATCATTCGCGCTCCGGCGTTTAGGACACGCAGCAGGACGCGCTCGCCCGAGCTCACCTCAATCGGCGTGTCTCGGAGCGTGAAGGGGAATGCCCGACCGTTGAGGAGGAAGATGTTCGGCTGGCGTCGCGTTGCGTCGTACTCTCGATGCATCCGACGCTCGATCTCACGGGGATCGTCGGCGGTGGCTGGGATCGCATTCAGCCGGTCGTCGATATCCATGTAGACGAGTGAGTACTCGCGCTGGTATCGCTCGGCGGTACCTCGGGCCAGATCAGGGATGCGCCCAGCGCCGACGACGATGTGACGGAAGAGATTCCGTGGCCGATTTGGCTCGATGATGAACATCCCCGCAAGGCCCATCAGCACGTGGACGTCTGGCTGGACGTGGCAGTGGTACCAGAAGGTTCCGGGCGTCCGGGCCGTGAACTCATAGACGAATGTCTGCCCGGGGAGAACCGGCGCCTGGGTGATCTCGGGGACTCCGTCCATGGCGTTCGGATGGATCGTCCCGTGGAAATGGATCGTGTGCGGGAAGTAGTGCGTATTGTGGAGGAAGATTCGCACGTGATCTCCCTCCTCGACCCGAATGGTGGGACTCGGCACGCGCGCCGGCGAGCACATGCCCGCTCCTTCCGGAGCGAACACCCAGAATCGCTCGAACTTGCCCGGGTAGACCTCCTCCTGGACCTCCACGACCTCGAGGTGAAGATCGATCTCGTCGGGATCTCCGTCACCGTCGAGGTCTCGGCCGAGGGTCACCGCCCGCTCCGAGGTGCATGGAATGGGCGGTTCTTTCCAGTTGCGCTCGGCCGCATCCCAGTACGGGCGCGTGGGCTCGCCTCCGGGCGAACCCTTGGCGCCGCGAACGGGCGGAGCAGCCCCCAACCCGAAGATGACGAACGCGAGCGTCAAGAGGAACGGCAGCCGTCTCGCGCGGATCGTTCGGGCCCGCAGACTCGACGTCCGCCGCGCTGCCTCCGACACCTGCGGCATCTACTTCATGCCGCCCATGCCCTTCATCACGCCACCAGCGGTCGAGTCAGCGCCCATGTTGGGCATTGCCTTCATGTTGGCGCTGCCTTTCATGAACCGAAAATGCAGCATGTCGGCCGCCGTCGCGTAGCCCCAGGCGGCCTCGGCCTTACCGACGGCGACCGCTCGGTCGTAATCGGCTTGGGGCGCGTCGCAGTTGCGCCGGGCGGCATCGAGGTACATCCGGGCTTCGTCGAGGAGCGCGTGGATCTGTTGCAGCTCGCCTTTCGGCATGCTGCCCATGCCCCTCATGTCGTCGGTCACCTTGTCGATTGTCGTCTGGGCCTTCTGCACGCGCGGCGCGCAGTCCGAGTCCGCCGCCCCGCCGATCAGTGGAGTGGCAGCCACGATCATTGCCAGGACGGTTGCTGCACAGAGCGTCCGCATTGCGAGACCTCCTTGGTGAGTGGCCGATCGCCGGCGCATCCGGCCGCATCTGTCTGTGATTCGTCGCGCCCCAACATGCCGGCAGGCTGCGGGCATCGGCAATTATATCTGATCAAGATATCTTGAAGCGATATAATCTCCAAAGCTATGAAGACCCCGCGCATGACGGCCGGCCAAGCCGTCGACTACCGGACTCTGGCTGAGCTGCGGTACCAGGTGCGGCGGTTCCTCCGTACACGCGAGGTGGCGGCCCGAGCCGCCGGTGTCGAGCCGCAGCATTACCTGCTGCTCTTGCAGATCAAGGGTCTCGAGGGCGCGCGACCGGCCACGGTCGGGACCCTCGCGGAACGGCTCCAGCTCCGCCACCACACCGTCGTGGCACTGGTCGATCGGCTGGTCACGCGGGGGCTCGTGGCACGTCAGCGCACGCCGTCCGACCGGCGGCAGGTCGTCGTCAAGCTGCGACCAGCTGGCGAGGCGGTGCTGAAGAAGCTCGCCCTTTATTCCATCGAAGAGCTACGAACCGAGGGGCCGGCGCTGGTCGTCGCCTTGACCCGACTGATCGGCCGTGCGGTCGAATTGCGCGGAGCGCAGCGGAACCGTGCTCGCCGGGATATCCGAGCTGGATGAGGCTGAAGCTCACTGGACGGGAAGCTGACGGGGGAAGACGCTGATGACGAGGAGGCATGACGGACAAACCGAGGACCACGACCAGAGATCCTGGCGGGCCAGCTTGTGCAATTGGCGCTTTCCCCGACCATAGGAAAGGAGAAACCGACCATGACCCAGCCAGAGCGTTATGCCGCGGTGCAGACCGCGATGCTGGGCCGGCTGCCCTACACACTTTTCCGCGACGCCATCCTCACACATCCGACGATGGCCGAGGGGCTCAACGAGCTGTTCGCTGCGGTTTAGGCGACGGAGCATGGCCGTGCTCGGCCCTGATCAGCTTTGTACATCCGCCGTACGAAGGCCATCTCTGCCACTCCGAAATTCGAGTGGCTCATCTGACAGCTCAATCGGGGCGATACGACCTCAGATCCTGGCGAAGAGTCCAATGTCGATCTGCCCGGGCTCATTGCATCCACGCGAATGTGGCGGTCCTTGAAGTCTGTCACATCAACACGATCGCGCAAAGGCGCGTCGCGGCAGAAGATGTTTCGAACCTCGTGTGAAGTAGTTCGCGTCGTACCTAATGCCCGGGCCGGACCTGCCTGGCGGTCCGCCAGGTGGCGAGCAGGCCTGCACACGATGCGGAGGCGGAGAGGAGACGATGATGGAGACGCATTACCGATTTGCGGATGTCGACAGTGTGAAGATTTTCTACCGGGAGGCGGGATCCGGGGCGGCGCCCGCGCTTCTCTTGCTCCACGGGTTCCCCACCTCGTCCCACATGTTCCGTAACCTGATCCCAACCTTGGCTGTCAAGTACCGCGTCGTGGCCCCAGATCTACCGGGCTTCGGTTTCTCTGACGCGCCGGATCGAGCACGGTTCACGTACACCTTCGATCACCTCGCCGACGTGATCGATCGGTTCACGACGGCAGTAGGGCTCCACCGATACGCCATCTATGTCTTCGACTATGGCGCGCCGGTCGGGTTCCGGCTGGCGGTGCGTCGCCCTGAGCGGATCACGGCGATCATCTCGCAGAACGGTAACGCCTATGAGGAGGGGTTGAGTCAGGGATGGAATCCTATCCAGCGCTACTGGACGGCGCCCACGCCCGAAAACCGGGCGGCCCTTCGCGAGTTCTTGACGCCTGAGTCAACGAGATCTCAGTACGTGCACGGAGTGCAGGACGAATCGCTCGTGGCACCCGAGAGCTACACGCTCGACTCGGCGAGGCTCGCCCGCCCGGGCAATGACGAGATCCAACTGGATTTGTTCCTCGACTACGCGAACAACGTCGCCCTATACCCGAAATTTCAAGAGTACTTTCGCCGGCAGCGGCCACCCCTCCTGGCAATCTGGGGCAAGTATGATCCTTTTTTCCTGCCGCCCGGCGCTCAGGCGTTTACGCGCGACAATCCGAACGCGGAGGTCAGGTTCCTCGAGACCGGTCACTTCGCTCTCGAGACTCACCACGCAGAGATCGGGGCCGTTATCCACGACTTCCTCAGCCGGCGCCTTCCCGCGCGACTGGCGAGTTGACGCGGCAAGGGAAGAGAGACAACCATCTCTTCAGTCCGGACATATGCGGCAGCCAACTTGCCCTGACGGCGCCGTTGAGACAGAAGGGCACCGAGACGGCGTGGCGCGCGCGAGTCATTCCACGCTCTCCTGAGGGCTTAGACACCGCCAGGGGTCTGCGAGGTTCGCCTCGCCCGGCCCGAATCCAGCGGTGCCTCCAGCGTGTCCAAGGGTCTGGCAAGACACATCACGCGGGAGGAACAGGATGAGCGGAGAGCCTTGGCAAGGTCGGATCGCGCCAGTAACGGGCGGGGCCCCGGGCTTCGGAAGAGGCAAGAGGAGAACCCATGGCTGCTAAGCGCACGACGGCCGAAGAGCTTCGGATCGGCGAAGCACGGGAGCGCACGGCACACTGGCGGCGCTGGGGGCCATACCTGGCGGATCGGCAGTGGGGGACGGTCCGGGAGGACTACTCCGCCAACGGCGACGCGTGGGGCTACTTGCCACACGACCATGCGCGCTCGCGGGCCTACCGTTGGGGCGAGGACGGCATCCTCGGCATCTCGGATAATCATCAACGTCTCTGCTTCGCGTTGGCGCTCTGGAACGGCCGAGACCCCATTGTGAAGGAGCGTTTCTTCGGGCTCACCGGCGTCGAGGGCAACCACGGCGAGGACGTCAAGGAGTACTATTTCTATCTCGACGCCACGCCGACCCATTCATACATGAAGGGGCTCTACAAGTACCCGCAGGGCGAGTACCCATACGCCCGCCTCGTCGAAGAGAATCGCCGCCGCAGTCGGCGCGAGCGCGAGTTCGAGCTCCTCGACACGGGCATCTTTGACGAGCGCCGCTACTTCGACGTGACAGTCGAGTACGCCAAGGCGGTCCCCGAGGACACTCTGATCCGCATTACGGTGGCAAATCGCGGCCCGGAGGCCGCGGCGCTCCACCTGCTCCCGACGCTGTGGTTCCGGAACACCTGGGCCTGGGACCACGGGGCCAAGCGGCCACGTCTCGCGCGCGAGATCCAAGCGGCAGAGCCCACGATCCTGGCGTCACATCCCGACATGGAGGCGCCCTACCGGCTCGTCTGCGAGGGCGAGCCCGAGCTGCTCTTTACGGAGAACGAGACGAACGCCGAGCGCCTCTTCGGGACGTCGAATGTGTCGCCCTTTCTCAAGGATGCCTTCGGGGAGTACGTGATTCACGGCCGGCGCGAAGCCGTCAACCCGGCCGAAGAAGGCACCAAGGCTACGGCGCACTACGCACTCACCGTGGGTGCCGGCGCCACGGTAGTGCTGAAGCTGCGCCTGACCCGCGTGGACCAGGTGTCGAAGCGCGAGATGTTCGTGGACTTCGATCAGGTGTTCAATGCGCGCCGGCGCGAGGCGGACGACTTCTACGCGACGGTGATTCCCGAGCGCCTCTGCGCAGACTCGCGGAATGTCATGCGCCAGGCGCTGGCCGGCATGCTCTGGAGCAAGCAGTGGTTCCATTTCGACGTGCGGCGCTGGCTCGACGGCGACTCGACCCAGCCGGCACCGTCACCCGAGCGCCGGCGCGGCCGCAACGCCGAGTGGACCCATCTCTACAATGACGACGTCGTCTCCATGCCCGACAAGTGGGAATATCCCTGGTACGCGGCCTGGGACCTGGCCTTTCATACGATCGCTCTCGCGCTGGTCGACCCGGATTTCGCCAAGGATCAGCTCGTCCTGTTCCTCCGCGAGTGGTACATGCATCCCAACGGGCAGATGCCCGCTTACGAGTGGAACTTCGGCGACGTCAACCCGCCAGTGCACGCGTGGGCCGCACTCCGCGTGTACAAGATCGAGCGACGCATCCGCGGGACGGCCGATCGGCGTTTCCTCGAGCGCGTGTTCCAGAAGCTCCTGTTGAACTTCACCTGGTGGGTCAACCGCAAGGACCTCGAGGGCAAGAACGTCTTTCAGGGCGGATTCCTCGGCCTTGACAACATCGGGGTCTTCGACCGCTCGGCGTCGCTGCCGACCGGCGGGCACATCGAACAGTCCGACGGCACGGCGTGGATGGGCATGTTCTGTCTCAACATGCTAGGCATCGCGCTCGAGCTGGCCCGCGAGGACCCGACCTACGAGGACATGGCCTCCAAGTTCTTCGAGCACTTCATGTACATCGCCCAGTCTATGAGTCGGATGGGACACGATGGCATCGAGCTGTGGAACGAGGAGGACGGCTTCTTCTATGACGTCCTGCATACGCCCGCAGGCGCGCGACCGATGAAGGTGCGATCCCTCGTGGGCCTCGCGCCCCTCTTCGCGGTGCAGGTCATCGAACCCGAAGACTTGGAGCGGCTGCCGGGTTTCAACCGGCGGCTCCGCTGGTTCCTCGACAATCGCGAGGATCTCTGCCAGCTCGTGACGCGCCAGCTGACGGACGACGGCAAGAACCGGCGCCTGCTCTCGCTGGTCAGCGGCGATCGCCTCGAGCGGGTCTTGAGCTACCTGCTAGACGAGCACGAATTCCTCTCGCCCTACGGAATCCGGGCGCTCTCCCGCTATCACCGCGACCACCCCTACCTGCTGCACGCCGACGGGATGGAGCACCGCGTGGACTATGACCCGGCTGAATCCTCGATCGATCTGTTCGGCGGCAACTCCAACTGGCGCGGGCCAATCTGGTTCCCGATGAACTTCCTGCTGATCGAGGCCCTCCAGCGTTTCGACCATTTCTTCGGAGAGCGCTTCGCGGTGGAGTTCCCGACGGGATCCGGCACCCGCATGCGGCTTCGGGACGTCGCCGGCGAGATCTCGCGGCGGCTCACGTGCATCTTTCTCCGCGATGCCGCCGGGCGGCGAGCCGTGCATGGCGGCTCTGAGATCTTCCAGACCGATCCACACTGGCGCGATCTCCCGCTCTTTTACGAATACTTCCACGGCGACAACGGCACTGGCCTTGGTGCGAGCCACCAGACGGGGTGGACCGGGCTCGTCGCCAAGCTCCTCCAGCAGAGCGGGCGATGACGATGCCGGCGAGCCAGCGAGGATCTGGCCCCGCCTCGACATCAAAGACAATGCTCGATCTAGGTCCGGAGCTCCTGTCAGGGCCGCACTCGACCGCGGCGGCCAAGCGCCGCGTGTGGAAAGAGCGCGGTCTTCAGTGAAGGGACGGCGTCAGGTGGCGGGTGAGCTGCTCTCGTAGGGCCATGCGCGCGCGGTGGAGGCGCGACTTCACCGAGGAGACCGACTCGGCAAGGGCTTCCGCCGTTTCTTGGTTGGACAGCTCCTCGACCTCGCGGAGGATCAGCACAGCTCGATAGGCCTCGGGCAGTTGATCGATGGCGCGGGAGAGGACGGCGTGCGCCTCATTCTCGAGGAGCTCCGCCTCAGGAGTCCGAGACCAGTCGGCGAGCAGATAGGAGCCTTCGCCCTCCCGATGGCCGTCCTCTCTATACGAGGGCAGGTGCTCCTCGATGCTCACCTCGAGGCGCGCTCGCTTGCCTCGGCACTTGAGGAGCGCCGCGTTGGCCGTCACCCGATAGATCCAGGTGCTGAGCGCCGCCCGTCCCTCGAAGGCGTCGATCTTGCGCGCGAGCGTGAGGAAGACATCCTGCACCACCTCTTCGGCATCCTCGTTGGTGCGGGTGATGCCGCGGGCCACTCGAAAGACCCGCGAGGCATAGCGCTCCATCAAGTCCTCGAGCGCCGCCGTGTCGCCGCTCCGGAGGCGATCGATCAGGAGAGTTTCCGAGGGTGGGTTCATATCAGCGCTCCTGCGGCTTGAGTTGCTCGGCCACGAAGGGCGAGCAGCGGGTGAGGGGCATGTCATGGTCGGCCAACTCACGGAGCAGAGCGATGCCGGCGCGGTCCACGAAGCTCAGTCCTGTCAGGTCCAGGCTGACCCTCATCCGTTCCCTCCGGGCTTGCGCGCAGGCGAGTCTCAGCTCCTCTACCCAGGGGCCAATGAGCCTGCCCTCGAGGAGCAGCGTCACGCCCCGCCCGCCGTTTCTCACCGCCTCGATCTTGAGCATCAGCTTGTTCGCTCCGGCCGGAGGCAGAGGCAAGGCCCATGCCGGGTGACCTGTGGCTTACAAAGTACTGGAAAGGATAGAAGGCGCGCGTCCTGAAGACCTGCAGAGGGAGCCTGGCGCCACGATGCCTCGTGGCCCTCCCCGAAGGATCGTGACCGGCGGCTATCTCGGGCGCGCGATCCCTAGTTTCTCCAGGCGGCTTCGAAGCGTATTGGGATGAAGCCCGAGAATGCCGGCCGCACCCTTGGGGCCGTCGATCACCCAGCCTGTCTCTTCGAGCGCGGCCAGGATGTGACCGCGCTCGACCTCTTCGAGGCTTGCCAGCGGCCGTCGCCGGGGAGAAGCAGAAGTGGCGTCAGCGGATCCGGGCGGAGAGGCGGAGAGCTTGGTGGCACCCACCTCGAGCACCGGTCCCCCCGAGAGGATGACCGCTCGCTCGACGATATTCTGCAGCTCGCGGACGTTACCGGGCCAATCGTAGGCCGTGAGGCGGGCCATCGTGTCATCGGGCACGAGGGTCACGGGCTTGGCGAGCTTCTTCGCAAACTGGTCGAGGAAGAACATCACGAGCAGCCGGATGTCCTCCCGGCGCTCGCGGAGGGGCGGGACCTTGAGCGGGAAGACGTTCAGGCGGTAGAAGAGATCGGAGCGGAAGCGCCCGCCGGCCACCGCCTCCTCGAGATCGCGGTTGGTGGCGGCGATGACGCGGACATCGATCGCCTGGGTGCGGCTGCTGCCGACCGGTTCGAACTCGCGCTCCTGGAGCACCCGCAGGAGCTTGACCTGCGTGTCGCTCGGCAGCTCGCCCACCTCGTCCAGAAAGATCGTGCCGCCGTCGGCGAGCTCGAAACGGCCGATCCGCTTCTCGATCGCCCCCGTGAATGCGCCTTTGACGTGGCCGAAGAGCTCGCTCTCCACGAGGCCGGCCGAAATGGCGCTGCAATTGACGTTCACGAGCGCACGGGCGCGGCGGCCACTGCGGGCGTGAATAGCACGCGCGATCAACTCCTTGCCCGTACCTGTTTCGCCCACGATGAGAACTGTCGAGTCTGTCGGCGCGACTTGCTCAACCTGGCGCAGCAGCGCCAGAAGGGACGGACTGTTGCCCACCAGTTCCACGAAATTGTGCTCGCGCTGGATCTCCTCCTGGAGATAGACGCTCTCGCGCTCGAGCCGAGTCTTGAGCGCGGCGATCTCCTCATAGGCCTTCATGTTCTCGATGGCCAGGGCGACCTGATTGGCGGCCTCCTGAAAGAAGGCCGCATCGGCTTCGGAATACTGGTCGGGGGTGCCGCTCGCCACCGCGAGGGTGCCGATGCTCCGGCCGCGGACCACCAGCGGGACGATGACGTAAGAGCGCACGCCGTCGGCATACGCACGCTGCTCGGCCGGATACTGGCGTTCGGTCTCGAGATCGCGCCGGCGAAGGAGCTTCTGCTCGCGGAAGACCCGCCCCACGTGGCTATCCACCGAAGGCAGCTCGAGGCCAACCTGGAAGTAGGTCGTCGGCAACGAGGACTGCAGCACGAAGAGCCTCAGAACATCACGGCCGGGATCATGAAGGAAGATGGCGGTCCGATCAAAGGGGACGACCCGCCTGAGCGCCTGGGCGATGGCGTCGAAGAGGGCGTCCTGAGTCAGATTGGCAGCGAGGGCGTTGTTGATCTCGAGGAGGGTGCGGTAGCGCTCCACTCGGTCGGCGGAGCCCGGCGCGCCGACCCGGCTCTCTCGACTGGATGGAGGCGCCATGTGGGGCATTCTACCGCGCTGCCGCTGCCACCGATTTCTGATGCAGGCGCGAACCCCGCCGGCAGGAATGCGCATCCAAGAGGCAGGATCATGGTGAGTCCTCAGGAGAGGGCCAGGAGTCTGACCTGTCAGGATGCCATCGCGCTCCTGGCTGACTACCTCGAGGCTGCGCTGACGGCAGAGCAGTTGGGGCAATTGGAAGCCCACTTAGCGATCTGCGAGCCATGTCAGGCCTACCTCAGGACGTACCGCCGGACTGGGACCCTCGCCGCCCGGAGTGAGCGCGCCGAGATGCCGGCCGAGATGCGGCGGCGCCTGAGGGACTTCCTATTGAAAAGCCTCGCGGAAGGACAGACTCCATGAACATGGTCATCATCATGTCCGGCGCGCCCAGACTCGAGCGCACGGCGTCCACCCAGGCCGACGCGGCGATGACGAGCAGGATGTCCGACTGAGTCACTGCCAAGCGTTCCTCCGTCCCACGAGCGGCGCCGCGAGCTCCAGCGTCGCCAGCTCTCGAGCCGATCCCGGCTCGGCCAGAGCACCGATCTGATCGGGCCGGTCCCGTGAGGTGGCTGCTCATGTGCGCTGTGGTATCGGCTCATGGGGGCGGTGTCCAAGTCTGGCAGATTACGTCAGGGGCCGGCGGCCACCCGGGAGGCGACCGCCACCGCAGCGTGCTAATGTTGCTTACGCTTCCGATGATGCCGGCGCTCAAGTAGCAGGCGGGAGAGTCCGTGTCGATGAAAGCAGCACGAGTTCTACGATTCGGTCCACCAAACGTGATCACAAACGACGACCTGCCTACGCCGGAACCTGGGGCGGGGCAACTGCTGGTCCGCGTCAAGGCGGCAGGGGTGGGCCATTGGGACGCTCTCATCCGTGAAGACAAGGTGGAACTCCAACGCCTGCCTCTGATTCTCGGTTCCGAGCTCTCCGGAATCATCGAAGGCATCGGAGCGGACGTTTCGGGATTCAAGCTCGGCGACGAAGTCTATGGAGCCACGAACGAGCAGTTCAGCGGGGCCTATAGCGCGCCACATCTCCTCGACATTCGGATCCATGGACCTAATGGCTCTGGCTGTGTCTCACGCTCAGGCTCCATGACACACTGTCGCCCGTGACCTCCACGACAATGGCCGAACGAGCAGACTCAGTTTCCCGGATGCGAGCATCGCGAGCATCCGGTTCGCGGGAGTTGGAAGTTTGGGCGCCGGCTAAG
>Ga0306921_10000732_pt1 | contig 30239 bp, 23 predicted proteins | sample sta12Cox44000080_FD_203760 | JGI IMG/M metagenome (GOLD analysis project Ga0306921, IMG submission 203760) | Lab enrichment of tropical soil microbial communities from Luquillo Experimental Forest, Puerto Rico - statoxic.12C.oxic.44.000.080 (v2)... | ecosystem: Environmental > Terrestrial >... | reverse complement strand
CAGAAACTCCCCGCCGAAACCATAGTTCTTCGCACTGTCCTTGCCGCCCTGCTGATTGTTGTTGCGGCTATCTTTCGTCTCGTGCCGCATCCCTGGAACTTTACCCCCATCGGGGCCATAGCTTTGTTCGCGGGAGCTACGGTCAAGGATCGCCGCATCGCATTCCTATTTCCGCTCCTCGCCCTTTTTGCCGGCGACGTTTTTGTCGGCTTGCACAAGCTGATTCCCATGGTCTATGCGAGCTTCCTCGTGAACGTGCTGATTGGCCTTTGGGTCGAGAAACACCGCTCCATTCTTCGGATCGGTCTCGCCGTGTTCCGGCGCTACAGTTCTTCGTTGTCACCAACTTCGGCGTGTGGGCGATCCTTAATTCCTTTCCGCACACATCCGCCGGCCTCATCGCGTGCTACATTTCCGGCATCCCTTTCTTCTGGCGCACTTTCGTCGGGGACGCTTTTTATTCCTTCCTATTATTCGGTAGCTTCGCCCTGGCCGAGCGCCTTTTCCCCACTCTGCGCTGTTCACCCGTTCAGGCCGGCCCCCAGAGTCCGTGAAGTCGTACTCTGAGCTCCGTAAGAGGCAGCCGTGCCGTTGTGCTGCAACCAGGCTTCAGCGGCTGAGAGCCACTTCGAACCACCACTAGACTTTGTCAACGCCCACGGACCCGCGCCCGTCTGCTATAATTTTTGTCTCCACATGACGAAATTCGCCATTGAGACGTCCCTCTCGCCCAAACTCCTCGCCAAATACGAGGTGGTCATCGGCCTGGAAGTCCACGCCCAACTGCTGACGAAAACAAAGATTTTCTGCGGCTGCTCGACGCGCTTTGGCGATCCGCCGAACTCCAATGTCTGCCCGGTCTGTTTGGGGCTCCCCGGCACGCTCCCAGTGTTGAATAAACGCGCCGTCGAGATGGGCATGCGTGCCGCACTCGCGCTTAACTCCACCGTCCACGAGCATTCCCGTTTCGCGCGAAAGAATTATTTTTACCCGGACCTGCCGAAAGGCTATCAAATCTCCCAATACGAGCTTCCCCTCGCCACGGATGGCTGGCTCGAGATCGAGCACGACGGCCAGACGAAGCGCATCGGCATAACCCGCCTCCATCTGGAAGAAGACGCAGGCAAGTCGCTTCATGACGGCTTTCCCCATTCCGACGAAAAGACCTACGTGGATTACAACCGCTGCGGCACGCCGCTAAGCGAAATCGTCTCCGAGCCCGACATGCGCTCGCCCGAGGAAGCCTACGCCTATCTCACCACTCTTCGTCAGGTCCTTCTCTATACTGGCGTCAGCGATTGCAACATGGAAGAAGGCTCGTTGCGTTGCGACGCGAATGTCAGCGTGCGCCTGCGCGGCGCAGAGGAATTTGGCACCAAAGTTGAGGTCAAGAATCTCAACTCTTTTCGCTATCTCGCCAAGGCCCTTGAATTCGAAATCGAGCGCCACATCGGCATCATCGAATCCGGTGGACGCATCTCCCAGGAGACGCGCCTGTGGAATCAGCCTGCGGGTCGAACCGAATCCATGCGCTCCAAGGAAAAGGCCCACGACTATCGCTATTTCCCGGAGCCTGACCTCCTCCCCGTGCACGTCAGCCCGGCCTGGCGCGAGGAAGTCTTGCGTTCGCTTCCGGAACTCCCGGCCGCGAAGCGCGCTCGCTTCGTGAGCGGCTACGGTTTATCGTTTGACGAAGCAGCTCTCCTAACCGATACGCAGCAGGTCGCTGACTATTTTGAAGCCGTGGTGAAATCCGGGGCTGATCCGAAGCAAACCGCGGGCTGGATGCAGAGGCTGACATATCTTGCTGAGACGACTGCGATGTTGGAAAGCAAAATTGAACAGAAACACGGTACTGTTGGTGCCCGGCAATTTGCTGAGCTTATGGTAATGTTGGCCGAAGGCAAGATCACAGCCGCCGTAGGCAAAAAAGTATTGGCCACCATGTTCGAATCCGGCCGTTCCGCTGGGGAAATCGTCGCTGCCGAGGGCCTCGGCGCTCAGGTCAGCGAAGCCGTGATCGAGCAGGTTGCCCGTGAAGTCATCGAGAAGAATCCAGACAACGTCACCAAATTTAAATCCGGCAACGAAGGTGTTTTCCAATTTTTTGTCGGCCAGGTCATGCGTATCACCAAGGGTCAGGCCAATCCCCAATCGGTAAACGACATCGTTCGTAAATTACTTTCCTAATCGAGGACGGCCATGCTCAAGATTGGCGACAAGGCCCCTACATTCACTCTCAAATCGGATGAAGACAAGGACGTCTCGCTTTCCGATTTCCGGGGAAAGCGTGTGCTTCTTTTTTTCTTTCCCAAAGCAAACACTTCCGGTTGAGCGACCGAAGCGTCCGAGTTTCGTGACGCAAAATCGAAGTTCGATAAGCTGGGCGTGGCCATCCTTGGAATGAGCGCGGACAATGTCAAAGCGCAAGCGCTCTTCAGCGAAAAAGGAAAACTCAACTTCCCTTTACTGAGTGATCCGAGTCACAAAACCATCGAAGCGTTCGGCGCCTGGCAGAACAAGAAGTTCATGGGCCGCTCGTTCATGGGCATCGTCCGCAGTTCCTTCCTGATCGGGAAAGACGGCAAAATCGAAATCGTTTGGGACAAGGTGAAAGCCAAAGGTCACGCCGCCGAAGTCCTGAAAGTGGCCTCGACATAGCGGGCCAGGAAGCCTCTTAGAAGTGACAGATAAGTTCTGTGCCTGCCTCGGACGGCTCCATGAGTAGGTTGTCAATTAAGCGCGTCTTGCCGATAAACACCGCCAGCACCGCATAACCCCGGCGCCCGACGCGCAACATTGGCTCAAACGTCTCCGCGTCCACGATCTCCGCGTAATCCACTCTCGCGCGCGGCTCGGCTTCCAGCACCTTTCGCATCGCCTGTTGCAGTTGCAAGGAATCACACACCCCAGCTGTGATCTCTTTCTCCGCCGCACGCAGAGCCCGGGACAATACCATTGCCGCTTTCCTCTCCTCTGCATCCAGGTACACGTTCCGAGAGGACATCGCCAGTCCATCCCCCTCCCTCACAATCGGGCACAGAACAATCTCCGTATCCAGGTTCAAATCGCCCACCATCTGCTGCACCACTCGCGCTTGCTGCGCGTCCTTCCGCCCAAAATAGGCGAAGTGCGGCTGCACGATTTCCAGCAGCTTCAACACCACCGTAGTCACACCGCGAAAATGGCCCGGACGTGATTTCCCCTCCAGTCGCTCGCTCAATCCCTCTACCTGCACGTACGTCGAGAAACCAGGCGGATACATATCCGCGGCATCCGGCAAAAACAATCCATCCACCCTTGCCGCCTCGAGTTTCGCGGTGTCCTCTTCGAGTGGCCGCGGGTACTTCGACAAATCCTCTTTCGGCCCAAATTGTTTCGGATTCAGAAAGATCGAGGCATATACAGGCGAACACTCTTTCCGCGCGCGCTCCACGAGCACCAGGTGTCCCGAGTGCAGCGCCCCCATTGTCGGCACCAACCCGATCACGCGCTGCTCGAGCCGCGCAGCCCGCGCCCTCTCTTTCATCCACGCGATCGTCCGGATTATTTCCACAGGGCAAGCCGCGTTTTCATGGATTTGGATTACGCGCCCGCCGCCGTCGAGCGTTCGCGGTAGTAGTGCATCAGGTCGGTCAAGATGGGCTGCGCGCCCAGTTGCCGCAGCAACGTGGTCACCTGGCCCCGATGATAAGTACCGTGGTTGACCAAATGCTGCATGGATTGCCACAACGGGTTGTGATACACGCCAAACTTCAGCGTCTTGTATTCCATCACGCGGTCAAGGTCTTCCTGCGTGAGCCTGCCGACAAAATGTAACAGTCTTCCTTCCTGCTCCGTCCACCGTTCGCGAAGGCTGGCCAGATCCGCATATTGCGACGCCTCCGGAAGCGCAGCGGGCGATCGTCCTTGAAATCGCTCGAGCCAAACCCATTCCCCACCGCAAATGTGGGCCAGCGTATCCCGCACCGAGCCAAAGCTCGATCCCATCGGTCGCGTGAATTGTTCCGTCGTCAAGGCTGCCGCTGCGTCCAGCGAGCGGTGATTGGCCCACGCGTTGTAGTCGTAGAGTGCGCGAGTGTCTTCCGGCGACATCGTTCCTCCTCTTGCTCATTTGCCTGCGGGAAATGAGTCGTTTTCTGCCTCTGGACAAATGTTCAGCGTGCGATGGGGATCGTCTTCCGCCCCTTCACGCCCGCCGGCGCATGATAGGACTCGGCGTCCGAGGGGAAATTACCGCTCTCTACGTCCGCGCAATATTCCTTCACCGCAAGCGAAATCATTGCGCCAACGTCGGCATATTGCCGCGCAAATTTCGGCGGTTCGTGAAACGTCAATCCAAGCAGATCGTGAAGCACCAGGATCTGCCCGTCGCAATCCGGCCCCGCGCCGATGCCGATTGTCGGGATGTGCACCGCTCGCGTAATCTCCGCTGCCAACTCCCGTGGCATCGCCTCCAGGACAATCGCAAACGCTCCGGCAGCTTCCACAGAACGCGCGTCCCTCATAACGTGCTCCGCCGCTGCGGGGGTCTTCCCCTGCACGCGGTAGCCTCCGAGCGCGTTCACCGACTGCGGCGTCAGTCCCACATGCCCCATCACCGGGATCTCTGCTTCGGTGAGCCGCGCGATCAGCTCCAGGCGCCGCTCGCCGCCTTCGATTTTCACTGCCTCCGCACCCGCTTCCTTCACGAAACGCATGGCATTGTGCAACGATTCGCTCATTTCGGCGTGGTACGTCCCATACGGCATGTCCGCGACGACCAGCGCCCGCTGCACACCGCGCCGCGCAGCCTTTGTGTGGTGCAGCGACTCCTCCAGCGTCAGCGGCAGTGTGCTCTCATATCCGAGCACCACCATGCCCAGCGAATCGCCCACCAGCACCACGTCCACCCCGGCCTCGTCTACAAGACGTGCCGTCGGATAGTCGTATGCCGTCAGGCAGGTGATTTTCTTGTTTTGGGATCCTGCAGCTTGGCACTTGCGCTGCAGCAAATCAGGGACGGTGACCTTCTTATTTTCTAAAAAGGGTCCGTTGCTCCCATTAGGAGTGACACTCATGTTGGCCTCCGGTGCCGTTCCCTAACCGCGGGATACAGCCCTCATCCAAGCAGCCCCACTATAACAAATTCTGATGCTGCGGGCCAATATTTGTGATGCTTGGCGGCCTTTGACAGTTACCAAATCGCGGCGTGGGCAATCCTACTTTTCCATTCCCACCTTGACTACTTTCTCCGCCACGTTCCAACCGCGCAGCCCGAGGCCCAGGCCCGCTTTCACCGCGGCCTTTGGTACCGCAATTTCAATCTCCTTGCTTTCTCCCGGCAACAACGAAACGTAATTGTCGCTGTAGTATGCCGGCAGCACACGCGTGGTCCCGTCTGCTTCAAGCAACGTCAGCTTAGTCTCGATCGCCGCGGTCGCCCCGATATTTTCCAGGCGCACGTGGATTCGCCGTTCTTCTTTCTCTTGCGTTGGGCTCGTGGTCACCGCCAGCTTGGCGGCGCCCAGCCGGTTCAGCTTGCGATAGTCCGCGGTCGTTCCGCCCAGCCAGTAGAAATTATCGGAGACCAGCTTACCGCCCGCATCCAGCAGTTCCAGTTTGACGAGCACGACTCCGTCTTTGAGATGAGCCGCAAGATCCAGCCCGAAGGCTTCCGTCACGCCCGTTGGCGCATCCTTCTTTTCTTCATGCTCGGCGAGCACCTTATTGTCCAGCGAGTACGCCTTCGCCCGCACCGTAAGCCCCGAAATCGAACCCGGCAGCGAATTTGCGATTTGTACCTGGTAACTCGTCGGGTCCAGTTGCACGTGCAGAGTTTCGCTTCCTTTTTTCACCGCGTAATACGACGCCTGAGTATCGTAATCCGCACTCAGGATCTGCCATGTCGTGCTCGGCCAGGCCGGCTGCGTCATCCATAGCATTCGCCCCGTGTTCGGCGCCCAAAGATGCGCATTCATGCCCTCGAAGATCGCGCGGTGTTGCACGTAGTTCAGCATCTGCGCCTTGCGCTCAAAATCCTCTAGGCTCGCCGGCGCGCCGAACTGCTTTTCCATTTCCGCCATAAACGGCCCCATGTCTCCATTCCCGCCCTGGTGCCAGTCGTGATACGCCCAATCGTCGCTGATCGGCCAGCGATCCGCTTCGGGGATCCACGCGCGCCACATTTCCAGCGTCGGAAAAGACGGCGTGCCGGTCTCAACCGAAAATCCATGATTGAGCATCGTGAAGTACAGTTTCGGATCCACGAATTTGTACGGCCCGCTGTTCTGCAGGTTCACCTGGTTCGACGTCGGTGTGTAATACCGCGTGCCATCCAGCGTTCGGATGAGCTGATCCAGCCCTTCATTCAATATTGGCTGCGGCACGCCTTCATTACGTCCGCACCAGACCACAATGGAAGGATGATTTCGGAAGCGCGAAATCGTATCGCGCGCATTCTCCAGGAACAGTGCCGGATCCTCGGGCTCGACGTTATAGTTCTGCGTGGAAGCCCAGAAGTCGCTCCACACCAGCAATCCGTGTTCATCGGCCAGTTCGAAGTACGTTTCTTCCGTGCTCTGCCCGACCCAGTTGCGAATAATGTTTACGTTGGCGTTCTGGTGCAGCCGGAAATACGGTTCCAGTTTTTCCCGCGACACGCGTTTCCGTGAATCATCCATCCCCCAGCTGCCGCCCCGCGCAGCAATGCGCACTCCGTTCACCTTGATTGCCAGGTACGGCGTAGCTCGCGTGTCCTCGATGTTCTTAATCGCCGCGGACTTTTCTGCCCCCGGTTTCAGCGAGGCCACCCAAGCCTTCCATCCCTCTTTCCATTCTTGCGGGAAGATGGCGGGAAAAGGATCGGGCGACGGCACATTGCGGATCCCCGCATGCGTGATGTCCACGATCTGCTCATTTTTCTCCCGCCCCACCGTCGGGGAATATTCCACGCGGCGCAAATGCCCCGCGCTGTCCAGCAAACTCAGCTCGTAAGTAATCTCGCGAATGCCGAACCGCACGTCTTTGGCGTCTGATTCTCTGCTGCCTTCGGCAAACACTACTTTCAGCGTATAGAGTTCCGGCTTCCCGTAACCGTTGGGCCACCATAGCCGCGGCTGCTGCACGGTAAGTTGCGCAAATTCCGCCGGCGTAAGCTGCACTTCATTCTTGCCGGGATTCAGGGAAACGCTTTTCGATACGGCGACATTCTCAAAGGAAGCAGTCAGGTTCCCCCGCACCGCGCTGTTCGAATCATTCTGCAGAGGAATCGTGATCTCCACGTCCGCTTTGCTTGTGTCCGGCAGAGGCAGCTTCGTTACAATTTGCGCGTCGCCGATCCGCACTGCGCCCGTCGCGCGCAATGTCACCGGTTGCCAGATGCCTGTGTCGCGGTCGCGAATCGCTGGGATCCAATCCCATCCCTCGGTGGCAACAAATGTCGGCCCGTCCAGGCACATGATGCCGCCGTTTTCCCCCGGCCCGGCCTTGATGGATTGCTCATGCGGAATCCCGGGATGTGGCGGCGGCGAAATGCGCACGGCAAGCACATTCGTCTGTCCCGGTTTGATTGCGTTCGTCACGTCAAACACGCCACGCACAAACGCGCCCTTGATCGTTCCGATCTGCTTCCCGTTCAGCCATACGGCCGCGGCGTAATTGATGCCCTGAAACGTCAGCGTCAGGCGACGGTTTTTCCATTCGTTGGCCCCGTTGAATTCCGTACGGTACCAGTAATCCTGCTTGTTCAATGTTTCGGGGATCATGAGATTGTTCATTCCATAGTCAGGATCCGGATAGACACCCTGATCCACCATCGTCGTCAACACCGTTCCTGGTACCGTCGCAGGCCACCATCCTTTGGCCGCAAACTCCGCGTGCGCGATCGCTTCACCCGGTTCTGCCACTTCCGGCGCCGGGCGCAACTTCCAACCCTCGAGCATCCACTCATTCTTTCCGGTCGCTTCCAGTCCAGTCGCACCGGCTACAACTTTCTTCGCGCTCGGCGGCGTATAGGGCGCTCGGCTTCGTGGCATCGTCGCCGCATCTTGCGGCGCGCGGTAACCCGCCTGGCCATAGGTCTGCACCGGCCAGGGTTTTGACCCTTCTTCATAAAGGATTCCCGTAAAATTTTCTGGCTTCTGCGAAATCGCCTTTACTTCCTCCGCGCTCAATGCGTGGCGTTGCAATGTAAATCCCGCGATCTTTCCGCCAAAATGTTTCCTTTCCGGCGCCATGGCATCCGATGGCGCCATTTGCAGCACACCGCTCACATTCCCGAAATCGAGCTTCCCGCTCGCAAGCGCGCTTCCGTCGCTATAAAGATGAAACTCTATCCCGTCAAAGGTCGCGGCCAGGAAATGCCATCTGCCCGGTGCGAGCGCCGTCGTAGCCGTCAGGCTGTTTTCTTTTCCCATCCACAAAACCGGCTTATCTCCATCCACCGCGAGATACCGCGGATACTCGTCTTCCACTTTTCCCAGCCCCGCGATGAGGATCGAGCCTTTCGGCGCTTCGCTCATCAGCACCCAGCACGACAAACTCCACGGCGAATCGGCGCGCGTCACCGTATCGTCTTTCACGAGCGTTTTCTTCACGCCATCGCCGTCCGGCAAGAACACGCCGTTGTACGGCCCGTAATACGGAGGGTCGCTTGTGGGCACATATCCCTGCGCCATCGCCGATCCCACAAAAACGATCAGTCCGCTCAGCCCCGTCAGCATCCATCGTTTCATCGTCGCGCCCATCCTCATCAAAGGTCTCCCTTGACTCGTCCAAATCGTCCTGCAATATCGTTATTCTCGCAAGGCTTTCCTCCACCTCCCTTGACTCTTTGGCGCCTGTGCACGGCCTTTCCACTGCCCGCCCTTCCCAAACCAGTAGCGAACCGCGGAGAGCCAAGCCGCATACGAATAAAATGATGCAGCTAACGGCAACACCGGGGCCCAAAGCGGCGAAAGTCCGTAGAAACGCACCGTCGGCAAATACGTAAAGGCCATCAGGACCCAGGCCGCAAGGCCCAGCCGCCATACCGCGGGCTGATTGTTGAAGGCCAGAATCGCCGGAGCGAAGTAGGTGAGGATCATCCCTGCGAGAGTTCCGAGAAGGAAGAACGCCGAGTAATTCAACTGCGTGAAGGCCGTGCGGGCAATCAGATCGCGAATCTCGCCAAACGTTTCATAGGAACGCAAGCTGACGCTCTTCCGTGTAAGGCCCATCCAGATTTTTCCGCCGGAGCTCTTTACCGCGCGCGCTAGCGCGCAATCGTCAATAACTTCCGCGCGCATCGCTGCAAACCCGCCGATGCGTTCGAGCCCTGCTCTTCGCAGCAGGATGCAACCACCGGCCGCGCCAGCCGTTCGCGCCTTTGGGTCTGCAATCCACTTCGGCGGATATAGTTTAAGAAAGAAATAAAGAAATGGAGGAATCAGCAGCCGTTCGGCAAATGATTTCGCCTGAAGCAGCACCATCAGGGAAGTGAGATCAAGTTTCTGCTTCTCCGCCCGCGAAACCAGCCGCGCCAGCGTGTCCGGCTCGTGCACAATGTCCGCATCCGTGAACCAGTAGAAGTCCGGCGAACGTTCCGCCGCCCCTTGGTTCATAGCCCAGATTTTTCCCGTCCAGCCGTTCTGCAGCGTTTCCGCGAGAAGAACAGTGCAACGTTGGCTCGCGCCAGTCTCCCGTGCTGCGTCTCGCGCGATCTCGGCCGTCGCATCTTCACTATGATCGTCCACAATCACAATCAGGAACTCGCCCGCATACTCCTGACGAGCAAGGGACTCAACCACGCGTGCAATGGTTTCCACTTCATTGCGCGCGGGAACTACCGCAACGACCTCCGGCCAGTCGCTCAGTTCCTCGTGCGGGGCCACGTCGTCATCAAACGCGCGGAGCTGCCAGAACGACCCACGAAAAAAAGTAAGAACGATCCAGATAGCGAAGGAAAGAATAGCGATCCCAAGAAATAGGAGAGAAGGCGTGAGCATCATTGTTGTCAGCGGCCGGCGGACCACAGCATACTCGTTCCGCTATTGGCCAACAAATTTCTTCGTGCGCCTGCCCTCCTCTTGCTGCACGATAACAATTGGGAGCGCAAGCGATGCTGGAAACAGCGATCGTGGCGATCATCGTTCTGGGAGTAATCGGAGGCTTGCTTTACGGGATGGGCGTCCGAATCGCTACTCCAAAATGTCCGATGTGAATGCTTCGACGTTCCAGCGTTTCGCCGCTGTCGCAATCAGCATTTCCCGCGCAGCCACGCCCGCTTTGGCAAGCGGTTCTCACGATCCGCGAATACTCGCGCTGCCACCAGTCCCTTGAAGGCCAATAATCGGGTTGAAATACCCCGGCGCGGCCGGAGCAAACTGAGGTCCAAGTCGTCCGCCAAAATCATCTTTAGCGCTGTCGAAATCTCCTGGCCCATCTCCCATTTGTCGATCAGCAGCTTGGCCGAATCGTCCGTAGCAATCTGCACCCACGCATTGAGGGGGGTGGGATCCTTCGGCGGCACGCCGGCGAGCGCTTCATACTTGCCCGGCAAATAAAACCCGATCACCAGACCTGTAGTGCCCACCGCGGTCTTCTTCAGAAAGTCCCGGCGGTTGAGTTGCTCAGCTGTCGGCTTGGAGTCAGGTTAAATCCTCGGCGCGAATCGGCAGGCGGCGCAAGCGCTTCCCGGTCGCCGCAAAGATGGCATTGCAAATTGCTGGCGCAATCACCGGAACCGTGGGCTCGCCAATCCCGGTCGGTTTTTCATCGCTCAAAACCAGGTGAACCTCAATCGGAGGCGCTTCATTCATGCGCACCATTTCATAGTCATTGAAATTGGCTTGCACGATTCGCCCACGCTCCACCGTAATGGCGTCTTTCACCGTCGCCGTCAACGCGTAAATCGCGGCGCTCTCCACTTGTGCGCGAACTCCATTCGGATTCACGGGCCGCCCGCAATCCACCCCGCATACGATGCGCTTCACCAGGATTTCCTTGGGGCTCGCAGAAACCTCCACAACCGCCGCGACATACGAATCAAACGAAAAGAACCCCGCGATTCCGCGCCCCTCACCCTTCGGCAGCGTCTTCCCCCATCCCGACTTGTCCGCGGCAAGCTGCAATACAGCCTTCAGCCTCGAGGTATCGAGAGGCGGATCGTTCGGCCCTCCCCCAAATTGCGGAATCTTCCGCGAGTCCCCGATAAGCTGCAACCGGAAGGCCAGAGGATCCTGTCCCGCCGCCTGCGCCAGCTCATCAATCAAGCTCTCCATCACGAAACCGCTGCTCGAATGCTCCACCGAACGCCACCACGCCCTCGGGGCGCTCGAGTGCGCCAGGGTATATTCAATCCGGATATTTGGCGTCGCATACGGAATCGTCGCCCCGGTGCCGAATTCGCCGTCTTCGGGTTGTTCGCTCCCTTTCTCCCGCCATTTTGCAGCAATCGATGTGGAAGTCTGGAAATGTTTCCACGCAACAAGCTGCCCATTGCTATCGAGTGCGCCCTGCAGTTTATGGTACGAGGCCGGCCGATAGAAATCGTGCTGCATGTCGTCTTCGCGCGTCCACAGCACCATTACCGGCTTGCCGGTCGCCTTGGCTACCTGCGCTGATTCCATTACGAAGTCAGCCTGATATCGTCGGCCGAAACCTCCACCAAGCATCGTCGTGTGCACGATCACTTTCTCCGGCGGCAGCTTGGCAATCTCTGCGATCACGCTTTGCGCCCATTGCGGCCCCTGTGTCGGCACCCACGCTTCCGCGTGATCCTCCAAAATGTGCACAGTGCAGTTCATCGGTTCCATGCAAACATGCGCGGCAAAAGGCAGTTCGTAGACGGCCTCCACCTTCTTATGAGCCGAGGACAGCGCCGCGTCCGCGGCACCTTCATTGCGCACCACTTTCCCCGGTTTCGACGCGTTCGCGACAAACTGCTTGCGCAATTCCTCCGTGGATTCGCTTGCCGCCGCACCCTCATGCCATTTCACCTGCAGAGCTTGCCGGCCCTGGATCGCTGCCCAGGAATTCTCCGCTACCACCGCCACGCCGCCCGTCGTTGAAGCCCCGCGGCCGCTCGTCTCGATTTGTATGACGTCGCGAACCCCCGGTACCGACTTCGCTTTCGTCGCGTCAAACGAAGCCACTTTTCCATAAAACACCGGGCACCGCGCAATCACCGCATAAAGCATTCCCGGCACGCGCGAATCAATTCCAAACCTGGCAGTGCCATCTGCTTTTGACGCGCTATCCACACGATGGACATCATGGCCCACCAACGTGAACTCGCTGGCGCTCTTCAATGGCACTTCCCTGAGATTTGGTACGGGCAGCAGTGCCGCTTCGGCGACCAGTTCACCGTAACGGAAAGACCGTTCGGGATGACCGTGCACTACGTAACCGTTTTGTACCTTACAAGTGTCCGGAGTAACTTCCCACTTCTTCGCTGCCGCCGCGATCAGCATTTCCCGCGCTGCCGCCCCGGCTTGACGCAACGGCAACCACGAACCGGCAACGCTGCCGCTCCCGCCAGTGCCCAAGTCATAAATCTTAGGATTCGTTGGCGCTTGCTCGATCTTCACCTGCTTCCAGTCCACGCATAGTTCTTCCGCGAGGATCATGGGGAGCGAAGTCATCACGCCCTGGCCCATCTCGGACTTGCCGAGCACCAATGTAACGTTGTTGTCCGGCGTGATGCGCACCCACGCGTTGAGTGGATTGACCGGCGGCTTTTCCTGCTCCTCCGCGGGATCGGAACTGGCGCGCGCCAGCAGGTGAAACCCCACGAGAAGGGCCGCGCCACCGGCCGCGGAGGTCTTCAGGAATTCACGGCGATCGAGAAGAGAAATCGGTGCCATGGCGATCCTCACTTGGGGGCCGCGCGGCGGGTTGGGGGACGCCGCGGAACGGAGCTATTTAGCGGTTTGCGCAGCCGCGGCGCGATGAATGGCCTTGCGAATACGCTGGTAGGTGCCGCAGCGGCAGATATTCCCGCTCATGGCGTCATCAATATCCGCATCCGTGGGGCTGGACTTTTTCGCCAGCAGCGCCACAGCAGACATGATCTGTCCGGATTGGCAGTAACCGCACTGGGGCACATCTTCTTCGATCCACGCTTTCTGGACCGGGTGCGAGCCATCCGCGGAAAGTCCCTCAATGGTGGTAATTTTCTTTCCGGCCACGCTGGATACCGGCGTAATGCAAGAGCGCGAAGCCTCCCCGTTGATGTGCACGGTGCAGGCGCCACAAAGCGCCATGCCGCAACCGAATTTTGTGCCGGTCATGTTGAGCGTGTCGCGAAGTACCCAGAGAAGGGGCATCTGGGGATCGACTTCAACGGTGGTGGATTTTCCGTTCAAAGTAAACGTAGTGGCCATGGTCACCTCCCGCACCCAGAAAGGTATCGTACACCAACTCCGGGGATGGATGAAACGTTCGGAACACAGGCCCAATGCCGCCCCTGCAAAATCGATAAAAATTGACCAGGATGGTCCAAGGTGGGCTATAAGATGGCAGGCTCAAAGATCCAAGGGAGAAAGATGGCAACAATTAGGAACCAGATTTTAACCATGTTTCCCCTGCCCCAGCAGGGTAACGCCTCGTTGCGCGCGCTCGCGGTTCGGGCGGAGACAGTGATACAAGCACAAACGTTGCGTGCCCGCGTGAATGCCTTCGCGGATCTCTTCAGTTGGCTGCGGGAACCGGATAACAACATTCCCGAGCTTCCCTTGGTGTCCGGAGATGCAAATCTTGTAGGAAAGGCCAGCTCAAAGTCGAGGCGCCAGAGAACCTGGATCTCGATCCTCGAATCCTCGCCCGAATTGAGCGAAAAGTACCGCGCTGCCGTCGGCTCGATCCTCGAGGAAACCAATGGAGTCTCTCTTTTTGCCCAATCGGGATTGCCGAGTGATCGCGGGCTGATCTCGGAGACTTTTGACCGCTTTTTTCGCATTGTTCTCCCTTCCCCCCGCGAGGAGAAAGACCTTTCGAGATTGTTTCTGAGGCTGTTTCCCACGCAAAAAGAAGTCGACCGTTTCTTTGATCTCCCCGGGGACCTCATGGAACGCCTCGCTATCCTCACCGCTGCGCCGGAGTCTTCCGCGATCTGGCAAGCACCCGTGGAGTCACTTCTGGATGCTCTTTGCTTGCTGGCTGCCAGAGTCCAGGGACTGGGCCTTTCAGAGAAGTTGCGCGTGCGCAGCCAGGCAGGCAGGGTTCAGGATTCGCCGTTTTACCGGCTGACCCTCAGTGTGGATGCGCTGGTAGCGGCTTTGAGAAGCAAGAATGAAGTCGCCGCGACGGCGCAAAGCTGGAAGGCCACGGTCGGCGAGTGCCGTGCGGAGCTGGAACGAATCGTGGCGCATCTGGATGCCCGCGGCGTGAATCTCGACATTGTTTACGCCCTCGATGTCATCGAGCGAAGCTTGACACGTATGGAGATCATCGCGGGAGTCCTGGTGGCGCAGCCGGGACGCCCTAAAATGGTGACGGCGCAACGGCTCATGAGAGAAGTCATTCGCGGGCGCGTCGGAGACCGTAGCCTGCGGCAATTGGCTCACAACAGTTTTCGATTGCTGGCGCGGAAAATCGTCGAGTGGGCGGGGAAGACCGGAGAACACTACATCACCTCGAATCGCGAGGAATACGCCGGGATGTGGAAAGCGGCGCTGGGCGGCGGCTTGCTGACGGTAGGGACGGCTGCGATCAAACTGATTGTGACGCATTCGCGCTTTCCCCCTTTTGTCGAAGGGTTCCTCGCCAGTCTGAATTACGCCCTCAGTTTTGTGTTGATGCAGAACTGGCACCTTGCCCTGGCGACCAAGCAGCCTTCCATGACCGGAGCCGCGCTCGCGCGCATTATTCATCACTGCCGGGATGAATCGAAGGCCGATGAGCTGGTACAGTATGTGGCCCGCATTGTGCGTTCGCAGCTTGCCGCCGCTTTCGGAAACATTATTGCCGTCAGCGCGGGCGCCGTTGTGTTCAGCCTGCTATGGCGTGTCGCTTTCGGCCATTCGTTTCTGGACGTGGATACCGCCTGGTACGCCGTGAATTCCCTGAATCCCTTGCGTAGCGGCACAGTTTTCTACGCTATGCTGACAGGCCTCATTCTGTGGCTCTCCAGCCTCGCCGGCGGGTGGATCGAGAATTGGGCCGTCTATCATCAGTTGCCAAAGGCCATCGAAGAACACAGTCTGGGAGCGGCGCTCAGCCCGGAAACACTGAAGCGGATTTCCACCTCTTTCTCACGCAATATCGCTGGATGGGGCAGTTCCATCGTTCTGGGATTCATGTTGGGGATGACGCCCGTCCTGGGGCATTTTTTCGGCCTGCCGCTCGATGTACGACACGTCACTCTTTCCATGGGCACGCTCGCGCTCGGCATTACCTCGCTGCGGTATGAGGCATGGGGAAAAGGCAAGTTGTTGATGGCGGCGCTGGGGATTGCCGTAACGTTTGTGATGAATCTCGGCGTCAGCTTTTATCTCGCCCTGCGCCTGGCGCTCCGCGCACAGGACGTTTCCCGCAGCGATCATCTGGAAATTCTGAGCTCTTTGTGGCGTCGTTTCCGTACATCGCCAAAAGAGTTCTTTTTTCCGCCGGCCGCCGAGGTGGCGCCCGCCGCGGAACCGGGTCCAGGATGAGTGGTAGAACGTGAGTGCTCGGTCCGGTTTCTGCGTTAACCTTGGCGCTTGTACCGAGAACAACGGAATACAGGTTCCAGGGTTATAATCGGCCCACTTATGCCCCTTGCTCCAGGCACTCAGCTTGGGCCCTATGAAATCGGCGCGCCGCTCGGTGAAGGCGGAATGGGTGAAGTCTACCGCGCTCGGGATACCCGCCTGGATCGTACGGTTGCGATCAAAATCCTTCCGCAACACCTTTCCAAGGATCCGGCTCGCAAGCAGCGGTTTGAGCGGGAAGCAAAGACGATTTCTGGATTGAATCATCCCAATATTTGCACATTGCATGATCTGGGCAGTCAGGATGGCGTGGACTATTTGGTGATGGAGTGCGTGGACTGGGCGCGGTGCTGTATGAAATGTTGACTGGGAAGCGTGCATTTCCGGGAAGAAGTCCATTGAGCGTAGCGAGCGCCATCTTGGATAAGGAGCCGGAACCGATCAGCGCGGTGAAGCCGATGACGTCGCGAGGGCTGGGCCATGTCGTGCGGAAGTGCCTAGCAAAGGCCCCGAAAGAGAGATGGCAAAGCGCGGGGGATTTGGCGAGCCAGTTGCGATGGATTGGCGAGGCTGGAACGGCGGAGACGGCGTCGGGAGCCGCACCGGAGGGGAAGTGGAGAGGTTGGATGGTGGCGGCATTGATGGTGTGCGCGCTGGCGGCGGGTGCGGGACTGGGGTGTTGGTCAAAGAGCAATGCCCCGAAACAAACGACCTATTTCGCGAGCCCGTTTCATTTGGGCGCGAACGGCTTGGCACTGTCACCGGATGGAAAAACTGTGGCGATGGTGGCGTATTGGGATCAGGGCAACAAGTACATGATTTGGACCTACAAATTGGGAGAAGCGACTCCGACAATTGTAGAGGGGACCGAAGGAGCATCTGAGCCGTTCTGGTCGCCAGATGGACAATCGATTGGATTTTTTGCGCAAGGAAAATTGAAAAGGACAGACGTTACCGGAAAGTCGGTGCAGGTGATTTGCGACGCAGCCAACGGGCGCGGCGGCACATGGAACAAAAACGGGGTAATCCTCTTCACGCCCGACGTGTTCACGGGCATCTATCGTGTATCAGCGGCGGGCGGAGCGCCGATGGAGATCACGAAGCTGGACGAGTCGCGGTTCGAATCGAGCCACCGCTGGGCGGTCTTCCTGCCCGACGGCAAACATTTTCTCTATCTAGGAGCAAATTTTGCGGGGCATTTTGAGTTGAACGCGATTTTTCTGGGAGCGCTGGATTCCGCGGCGAGGAAGCTGATCGTTCCGGCCAGTTCGAACGCAGTTTATGCGGAACCCGGGTACTTGCTTTACGTGCGAGACAGCGCGCTGGTTGCCCAGCGATTTGAGTTGGGGACGAACACGGTCAAGGGAGATGCGCGGGTGGTGCGCAATGAGATTCAGTACCTGGTGCAAATCGACCAGGGACTCTTCGACGGGGCGCCCGACGGGACGCTGATCATGCAGACCGGGAAGGCAGGGACGGAATCTCAATTGACCTGGATTGATCGAAGCGGAAAGCGGATGGAGAGCGTGGGAGGGATCGGGTCATTTGGCAACCCGAGCCTGTCGCCGGACGGACGGCGAGTAGCCTATGACCAAGCCAATCCGGATGGGCGCGAGATAGGGATATGGATTACCGACCTGACCACGGACGCAGCGAGGCGGTTAACGTTGGACAACTCACTGAGTCAAGTGCCGATCTGGAGCCCGGACGGAAAACGCATGTTGTTTACGTCGAACCGGCGCGTCTTTAACCGGATGTTTGAAAAAAACGCGGATGGATCGGGAGCTGAGGAAGAGATTGGCGGGAAGGAGAAAGTGAGGCAGATGGTGGGATGGGACTGGTCGCGCGACGGGAAATACCTGCTGGAGCGAAAGGAAAATGAATTGTGGTATTACACGCCGTCGGACCGGGAATCCAAGCCATACGTGCAAGGTCAATATGCGGTGAGGAATGCGCAGTTTTCCCCGGGCGGGAAGTTTGTGGCGTACGCGTCAAATGAGACGGGAGGGTGGGAAGTGTATGTGACGCCCTTTCCGGCGGCGAACAGTAAGTGGCAGGTTTCGCACGGAGGAGGCGAGGAACCGCGGTGGGGACGAGATGGGAAAGAGTTGTTCTACTTGTCGCCGGAGGGCACCTTGATGTCGGTAAAGGTGAATTTGGGGAGCAGTTTTGAGGCGATGACGCCCGTGGCGCTGTTTCAATCGAGGAGACGGCAAAAGATTTCATCCCAGGATGTCTTCACCTATGCCATAGGCAATGATGGCAACCGATTTTTATTCAACACGATTGTAGATCGACGTCAGGCGGCGCCGTTGTGGATTGTGCAAAATTGGGCCCAGCAGATGGAGAAGTGATCCCAGCGCCTTATTAGACTGAACTTCCGAACAAAACTGAAACCCCTTGAGATTGTATGGGCGTGTGCTGCGTCCTTTGCTTTTCAAGCGCACCTTTCGCGCTTCGGGTTGGTCGTAGGTGCGGGCTTTTCTTGGCTCTTGATTTGACGCTAAGAAGTAGCGGCCACGGGAGTAGGTCGGGGCGGTTCCTTCTCGACGCCTTTCCACCCGACGGGACGCCCACTGACCGCTTCCTTCACCGAGCGGAACAAGACAATGTACATGAGCTGCCGGTAGTAAAAGCGTTGGAGTAGAACTGGAACGAGCAGCGTCCAGTCTTCATGCCGCTCCAGCGCGAAAGCGATGATGCAGGTGAAGATGTCAATGATGAGAAAGCCAAGAAAGAAAACCACGGAACGCATCAAGTCATCCGATTCGTAATTGACTTGAGGAATCCAGGGCAGATGCAGCCGCATGATTCCCCATAGAGCCACGGAGCCAAGGAACATCAAATCGATCAGCGGTGAAATCAGGGGAAGCGCGAGCTGAAAAATGAAAATGTTGGGAAGCGCGATCAACCCAAGAGTGCCGTATTTCGCTCGAAAGAGCGTGTCGCGATGCTTCCAGCAGGATTGTAGCGTGCCAAACGTCCAGCGGAAGCGTTGTCGGATGAGCGCGCCCGGTGTTTCAGGAGCCTCGGTCCAGGCGATTGCGTATTCGTCATACGTAACGCGCCAGCCCAGGCGGCGAATGGCGATCGTAAGATCAGCATCTTCCGCTACCGTGTCCGCTGTAATGCCGCCCGCAGCCTCAATCGCCTGCTTGCGCCATGCGCCAAGAGCGCCGGGAACAACCGTGATGCAATTGAGCAAGTCAAACGCGCGCTTCTCCATGTTCTGGCTGGTGATGTATTCGAGAGCCTGCCAGCGTGTGAGCCACCGCGAACGGTTGCCCACTTTCACGTTTCCGGCAACGGCGCCGACCTTTAGATCGGAGAAGTGGCGAAGGAGATGCCGGATGGCATCTGATTCGATTTCCGTGTCCGCGTCAATGGTGACCACGATCTCGGTCTGCGCGCGCGAAAGCGCGTTGTTTAAGGCGGCGGCTTTACCGCGATTGACCTGGTGAACGATCTGTACGCTTTCATTGGACCCGAAATTCGACTGCAGCAGCTCGAGCGTCCTGTCCGAAGAGCCGTCGTCCACAACGATAACCTGAATGTCCTTGAGATCGGAGAGTAAGACTGACGTGACCGTCTGCACGATGACGGATTCCTCGTTGTGCGCCGGAATCAGTACGGTCACTCCGGGAGGCGGCTCCGTGAGCTTCGCATGGTCAGGGCGCAACTTTTCAATGATGGCAAGAATTCCGATGATCAACGCCCGGCCACTGACAAGAATGATGCCGAGAATAAATACCGTAGCGATGCTGAAGCGCAGCCACTGAAAAATACTGAAGATGAAGCCGTCCGCGCGGGCGCTCAGCCGTTCTCGGAAAGAGAGAGGAATCATGACGTCGGCGCGGGTCTTGCCGATCAGGTCGGCAACGGAAACAAATTCGTAGCCCTTGGCGCGAAGCTGATCAATCAACTGCGGCAAGGCCGCAACGGTTTGAGACCGATCGCCCCCGCTGTCATGCAGCAAAACGATGTTGCCCTTCTTGGCCTCGCGCAGAACGTCGTCAACAATTTCCTGTGCCTGCCGCTGATGTTTGTCTTCGGTCACTCGCCAGTCGTCGGGATCTACGCGCTGCCCGACGATGATGTATCCCAATTCCTGGGGATAAGGAAGCTGTGCCACTTCCTCCGCGTATTCAGGTTGGTGATCAATACCGTAGGGCGGACGGAAGAGAATGGATTTTACGCCCAGCGTGCTCTCAATCAGGCGCTGCGTGAGATTAAGCTCCCACTTGATCTGCGTGCGGGAAATTTCGTCGAACTTCGGGTGCGTAAAGGTGTGATTGCCGATTTCGTGCCCTTCGGCGTATCCGCGCCTGAGAAGATCCGGCGCTTTATTCGCCTGATCCCCAATCACAAAGAACGCAGCCGGCACCCTCTTTTCCTTCAGGATATCGAGAATCTTGGGAGTCCATTGCCGATCGGGGCCGTCGTCAAAGGAAAGAACCAGCTTGTTCTTGGCGCCGCCGAGTTGGTCAATGTCATAGGAAAGAGGAAACGTCTCGTACTTTTCCATCGTAATCAAGTCGTTTGACGCGTCGTAAGTAAAGCTCCGTCGGCCGCTCTTCGGGGTGTCAATGATGCGCCAGATGTCCCCGTCGCCTTCCAGGATGAGGTCCGGCCCCGGCGGCAGTTCGGCCAGTTTTGCACGCAACGCATCGTCGGGGCGCGCCGCGTCCCAGACCGGCCACAGCGAAGTGTCGGACGACCCGAGCCGCCACAAAGCCGTTCCCTGCACTCCCAGGCGTTCGCTCGCGCGCAGTTGGTTGTAAGCCGTAACCGCGTCCAGCATCCAGACCTGGTGCGTGCGGTCATTCTCGTCCGAATACGAATAGTGCGGGTTCAGCGAGACAGGGTCGAATTCCACCTGCGATTCCGATTCGTAAGCGTGCAGCAGCGCCTCTTGAATGCTGAAATCCTTCGCAGCTGGCCGCGACTTATTGTCGGGCTCCGGCCAGTCGTAAGCGTAGTTCGCAATTCCCACCACGAACTTCTGTGCCGGCACGACCTGCAGCAGTTGCCGAAGATTCTCGACAAACCAATCTTGCGCCGCGATCGGGCCCGGCGAGGAAGTTGGCCAGTGCTGGTCGTAGTTCATGATGATGACCGCGTCGCACTGCTTCCCGAAAAAAGCGTAATCGTACGCGTCGTCGCGGGCCGGCAACGCAATCATGATCTTCAACGCCACCGCATGCAGCGCGGGCGCCAGCGTGCCAATAAATTCCTTGAAGTGCCCCTGACTTTTTAAAGGCACGCCCTCAAAATCCACCACGATCCCGGCCTGATGCGACTCCACCGCATATTCCGCCACATCCCGTACCAGCCGCGAACGCGCTGCCGGATCGGCCAGCATTTCCGCCATTTCCTTTGTGCGCCAGTCCTTCCCGTCGTAATTATTCAGCAAACCCATCATCGGGAGTTCGATGGGAGGCGTCAGCGATCGCATCCACTGGTGCAGCTTGTCCTGCTTCAGGCGAGAGATGGCTTCCGCCGGCGACGCCTTAACGGTCTGGTAACGCTCGTAATCCACCACGGTGATCGCGCCGTCCGCCGAGACTGAGTGCAGCTGCTCCGGAATCAGCAGGTCAATGTCTTTGTAATGTTTCTTGAGTGAAGCGAGGCTGTTCGCGTCCCACGACACAAAAAACGCCGCGCGCAGTGGATCATATGTCGCCGGCACTTGCCCGATGTTTGCGACGCGCGTGTGCCGCCCCTGGCGCAAAACCACCGGCTTCAGCAGTTTCCGTTTCACCGAATGATAAGCTGGCCGCGTGTCTGGAAGCAGCGAAGACGGCAGCTCGACACTCCCCGCAATGGTCACAAAAAAATAAACCAGCAGCAGCGTCAGCAGCGCCCCGCCGATTTCCATACTGCGGCGTGTGCGGCGCCAGCGGACCTTTTCCGCGTCGTAAAAAATCGGACTGCGTTCCTTCATGCGCTAGGGCAGCCAGGCGCGGTCTCAGGGGGGAGAGAGGTCACGCACCAGAAGCACCTGTTACTCCGTCGAGTGGAACTGAACCTCTCTATTGTAAGATGCGAGGCAAGCATGAAGCGAATTTTCTCTAGTCCAATTGTGGCGCTCCTGGCCGGCGCGTGCCTGCGCCTGTACTTCGTGCTGAAGTTTCCCGCGGGCTCCGGCGACACCGTTATCTACGAGCAGATCGCAACCAACTGGCTGAAATACGGCAAGTACGCGATGGACATCGCCGGTCAGCCGGTCGTGGTGGATTTGCGTATGCCCGGCTATCCGGCGTTTCTGGCGATGGTGTATGGACTGGCTGGGCGAGTGGGAGAGAACGCGCGCTCGATCGTGATGGTTTCGCAGATTGTGGTGGATCTGACGACCTGCGTGGTGATCGCGGCGTTTGCCGCGGTTTTGGCGCTGTTGTGCAAGAAGCAGGCAAATTCCAGGCGCTTGTTCCTCGCGGGATTGTGGTTGGCGGCGCTTTGTCCGTTCACGGCGAATTATGTGGCTGTGCCGCTGACGGAAGTGTGGGCAATGTTTTTTTCCGCGGTGGCGATGCTGATCCTGGTGTTGCTCGCCACGGTGGCGGAGGGGGAATCACTCTCGCCGCTGGGAGCTTTCGGGGAGAAGGGGTATTGGCGGCTCGCGGCGCTTGGCGGATTCGTGATTGGCGTGGGAACACTGTTCCGGCCGGAGACGCCGCTGCTGCTGGTGACGACGCTGCCGTTCCTGGCCTATTGGATGTTGCGGCGCGGGGAAGTGAAGCGCTGGGTGCTGACCGTTCTGCTGATGGGATGCGCGTGCGCGGCGCCGCTCGTGCCATGGGCGGTGCGAAATGCGGTGACGTTTCATGAATTCCAGCCGCTGGCGCCAAAAGATACGACGATGCCCGGCGAAGTGGACCCCAAGGGCTTTATGGCGTGGGAGCGCACGTGGCTCTACCGGGTGCGCGAGTGTTACCTGGTGCCTTGGAAATTGAACGAGGAAGCCATCAACCTGGAGGATATTCCGGCGGGGGCGTTCGACACGCCGGAGGAAAAGGAACGCGTGGCGGCGGTGCTCGAGCAGTACAACGACGAACTGACGTGGACAGCGGAGGAAGATGCGGTGTTCGCGCAACTGGCGCAAGAGAGAAACGCGCGGCATCCGCTGCGGACGTATGTGTGGATTCCGCTGCGGCGGTCGGGGCGCATCTGGTTCACGCCGCGGATTGAGCTGGTACCGGTGTCGGGACATGTGTTTCCGCTCGCGGAGATGTGGGACGATGATCCGGCGGACCAGCAGGTGACGGCGTGGTTTTTTGTGTTGAACCTGTTGTACGTGGGGCTGGGGGTGTGGGGCGGCTGGAAATTATGGAAGTGCCGCGGCACGCGTGCGGCGGTGGCGGTGCTGGCGTTGTACATCGTGGTGCGCACGATATTTCTGACGACGTTGGAAACGCCGGAGCCGAGGTACGTGCTAGTGTGTTTCCCAGCGCTGATCGCGTTCGGCGCACAGGTGTTTGGGAAGGCTTTGCCCCAGAGACACTGAGGGCACAGTGTAGAAGGCCATTGAGGGAGGAGAGAGGCGGAGCCGCTTGCCGTGCAGCGTTTTCGAGAGACCCGAAAGTACCGTGAAAGTGGAAGATAAGGTCGGCGCGCGCCAAAGTAATACTTTAATGTTGATAACTGTGTAGATAACAGAATGCACCTCCCCCCTCCCCCTCGGTTTTTGAATGATTAGACTTACAAGGGAGCCGCGTATGGATGGGAAACACAAGCCTTAGCGATGTGCGTGGATGGGCCCTTGGTAAGAAGGATTCTGGACGAGGGAGGAAAGGACTTAGGGAAACGGGCCACAGTCAATAGTCAACAGATAAAAGCTCACATCAAAGGTCCCAAGTGGGAAAAGAACGAAGAAACGGATAACACGGGTTAGCTGGCTTCGGGGGGTTCGGGGTGGATGGTGACGCGGGCGATTTTGGGGAAGCGTTCCTTGACGCGATCTTCGAGGGCGGCGGTGACGTCGTGGATGCGGGTGATGGGGAGATCGCTTTTCATGACGCAGTGGCAGGAGACGAGGGTGTGGTGCTCGACCTGGCGAACGCGGACGTCGTGGCAATTGATCAGCTCATCGTATTCGCTAGACAAGCGATTGAGAAAGGATTCGACGGAGAGTTCGAGCTGACGCATCTCGCCGGCGCGGGTGTCGGGCGTGGCGATGTGCCGGCCGAGAGGTTCGATGTGGATGTTGACGTCGGCTTTGCCATTGCGCAGCGAGCGGATGCCTTCTTCGAGTTCGGTGGCGCGGCGATGGGCTTCGCGGAGGCTGAGGTTTTCGTCCACTTCGAGATGGAGTTCCACGAAAAGATCGCCGTCCTGCTGAGAAGCTGCGAGGTCATGAATGGCGAGGCCCATTCGTTGGGCAACGGCGCGGATGGATTCAAAGAGATGTTCGTCATGGGGCGCGCGGGGTTCAGCGTGAACGATGACGTCGGCGGGAATGATTTCGCCGATACGTTTTTCGATGGCGTCGGTGAGGACATGAACCTGTTCGAGGCTGGTGGTGCGCGTGACGGAAACGGTGGCGTCGACGAAATGGCGATTGCCGGCGCGGCGGGCGCGGACGCGATCGACGGCGAGGACGCCCGGCACATGGCCGATCGCGTGAATGAGTTCACTCTGCAGGCCGGCGGGGGCGGCATCGAGAAGAGCGTCGAGCGTGCGGCGGCCGAGTTGCGAACCGACCCAGAGAATCACGCCGGCGACGGCGAGACCCGCGAGCGCGTCAGCATAAACGAGCGAGGGGATGTTCCAGACTTCGCCGGCCCAGACAAGCGCGATCCCGAGAATGACGACGATGGTGCTCCAAACATCGGTGGAGAAATGGAGCGCATCGGCTTCGAGGGCTTCGCTGGTGTGCTTGGCGGCGACGATGTTAAGCGCACGGGCGCGGGTCAGGTCAATCGCCAACGCGACGAAGAGAACAAGGATGGCCATGAGGCTGAGTTGAATGTGCACAGAATGAAAGAAGAGGCGCGAGAAGGCTTCATAGATAATGTAGAACGCAGTCAGGATGAGCAGACCGGTTTCGATGAAAGCGGAGAAATTTTCAAATTTGCCGTGGCCGTAAGGATGACGCTCATCGGCGGGCTGGTCCGAAACGCGCACGGAAAGAAACGTGATCACCGCGGCGACCAGGTCGAGGCCGGAATGCAGCGCTTCGGAGAGCACGCCGAGGCTGCCCGTGCGAAGCACCAGAAAAGTTTTCAAGCACAGAAGCAGCAACGCCGAACCGATGCTGAGAAGAGCGGCCCGCTTCTTTTCCTGTATGGCCTCTTGAAGGCGGCGGGAAAGGACCATGCCCTAGACTACATCAAACATGCGTCCCCGATTTACCGGGATATTTTCGGCGTCATGGGCGGCTCGGGGAGGAGCGGGGGCCGCTTGGGTTCGCCGCGGGCGCCGCGTACTTCGATTTCCTCGAAGAGCAGCGAGGGGGCAACCACGGCGGCGGGCAAACCGCTCTGAGCGGTCCCAAACGCGCCAAGGGCCGTGCCGGAAACGCCGGCGACCTGGCTCTGCATGTAGTTGTAAACGAAATCGTCGTTGCCGATGCCCGCGATATTGCGCAACGTGCGCGGGCTGAAGCCGGTGATGCGCGCGCCGCGAACCAATTCCTCGCGGCCCTCCCCGGGATAAATTTTGTAGACGACGAGCGGAAGACGGTCCGTAGCCGCATTGCCGCCAAAGCTGGCGAGGAGTTCGGTGAAATCCTCCTGATGCATCAGACTGAGCGAAGGATTATCCATCTGGCGAACGATGATGCAGAAACTGAGCTTCTCCGCGCGGCAGGAGTCGAGAAATTTCTTTTTCAGTTCGTCGCGAGAGACGGTTTCGGTCGAGGAGAAAATGAGATTGCTCATGGTCGGCTTGGGATCCGCGAGAAACGAAGAGCGGCCGTGGCCATTGGACTTGTCGAAGTCCGGTCCGGGACGGCGTGACATCAGTAGATCCTTGAGCTTGCCCTCTTCCACGATATTCACTTTTTGCCCAGGCACGCCCTCTTCATCCGTGGCGTAGCCGCCAATCAGCGGAGTGCCCTTGAACTCCTTGGCGGCGGGATCATCCACGAGAGAAACACTCGCGGGAAGGACGCGAGCACCTACTTTGCCGCCCCAATCGCTGTGAGCGCCAAGGCTGTTCATAAGTTGATCCATCACCTGCTGAAAGGCCAGCGGCGGGCGAGCGCCGCTCAGAGAAGGACCAAGGACCTGAGCAATCAGTGACGCGGCCGCGCGGGATTCAAAGAGGACCGGGCCCGTGTAGTCCGAGGCGAGGGAAGCAGCGCGCATGGCCATGAGTTCGGTGCCGGCGACATTGAGACCCTTGCGGACGGTATCCACGTTGGGAAGATCGGCGGGCCGCGGAACGTATGCGGCGTAATAGTGGTTTACCTGCATGCCATCGTCGGCAAGCGCGTTCATGCCCGCTTCGATAGCGGCGAAAGAATGATTTGAGCGAATTTCCGTGCCTTCACTGGTGAGCAGGTATTCCGTGAAGAAAACGAGATAGTAGGTGACGCGCGATTCATAGATTTGCGAGAAGGCGCGAAGAGCTGCAGAGGTATCGCGGGCTTCCTGTTCCCAATTGCGGCTGGACCAATCGGAAGGAGCGATGGGTTCGACATGCTGAATGGGCTGGACTTTGGAGAAGTCGTCAATGTCGGAGGGGCGAGCAAGGCTGCTGAGATAAGCCTGCTTGCGGGAATAGGTTTCCACGGCTTCCTTGAAGGCCTGGTCGGTGGCGATCCAAAGATCCTGGCGTAAAGAATCGTAGTCGCGATCGATGCCGACCGTCCCGGTGGAGCCGATAAAGCCGCGGAAGCCTTCTTCGCTGATGAAATTGGAGCTATCCAGTTTGTAATCGCCCACACGCGCGTTGACGCTCATGACGCGGCTGCGATTGTGATTGGAAGTGATGAGCGCGCCATATTCGGCGACGACTTCGCGGATGTCCATATCCAGAAGGCGGTATTCGACGAAAAAAGGTTTGACAGGCTTGTCGGACGGAGGAATCTGGAGTTCGAGGCGAGTTTTGGAGCGGGCCATTTCATCGCGCATCGCGCGGAGAGTTTGATCATTATCGGTAGAATTCTGCGCGAAGGCGGCAGAAGCCGAGGACAGGACGAAGAGAAGTGTTGCGAACCGAATGCGCATTACCGAAGGCCTCCCGATTTCACGACGTCATGTGCAGGCGGCGGCAAAATCGGCGGCCGATCCGTGGACGATTGCTTTTTCTGGACTTCCAATTCCGAGGTGAGAATAGCGGGTGAAGCGGCAGAAACCGGCACGGAACCGGACTCCGCGCCGCAGTAGCCATTGAAGACTTCCGGCGTATCGCCGGTTGCGACGATCTTGGTGAGGGCTGCGAGAGGCGTGCCGACGATGTCCACGCCGCGTACAAGTTCATCGGGGCGGCCATCCGCAAAAACTTTGTAAACGACGAGAGGCTGCACCTGGAAGGCTTGCGGCTGGCCCCGGCCCGTGAAGGTGAAGCCGCCGGCGATATCGTCAATCAGCAAGCCGTAGGGTTTGCCTTGTTGCTTGATCAGTTCGATGAGCATTACGCGAAGCTGCGCGTTCGTTACGGTTTTGCTGCTTTCGACGATCAGGTTGCCCTGCCGGGAAACCGGAGAAGCGCCAATCTGGCGGCGGCCGTGGCCATTGGAATTCGGGAAACCCACCAGAGGCGAACGGGACATTTCGAAATTTTTCAGTACGCCGTGGTCCACGAGGACGACGCGCTGCGCGGCGACTCCTTCGTCGTCAAACTGGTAGTAGCCGAGCAAATCCTGATTGTTCAGCTTCTTCATGGTAGTGTCGTCGACGACACTCAGAAAGCTCGGTAGAATCTGTTCGCCGACCTTTTTGGCGAAGGTCTGGCCTTCGTTGACGTCTTTCTGGCGGTGGCCCTCGGCCCGGTGGCCAAAGACTTCGTGGAAGAAAACGGCAGCCGCGCGGCCGGTGAGCAGCGCGGGACCAACAATCGGATCGTTGAGAGGAGAAACGACGAGGCCCTCCATTTCCTTGCGGAGTTGTGCGGCGGCGGCGTAGACGGCCTTCTCATCCGGCGCTTCGGAAGGGTTCACCCAGTCAAAATTGTAGTAGCGGTCAATGTCCATGCCATCGCTGGCCTTGCCCTGAATGAAGAGTTCGAGGCGATAGCGGACCTGGCCATACTGCAATTGCGTGCCCTCGGTGTTGAGCTGGATGCTGTTCTGGGCTTGGGCCGTAAAGGTGACGATGGAATTGATCACGGCGTTGGACTGACGGAAATACTGGGTGTAGTCGCGAACTTTCTGCTCCCAGGGCTTGCGGTCGAGCGAGAAGGTAACCCAAGGAGCGATGGAGGTCTGCGGTTTTTCGCGGGAGAAGTCCGGAGCGCGGCCTTCTTCGGTCTGCACTTTTACTTCCTTGCCTGTCTTGATTTTGATGAGGGCTTCCGCGGCAGCGCGATACTGCTTGTCGGTTTCAAGCCAGATGGCGCGGCGCAAGACTTCGGAATCGTCGTCCACGGGAACCATGGCGCCGGGCCCGCCCGTAGGAGGCTGGCGGCCGTCCACTTTATGCGTGTTGTCTAGTTCATAGCTGCCGGTACGGACGGTGACTTCGAGCCAGCGATTGCGCGCTTCATCGCTGCTCAGGAGCGCGCCGTTGGAGCCGGAAACCGCGGCACGCTCCGTGTCCGTCAGGATGTAGCCGATGTAGTAGGCAGAAGGATCCTGAGAGCCCAGGGTCTTGAGCGAGCGATCGAGCTCCGTCTTCATGGCGACAAACAGGGGCGACGGCTTCACCGAAGCATCGGGCGGCGTGGCATGGAGTCCGGGAAGGGCGACGAAAGCCAGCGCCGCCATCAATACGCCCGCGGGCAGAAGGCGCGAACCACGAATGCGCAGGGAAGCGCAAGATTGTTGAATCAAGGGTGCCTCACTCAAAATTAGACGGAATCAGCAAGCTTTCAGTGTACGCCATCGCCATGCAGCAGACAAAACGCGGGTTGCGCGGTGTGCGCGAAAAGTGGCGGAATAAAAAAGCGCAAAAGTTAGCTGACGGAGAAGCGGAGCGAGTTGCAAATGGAAAGCCCCCGGGTTGCGATCAGCCGGGTCTCACAAAGAACTTGGCAGGGATAGGTATCAGCTAGCAGCCTTTCGTGGGGGATGGCTGGCAACCGGTGCTCTTTGGGGCCGTCGAACCCTGCTGGGTGACAACGATGGGAACGACGACGGCAGGAATCACCGCAAGGATCCCCAGGGTGATTGCGGCGCCCTTACTGATGTGGTGGACATGCTCGATACTGGGCACGGTGCCGACGGCGGTGCTGTTGATGGCATCCGTGGAGACGCTGGGCGGCGTCTGCGAGGGAGCGGCGGGGCCGTTGGCGTCATTATTGCGAACGGTGGTCATCTGGCCGGCCCTGACCTGGACACACAGGCCGGCCAGATTGCACACCCGGACCACGCCTTCGAAGACGACTACCGACATCTGGTTGTTTTCATAGGAGACATAGAAATCCGTGCCGACGACACCGGCAACTCCGGCGGGCGTGTGGACCTCAAACTTGCCGGTGGGCTGCGAGATTTTCTGAGCTTGCGAACGCACCTTGCCGAAGCCGACTTCGAGGTCGGTCTGCTGGGCGCCGGCATCGTGCTTGGCGACGCGAACGGAAGAATCCGAGCCGACGTTCAGAACCGAGCCGTCATCGAGAGAAACGCGGGCGCGGGCATTCGACCGTGTATTGACGACATCCTGCCAATCCACGACGGTTTTTGCATTCGCGGTGATTGATTGCGAGCCACGCGCAATGCTGACGGCTGGAATTACCCGGGAAACTTCGCCGGCGCGCTGGTCGGCTGGCGGAGGGGCCGCCCAGGTATCCACCGGAACCGCAATCGCATGGGAAAGCAGGCACGCGAGCGCCAGGACGTACGGAGACTTCGTCATCATTCGAGGACTCCTATCATCGGAAAACTGTTATCCCATTTAGTTACTGGAGAAGGGCGCGAGGGTCAAATGAAATGGGAGGAGTGGTGTCCTTTCCTCCACCGTCGCCGCAAGTGAAGCGAGAGATCAAGTGTCCCAGAGAGGTGAAAGACGGCGGCGGTCATGTCCTCCCACTGGCGGCAAGCGGTGGAGAAATCCTGAATGGAGGAAAAGATGTGGTTGAGTAGGTCGATGGGAGAATCGGAAGCGTGCCCACGGCAAATGTCGCGGAGGCCATCGAGCTCGAATTCCTGGCCCTGCCGATGGCGGGCGTCGGTCAGACCATCGGAGCAGAAGAGCAGAGAATCGCCAGGCTCCAATTGCAAGAGAAACTCATCGTAGGTCGCTTCCGAAAAAAGGTCAGGCGGGATGCCTGCGATCTGAAGCGCCTGGCAATCTTTGCCACGAAGGAGGAGGGGGCCGGGCATGCCGGCGCTGACAATGCGCATCTGCAATGTGGAAGTGTCGAAGGTCGCATAGTGAATGGCGGTGTGGCGGCCCGGAATGCCGCGCCGCAGCAGCCTGTGATTAATGATGGAAAGGGGTAGAGGCAGCCGACTTCAGCGGGGGGCTGGAACACGTGTGTGAGGGTGAC
>Ga0306921_10000731_pt1 | contig 30247 bp, 30 predicted proteins | sample sta12Cox44000080_FD_203760 | JGI IMG/M metagenome (GOLD analysis project Ga0306921, IMG submission 203760) | Lab enrichment of tropical soil microbial communities from Luquillo Experimental Forest, Puerto Rico - statoxic.12C.oxic.44.000.080 (v2)... | ecosystem: Environmental > Terrestrial >... | reverse complement strand
GACCGGGGACAGCCACACGCGATGCTCCTGGCCGTTCTTTGAGGCAGCGGATGGCACGACCCAGTACTGGCCCTCCCGGTGCCCGTTGAAGGCCTCGCCTATGCGAAGTCCGGTTGCCAGCAGGAACCGGAGTAGCGGGCCAGGACGAGCGTCGGTCGCCATCACGAACCGGATTTCATCATCGGTTAGAACGCGGTCGCGGCTGCTGTCTCGGGGTCCCACGATGGCCGTGGTGATCTGGGCGGCCGGCGATTGCTCGATCCAGCCATTGGCGACGGCATACCGAAACAGACCTTTACAGGCAGCCAGGAGGGCCCGAGCGGCGGGCCTGCCTCCTGCGCGCCCCTTCAACGACTTCCCCGCCCGATCGCGATAGTCGCGGACCAGCTTGGCGATTTCTGAAGGCGCAACATCTCGCACCCGGCGAGATCCAAGCCCAGGAAGCAGCGCTCGTTGAAGGTAGCCGTCGATCTGGTAGGCCTGCCGGTGCGTCGCATGAACCTGCTCAGCGAGCCATTGGTCGGCCGCCTCGGCAACCGTCGGGCATGCCAAATCGCGCCTGGAGGCCAGTTCCGCCGCTCTCAGGCGGGTCCGGATAGGTGCCGAGCGTCACGACCGACAGGTTGCCAGCTTCTCGGCGCCGGAATTGCCACGTGCGGGTGATGCCACCCTTCCCTTTGCGCAGGCGCAGGTAAAGGCCGTTGGTATCGACAACGAGGCGTTCAGCCCGGTTGCCGGTGGTAAGCGTGCGAACGCGAGTATCGTTTAGAGGCATGGTGCTATCCTTGGGTGACTCTTTGGGTAATGAAAGAGCGTGGTCACCCTCGGACGACTAGGGACGCCTATGCACAGTGGAACCCGACAACATCGGTGTTCCCGGTCGCCCATGGATACCCACGGACGCCTAATTCATCATGTCAGGATAGTTACCCCGCGCCTGGCGCAACAACTCTCGTCTAGAGTAAGCCCATGTCCGTTGCCGAGCGCCCTGCTCCTGACCGTCCCGTCCGCTGGGGGCTGGCGGCCAAGCTGTTGGCCACCCTGATCCTGCTGAGCGCCATCGCCGTGCTGGTCAGCGCCGTGCTGGGCTATGTGCGCGGCCGCGATGCGCTCGAGGAGGCGATCTACAACCAGCTGACCGCCGCAAGACAGGCCAAGGCGCGGCAGATCGAAACCTACTTCCGCACCACACGCGACGAGCTGCGACTGCTCGCCAGCACCAAGATGGTCGCCGATTCGCTGCGCGAGTTCCGCGACTCCTACGACGATCTGGACAATTTTCCAGCCTGGCCCGAGCTGCGAGCCCAGGTGCGCGCCTGGTACGTCGCCAACGTGGCGCCTGATCTCAAGCGCATATTCGGCAAGGACGTGCCGATCGACGACTATCTGCCCTCCGGCAACGCGGCCCTGTACCTCCAGTACCACTATATTGTCGCCAATCCCCATCCGCCGGAGCAGCGCGCGCTACTCGACGACCCCGGCGACTCTAGCCGCTACAGCGCCGTCAATGCGCTCTACAATCCGCTGCTGCGGGCGGCGGCCAACACGGTCGGCTTCTGGGACCTGATGATGGCCGACGCCAAGCACCTCAATCTGATCTACGGCATGGACGACGAAATCGACTTCGGCACGTCGCTGCGCACCGGACCCTACCGACGCACCAATCTCGCGGCCGCCGTCTCGAAGTGCCTGGCCGCCAAGGATGCCACGGTGACCTGCTTCGAGGATTTCGCCCCCTACATACCGTCCAATGGCGCACCCATCGCCTTCATGGCCGCCCCCGTCATCGAGCAAGGGGTGGTGACCGGCGTACTGATCGCCCAGCTCTCGATCGAGGAGATCGACAAGGTCGTGACCGGAGACCGGCGGTGGCGGGAGGAAGGCTTCGGCGCCACCGGCGAAGCTTATCTCGTCGGCCCTGACTTCCTGGTGCGCTCGGGCGGACGGTTGTTCTACGAGAACCGCGATGCCTACTACGCCGAGCTCAAGGCCGGCGGCGTCCCGCCGGAAGAGATCGACGCCATCCGCCGGTATCGCACTCCCATCCTGCAGCACCGCATCGAGACGCAAGCCACGCGGGCCGCGATCCAGGGCCTGTCCGGTACCGGCATGATCGCGGGCGACCGCGGCCAGGAGACGCTCGCCTCATGGGGGCCGCTCAACATCCCCGGCGTCAAATGGGGCCTCGTCGCCCGGATCACGACGGCCGAGGCCTTCGCGCCGATCCGCAAGCTCGAGCGCGATCTCCTGATCGTTGGCGGCGCTTCGCTGCTGGTGGTGATCCTGATCGCCGCCTGGCTCGCCAACGCGCTGCTCGGTCCGTTGCGCGAGCTGACCGGCGGCGTGCGCCGTTTCGCCGCCGGCAACTACGACGTCAAGGTCCCGGCCCGCACCCAGGACGAGATCGGCCAGCTTTGCACCGCCTTCAACGGCATGGTCGACGAGATCCGCGCCAAGAACGAGATCATCGAGCAGAAGAACCGCGAGAACGAGCAGCTGCTCTTGAACGTGCTGCCGGCGCCGATCGCCAACCGCCTGCGCGAGGGCGAGCAGAGCATCGCCGACGGCTTCGCCGAAGTGACCGTGGCGTTCGCCGACCTGGTGGGCTTCACCGCGCTCTCGTCGGAGATGCCGCCGCAGAATGTCGTGGCCTTGCTGAACGGACTGTTCACCCGCTTCGACCTCGCCGCCCACGAAGTCGGCATCGAGAAGATCAAGACGGTGGGCGATGCCTACATGGCGGTGTGCGGCCTGCCCCATCCCGTGGCCAACCACGCCGAGCGCATGGTGCGCATGGCGATCCGCATGGTCCACATCACGCGCGAGCACGCGCTCGAGCATCGCGTGCCGCTCAAGATACGCATCGGCATCAACAGCGGCCCGGTGGTCGCAGGCGTGATCGGCCGCAGCAAATACATCTACGATCTGTGGGGCGACACGGTGAATATCGCCAGCCGCATGGAAGCGGCGGGCGTGCCCGATTCGATCCAGGTGACACGGCCGGTCTACGAGCAGCTCAAGGACCTGTTCGCCTTCGAGCCGCGCGGCAACCTCGACATCAAGGGCAAAGGCGACGTCGAGGCCTGGCTGCTCAGGATCTGAGCAACGCTGCCGGAATCAGTTGAGCCGATTGCCGCAGTAGACCGAGAACTCCAGCCCTCCCTGGAATGGCAGCGTCATGGTGCGGAAGCCATTCTCCGGACTTTGGATGAAGGACAGGTAGTCGGCGTAGTCGGCGCGATGCTGCGCAGTGTTATCACATACGACGATCGCGCCTGTCTTCAGGTGAGGATGAATGAGCTCGATCGCAGGCCGCGCCATGCGAATCCAGATATCGATGAGGGCGAAGTCGATCGGCCCGGATAGCTCCTTCAACGTTTCGCGCAGGTCGCCCTCGCGCAGCTCAATGAAATCGGCCAGTCCAGCCTCAGCGAAGGTCGCGCGAGCGACTTTCGCCTTCGCCGGTTCGTATTCCGTCCCAATGACGGTGCCCCGGCCGCCAATTGATCTTGCATTGTCCCGAACGGCTGCGGCCAGATACAGGGTAGAGACGCCGAAGGATGTACCGACTTCGACAATTTGCCGTGCTCCGGTGGCGCGGCAGAGTTGATAGCAGAATTCCGCCTTGTCGCGATCGAGCGCAACATACTTGTCGCTGCGAAACCTCTTGATCTCCTCCTCCGACAACGAAGAGCGATTGCGCTGCACGTCGAAGGCATTGAGCGCCGCAACCTGCGCATCGCTCCGGGCGTGCAAGCTATCCAGCAGGCTATTCAAGGCCGGATCTTGTATGACGCTCATGGATTCCCTCTTCGCTGGCGCACGCTAGCGGACCACCGACGCGGTCTGGCCGAACAGGATCTTGCGTTGCTCATCGGTGTTGATGCCGGGCTTGGGACGCAGTTCGAGGCCGACCGCCTTGCCCTTGATCACCGCTGGCCGCTCGCCCATCGACTTGTCGAACCAGCGCTTGAGGTTGGGGAAGTCTTCGAGCTTCTGGTTGAAGTTCTTGAAGCCAACGACCCACGGCCAGATCGCGAAGTCGGCGATCGAGATCGCGCTGGCCACGAACTCGCGGTCGGCCAGCCGCTTGTTCAGCACGCCGAACAGCCGGTTGACCTCGTTGCTGTAGCGATCCTGGCCGTACTTCAGCCCTTCCGGCGAATTGAACTGCGGGGCGTAGACGTTGAAGTGGTTGGCCTGGCCCGCCATCGGCCCCAGCCCGCCCATCTGCCAGTTGAGCCACTGCAGCACCTCGTACTTGCCGCGCAGGTCCTTCGGGAGAAACTTGCCGGTCTTCTCGGCGAGGTATTGCAGGATCGCGCCTGACTCGAACACCGACACGGCCGCGCCCTTGTCGGCCGGCTCATGGTCGACGATCGCCGGCATGCGGTTGTTGGGGCTGATCTTGAGGAAGTCCGGCTTGAACTGCTCACCGGTCCCGATGTTCACCGGCACGATCTTGTACGGCAGCCCGCACTCCTCGAGCATGATGGAGATCTTGAAGCCGTTGGGCGTCGGCCAGTAGTAGAGGTCGATCATTAGGGCGTCTCCGGGACGATTGAGTTGGCGGCACTTTAGCCAGATTGACCCACCCAGGAAACTCGACGGCGCCTCGTGCGTTGTCGGCATATGTCCTACGTCTCTGCCGTGCTTCAGCCGGGCGAACATGTGAAGGCGGTCGGCCGCCTGCACTGGATCATCTTCCTGCGCGCCATCGGCCTGGCCGCAATCGGGATTGCCCTGCTCGTGCTCGCGCGTGAGCTGGAGCCGCAAATCAGGGATGTTGTCGTCATCGCCGCCGGCATCATGTTCGTGCTCGCCCTGCTTGCCTTTCTCCAGGCCTCGTTCCGGCGGTCGATCACCGAGCTCGCCGTCACCGATCACCGGGTGATCTACAAGCGCGGCTTCCTGCGCCGTCACACGGTCGAGATGAACATGGACAAGGTCGAGACCGTCGATGTCGACCAGTCGGTGCTGGGCCGGCTGCTGGGCTTCGGCAGCATCCGCGTGCTCGGAACAGGACAGGGCATCGAGAACCTGGACCGGGTAGCGGCGCCTCTGCAATTGCGCAACGCCATTACCGCTCGATAGCCCCCGTAGCCCTTGAAATCGGACCCTGCCCGGCCGATGGTTCGCCTTTCCCGGGAGGACTAACCATGGCCATTTCGCTCTATGACCTGACCGTGCCGAGCTACCTGCAGACGCTGGGCGCCATGGAAGGCGTGCTGAGCAAGGGCGCTGCCCATTGCAAGGAAAAGGGCATCGACCCCAACGAGATCGTCGAGACCAAGCTCGCGCCGGACATGCTGCCGTTCCGCTTCCAGATCGTCGCCGTGGCGCACCATTCGGCGGGCGCGCTCAAGGGCGTGAAGGCCGGCGCCTTCGGCCCGCCGTCGCCCTCGACCGCGGACTATGCGGGCCTGCAGAAGCTGGTCACCGAGGCGCGCGAGGCCGTCGAGAAGGCCTCGGCATCGGACCTCAACGCCTGCGCCGGCAAGGATGTGATCTTCTCGGTCGGCGAGCGCAAGATTCCCTTCACAGCCGAGGGCTTCCTGCAGACCTTCTCGCTGCCCAATTTCTTTTTCCACGCCACCACCGCCTACGACATCCTGCGCAGCAAGGGCGTGCCGCTCGGCAAGCGCGACTTCCTCGGCAAGATGCAGATCAAGAGCTGATCATGCAGTTCGGGCTGTTTGGAGGCGCCAGGACCAAGCGCGGAGCCGGCTTCGAGGACAGCCAGGGCTACGACAGTTTCATCGAATACGTCGTCGAAGCCGACCGGCTGGGCTTCAAGCAGCTCTTCATGGTCGAGCACCACTTCACCGGCCATGGCCAGGTGTCGGCCTCGATGACGGTGCTGGCCTATCTCGCGTCCAAGACCAAGCACATCCGGCTCGGCACGGCGGTGGTCGTGCTGCCCTGGCACAATCCGGTGCTGATCGCCGAGCAGGCGGCGACGCTCGATCTCCTGAGCGGCGGCCGGGTCGATTTCGGCGTCGGCAAGGGCTATCGCCAGGCCGAGTTCGACGGCTTCTGCATTCCCATCGCCGAAGCGACCGAGCGGTTCGACGAAGCGATGGAGATCATCCGCAAGGCGTGGACCACGCCCCACGACAAGAATGGAGGCCGCTTCAACCACCACGGCAAGCGCTGGCACTACGACAACATCGTGGTCGAGCCCGAGCCCCTGCAGCGCCCTCACCCGCCGCTATGGCTCGCCGCCGGCAGTCCCGACAGCATCAAGCGGGCGGCGCGCGAAGGCTACAACCTGCTGCTCGACCAGCTTGCCCAGACTGACCAGATCATCCGCCGCATAAAACTGTTCCGCGAGGAGTGCGAGCGCGCCGGCCGCGCCTACGATCCCGGCATGGTGGCGACGGCGCGGCCGTTGCAGATGATCCACAGCGAGAGCGAGCGCGCGGCGGCCTACGAGACGCGCAAGCGCGTGCTGGCGACCATCGGCGATCTGGCGCGCGACAAGCTGCCCGATCGCGTCGAGGACGACACCGCACCCCTGCTCGGCACGCCCGGCGAGGTGATCGCGCGGCTGAAGGAGCTCGAGGCCGGCGGCGCCACCAACATCCTGCTGGTCGATCCCAATGCCTCGGTCAACAACCTGCGCGCCTTCGCGCGCGAGGTGATGCCGGCTTTCACCGCGCAGCGTTCCGCAGCGGCTGAATGAAGGACTGGCCCAAGCCGCTGGCCATCTCGGTCAGCGTCATGCTCGAAGGCTGGAGCGACGATGCCGCGCCCGGCATCGGCCCGATGGGCAATCCACTCAAGCCCGGCGTGCTCGACTTGCAGGCGCGTTCGTGGGCCGAGTACGGCCCCAAGGTCGGTGCGCTGCGCATCCTCGATATCCTGAAACGCCTGAACGTCCGCGCGGTCTTCTACGTCAGCGGGATCGTGGCCGAGCGCCATCCCGACCTGGTGAAGGCCATCGTGACGGCTGGCCACGCGGTCGCCGCGCATGGCTGGAGCCAGCACATCATTCCGGCCTATCAGACCGCCGAAGAAGAAGCGCGCGACCTGGAGCGCTGCATCAAGGCGATCGCCAGTGCCACGGGGCAGCGCCCGCTGGGCTGGATGAGCCCGCGCTGCACGCCGAGCGCGCGCACATCGGAATTGCTGGCGAAGGCCGGCTTCGACTGGCACGCCGAATTCTTCGACACCGACCTGCCCCACCCCCACAAGACAGCAGCCGGCAGCATCATCGCCGTTCCCTTCACCATGGAAGTGAACGACATGCCGCTCTACGTGCGCTACGGCAGCGAGCCCGAAGCCTACACCCGCATCCTCGAGCGCATCCTGTCGAACTGGCCGAGGCTCGGCCGGCCCGCGGCCTGCCTCGACGTCACCGTCCACTCCCATGTCTTCGGCCGGCCGCTGGGCGCCATCGAGTTCATGAACGCGCTGGAGACTGCACGCCGATACGGCGACTGGGCCTGGCTGACCGACCATCGGGCGCTGGCCGACCTTTGCAAGGCGGGCTAAAGTCCCGCCAATTAATATCTTTTGGGAGGATAGGCTACATGCGCATCCAGCGTCGTACCTTTGGCAAGCTGGCGGCGGGCGCCGCGGCGGGCATCGCGGCCCCGGCCATCGCACAGAACAAGCCGCTGACCATCGGCTTCAGCATGAACCTGACCGGCCCGCTGGCCGCCAATGGCAAGGGCGCCCTGCTGGCGGCGCAGATCTGGGAAGAGGACATCAACGCTAAGGGCGGCCTGCTCGGGCGGCCGGTAAAGCTCGTCTACTACGATGACCAGTCCAATCCTTCGACCGTTCCGGGCCTCTACACTAAGCTGCTCGACGTCGACAAAGTCGACATCATCGCCTCGAGCTACGCCACCAATATCATCGCGCCGGCGATGCCGATCGTAATGCAGCACGATCGCACCTTCTTCTCGCTCTTCGGGCTGGCGGTGAACACCGAGTTCAACTATCCGCGCTACTTCTCCATGCAGCCGGTCGGCGGGCCACGCCCGAAAGAGGCATTCGCCGAGGGGTTCTTCGAGGTGGCGGCCGCGCAGAACCCAAAGCCCGTGACCGTGGCGATGTGCGGCGCCGACGCGGAGTTCCCGCGCAACGCCATGGACGGCGCGCGCAACGTGATCAAGCGCCTCGGCCTGAAGGTGGTCTACGACAAGACCTATCCGCCCAACACCGCCGACTACACGCCGGTGGTGCGCGCGATGCAGGCGACCAATCCCGACATCTTCCTCGCCTGCTCCTATCCGGCCGACACGGTCGGCTTGATCAAGGCGAGCCATGAGGTCGGCTTCAAGCCGAAGATCTATGGCGGCGGCATGGTCGGGCTTCAGGCAACCGCCATCAAGATGCAGCTCGGACCGCTGCTTAACGGCATCGTGGTCTACGATTTCTGGATGCCATGGGCAAAGTTCGCCACCGACGAAGGCCGGGAGTTCCTGAAGAAGTACCAGGCGAAGTCGGCCGAGGCCGGCGTCGACATCCTGGGCTACTACCTGCCGCCCTACTCCTATGCCCGCATGCAGATGATCGCCCAGGCGGTGACTGCGACTGGCGGCACCAATGACGACAAGCTCGCCGAATATTGCCGCAAGACGACATTCAAGACCGTGGTCGGAGATGTGAGCTTCAACGCGCAGGGCGAGTGGACGGAGGCGGCCGTCCTGGCCGTGCAGTTCCAGGGCGTCAAAGGCAACGGTCTCGACCAGTTCAAGGACCCAAAGACGGAAGTGATCCTGTGGCCGAAAAAGTACGCCAGCGGCGATATCGTCTACCCGTACAATCCGGGTTCGTGATCTTCTCGACCGCGAGCCTCCGACTCGCCTCATGACATGAGCGAGCCGGAGGCTCGCGGCCCGGAAGACATGACTAGGCGCCGAGGTAGAACTCTCGGATCAAGTCGTTGTTGTTGAGGGCTTCGGCTGAATCGCCGGTAAAGGCGATCCGGCCGTGCACGATGACGTAGCCGCGGTCAGCGATGCGCACGGCCTGAGTGAAGTTCTGCTCGGCCATCAGGACGCTAAGCTGAAAGCCCTCCTTCAGCTCCTTGATCTTGTCGATGGTGCGTTGCACCAGCAGCGGTGCCAATCCGACTGACGGCTCGTCGATCAGCAGGATGCGCGGTGCCGACATCAGCGCGCGGGCGAGCGCCAGCATCTGCTGCTCGCCGCCGCTCATCGAGCCGGCGAGCTGCTTGGCACGCTCCTTGAGCCGCGGGAAGGTCTCGAAGCAGAAATCGATATTGCGGGCGATCGCCGAGCGCGCGGTCGGACGGAATGCGCCCAAAAGCAAGTTCTCGGTGACGGTGAGCTTGGGGAACAGCCGGCGGCCCTCGGGCACGAAGCCGATGCCGAGATCGACGATCTCCTCGGTCGAGCGGCCGACCAGCTCATGCGTGGCGCCATCGATCGTGGCGGTGATGGTGCCGGAGGCCGGACGCACCATGCCCATGATCGACTTCATCAGGGTCGACTTGCCGTTGCCGTTGGTGCCGAGCAGCGCCACCGTCTCGCCGGCCCCGACCGACAGCGAGACGTCGTCGAGCACCCGCACGGCACCGTAGCCGGCAACGACGTTGGTGACGGAGAGACTACTCGCCAAGGTACGCCCTCACGACTTCGGGGTCGCGCACCACGACCTTGGGATCACCGTCGGCGATCTTGCGGCCGGCGACAAGCACGGCCAGGCGCTGGGAGAATTCCATGACCGCGCGCATGATATGCTCGATCATGATCACGGTGACGCCCTGGCCGTTCAGCCGGATCAGGAGCGCAATGATCTCGTCGACCTCGGCATGGCTCAACCCGGCCATGGCCTCGTCGGCGATCAGCAGCTTTGGCTCGGCGGCCATGGCGCGCGCCAGCTCGAGCTTGCGCATCTCGATTTGGGTCAGGTCGCGCGGCAGGCGCTGCGCCTTGTCAGCCAATCCGACTTGGTCCAGCAGCTCCAGGCAGCGCGCTTCGATGGCTGCCCCCGCCAGATGACGGCCGACGCGCGCGTTCACGGAGTAGAGGATCGGGATGCGCAGGTTCTCGGCCAACGTCAGACTGCCGAAAGGACGCGGCAGCTGGAAGCTGCGCGCCAGGCCGAGCCGCGTGCGCTGGTGCGCCGTCAGCCCGTCGAGGCCATCGCCGGCGAATTGAACGCTGCCGGTCTCGTTGTGCAGGGTGCCACAGATGCAGTTCACCAGCGTCGACTTGCCCGAACCGTTGGGGCCTATCAGGCCCAGCCGTTCGCCCTCCTCGACTTCAAGATCGATCGCCTCGAGCGCGACGAAGCCGCCGAAGCGCTTGCCGAGCCTTGACACCTGCAGCAGCGCGCTCACCGCCGCCTCCGCAGCCACTTCTGAGCCACACCGACGATACCCTGCGGCGCCAGGATCACGAACAGCACCAGCAGCAAGCCGGTGATCAGCACATTGACCGCCGACGAGATGGTGACACTGACGTACTGCTGCAGGCCGCCGACCACAACCGCGCCCACGATCGGTCCAACCCAGTTCGCCGTGCCGCCGATCAAGGGCATCGCGATGGCATTCACCGCATAGTTCAAGCTGAAGCCCGACGCAGGGTCGAGGTAGGCGACATAGTAAGGCAGCGGCGCTCCCGCCATGCCCATGAAGGCGCCGGACAGGGTAGTGGCAATCAGCTTCAGCCTGAGCGTCGGCACGCCGGCCGCCTCGGCCGCCGCCTCGTCGTCGCGAATCGCGGCGAAACCATAGCCCAGCGCCGAGCGCTCGATGGCACGAGCCGTCGCCAGCACGACGACGCAGAGACCGAGCATCACCAGGTAGAGATATTGGATGTATTCGCCGCCGATCAGCGGCGCGAGCTTGGGCCGCAGGACATAGGCGCCGCGTGCGCCGCCGACGAAGTCCCAGTTGGTGATCAGGGTCTGCACGACCACGGCGAGCGCCAGCGTGGCGATCGAGAAGAACACGCCGCGCAGCCGAAGCGTGAGATAGCCGGTGCCGAGTCCGACCAGCGCCGCCGCCGCGCCGCCGACCGCGATCATCACCGGCAGCGGCAGCCAGGGCGTCAGCTTGTAGAGCACCACGCTCGAATAGGCGCCGATGGCGAAGAAGGCGGTGATGCCGAAATTCACGTAGCCGGTGTAGCCGCCCAGGATGTTCCAGGCGGTGCCGAGCACGATGTACTGGACCACGACGTAGGCGGCGAAGAAGGCGTAGCTGTTGCCGATCCAGCGCGTGGCGCCGAAGATCGCGGCCGCCGCCACGCACAGCACGAGGATGAAGGCGACGTTGCCGAGGCCGGCGACGGCCGCCTGCTTGTCGGCGCCTTTAGCGGCCAAGTATGCCACTGGGCCTCACCGCCAAGGTCAGGAGCAACACGCCGAACGCCACTGCGGGCGCCCACGACGGGCCGAAGAAGGTCGACGTCAGGCTTTCGACGATACCGAGCGTGACGGCCGCGATCACCATGCCGGGAAAGCTGCCCAGCCCGCCCAGCACGCAGATGGCGAAGATGCGCCCGATATATTCCCGGCCGATGGACGGCTCGACCGGCTGGATGATGATCATGGCGGCGCCGGCAAGGGCAGCCGTGGCGAAGGAGAGGCCGAACGCGATGCGCTTGATACGCGTCGGGTTGGCCGCCATCAGCCGCAGTGCCTGCTGGTCCTGGGCGACCGCCTGGATGGCGCGGCCGATGAAGGTGCGCGACAGGAAGACCTGGAGCCCGGCGACCATCGCCATGCCGAGCAGGAACGGCACCAGGAGCCGCCACGGCAGCTCGATGAAGCCCAAGCTGAGGTTGCCACCGCCGTACCAGGCCTGCACCGAGGTGTAGTCGACGCCGAAGATCAGGATCAACCCGACCTCGACGATGAACAGGATGCCGAAGAAGAACGACAGGCCGCGCAGCGACTGGTCGTCGCGTCGCTCGAAGGCGACGTAGTAGACCTGGTAGGCGGCCATTCCGAGCAGATAGAAGGCCGGCAGGGCGATGACCGCGGCCAGGATCGGATCGATGCCGAACACCGAGTTGCCGATGAAGGCGACGTAGGAGCCGAGCAGGATGAAGGCCGGATGAGCGATGTTGACGATGTCCAGCATGCCGAACGAGATCGCCACGCCGATCGACACGGCGGCATAGAAGCCGCCGAGCAACAGCCCAGAGATCACGGCGTTGGTCAGAAGACCAAGCGAGACGTCCATGACGTCCGGTTCCTCCCCTTCACATCGTACGCAGCGATTTTTCGCCTTGGCAGCAGTGTGGCGGCACCGCGTCGCCTTGCCTAGTGCCTTTATGACGCCAGCGGCGCGCTGACATCCTGGCCGAAATAAGCATGCTCCAACCGGTTCGGCAGGTCGGCCTCGTCGGTTCGCGCTTGCAACACGATCGAGCCGCGCGCCAGGGCATAGACACGATCCGACGCCGCCAGCGCCTTCTCGATCAGCTGCTCGACCAGCAGGATCGCCGTGCCCGCCTCGCGCAGGCGCACCATGGCGGCGAGCACGCGGTCGACCAGCACCGGCGACAGTCCGGCTGACGGCTCGTCGAGCATCAAGAGCTTCGGCCGGCGCACCAGGCCCTGCGCCACCGCCAGCATCTGCTGCTGGCCGCCCGACAAGGTCACCGCGCGATCGTTCCGCTTGGCGGCGATCTCGGGGAAGAACGCCAGCGCCTCCTCGACCTGACGCGTGAGCTCGGGCCGCGGCAGGCCGTAACCCGCGAGCAGCAGGTTGTCGAACACGCTGAGCTGGGTGAAGACGCGATGGCCTTCGACGACATGGACCAGGCCCGCTCTCACGGTATCGCCGGGGCCCGCGCCCGCCATGTCGCGGCCGGCGAACTTCACCTGCCCGGTGCGCGGCAGCAGGCCCGAGACGGCGCGCAGCAGCGTCGTCTTGCCGGCGCCGTTGGGTCCGAGCAACGCGACGGCCTCGCCCGCGCCAACGGTAAGCGCCACGTCGCGCAAGACGACGATCTTGCCGTAGCCTGCGGAGAGGCCGGCGACTTCGAGGAGTGGTTCAGGCGCCGAGGTAGGCACTCACCACCTCCCGATGCGAGCGAATCTCGGCCGGCGTGCCCGCCGCCAGGACCTTGCCGAGATTGAGCACGGTCACGTGGTCGCAAATGTCGAAGATCAGGTCGGCGTGATGCTCGACCAGCAGCACCGCCGTGCCGGCCCGGCTGATCGCCTTGATCAGCGCGCCCAGCCGGCGGATTTCCTCGGTCGACAACCCTGCCGCCGGCTCGTCGAGCAGCAGACAGGCGGGTCGCAACATCAGCGCGCGGGCGATCTCGACGAAGCGCAGTTCGCTGTGCTGCAGACGGTCGGTGCGCACCGCGGCCAGCGATTCGAGCCCGACCGTCTGCAGCGCCAGCATCGCCGCCGCGCGGAGCCCAGCCTCGTCGCGGCGATGCCGCGGCAGCGTCACGAGTGATTCGACGAAACTACCCTGCCCGTCGATGGTGCCGCCGATCATCACATTGTCGAGCACCGAGGCGCCGCCGATCAGGCGCGGCGTCTGGAACGTGCGGGCGATGCGGTGGTTGGCCCGCAGATGCGCCGCGCTCGGCGGCAGGACGGCGCCGCCCAGCCTCACCTCACCCGACTGCGGGGCGTAGTAGCCCGAGATCACGTTCAGGGTGGTGGTCTTGCCGCTGCCGTTGGGGCCGATCAGGCCGTGCACCTCGCCGGGCCGGATCTCGAGGTCGAGCCCGTCGATCGCGCGCACGCCACCAAAGCTCAGGGCGATGTTCTTGAGCGTCAGGAGCTCCGCCGCCGGCCGGTCGAGCACACGCGGCAGCAGCTCGGGCCGCGGCACGATCTCGCGATGCTGCTCGAGCGGGCGACGGTTCTTGTAATCCAAGAGATCGGCGATACCGCCCGGGATCACCAGCACGATCACCAGCAGGAGCGCCGCATAGAGGAAGGTCGACCATTGCACCAGCGGCGCGGCGAACTCCGGAAGCACCGTCAGGATGATGGTGCCGAGCAGCGGCCCCAGGATCGAGCCACGGCCGCCGATCAGGATGCCGATGAAGAACAGCACCGACATCTCGAAGGTGAAGGCATCCGGCGTGATGTAGGACTGCAGCGAAGAGAACAGCCCGCCCGCCACACCGCCCAGTGCACCGGCCAGCAGGAAGATCAGCATCAGCAGCTTCGGCTTGGCGATGCCCGACGCCTCGGCCGCCACCTCGGCGTCGCGGATCGCCACCAGGGCGCGGCCGTAGCGGCTCGAACCGATGTTGGCGGTCATCCAGGTCGCCAGCGCCGCCAGGATGAAGCAGAAATAGTAGAAGCCCCAGCCGGGATCGAACGGCCAGGGGAAGACCGGTCCCGGCGTGCCGACGCCGCCGCCGGTGATGTCCTTCCAGGCCAGCGCCACCTGCGTGACGATGGTGGCGAAGCCGAGCGTCGTCATGGCGAAGTAGAAAGTGCGCAGCCTGAGCGCCGGCAGGCCGACGACGACGCCGAACACGGCGCCTACGGCGCCGCCCGCCAGCAGCGCGAGATAGGAGTTCCACTCCGGGCCGACGCGGCCGGCGGCGAGCGCCGCCGTGGTGTAGGCGCCCAGCGTCAGCATCGATACCCAGCCGATGGCGATCTGGCCGGCATAGCCCACCACCAGGTTCAGGCCGGCGCTTAGGACCCAGTAGATGTAGGCGCGCGTCGCGATCGTGCCGATATAGGAATCGTCGAGCAGCGGCAGCAGCAAGCCTGCCAGTCCGAGCAGGATCCACGAAATCTTGCCCTCGAGCTTGCCGAGCCAGCGCGTGCCGGCGGCGCCGCGGGTCCTTATGGGAGCGGCAGCCTCCGTCATACGCGGCGTGCCGTTGCCGCGCCGGCCAGGCCCTCGGGCCTGAGCAGCAAGACGATGATGAAGACCACGAACACCGCCACAGCGGCGAAGATCCCGCCGACCAGGAAGTTGGCGGCCTGCTGGAACAGGCCGAGCGCCAGCCCGCCGATCAGGGCGCCGCGGTTGGACCCCATGCCGCCCAGCGCCACCGGCACGAAGCCGTAGAAGTTCAGGATCGACTGGTTGCCGAAGTAGGCGAGCAGCATTTGCGCGCCGGTGAAGCCCGCCAGCGCGCCGATCATGCCGGCCAGTGCAAAGCTCGCCATCCGCAGCCGCGTCTCGGGCAGGCCGAGGGCGCGGGCGGCGTAGCTATCCTCGGCGATGGCGAGGAAGGCGCGGCCGATCAGCGTCCTGCGGTACAGGAACTCGAGTCCGCCGATGGTGACGGCGCAGGCCAACACTGGCAGCCAGAACTTCTGGTCGATCTGGCCCCAGAGGGAAGCGGGATCGATCGGGATCAGCACGGGGAACGGCTGCGCCTCGGTGCCCCATTCGACGGCGGCGACCTGCTGCACCATCAGCGCGAAGGCCAACGTCGACAGCACATAGAGGTGCTGCTCGATGCTCTTCAGCACCGGGCGCACCGTCAGGATCTCGGTGACGAGGCCGAGCACGGCGCCACAGGCCAGCACGGCCACCAACGCCAGGACGGCGTTCATGCCCATCTTGTTGATGAAGAGCGCGCCCAGCACACCGCCCAGCATTCCCAGCATGCCAGCGGTGAAGCTGAACACACGCGACGCCGAGAACATCACGTTGTACGTGATGCCGATCAGTGCGTAGACCGCTCCTACCGCAAGCCCGTAGGAGACGATCGATGCAAACATCGCCTAGGCGCTGTAGCCCGGAGCAAGGTTGAAGGCGCCGTCCTTCAGCGAGTTGACCTCGCACATCACGACTTCCGAGTCGGGGAAGCCGTTGTGCTGTTCCGGCGTCCAGGTGACGGTGCCGTAGATGCCCGGCCAGTTCTTGATCTTGTTCATGTAGGCCACGACGTCGTCGCTCTTGGTGCCGGCGTTCTTGAAGACGTCGGCCATCATCATGCCGCCGTCCCAGCCCAACGCCACCCACCACAGCAGCGTGTCGCCGAATTCGACCTTGGCCGCCTTCAGGCGGTCGACGAATTCCTGCGCGCGCGGCGGTAGCTTGCCGTTGGCGTAGCAGACTTGCCGGAAGTTGTTCGAGTAGACCTTGTTCCAATACTCGGGCTTCTCGAGCAGGGCCTTGGTCTGGCCGGAGCCGAGCGTGGTCTGGCCGACGATCGGCACGTCCCAGCCCATGGCGCCGCGCGTATTGCAGATGCGCGACAGGAACCCGGCGTTGACGCTCCACGGCATGATCGCCTGCGCGCCGGCGCTCTGCATGCGCAGGAGCTCGGGCTTGAGGTCGGGGTTCGCCGCGTCGACATGGTTGGTGTAGACGACGTCGGCGCCCTTGGCCTTGAGCATCGGCACGTAGGTGTTGACCGAGGCCGTGCCGTAGCCGGTGGTGTCGCTGATCACCGCCACCTTCTTCAGCTTGAGCACGTCGACGACGTAGTAGTTCGCGCCGCCGCCGACCTGGGTGTTGGTCGGCGCGATGCGGAAGGACATCGGGTATTTCTTGACGTCGATCAGCTCGTCGACCCAGCACGGGTGCAGCATCGGCACCTTGTCGCGCGCGATCAGCGGCGTCGCTGCCAGCGCCTCGCCGGAGTTGAGCGGGCCGAAGATCATGCTGGCCTTGGCGCGCTGCGTCAGCTCGGCAACCGCGTTGACCGCCTTGGTCGGGTCGCTCTGGGTGTCGCGCACGATCAGCTCGATCTTGCGGCCCTTGATGCCGCCGTCCTTGTTGATCAGCTCGACCGCGAGCTGGGTGCCTCGATTGATGCCGACGCCGGTCGAGGAACTCGGACCGGTCAGGGCCGGCAGATAGCCGATCTTGATCGGTTCGCTGTCGGCGATGGCGGGACTGGCGAGCCCCGAAGCAAGAGACACAGCGCCGGCGGCAGAGCCGGCCAAGACTTGGCGACGCTTGATTCGCATATCATTCCCTCCCACTACCCATTTGTCTTGTGCGCGCAGCATAGCCCCCGGTCGTGCACGGTCAATGCGGCGCCACGGCGCTGAGGACGCACGGCGGTACGGCGTTTCGCGCTGCTAATTTACAAGCGCCTGGTAGACCAAGTCGCGCAGCAGGTAACGGTAAGGCAACCGCGAAGCCGGCGACTGCATCATGAACACGACGTACATGCGTTCCCGCGGGTCGTGCCAGAAATAGGTGCCCCAGGCGCCGCCCCAAAAATAGTCGTTCGGCGAGCCGGGCAGCGGATTGCGGCCCTGCTCGTTGCGCACCGCGAAGCCGAGGCCGAAGCCCTGCCCCATGCGCCCGCTCGGCTCGAACGCTTCCAAACGCCACATATCGTCGCCCATCACGATGTCGGGAGGCAGGTGGTCGGCCGTCATCAGGTCGATGGTCTTGCGCGAGATCACCCGCACGCCATCGAGCTGGCCGCCGTTGGCGAACATCTGCAGGAAGCGCGCGTAGTCAGCAGCCGTCGACACCATGCCGCCGCCGCCCGACTTCCATGTCGTCTTCAAGGTGATGTCGGGGATGGCCGGCACCTCGTTCTTCGGCCCCTCCTTCTGCGGCTTGGCGCCGCGATCCTTCTTGTCGGGCAAGGCTTCGAAGCCGGTGTCGCCCATGCGCAGCGGCTTGGTGATTCGTTCCTCGATGAACTTGTCGAGGGTCATGCCGGAGGCGACCTCGACCACCCGGCCCAGCACGTCGGTCGACATGGAGTACTCCCAGTGCGTGCCCGGCTGGTAGAGCAGCGCCAGCTTGGAGAGCTTCTCGGCCATTTGCTCGTTGGTCTGGTTGGCATCCATGACCTTCATGTCCACGTAGGACTGCTTCACCTTGTTGAGGCCGGCCACGCCGTAGGTGAGGCCCGAGGTGTGGCGCATCAGGTCCTGCACGGTCATCGGCCGGATCTGCGGCTCGAGACGCATCTCGACCGTACCGTCGGGGTTCTTTACCTCCACCGCGACCTTGGTGTCGGCGAAGGCGGGAATGTATTTCGACACACGGTCGGCGAGCGACAGCTTGCCCTCTTCCACCAGGATCATGGCGGCCACCGACACGATCGGCTTGGTCATGGAGGCGATGCGGAAGATCGCATCGGTGGTCATCGGCGCCTTGGCCTCGCGGTCGCGAAAGCCGAAGGCGTCGAACATCACGATCTTGCCGTTGCGCGCGATCAACACCACGGCGCCGGGCAACTCGCCCTTCTGCACGCCTTCGTTGATACGATCGCTGAGGCGCTTGAGACGCGTCGCGAGGAAACCGACCTCTTCCGGCGACTGGGCTTTCGGTATGCCCTGCGCCGCAACCGGCAGCGCGACCGCGAACGCCAATGCGGCCACAGCCACCGCGCGAACCAATGCCATTCACTTTCCTCCCAAGACTCGGCCGGCATCAAAGCATCGATGGCGGCTCGGCGTCAGGCGAAAAAGAGTCGCTCGACCAGCCAGAAGGCGCCGGCGAGCGCGACGACGACGGAAAGCGCCTGTGGCAGTGCGGCGAAGCGACCCGGTTTCGCCAGCCAAACCACGATGGGCATGACGACGGCGACGAAGGCGAGCTGGCCAAGCTCGACGCCGATATTGAAGCCGACCAGTGCCCGCACCATGGCATCGCGCGGCAGGCCGAGTTCGGTGAGCGCGCTGGCGAAGCCTAGCCCATGCACCAGGCCGAACACCGCGGCGACCAGCCAGCGCCAGCGCGCGCCGTTGGGAAAGGCGAGATTCTCGACCGCCACCCAGATGATGGTCGCGGCGATCAACGGTTCGACGACGCGTGACGGCACCTCGACCACGCCGAGCGCGGCAAGGCTCAGCGTGATGCTGTGGGCGATGGTGAAGCCGGTGACGATCTTGACGATCGGCCAGAAGCCGCGCGCAAAAGCCAGCAACGCCAGCAGGAACAGGAGATGATCGGGCCCGCTCAAGATGTGCTCGGCGCCCATGGCGATGAAGCTCAGCCAGCCGGTGCCCGTGGCGCCCGACAGCTCGACCGAGGCCGAGCGCTTGTCCTCGACGAAAGCGAACTCGATCGACGACCGGCCTGGGATGCGCACGCTCATCACGGTCTGGAAATGACCGCCCAGCACCTCCGGCCAGTCGTCGCGGATCGCGAGCGTGCCGGTCGCTTTCGGACAGGCGAGCGCCATCTCCAGCACCACCTTGCCGTCGCCTGAGCGCGAGCCCTGCACCGTAATGCGTCCCGGCGCGCAAGCCCCACCGTCGACCGAGAACCGGGCATAGTCGCGCATTGCCTGCGCTACCTTGGCGGCCGCAGCTGAGTTGCCATCGGCAGCGGCCAGCAAGGTGCGGCCGAAATCTTCTTCCTGCTCGGTCGCCACCAGAGTGAGGCGATAGGCCAGCCGGTCGCCCGTCACATCCAGCACGGCAAGCCCGGTGCTGGTGACATGCGCCAGCGCGCCTTGGACGCCGGCCATCACAAGCAGCAGCGCAGCCAGCAGCGCCCTCATCCGCCCGACCCACCGATCACCTGCTCCCAGGCGTCGCCGACATAAGTCGGCACCAGCGGCACGCCGTCCATACCGTCGACCTTGGCATAGCGGGCCGCGCCCAAGGGATTGCGCCCACCGAACTGGATGCGGAAGGTCACCCCGTTTGCTGCACGCACCTGGACACGCAGGCTGTCGGCGGCCAGGGCGTACTCCGTGGGCGGCACGCGCGCCACTTCCTCCGCTGTCAGCAAGCGCAAGGGCGCCGCGTTGCGCAGCAGTCTCAGGGCGGTGTCGATGCGACTGGAGAGATCCGCCGGCGCGGTGTTCGACGGATCGCTGCTGCGCCATTCGCCGTCGCGGCGGAAATGCCAGACCTTGCGCCCAAGGGTGATCTCGACCTCGCGCGCCTCCTCGGGCGCGAAGGCCGTCAGCACGCCCGCCGGCCGGAAGTCCCGCATGGGATCGCGGCGCTGGCCGTGCATTGCGGCCGCGACCAGGAAGGCGAAGGCGGCCGCCGCGATGAGCGGCCAGGCCCAGCGGCGGGTCAGTGCCGCCGCCACAGCCACACGCCCAGTCCGGTACAGGCCACGGCGCCCGGCAAGAGCAGCACGGTCAGGATGAAGATCCAGCGCACTTGCGCGCTGGTCAGCGTCACCGTCGGCAGCACCTCGACCGGCGGCTTGAGCGTGGGCAGGCGCTCCTCGTGCAGCAGCCAAGAGACCCCGGCCAGCGCGATGTCGGCGTTGGCGAGATAGGGAAAGAAGGAGTTGCTGGCGAAGTCGGCGTCGCCGACGACGATCATGCGGTAGGCCGGAGCGCCCGCGGCCAGGCGGCCTTCCGCCGCCACCGCCAAGGGGTACGACCGCTTGGCCACCGTCGCCGCCTCCTCGCGGTAGCGCAAGCGATCGAGCGCCACATAGCTCTTGGCACTGCTGGCAAACAGCGCCACGGCATTCACGCCCGCTCGCGGCATCGGCTCGACCGGCCGTGCGCCGGGATAGAACGACAAAGCCTGCGAACGCGTCACCGGATGGTTGGAATAGCGCGTGATCGCGATCATCTGCTCGTCGGTGAAATAGTGGTCGACCGGATCGACGATCACCCCGTCGCCGACCTTTGCCCCGGCGTCGGTCAGCACGGCGGCCAGCCGCGGCTCGAGCACGAAGTCGGGCTCGACCAGCAGCATATAGTTGCCGCCACGCTCGAGGTAGGCGCGCAGCAGGTCGGCCTCGGCCGGCAGATGCGGCGTGCGTGGATTTGCGTCGATCAGGGCGCCGCAATCCTCGGGCAACGGGCGGCCGGGCCTCAGCTCGACCTTGCGCGCTTCCATGCCGAGCTTCTCGATGGCGCGCCGCATGCGGCCAAGCCCATGCTGCTCCATCTGCACCAGCGCAATGCCCTCGCTGTTGTGGCTGTGCGAATGGCTACCCTCGAAGTGGGTGTGGAATTCGAAATTGTCGATGTCGTATTCGCCGTGACCGGTGACGAAGCAGACCAGCGGCTGGCGCTGGCGCAGCGCGCGCAGGATACCGAGTGCGACCTCGCGGTCGTCGGTCGAGACGACCTGCACCTTGTGCGTCGCGGCCACGATCACGGCCGTGTTGTAGAGCTGCACGCCGAAGGCGCCGGCGCGCGCCGGATTGCGGTCGATGTCGACGGCCTCGACCGACAGCCGCGGATTGAGCCGGCCCAGCAGCTCCAGCATGGTGACCGCGGCGCGGCCGGCGGCATTGTCCTTCTGGTAAAAATAGACGAGCTGCACCGGCTCCTGCAGCGAGCGCACGATGTCGGCCGCCTCGCGCGACGGCGTGAAGGCCCCCTCCCGCGTGAAGTCGAGATGGGCGTCGTGACGGTAGACCGCGACGTTGGCGGCCAGCACGGCTGCAATGGCGCCGACGATCACGCCGGCGCGCAGCGTCCAGCGGCGCCAGCCCGCGCCGTAGACCCGCAGCCGCAGCGCCGCGGCGAACAGCACCACGAGCGCCGCGATGCAGCCTACGAACCACAGCGCATCCAGCCACTCGGACTCCTCGCCGCTCATCGCTCGGCCAGCCTGCGGGTGGCAAGGAACAGCGCGAGCAGCGCCAGGCTCACGAAGTAGCAGATGTCGGAGACGAAGACCGAGCCCGTGACCATCGGCCGGAAATGACCGATCAGCGACAGGTTGAGCGCCAGCACATCGAATGGCGGCGGCAGGAGATAAGCCACCGAATCGGCGAACCACAGCATCAGGGCAGCGCCGAGCGTCAGCGCCGCCGCCACCACCTGGTTCTCGGTCAGGCTCGACATCAGAAGACCGATGGAGACGATCAGCGCGGCTTGACAGACGATGGCGAGGTAGCCGCTGGCGATCGGGCCCCAGTCGGGCACGCCATGGGCTTCGAGGATGAAGGCGTAGGCCAGCGCGCCGAGATACATGCCCAGCACCAGCGCAAACACCGAGAGGAACTTCGCCAGCACGATCCAGACCTCGCCGACCGGCGCGGTCAGCAGGAGCTCCAGCGTGTCGTTGCGCCGCTCCTCGGCGAACGCGCGCATGGTCAGCGCCGGCACCAGCAGGATGGTGAGCACGTACATCTGGTGAAAGATGTAGACGAGGTTGGCGACCTTGGTGGCGAACAGGGTCAGGCTGAAGGTGTAGCCCAGCACCAGCAGGAACACCGCGGCAACCGTGTAGCCGATCGGCGAGCCGAAGGTCGCCAGCAGCTCCTTACGCAGCAATACGCCCAAGGTCTTCATGCCAGCGACAGGAACCACGCTTCGAGATCGGGCGTGTCGGCCATGGCGCGCACGCCCTTCAGCTGGCCGTCGAGCAGCACGCCCACCCGGTCAGCCGTCTTGGCGACTTCACCCAGCACGTGGCTGCTCATCAGCACGGTATGGCGGCCGGCCAGGCCGCGGATCAGGTCGCGCACCTCGATGATCTGACGCGGATCGAGCCCGTTGGCGGGTTCATCGAGGATCAGCAGCTCGGGATCGTGCACCAACGCCTGGGCGATGGCCGTGCGCTGGCGAAAGCCGCGCGACAGGGTGCGCGTCGGCCGGTCGGCGACGGATTGCAGGGCCAAGGCCGCGATCACGCGATCGACGGCATCGGCCACCGCGCGGCCGGTCATCCCGCGCAGGCGGGCCATGAAGGCCAGGAACTCGCGCACCCGCATGTAGCCGTAGACTGGCGCCGCCTCGGGCACGTAGCCGATGCGTCGGCGCGCCTGCAGCGACTGCTCGACAGCGTCACAGCCGCAGATTTCCAGCCGGCCGGCGGTCGGCAGCAGGTAGCCGGCGAGCAGGCGAATGAAGGTCGTCTTGCCCGAGCCGTTGGGGCCGAGTAGGCCGAACACCTCGCCGCGATTTATTTCGAGATCAAGCGAAGCAAGCGCCACGGTCGACCCGTAGCGCTTGCTCACGCCGCGCGCGATGACGGCGGCGGTCAGGGATCAGCCCTCAGTCGTAGAACTCAGGCGCCTTCTTGGCCGCCTTGAACAGCTCCGGATCGTGGCCGATGAAGAGCTTGGCGTTCTCCGTGTCGCGAATGAGCCGGATGTGCCCATAGGTCTGGTAAGCGGAGCTCGGGTCATAGGTGCCCGGGATCGGCGGCAGGATGTTCTTGTCCAGGCTCTCGGTCAGGTAGACGCAATCGCTGGTCAGGATCGCCGGACCGGTCTTGGCCAGCTTGACGACCATGAACTGACTGCCCTGGGTGTGTCCCCTGCCGCGGAAGATGCGCACCGAGCCGTCGCCGAACAGATCGAGGTCGCCGTTCAAGCGGACGGTCTTCATGTTCTTGGTGTCGGCGAAGTCGCCGGGGATGTAGTAGAGCGAGTAGCCGACGTCGGGCCACCACGCCGCCTTGAACTCGTCGTCCTGGGCGATCAGCGTCGAGTTCTTGAATTGCCCGACGTTGCCGCCGTGGTCGAGATGCAGGTGGCCGACGGCGACGTATTTGATGTCGTCCGGCTTCAGCCCGATCTTGGCGAGCTGGGCAGGAATGGCGTCGTCCTTGGTCATCTTGAGCCCGAAGCCCTTGGCCAGCGGTCCCCACCAGCCGTCGGGGTCGGTGATGGTCTTGTCGTTGTTGCCGGTATCAAACATCACGTTCCCCTTGGGATGCTTGATCACATAGAAGCTGACCGGCGCCCAATCGATGTTGCCCTGGCCGCCGATCTGCAGCGCCGCCTTGGGGAAGCCGCCGAGCGAGCCGGACGTGAAGACGTAGAGTTGGGGACCTTGCTGGGCCGCCGCGGGGAAGATCGAGCCGACAGCCAACGCGGCAAAGCACGCAAGAGCACTCAACGGACGCAGGAACCGAGTATCCATAGACGCTCCTCCTGTCTCTCTTGTTGGCAAAAGCGTCCTGCTATTACCTCAACCAGTCAAGTGCCTGAACGCGCATAACAAAAAGAACATCCTCCGCGGCGACCGCTTGACGCCGAGCCTCCCGCGTCATCGCGTTGACTGATCTTCGGGCCATTCGTAAGTTCGGCTGCATTCAGCTCCAACGGCTAAGAGATGGGTACCGGGCGGCGCACGTTCCTGCATCTAGCGGCGGTAACGGCTCTGGCGACGCCCAGCCGAGTCATTGGCCAGGAGCGCCGCTTCACGATTGCGTTCGCCAACCTCACCGACGATCCCGGTGCACGGATCGAAGGGCTCGGCTTCACGGGCCAAGACGTTCGCTCGAGCTTTGTACTTGGGGCACGCAGTTTGCCGATCGACCTGGTGCTCTATGACAATGCACGCGAACGGGCAAAGACCATTGCCAACGCCGAAGATGCCGTGCGGCGCAAAGTCGATCTCTACATTCAATACTGCGACGATCCGGCAGCGAACGAAGAGGTCGCGCAGCGGCTGGCCGCCGCCCGGATTCCCCTTCTGGCGGTGAATGAACCTGTCGGCACCGCGCCGCTCTACGCAGCGGACAATCGCGAGGCGGGTCGCCTCGCCGGCGACGCGCTCGGCAGCTTCGCGCAGTCGACGTGGCGTGGGCGCCTGCTTGCGGCCGCCATTTTGGGAGCCGTCAACGATCCGTCGAAGGCCATCCAGGCTCGCGTCGCCGGAATCACCGAGGGGCTGCACAAAGTTCTGCCGGATGTGGTGCCCGTGCAGCTCGACAGTGGCAGCAATTTTCTCGAGGCACAGGCGCAGCTGCGTCGCTTTCTGGCCAAGGAGACTGGTGCGATGGCCCTGGTGGCGACGCTCGACGACACGACGGCCCTTGCGGCGAAGCTGGCGGCCGAGACCGCCGGCCGGGTGCCCGACACCGTGATTGTGAGCCAAGGCTGCGATCCCTCGATCCACGGCGGCTCCACGGCCAACAAGCCGATCGACCCGAACAACCGCAGCAGCATCGTGCTTGGGTCGGTTGCATATTTCCTCGACCGCTACGGCAGCGAGATCCTGCCTCTGGCCCTGAAGATCCTGCGCGGTGAGCAGGTGCCGCCACGCTCGTTCACCGGCCACATCCTGGTGACGGCAAAGAACGTTTTCAAAATCTATCCTCCGATCGATCTCAACTGACCCGAGGTCGTCGTCACCGGGGACTTATCGGGGCAAGACCGTAACGCAGGACTGCGTTGGCCTCTTCGCCATCGCGTCCGACGATACCGAGGAAACTGACGGACCCATCCGATGCGACGGCAACGGTCGGGTAGAGACCGAGAGAGGTAAGCTTTCCACCATCCAAAAGCGGGTCGCCTGGCACGACAACGCGTGTCACCTGGCCCGCGACATTCATCAAAAAGACTCCATCGAAGCCCTGCCCTTGGTCGGTTGCAGCGACGAACGCCACCCAACCCGTATGGCTCAAGGCCGGCCAAGCCCCGAAGGACGCATAGAGGCCACCACCCGGCGCCGGCTGGTTCCTCGTCGCAACAGCGCGCCGGTCGGCGCCATCGGCAACGAAGATGCCGAAATCCGGCCCGCTGCCGTTAATGAAGGCGCTGAAGGCGACGCGACCGGCATCATCGAACCCGACCCTTTCGGAGAATCGCGCGAAGGTGCCGCCCGTTGGCGCCGCATCGCCCGTGCCGAGAAAGAGATGCGCAGGGGCCTCGGCCGGCGAGACAAAGATGGCGCCGAGCGCCGGGCCCAGCTTGACCACTGCGGGAAACGCTATGGCGCCTTTGTTGTTGACGACCGGCGCGCCGAAGCCGGCATAAAAGCCGCCGGCTGGAGCCGGCTCCCCGGCCGCGGCGATCTTCATGAGCTGATGGACAGCTCCCACCTTTCGCGCAACGTAGATCGCCTCGATGGTCTCACGCCCGTGCCGTACCCAGGCAAGAAAAGCCACGTCACCGCGATCATTGATCGACACCGCCTCGAAATCTGCGAAAACGCCGATGCCACCGAGGATAACCGGCGCCTTCATGCCCGAAGAGGCGATCGTCTGCAGCTTGCCCTCGCGTGAAAGGAACACGCCCGCCGCTCCCCGGCCCCCCGCCAACGTGGCGGTGAAGGCGACGTTGCCTGAGTCGTTCATGACCGGAGCCGGATGCTCGCCGAAACCGGCGATCAACTGGCCCGCTTGGTCCGGAACGGGATCGCCGGCGATCGCGATGCGCGCAATCTTCCCGTCGGCCTTGGCGAGGAATATACCCTCCTCCGACTGGCTCCGCCGGATGGTGGCGTGGAACGCCGTCTCGCCCCGGTTGTTGGAGGCCAGGCCCATCGTCATCAGCTCGAGGCCGAAGCGATCGAAGCTCCCGCTGAGCCCCACCGGCTCACCGGCCAGGGCAAGTGCGCGCAGCCCGAGCCGCTGAGGTACGGAGGCCGCTGCTTCCGACTGCGACGTCCGGGCTTGGCTCGCGACTTCGCGGGTCGATACCGGGGCGGGCCTCTCCTCTCGCGGCGGCGTCAGAGTGACCCAAAGGACGCCTACCCATAGCGCGCCGATCGCCACAAGCGCCATGCCCAGGCGGCGGCTCGTTGCGCCGAGGATCGAACTCGTGGGCCAGGAGTCCGAGGTTGAGCGCTGCTGAGCGGCCTTCATGCGCATGGATCAGTTCTTCACCATCGCCGCCTTGAGGGCGGAGACATTGTGGCGGACCATTTTTAGATAGGTGTCGGCGTCGCCGCCCGGTTTCGACAAGGCATCGGAATAGAGCGTGCCGCCGATGGTCGCGCCGGCTTCCCGCGCCACCCGCTCGATCAGGCGCGGATCGTTCATGTTCTCGATGAAGATCGCCTTCACCTTCGTCGTGCGGATTTGCTGGATCAGCCGGGCGATGTCGTCTGCCGAAGGATCGGTGTCGTTGACCGTGCCGCGCGCCGGCGTCATCTCGATATCATAGGCACGGGCGAGATACTCGAAACCGTCATGCGAGGTGATGACCCGCCGCTTCGCACTGGGAACCGCCGCGAGCTCGCTCTTCGCCCAGGCGTCGAGCGCACGGATCTCGCCCGCGTAGCCGTCCGCCTGGGCCCGATAGAACGCGGCGTTAGCAGGATCGAGCTGAGCCAGACCCTCGGCGATGTTGGCCACGTAGACGAGACCGTTGGCCGGGTCGTGCCAGGCGTGCTGGTCGACCTGCGGTCCCTTGACGGCGCCCCGAGGCCGGTCGTCGATGATGACGTTCACCCCTTGCGTAGCGACGAGCTTCGTGCCGCGGAACGCCGCACGCTTCAACAGGGCGTCGGCCCAGGGCTCGAACCGCGGATTGAGGTCGTTCATGACGAACAGCTGCGCCTCGGCAACAGCGCGCGCGTCGGCCGCAGTAGGCTGATAGAGCTCGCAATCGCCGTCGCCACCGACGATCGTCGTCAATTGCACCTTGTCGCCGGCGATGCGGGTGATCATGTCACCCAGCACGCTGAACGTCGCGACCACTTTCGGTCGGTCGGCGGACCGGGCGGACGTCGCGGCAAGCGTCAATACCGCCGCGATGAAGGGTCTCCGGGCAAGACGATCTTGCATCGCTTCCTCTTAAGTCGGCCTGGTCGTGTTGATGATCGTCACCAGCGCGCGGCTTGCCGGCACGAAGGCTGAAACGGCATAGACGACCGCCGCGGCGCAGGCGATCGCCGGTCCCGACGGCACGTTGAGATGGTAGGACACAAGCAAACCGGCATAACCGGCCGCCATGCCGAAGCCGATGCTGAGGCCAACCAGCGGACCCATAGCCCGCGCCCAGCAGCGCGCCGCCGCCGCCGGCAGGAGCAACGGCACGCCAGCGAGCAGCGTTCCAAACGCCTGGAAGCCGGCCACAAGATCCAGCACGACGAGCACCAGGAATATGGCGCGATAGGCGCTATCGCCGCCGCGCATGGTACGCAGAAAGGCCGGATCGAACGACTGAATTGCAATTGGCCGAAAGACAAGGGCGAGCACGGCAATGACGATGCTCGCAATGGCGACAATCAAGATCAGGGCCGGGACGTCGATCGCGAGAACCGTGCCGAGCAGCACGTGCATGAGATCAAGATTGGTGCCGCGCAGCGACACGATGAGGACTCCGACGCCAATCGACGCAAAATAGAAAGCAGCAAGACTTGCATCCTCGCGCTGCGCGCCGAACCGCGTCCCGAGGATCATGAGAAGGACCACGGCGATGCCGGTAACAAGGCCACCTGCGCTCAGAACCGCCAGCGAGCTGCCCGCGAGGGCGAAGCCGACCGCTGCGCCCGGCATCACCGCATGTGAGAGAACGTCGCCGACGAGGCCCATCCGCCGGAGCAGAAGCAGCGTGCCGAGCGGTCCGCTGGCAACCGCAAGTGCCATGCACGCGATAAGCGCGGAGCGCATGAAGGCGTATTCGGAGAACGGAGCAACGAGGACGAGCCAGAGACTCATGACCACTTGCCCTCAGGACGGCATCGCGAGCCGCAGACGGGAACCCGGTCCCTGCGGCGGCACGGCCAAACCGGCCTCGACGAGCTTCTCCGGCGTCAAAGCCGTCGCCGTTTCACCCCAGGCGATGGGCCGACGCGCGAGCAAAAGGGTCTCCGGAAAGATCGCGAGGACTTGCTCGAGGTCGTGCAGCGCCACCATCACCGTACGGCCCTCGCCATGCCAGCTTTGGACGAGCCCCAGCAGGTCGTCGCTGGTGGTAGCGTCGACACCGGCGAACGGCTCGTCGAGCAGGACGATCGTCGCATCCTGCACGATGACGCGAGCGAACAGCGCGCGTCGGAACTGACCCGCCGAGAGCTCGCCAAGCATGCGGCTGGCAAGCTTGTGGAGGCCGACGGCCTGCAAGGCATTCTCGGCGCGTGACCGCAGCCCCGGCGGGACGCGTCCAAAGGCGCCGATCCTCGTCCAGGCGCCGAGAGCGGCAAATTCGAGAACCGAGATCGGGAAGTCCCGGTCGATGGAATCGCTCTGCGGCAGGTACGCAAGATCCGCCGAGGTCTCCGCGCCTGCAATCTCGATCGATCCCTGGCGCGGCGCAACAAGCCCGGCGATCGCATGCAGGAGCGTCGTCTTGCCGGCGCCGTTCGCCCCGACGATCGCCGTCAGCGAGCCCGCTGAAAAGACGCCCGACACGCCCTCAAGGGCCACCACGCGCTCGGCGTATCGCACCGTGAGGTTCCGCAGCGTCACGCACCCGCCCACGGCGTCGCGGCTCATCGGCTCTGTTGGTCCCTGGTGCATGTCCCTGCGGTAGCCCCGCCGCGCACAACCGATCGAGAGGGCGCGCCCGCCGCGGCAAGGGCCCTGCACGCCCGCCGCTCCGGAGGAACGCCGGACTAGCCTGGCCCCGCCAAGCCTCGCGTCACTGGATGGCGTCGATCGCGACGAACGTGCCAGTCAGGCCGACCGCCTTGGGCACGGTCATCGAGAAGAAGAACGTGCCGCGGTTGGTCCTGCCTACTTCAGCGGCCATGAGATCGGTCCGTACGTTCTCAATGATGTGGATGCCGTTGTCGGTGATCAGCATCTGATGCACCATGAACGCCTCGTCGGTGCTCTCGCCAGGGATCACCTCGACGGCCCAGGTGTCGGCGCCGACGGCCACGATCTTCTGATCGATCAGCCATTTTGCGGCAGCCTTGCCAAGACCCGGCTCGCCGCTGTTGTACTCGGTGTTCTTGGCGGGGTACTGCGCAAAGAGGTCAACCCAACCGGTGTGAAGGATTACGACGTCGCCCTCGCGCAGCGTCGTGTTCGTCAGCTTCAGGCCAGCCTGCAGATCGTCCGGCGTGATGACCGTCCCCTTGTCGAGGCAGGGCGTGCGGCAGTTGGGATTGCTCTTCAGCTTGTTCGCCTGCTGATAGACCTTGACCAAGTCAATGAACACGCCGCGTGTGGCGAAGCTCTTCAGGTGCTCGAGCCCGAGCTTGGTCATGTAGTTCTGATTGATGTTCTTGCCCATGGCGTTCTGGTTGTAATAGCAGTCGGCTCTGCCGATGTGCCCCACGCCGTCGAGGTGCGTCCCGACATGGCTCTGGCTGAGATAGGTGTCTTCCATGTAGGTCAGCTCGTTCTTGCCAAGCGCCCCTCCCGGCGCAAGACCGGTCGCGGTCAACACCGTCTTGGTGAAGCGGGAGCCGAACAGCGGCACGCCGTCGACCAGCGGATTGGTTAGGCTGGTAACCTTGCCCTCCTTGATCTCCGCGGCGGCGGCCTTCGTCACGGCCGGCGTGATACGATTGGTGGCACCGGCCTGATCTTCCTTGCCGAACGGCGACGGTGGCACGGTCTTGGTGCAATCGCTTTGTGCAAAGGCGCTCGAAGCCATCGCGATGGAGCTCACGAAGGCGATTCCCGTCAAGGCTGACATCAGTCGCATGACAATCTCCTCCTGCACTTTTATCTTTGTATGCGGTATGCGCGACCAAGGCCGCGCGCCCCGTACGACAGGGTCCGCAAAAAGGCTTGCTCGCCAGATCGGCAAAGTCAATGAAACTCGCCTGCTGCCTGCAAATTCGCCCGATCCGCGCTCGAAGGCGGTCGTGTCCGAAAACCGCCA
>Ga0306921_10000729_pt1 | contig 30288 bp, 39 predicted proteins | sample sta12Cox44000080_FD_203760 | JGI IMG/M metagenome (GOLD analysis project Ga0306921, IMG submission 203760) | Lab enrichment of tropical soil microbial communities from Luquillo Experimental Forest, Puerto Rico - statoxic.12C.oxic.44.000.080 (v2)... | ecosystem: Environmental > Terrestrial >... | reverse complement strand
GGCGATGTTGTCCGGGTCGATCCGGAACGCGATCGGGCGCCCGCCCGCGAAGCCGAGTGTCGCAGTCCCCACACTGCTTCCAGGGGCGCGTTTGCTTAACCAAGGTTTATTGATATCTTGGAGGTGATGAAGGAGATGCCATGACAGAACGGATCATCTGGTGCGGCCAGGTCTGGTGCCGCCAGAACGGAGAGCCGCGGGAAGCCGAATGCTTCGCCAGCGAGGACGGAAACGGCTGGGTCGTGTCCTGCGGGCCCTGCGCCACCCACTGGCAGGCGGCCATCCAGCCCATCCAGCTCCAGACCATCCCCCTCGGCGAGCACGCCCGTGAGCTGTTCTGGCATTTCTTCGACAAGAAGCAGGAGCCCGTGCCCGCCCCGGTGGCCCCGCCGCTGCCCGCAGCGGTACCCCGCAAGCCGAAGCCGCAGCTGTTCAGCAGCCGGTGGCGGAAGGGCATGGTCATCTACACGGCGATCGCCTGGGTCCTCGGCATCATCCTCCTCGCCTCGTACAGCGGAAGCGGTGGAGGGGATCTCAGCACCCCGCAGGATGCGTGGATGATGGGCTTCGGGCTGCTCCTGCTCGCGTCGCCGCTCGCTCTCGCGTTCATCCACGGCGTCAACCAGGGCGTTCGCCAGGCCGAATGGGGCCTGCACCAGAAGGTCGCGCACCTGCCCGACAAGCAGCGGCAACTAGCCGAGGGTGCCATCACCGCCGGGTTGTACGGCGGTCTCTACCTGGCTCACCACGAGTTCCAGCGGCATTCCCACGCTCAGCAGGCCGGGCTCGCCGATCAGGCGCTGCACGGCAGCACGTTCACGCAGCAGGCAAGGGCAAGAAGGGCACAGCCATGAGCACGCCATCTGGCTCGTCTGACAGCTACCTGATCACCAACTTCGTGATCGAGGTCCGCAAGACCGGCCTGGACTGGATCACCTGGGGCGCCGTCGACCCGGGGCGGATCCCCGACGAGGAGACAGCCAGGAAGGCGTTCGTCACGGCACTAGCCACCCGGCACGACCCGGCAAAGCTACAGTTCCGGCTGGTCCGCCGCACCGCGATGATCACCGATGAGGTGCTCGACGAAGAGCCGGCCACCCCGGTGGCCCCGCCCTGGGCCACCTGGCCGGACACGCGATAAGCGGAAAGGAGGTGATATCCATGGCACAGCTCACCGTCGACATCCCCGACGAGGTGATCCTGGAACGGGCTGCCGAGATCATGGGCAGCACGGACTGGCCGAACGGCACGGCGTGGGCCGAGACCGCCAAGCGGCTCCGGAACGCCGCCCGCATCCTGTCCCGCCAGGCCGCCTGACCGGAGGGGCCCGGTTGCGGGACCGGGCCCCTCCCCCGCGTGCTCCGTCAGTACACGCGGTAGAAGGTCGGCAGCATCCACTCACGGATCCAGCCGACCCGGCTGCCCGAGTCGTGGGCGCCGAAGGTCATGCGGTACCAGACGGTGTTGATCTCCACGTGACCCGGGCCGTAGAACGCGAGATCGCCGCGCCTGGCCTGGCTGGCCGGGACCCAGTGCAGGTGCCGGCTGCCCAGCATCTCGTAAGTGGTGCGGGGAAGCGTGATCCCCGCACCGTGCGCGAAGGCCTCCATGACGAGCCCTGAGCAGTCGTAGCCGGGGTAGCAGCCGGTGCCCCCGTATGAGTACCAGCAACCGGCTGCGTGGCCCTCAGCCCAGTCCAGGGCCGCGTTGCCCGCTGCTGAGCCGCCGTAGTAGGACGCTTCCGCGGCGGCTCTCGACGCCGCGGCGTGAGCGGGCACCTGGACGGCCAGGATGCTGCCGAGCAGGACCAGGGCAGCGCAAACGAACCTGATGACGCTCATGGCTCAGCAGCCGTCGTACGGGGACCAGTTGGACTGGCCGCCCCGGGCCATCGCGGTGGCGAAGACTGCGTTCTGCTCGGCAACCGAGGCATGGCCGAAGCTGCCAGCCGAGCCGCCGTACGCCTGCCAGGTCGAGGCGCTGAACTGGTACAGGCCGTAGTGCCCGGTCGCGTTCATCACCTGGGACTGGCCGCCGGACTCGCGGGCGATCACGCAGGCCTGGAAGCCTCCGTAGCTGCCCGGGTTGACCGAGCCGTAGCTGCCCGCGCGGGCGGCTGAGCTGTAGCCAGCCTGGGTCCGGTAGCCGCCGCCGTCGTCGCTGTCGCCGTCGGGCTCGCGGTCACCCGCGGTACCCGATCTCTGGGTGACCACCGCCGCAGTCACGACGGGCCTGGGCATGGCCCGGTCAGCCGCGGCGGCCAGCCACGCGGCCCGCGGGTGCCAGGGGCTGAGCGTCAGGCGCTCGCCGGCCTGGATCACGTTCGGGTTGGCGACCTTGGACTTGTTGACCCACCACAGGGCGGGCCACAGGGCCTGGCTGCCGTAGAAGTGCCCGGCGATCTGCGAGAGGGTGTCGCCGGGCCGGACGGTGTAGGCCAGGGGCATGGCCTGGGTGCTGCCCGTGGCAGCGAGTGCTGGATGGAAGTGCCAGGCGGCCGAGCTGTAGGTGTCGGTCCCGGCCTGGGCCGAAGGCTGCTGCGCTGCGGCAGCTGCGGTGGTGCCTGCCGCCCATGGGGTCGCGATCGCCGCGACGGTCAGGGCTGCTGCGGTGGCTGGCACGGCGGTGGCCGGTACCAGGCGCCTGCGGGCGCGGTGCCGCGCCCGGTAGTGCTGCGTCGGCTGACGACGATGCCTGCCTACGCTTCCTCTCGTGCCCCCTTGCTCCGCATGTGACATGCCTCTCCTCACCGAGGACTGCGCGCCCTGGGCTGCCGGTCAAGCGGGAGGCAAGCCTGTAGCGCCTGATAGACACGGGACGGTAACAGCCCGGTGAACGGATGTCAGCGAAATAGCCAAAATTTTAGCTAACGCGTAAACGACTCGGCGTGGTGTAGTACGGGTACGAGGGGGCGGTCGACGACGCGGCGGCCTGGTCGGCGTTGGTCGGCAGGATCTTCAGCAGCTGCGCCGCCTCCGGCGTCAGGTCGACCGTGACGCCCTGCGTGGCGTCCCCGCCCTGGGCGGTGCCGGTGCGGCCCGTCTTCTTCTGCCACTGCGAGATGGTGACCCCGGCCTGGGCTCCCGGGCCCTTCTGCGAGGCCTCGGCGGCAGCGGCAGCCGCGGCGGTCGGGTCGGTGTGGCCGCCGGTCAGGGTGCTGGCGCCGACGTTCTGCCCGGCGGCGTTGTAGAACTCGACCTGGCCGGCCTCGACTTCGGCCGGGTAGTACCTGATCGCGTCGTTGATGTCCATCACGCGGGTGCCCGAGGCGGTCCTGACGGCAACCGAGGTGCCCGGCTTGGCGTTCTGGAGGATCGCCTCCAGCACCGGGCTGCGCTTGCCGGTCTTCTGCTCCATCCCCAGGTAGGTCTTGGCCACGTTGGGGATGGCGCCGCCCAGCAGCTGCTGCTGCCAGGTCTGGCCGACCTGCTGCGGGCCGACCCTGGCCCCGGCCGCCCCGGTGCCCGGCACCGTCGGCGTGCCGGTCGCGAGCCCGTACTGGCCGCTGGCTGCCGTGCCCGCTCTGACCGCAGCCGCGGCGCCGCCCGCCGATACGGCGCCCCCGCCGCCGCCCGGGGCCCCGCCAGGGGTACCTCCGCCCGGAGTCGCCGCGGCCAGGGTCTGCCCGGCCACCTGGTCGACCACCCACTGCATGACGTTGCCCGCGTTGATCCCCTGGACGCCCATCGTGGCGGTGACGACCTGGGCCCAGACGTCCATGTTCAGGTTGGGGTCCTGGGCCTGGAACTGGTCGAGGAACTGCTGGGCGATCTGCGCCGCGATCGCGGGCTGGGCCTTGACCTGGGCGCCGCCGCCTGCCGCCTGAATCATCTGCCGGAGCGCGGCCAGGTGCGCCTGGAGGCCGGGCAGGTTCTGGAGGAACTGGCCCTGGACCCCGGTCACCAGCCGGTTGTACTCGGCGATGTTGGTCCGCTGGAGGTACTGGGCCCGGTTCGGGCTGATCCCGGCCATGCCGGACACCATGTACATCATCCGCGTGCTGGCCTCCCCGGCGAAGTTCGCCCCGGCAAACGCCTGGCCCATGCCCGCCTGCTGGGCGGCGATGGCCCCGGCCGCGGTGGCCGCCTGGGGGCCGGCCCCGGTGCCCTGGAGGACCGTGTTGAAGTAGGCGTTGAAGTTGTTCCTGGCCTCCTCGGCGTTGACGCCGGCCTTGCCCGCGACGTCAGACAGCGAGCTGATCGCGTCGGAGACCGTGGACAGGCTGACCGTGGCATTCTGGGTGGCGGTGGCCAGGATCTGCGCGCCCTGCTCAATGTCCATGCCGGTGGCGTTGTACTGGTGGTACAGGAAGTTCAGCGCGCTCTGCCGGTTCTGGGCCTGCTGGCCCTGGCCGACCGCCCGCTGGCTGAAGCCGAGGGCAGTAACCTGGTTGAACATATCCGCGGCCACGCCCTCGGGGACCCGGCCGAACATCGAGATCTCGTAGGCCGTCCGGTGCGCCCGCTCAGTCTGCGCGCCGAGGTTGGTGCCGCCCTCGACCTCCTGGTAGGCCCGGCCGGCCTCGCGCTGCGCCTGATAGGCCCCGGCGATGTCCTCGACCAGGCCGACCCCGGGGATCTTGCGGAGCATCTCGGCGATGCCCCTGGGGGTGCCGCCGGTCATCGCCACCCGGGCGCCGAACTGCTGGGCCCAGCTGGCCCGCTGCTGAGGCGTGACGCCGCCGCCAGCGCCAGGCGGGCCCCCGGTGCCTGCCCCGCCTCCTGGACCGCCAGGACCGGGACCGCCGGGAGCCCCGCCTCCGGCCTGGGGACCGCCCGATGGGGAGGGGGCTGCTCCCGGTGGCGCGGGCGTCGTCTGGCCCACCAGGTCGGCAGGCAGCGGGACGTGCTCCCTTTCAGGAGTCATCCTCGCCCCGGCCGCCCCGGCAGCCGCCTGGGCCGTGGCGCTGAGACGGCCTCCGGCGGCCAGCTCCTCCTCGGTCCCCTCCGCGGACCTGGCGGTACTCTGCGTGGCGGCAGCGGTCTCCTGGAGCAGCCTCAGGGTGGTTTTCTGGTCCCTGGCCTGCTGGCCTTCCGGGGTCAGGATCATGGCGCCGCCGCCCCCGGGGCCCGCCGGGGCCCAGCGGTCCATGATCGCCTGGGCCGGCGGGCGCAGGTCGCCGCCCGGGGTGGCCTGGGACCCGCCCGGCTGCGCGCCGCCGTGCTGCTGCCGCTGCGCCTCGGCCTCCCTCACCAGGTCCTCGTGCTCGGGGTACAGCTTCCAGTCCGGGTCCGGGCCGAACCGGCGGCCGATGAGCTGGCCGAGCCGCTGAGCCGCGTAGGCCTGGAGGTTCTGGAGCGAGGTCGTCGCGCCCATGCCGGTCATCTTGGTGATGCCCATGGTGGCGTCGGCCGGGATCGCGCCCTGCCGGGTCAGCTGGCGGAGCAGGTCCTCCCTCATGCGGGGCTGGTACTGCTGGGCCAGGGCGATGTGGCCCGCCGCCTCGCCGCCGCCGCCGGGGCCGGTCACCTGGTACCGCTCCTGGAGGTCGAGCATCTTCGCGATGTCATCAGACTGCTTCTTCATCACCTCCACCATGGCCGGGATGTTGTCGACCAGCACCTGGAAGGCGTCAGTCACGCCGCCGGGCTCAGTGTCTAGGCGACCAGCCACAATCTTCCTCTCGCAGCCTTCTCTGCTTCCGGGGCTCAGGGCATGTGCTATTTTCCTTAGTAACGAGCGATACTACGAAGGACGAAACATGAATAACGCCGACACACCGGGCAGCCGGAGGACCACCACGCCAGGACGCCGCGTAGACGCGGGCACCCTCAACACGCTGGAGCTGTCCTACGCGGGACTCGTCAAGGCGGGCCAGGACTCGGTACGCGCCGCCTGGCGGTTCGGGCAGTGCGTCGACAGCTTCACCGATGCCTACACCCTGATCCAGCTGGCCGACGCGATGGACCTGAGCATCGGCACCCTGTACCGGTACCGGCGGCTCTACGCCGCCTACCAGCGGCCCGAGCTGGCCCTGGAGGCCGCCGAGCAGCTGGAGACGTTCAACATCGACACGATCTGGCGGCTCCAGAACGACCTGCACCCGGTCACGCACGGCCGGGCACTGCGCGGCCGGCACTGGCGGTCCACCTGCCACAGCTGCGGCAGCCACGATGTCGGCCGGGAGGAAGTCGACAAGTTCGGCGACCCGGTGGTGACCGATCAGGACCTCGAAGTCATCGTGCACGGCCCCGACGGGCAGAACGAGGTCCCGGGAGTGCAGTTCAGCCACGGGGCGTAAGCTCCGGGGGATGGGCAGCACACCGGACTGCGGGCCGCACTGCTCGGCCCCGGGCACGCATGAGACCCACTGCGGGTGCAGCCAGTGCCACGGCAAGCCGGACAGGAAGCGCTGGCTCGCGATGCCGCTGCCCGGCAGCGGCCAGGCAGGAGACGAAGGCACGGCAGGGCCCGGGTAGGCGGGGCCCGGCTCCGCAAGGCTCAGCAGGGCGCGGCCGTCAAGGGACGGCATGGCCAGTCTTGGCTGGGCAGGGCGGGGCGAGGCGAGGCAGTCCTGGCATGTCCGGGCCTGTCCCGGCAAGGGCCGCTGGGCAATGCCGGGCAAGGCAGTCAAGGCGCTGCTGGGCAGGGCGATCACAGCTGGGCGAGGCACGGTGCGGCAGGGCAGTCCTGGCGAGGCGCGGCGAGTCGCAGCATAGCGAGGACAGGCGCAGTATGGCGAGGCTAGGCAGGAGCGGCTCGGACGGCGAAGCCTGGCACGGCAAGGCGGGGCAAGGCAGGCAAGGGCTCGGAGCAGCATAGATAGGCGTGGCAGGGCAAGGCAGGCAGATCAGGACCATTCCAGTTCTTCTGCCGTGGCCGGGCCCATCCTGGAGACCATCGGGCGCAGCGCGGCCTGGGGCGGCGGCTCGGGCGGCTCCGCGGGCTCGCCGTCGCGCAGGGTGACCCGCGCGCCGCGCATCAGCATCTCCAGCTCGTCCTGAATCCGCTCCTGGTCCGGCTGCTCCCAGGTGAACTGGCTCATGTCGGCGCCGGTCTCGGGGAAGGACTCCTCGTCGTCGGCCTGGGCCTCGCCGAAGTACTCCGGCCAGGCCTTCGCCGGGTCGCCCTTGCCGGAAGCCACCACGGCGCACAGCGCCGCCTGGAGCCGGTCCTCCTGGCGCCGCCGGTTCTCGCGGAAGATCAGCACCGACAGGCACAGCTCCTGGACCGCGCTCAGGGAAGGGCCGGCGAGGAGCCCTCGCCGCCAGGCGAGGTCGATGTCGAGGTCGAGGCGAGCCCCGGCTCCATCGGGGCCGATCCTTTTCCCAGCTCGTCCATGACCACCCGGACCCGGGCCTCCAGCTCCAGGTAGCGGCTGAACACGTGGTCGATGGTGTAGGAGTACCAGCGCCCGGCGTACCGGAAGCGCTCCTCGGCCCAGCCGATCGAGCCGTCGTGCTCGCCGATCGGGGACGGCAGCGGGTGCCCGTCGACCGACTCGATGCTCAGCGCCACCATCGCGATGGCGTGCGCGCGGGCGCCGCCCATCGTGTCCTGCCACATCTTGCCCAGCTCGGCGACGATCAGCTCCTCGTCGCTGCGCAGGGTGCGGATCCGGAACACGTGGCCCAGCCAGGCGAACCGCCCGCGCAGCGCGCCCAGGTACAGCAGCCCGTGGAAGTCCGCGTGCCAGCGGGGATCGGGGTCCTCGAACTCCATCTCCTGCCCCGGGCCCGGGACCGACTCATCGGCCGCGGGCGTCACCGGGCCCGGCAGGGGCGGGCCGAACTCCTCGTCAGGCGGGTCAGGAGGGAAGGTCACGAACTGTACGGGTAAACGTCGAAATCGAGTTCGCCGGTCGCCCGGTAGATCACCTTGCACTGCTGGCCGTTGCAGCTCAGGTGGCACTCGATGTCGCTGTTGGCCTGCGGCATGACCTCCAGGTCCACCTTGACGCTCGCGCTCAGGGTGACGCCCGCGGAGCCGCTGACGCCCGAGAGCGGATTCGTGGGCGTGCTCATCGGAAACCTCCGGTACTTCTGAACAAGGTTGTCGAGCGGACAGCCTGGGTGACCACGGGCGGCCTGGGCGCGTTCGTGAGGTCCGTGGTCTTGTGCCCGGTCGCGTTGCCGAGGCCGGGGATCTGCACCTGCTGGGCGGCCATGACCCTCGCCTCGGGCTCGGCCGCCTCAGCCCTGGCCTCCGCGGGCATGCCTTCCTCTCCTGAGGAGGCGCGGGCGGCACCCTCGCCGTGCGGGTGCGGGGCCTGCCCCGTCTGGCCGCCCGGCAGTCCCGGCGGAGCCGGACTCGCCGGGCTCGCCGGGGCCGCCACCGGGGGGCTCGGCGACCCCGGCACGAGCGGGGCGCCGACTTCGACCTCGACCGTCGCGGTCGCGACGTTGCCGTCAGCGTCCGTGCCGGTGACGTCGATCTGGAGGATGGTCATCAGGCCGCTGGGGCGGGCGCGGGCGGGGTGCCGATGACGGCGGTCTGCACGGACGTGCTGGTGCCGTCGTTGCTCGTCTCGGTGTAGGTGTCGCCGAAGCTGTCAGTGACGGCGACCGTGACCGGGCCCGACGCGCTCTGGTTGACCTGGACCTGGGCGGTGGCGTTCGCGGTGTTGCCCGCGCCGTCGGTGCCGGTCACGGTGATGGTCATCGTGGACGTGGTGGTGTTGGCGTCGGAGTAGGTCACGGTTACCGTGATCGTGTCACCGACGTTGTAGGCCGGCTTGTCGGTGGCCACGTTCAGCGTCACGGCCGCGGGGGCTGGTGTCGTCATGCGGGATCCTCCTGGGGGAAGGTGGCAGCAGAAGCTCTCTTACCTTCCGGGGGCCAGGCGTAGACGCCTGGTAAAATAGCAAGGAATATAGAGAGGTGATCCCGATGACCGATGACATGCGCTGGGACGAGGAGCCGGGCGACCGGATCACCAGCATGCTCGCCGCGGTGACCGAGGCGCTGAGCGAGTGGAACGAGAAGAAGGCCGAGCCCGGCGAGGACCTGCACGGCATCTTCGTGCTGCACGACGGCCGGGGCGGCGCCGGCGCCAGCGCATTCGGGTACGACAGCGAGGCCAGCTACAAGCTGGTCGGCGACTTCATCAGGTTCAGCTCGATGCTGTTCACGGCCTCCGGCGTCCGGATGGACGTGCGGTTCATCCACGACCCCGGCGAGCCGCTGCCCGAGCCCGAGCCGGGCACGCCGGTCCTGGAACCCCGGCTGGAGGAAAGCGACCCGGGCCAGCCGCGGGCCCTGCTGACCATCACCCACACGTATCCTGATCCGCAGATCCCGGTGGTGATCAAGGCCGTCAAGGCCTCGATCGAGGCCAACCTGGCCGTGAACGAGGTCAAGGCCGTCGTCCTGCTCATCACCGCAGACGGCAGCCTCGCGGTCATGCAGCACGGCTTCGAGGGCCCGCACGAGATGGTGCACGCGCTGGTCAGTACCCTGATGAGCATCTCCGCCGACGACAAGGACAGCCACGTCGTGATCATCCCGGTGATCGGGAGCCCGAACTGATCACCACCCTGGAGATCTGGTATGCCGACGGCCTGTACGAAATGCACCGGTTCACGGCGGGCCCTGGCGAGGGATTTGAGCTGCCGCTCGTCCCGGGCCTGGACAGGCCGGCGGGCGGCCGGGACGTGGCCAGGATCAGGGTCAGCGGGCCGCCTCTCCCTGACGTCACGGATAACCAGAAGGTAACCCCGACCTGACCGGAGGGTCATCATGAGCGAGCGAGGCGACAGCATCGGCAACGGGGCAAGCGCCGGCAACGGCACGGAGAGCAACGGCCCGGACGGCACCCGGCTAAACCCGGCCGCCGTGGACAAGATGAGCGGTGACCCGCTGCGGCTCTGTCACTGGTGGGACTTCTGATGCACGGCAGCAGCGCGTCTAGCATCGGCGCTACCGAATCCTGCATCGGTGAGTGCGCGGGCAGTCTCGGCGGGCGCGGCGCGCTCAACCTGATCGCCTGGCTGCTCGCGGGCGGTCCCCGGGCCGCCTTCCAGCGGGAGGGCAACCTGCCCTGAGCTACTGGCCGGTCAGCGGGCTGTACTGGTTGGAGTTCAGCGGGATGTAGTGCGTGTAGGCCGCGGTGATGCCCTTGGTCACGGCCAGCGCCCCGACGGTCACCGTGTCGCCATCATTGATGTCCACCACCACCACGTTCTGGTACAGCTTGCCGCGCCAGCTGCCCGGCTGATGCGCGGTGCCCGGCGGCTTGATGATCAGCGAGGCGGTCACGTAGTTCGGGTTGGCGGCCAGCGCGGCGAAGATGTCGACGATGGACCAGGTGCCCGCCAGGCCGGCCAGCTGCCACCAGACCGGCTGGTTCCACAGCTCGCGGATGGTCAGCATCAGGGTGCCGCCGGCCAGCACGCGGGACGTGGCGATCTCGATGGGGTGGCTGTACCCGATCGGCTGGATGAACTGGAACGGCTGCCCGGCATCGGAGAAGGCGCGCTGGCCGGAGTCTTCCCAGCCCTCGCAGAAAGCGATGGGCTTGTTGTTGTAGCTCAAAACGGTATAGCCGGAGCCGACTACACGGACGTGAGTATTGGGCACCGCAGCCTCCCGGGTCTATCCGTCGCTTCTTCCCGGGGCTGCCGAAGATGCACTAGAATCATTGACAGCCAGAGCAGTCTTGGCGCCGCACATCCGGGCCTGGCTTAGATGGCTTGCCAGGGCACGCTGAGGCGAGGCCGTCCAGGTGTTGCTGCGCTTGGACCGGCATGGGCCGCTGTGCCCGGCACGGCCGTCAGCGCATTGCTGGGCGTCGCGTGGCTAGGCACGGCGGGGCTTGGCGGGGCCGGAAACGCACCGCGGGGCCAGGGCGGCTAGTCCTGGCTAGGCAGGGCCGGGCAGTCGCGGCCTGGCCGGGATTGGCGCGGCCCGGGATGTCCGCGCTCGGCTCGGCAGGAGTCGCTTGGCTCGGCGAGGACTGGCGTCGCTGAGCGTGGCGAGGCCGGAGCGGCATGGCACGACTAGGCCGTGCTTGGCAGGGCTTGGCGTGGAGCGCTCGGCCGGAGAGGCCTGGCTAGGCGCGGGCTCGCGGAGCTGGGCATGGCCGTCAAGGCGAGGCCGGGCACGGAACGCTTGGCAGGGCATGGCCGTCTGCGCTCGTCTTGGCTTGGAGCGCTTAGCTGTGCAGGGTAGGGCAGGCAATCAGGTCACGGAGACGGTGGGAGCTGCCGCGTTCTGCTGTGACTGCTGGGACACCAGGCCAGCACTGAGGTCGATGCTGAACGTGACCTCGATGTAGTTCAGCGGGACGCTCGGGACATAGGAGAAGGTCGCGGTGATCACCGTCGGGTCGCCGCCCGGGTACTGCTGCTGGGCGACCACCAGGTTCGTGTAGCTGGCGATGATGCCCTGGGCGATGTCCTGCTGGAGGATCGAGACGATCGCGCCCTGCACCGTGGCCACCGTGTTCGCGGTGATCGGCGTGCCGATCAGCCCGGAGTTCTCCATCCCGGCCTGGAGGGACACCAGCAGGGCATCGGCCTGGCGGACCAGTGAGATCTCCCGGGTGTTCAGCGCGCTCATGTTGGTGGTCAGGCCATGCCGGCAGGTCAGCCCGCCGTTGCGGCTCTGGTAGACCACCGTGGTCCCGGCCTGGGCCAGGCTGTTCATGAACGCCGGGGTCATCGCCTGAAGCTCGGCCGCGGTCAGCCCCGCGAAGCCGGGCACCGCCTGGCCGGTCAGCCCGGTGTTCACCGGCAGCGCCGACAGCACCGCGGCCAGCGCGACCGCCAGGTAGCAGCCCGAGGCGCTGAACGTCTGCCGGGTCAGCGGGTTGTAGGCCTGGAGGGCCTTGGGGTAGGCCAGCACCAGCCGCTTGTCGGCGATCGAGGCGGAGAAGCTCGGCACCGGCAGCGCCGACTCGGAGTAGTCCACCGGCAGCCCGAAGAAGCCGATCCGAGGGTAGCCGTTGACGCTGGCGCCCTGCATCGCGCCGTCCAGGTCGGTGGCCAGCGTCAGGGCGTACTGGGACACGCCGGAGCCGCCCGCGAAGCCGCCCAGGTAGTCGGGGAAGACCGGGACCACCAGGGTCGAGTCGTAGACGGCAGCCAGCTTGGTGTACGCGGCGAGCAGCTGCTGCTCCAGGGTGCCGTCCGCCGGGTTGCAGGCGCACGCGATGACCTGGTTGGCCCCGGCGCCGAATGCGGTCTGCGCGGCGTAGCTCAGCGGGTTGGCCACCTGGCTGACGTTGGCCTGGGTCGGCGCGGCGGCCACCAGGGGCTGGCCGTAGGCGTTGGTGACCGCGGGGAAGTTGGTGAACAGCTGCGGCTGGTAGTACGTGACGTCGGCGTAGTTGTAGGTGATCGTCACCTGGGCGCCGTCGGCGATGCTGGTCGAGGTGCCGACCCGGAAGACCGAGGTGACCGCCAGCGCGGCGTTGCCCGAGGGGTCCGGGGTCACGGTGAAGCTGTAGTCGGTGCCCTGGGCCAGGATGGTGCTGGAGCCGGTGACCGTCATCACGGGCGCGGCGATCGCCGGGGGCCCGGCCTGGGCGGTGGTGAAGACCCCGGTGAAGTTCAGGATGGCGCCCGTGCCCGCGAAGATCTGGAAGGTCTGGACCGCGGTGCGGTAGCCAAGCCCCGGCCCGACCAGCGTCAGGATCTGCGGGAAGACCCCGGTCGTGGTGACGATGGGCCCGGTGACGTCGGAGACGTAGACGCCAGGAGGCTGATAAGACGAAAAAGTCGGAACCGTCACCGTGGGCTCTCCTCCCGGGAAGACATCCTCACGTCTTCCCGGGCCGGAGAACCTCCTGCCTCACCACACCTTGCCAGGCGGCGACTAGCTCAGCCCCGACCCGCCGGGACGTGCCTAGACGGCCTAGCCCTGCCTCGCCTGGACCCGCGTTGCGCCTCCGGGCCGGGCCAGGACGGCCGCGCCCAGCCTCGCAGCGCCAAGCGACGCAGCGCCAAGCTCAGCCTCGACAGCCAGGCCATGCCCCGCGCCGCTTCGCAATGCGACGCCGGGCTATACCAGGACGGCCAAGCGATGCAACGCCACCCGGGCGACCCTTGCCAACCCGGCCTCGCCGTGCCCTGCCGAGCGGAGCGACCCTTGCCGAGCCCCGCGCAGACGGCCTAGCCTCGCCGCGCCCCGCGATGCCTCGCCTAGCCCAGCATCTCCGGCCGCGCCGAGTTGTGCCATGCGGTACCGGGCCCGGACCCGCCAGGCCTTGACGGCCACGCCAGTCCTCGACGGGATGTCCTAGACCAGCCTGGACGGCCGCGCCCCGCCGTGCCTGGCATCCCGTGCCCAGACCAGCTAAGCCTCGACGGCCTTGCCTTGCGATGCGAGGCCTTGCCACGCCAAGCCGGGCCACGCATAGCGATGCGCCGACGGCCCAGCGAAGCCTAGCGCTCCGGGCCCAGCACCGACACGCGCAGACTAACCGCGACGGCCGAGCCGGGCCTTGCCTTGCCGCGACCAGCGACGCACTGCCCCGCCTCGCGACACCAGGACTGCCGAGCGCGGCAGCGCCTGGACGCGCCGTCCTGGCTATCCGCGCCTGGACGGCCACGCCCGGCCTGGACGTGATGTGCCACCGACGCCCAGCCCAGGACCACCATGCTATCAAAGAACCTTAGCCGGGAAGCGGGGTGAACGGCGGGGTCTCCGGCGGGATGGTCAGGATGAACGGGTCGCCGGCGTTCACGTCGTCGATCTGCATCTGGCCGGTGATGATGATCTTGCTCAGCGGCACCAGCTCGTAGACGGCCGAGGCCGGGTTGGTGACGAACTCGCCGATCACCTTCAGCGCGATGCCGCGCTCGTAGATGATCTCGGTGGTGCCCCAGGGCGTGCCCGGCGCCGCGGACTGGCCGCGGGCCTCCACCGTGTCGTAGCTCCAGGTGGTGCTCACCAGGCCGTTGGAGTCGATGACATCGCGGAAGACCGAGGGCACCTCGGACTGAGCGGCGAACGCGGTCAGCGCCACCAGCTGGTCGTAGATCCCGTCGCACTCGTTGCTGTTCAGCGCCACGGTGGTGAACACCGCGTAGCCCTGGAACCGCCAGCGGGCCAGCACCGTGCCGTCATCCAGCATCTCGATGTGGTCGATGCCCGCGGTGCGCAGCATGGCCACCTCGAAGTCCACCCAGATGCCCGGGTAGGCGCCCTGGCTCACCGGGTAGTCGATGCTGATGTACGGCGCCTGGATCCCGCCGGCCGCATCCTGCTCGGGGTAGGCGATCGCGAAGGCCTGGTTCAGCGCGTCGACCGAGCCGGCCTTGATGACGCGCAAGAAGCCGGCCGGATACGCCGGGACGAACGGCTGAGGAGTAGTCACACTGCTTCCCGGGGCCCCGTACCTGCCGCGCCTTGCCCCGCTAGCCGGGCTCAGCCTCTCCCCGCCATGCCAAGCTGCTCCTGCCGCGCCGAGCCGCGCGATCCGAGCCGAGCCTGGCCCTGACTAGCATCTCCTGCCATGCCGTGCCGGGCGCTGCCGGGCCGGGCACTGCCGGGCCAAGGCTCGCCACGACCTGACTGCCTCGCCTGGCCAGGCTGCGCGTTGCGCCGCCAGGCACTGCCTTGCCAGGCTGCACCTGCCTTGCCCAGCCTTGCGATGCGTTGCGGTCCAGGCGGCGCAAGGCCACGCCTCGACGGCCCTGCCTGGCCTTGCCTGGCCAAGCCATCCGAGCGATACCGGGACTGCCTCGCTGCGCCTCGCCGGGCCATGCCTGGCCGCGACGAGCGATGCCTGGACTGCCTAGCCCCGCCCGGCCTCGCGGCACTGTGCCTCGCCGCGCTGAGCGATGCCCCGCCTAGCCCAGACTCTCCTGCCTTGCCGGGCGGTGCCACGACCGGCAATGCCTGGGCCAAGCCTCGCCAATCCTGCCTGGCAGCGCCGCGCGGCGCCATGCCCATCCAGGACGGGCGGTGCCCCGCGATGACGGCCTTGCGATACCCGGCGATGCCCCGCGGAGCCTCGCCCCGGCATGCCTTGGCTGCCTTAATGGTTCACTGAACCATTAGCCTGCCTAGACCTGCCCTGCGGCGCCACGGCCCGCCGAGCAATCGCCTGCCTCGCCTCGCCCTGGCCCGCAATGCCTAGACGAGCCATGACTGCCCCGCCGGGCCTCGCCTGGCCAGGCCAAGACATTCCTTTCCTGCGCTGCCATGCCCAGCCATCCGAGCGGGGCCCATCCTGCCCTGCCCTGCTCTGCCTGGCGCTACCCGGCCCGGCCATCCGCGCCGGGCTGCGCCTCGACTGCCTAGCAGAGCGACGCCGGGCGATCGGCACCACGCCTAGCCTTTCCTGCCACGCGATGCCTTGACGCGCTGTCAAGGCTTCGCCTGGCCCGGCCAGGCCTATCAATGAACCTTATCAGGAAAATCAGAAATGCGATCTCCAGAATCTGTCAGCGACGTAGATCCGCGTCGGCAGGATGCCGCCCTGCTGAGCGGCCAAGGTGATCGCCCGGTTCATGAACAATCGCGGGGCCAGGCCGGGGTGGCGCCAGCGGACGCCGATGTTGGCCTGGGCGATCTGGCCGCCCTGGCGGCCCGCGGTCGTCCAGGGGATGGCGGCCTCGCGTCGGCCGATCCGGCCCGGGGCGCCCGGGTAGGACGCGGGCACCGTCCTGACCTCCCACTGCCCGGCGACCTTGGTCCGGATCGTCCTGGTCGCCCCGATCTGCGCGGCCCGGCGGAAGATCAGCACCTGCGGCTTGCCCGAGATCGTGGTGCGGGTCTGCGCCCTCGGGTTGCGCTGCTTCTCGGTGCCGGTCGGGTCGTCGACCCACATCGGGATCGTCTTGCCGGCCAGGTGGGTCATCGTGAACGGCCGGATGCCCTTCTCCTGGAAGTACACGTACGCGTCGGCCCAGTGGATGCCGAAGAACCCGTAGCCGTAGACCGGCACCAGGCGCTGGGCGGCCCGGCCGGTCAGCTTGGGCATGATCCTGCGGGCCTCGCGCACCGCGGCGTTGGCCAGGTTCCGGGCCCGGTTGCCGTTCAGCCTGGGCACCAGCATGATCATCCGGTCGGGGTCGCCGCTGATGACGAACTCAGCGGTCTCGCCGGAGACGGTGGCGACGGACGGGGGCATCAGCCCCACACGCCCGGGGCGGTGCAGTCGAACTTGTGCGCCAGGCCCTCGCCCCTGATGACCGCGCCGCCGCCGCCGATCCGGTGGCCGCAGCTGACGCACCGCTCATTTGACTGGGCGTCGGACATGTTGGCGATCTCCAGCCGGATCTGGAGCGGGCTGAGCCCGCGCTCAGGGCAGCGGGTCTCGTGATAGGGCAGGTTGTACCCGCAGGACGGGCAGACGCCCGCGGCGGTCTTCGGGATCCGGGCCCACAGCGTGCTCATTCGTGATCATGCTCCAACTGGCGCTGGAAGTTCAGGTGCTCGCGGTCGTGAATCTGGTCCTGGACGCGGAAGTTATCGCGCCAGCTGCGGTTCAGGGTCTCCGGATCCCAGCCGTGATGCTCAGCCAGGTGAGCCGTCATCTTCTCCTTGGTCATCGGCCAGGGATGCGGCTTGTAGCCCTTCGGGCGCATCAGCTCGCGCTCGGTGATGAGCTGGCCGGGCGTGGTCTTCTTGCCCAGGATCATGTCCGCGGCGGCCCGGTGATGTCCGTCCACGCATTCGATCCGGCCGTTGGCGCGCTCCAGGAACTTGGCGTTGCGGTGCAGCTCGCGCTCGTCGGCGCTCTCGTACTCGTAGTCGTCCTCGATGTCAGGCTCTTCGGGCTCGGGCTCGATGTCCGGGTCGCCGGTCTCCTCCTCTGAGATGGGCTGCCGGTGGCCGGGCCAGAACAGGTTGTGCGCCACCGAGTGCGGCCGGATGAAGTGCTGGCTGGCGTGGATCTCGTCGGTGGGGACCTGCTCGACCGGCCGGTGCCGCCAGGTCTCGGGGTCCATCAGCCGCCCGGTCATCTCGTGGCTGTAGTGGTCCCGGGCGAACGGGGGCGCCGAGGCAAAGCCGTACTCGGTCGGGTGGTGGGTGGCGTAGTTGTCCTCCAGGTGCCCCGCCACGTGCATCATGGCCTCGCGGGCAGCGGTGCGGGTGACGTTGTGCCGGTCGACGATCTGGCTGACGTAGCGGTTGCGCCGGGCCCGCAGCTTCTCGGCCGGGTTGCGCACGGAGTACTCGCCGCGCTCGTGCTCGAACTCGGCGCGGTCGTTCCACCACCCGGCGGTGCGCTGCGCAGCGGCGGCGTCCATCCACAGGTAGCTCACGGCGCCGCCTGCGGCGGGAAGCCGGCCAGCGGGAAGTGCACCGGGCCCTGCGGCTGCCCGGCGGCGGCCGGGGGCGGCTCCTCGGGGATCAGCGGCCCGTTGACCACCTCGGCCCAGTCGTAGTTCGCCGGGACCCGGGTGTAGGTGCCGAGCAGCTGCGCCAGGTGCGCCTCGTCCGGCGGGATCAGGTACGCCGCGGTCAGCGGGTCCTCCAGGCTCATCCGGGCGAAGTTGTAGGTGATCGCCGCGGCGCCCTGCCAGGGCAGCGCGAAGCCGGTGCGCAGCGTGATCCGCCGCGGCACCTGGAGCTGGAACCGGTTGCCGTCGCCGCGGAAGCAGTAGTCGCCGTTGCGCACCCGGAAGTCCGGGGTCGACTCGACGCCGATCGCCGCCTGGCCGAACACGCCGCGGGAGGTGCGGTGCTGGTCCCGGTCGAAGTCGTCGAAGATGCCGGGCCGGACGATCAGGGCCCGCACGCCGGGGACCGGGGAGCTGCCCTGCGGCGCCGCGAACGTGCTGTTGTAGCAGACCGGGCAGGCGTACTGGTTGCCCTGGCCGTAGGCGGCGGCGATCTGCTGCTCGGGGCTCTGCGCGCCGGCCAGGTCGTTGTCTCCCTGCCAGCAGCGGTAGCAGCGCGACACCAGCCCGGCGGTGAAGTCCTGGATGTGCCACATCAGCGCGAAGTAGGCCAGCTCGCCGTACTGCCACAGCGCCTGGGCGTGAGTCTGAAGCTCCCGGGCGATCGCCCAGCCCTCGATGTCCCTGCCCCAGGCGGGCAGCGGCTGAGGCGGCGGGGGCGGCCAGGGAGTCGTCACGCGGTCCTCCTCTCCACCCTTCCCAGGGCAGTTTGCGAGTACCAAGGTTTATTGATATCTTCTCGCCGAGGAGAGCATCCCCGGACATCAAGGAGACACCCGATGCCTACCATCAAACACGGGCCCCTGGCGCTCGCCGTACTGGCGCTCGCCGCGGCCCTGTCCGTCACCGCCTGCGGCTCCAGCTCATCAAGCGCCAAGGCGCACGCCAGCGGCGCAGCCAGCTCGGCGCTGGCCAACCCGACGGTCAGCAACGACCTCAACGTGGTCGAGCAGGAGCTGCTGAGCAACCTCCAGCGCAACTTCCAGCCCGCCCACCCGGTCAAGTCGGTGGAAACCGCCGTCCAGCTGACCTTCCCCAAGGGCAACACCGCCAAGATCAGCAAATACGCCGTCCAGACGTTCACGATCTCCGTGCTGCACACCAGTGGTCCGGGCTCGGCCCGGGACACGTGGCTTCAGGGCGTCGTGGCCTACGCCGAGAGCCAGGGCGCCGGCGCCCCGGCCAGCACCACGCCGCCCGCGCTGCCCAGCTCCGGCCAGGCGAGCATCCCCGGCCTCCAGCCCTCGCCGTCATCGAGCACGCCATGACCATGGAACGCGAGGAGTTCATCGAGGCCACCGCCGCGCTGATAGCCGGAATGGCCGTGCCTGTCTCACTTGAGATGAAGCTGGGAGCGGCGACGCCGGCCTGGGTACAGCTGCATCACGCCCTGATCGGCTTCGGCTGGGCGTCCAGGGAGGAATACGCGCGGGCGATCCGCAAGCTCCTCGCCGACACCGACCCCAAGCCGCCCGGCTACCGCCGCCCGCGGGTCACCGCAGCCGAGAAGGCCGGGGGAGCCCCGGCCAGCGACGAGGAGAGGTCATCATGACCGCCGCCGAAGCTGTCGACGTCCCGCAGAGCGGGGCGGAGAGCCTGGCCGCCAAGGTCCCGTTCTGGGACAAGGCCCAGTCCGTCATCTACTCGGTCATCGCCGGGCAGTGGGCTGTCGGGCTCTGGTCCGGCATCTACGTCCTGGTCCTCCAGGCGCATTACTTCGGCAAGTCGCTGAAGTACGACTGGGACCACCTGAACGTGCTGTGGCACTTCCACGGGATCCCGCTGATCGGCAGCTGGCTGTCGGCCCACTACGACATCGCCCGGCACATCTTCCTGCGCGACGCGCCCGAGGCCATCCTGGCCTACGCCGTCGTGGCCATGATCATCACGCTCCTGGCCAGCAAGGAGAAAGCCAAGACGCCCTGGCTGGACCGCCAGTTCGTCAAGCTGCACATCCCCTCGATCTACCAGGGCCGGTTCGACTACCGGCACGGGCCGCACAAGGGGCAGCGGCGCCGCGCGGACACCAGCCCGCTCCAGTTCATCTTCCTGCTGCCGTCGATGCTGCTGACCGCGATCCCCGGCGAGGCGATCATCAGCGTGATCATCTTCGGCGGCATCGCGCTCGCCCACGGCCGCGGCTACCACTCGCCGTGGCTGGAGCCGACGTCGCCCTGGGTCTCGCCGGTCATCGGCATCGCCGGCGGCCGGTTCGCCGGGCACCGCCCCGCGGTCAAGGCCGGGGCCGACATCAACCGGTACTTCATCGGCAAGCGGCTGGCCGTCACCTACGCGGCCGACGCGATCATCGCCTCCCTGCTGGCCGTGCCCCCGCAGATCTCGCCTGACGACGCACGAGACAAGCTGACCAGGATGCGGCGGGCCGACCCGTCGCTGTGGTACCCGGTCTCCTACCGGCGGATGTATGACTACCTGCTGTCCACCAGGGCCAAGGTGCGCCACTACAGCCGGTGGTCGAAGTGGGTGTTCGGGCTCGGCCTGCTGATCGCCCTCGCCATCGGCCTGTGGGGCGTGTACCTGCGCAAGTACGGCATCAGCCACGGGTTCTGGCTGCCCTGGTAGGCAGGCCGTGACGTACCTGGCGGTCAGCATCCTGCTCGCCCTCCTCGGGGCTGCCCTGGTCATCGCCGTCGCCAGCACGATCCTGCCGCGGGCCCAGGCCCGCCGGCTGGCCGAGCGCGAGCGGCACGAGCTGCGCAGCCCCGAGGACCTCGAAGACTTCATCCGCCGGGTCGACCAGGCGACGTCGGATGACGACCTGAATCGCCTGGACGAGAAGAAGGAAGACGACTGATGTTCTTCGTAGCGATCATCTTGTGGGTGGTCATGCTCGTCGCGATCGTCGCGACGCTGGCCGCCCGGGGCGAACGGGGCCGGGACCGGAGCACGGGCCTGGGCCCGGCCGGATGGGCCGGCGTCGCCGTCCTGTGCGGCCTGCTCGGGTTCGGGGCGTTCGCCTGGAGCGGGGTCAAGTCGGTGCCGCCCAAGTCCATCGGGGTCCCGGTCAGCCTGGGGCACGTAGGCACCGGGTACTACACCTCCGGGGCGCACGAGACCTGGAACCCGTTCCTGCACCTGGCCATCATCAACGAGACCATCCAGACCACCACGTTCCAGGTGGGCGGCACCCCGGCCCAGGGCCAGCTGCCCGGGACGGGCCAGTGCAGCGGCGCGCTGCCGGTGCGGATCGGCGGCCAGCAGCAGGCCTGCGCCAAGATCACCATCCAGTGGCAGGTGCGCCCTGACGCGGCGGCCACGCTGTTCAGCGACTACGCCAACCAGGGCGACCTCATGACCACCATCGAGAACGCCCTGGTCATCAGGGAACTGGAGCTGGTAGTCAACCAGCAGGTCGGGGACTACGACCCGATCACCGACTACCAGAGCGTGGTGGGCACCAGCAGCCAGAACAGCCAGTTCACCGCGTTCGGCCCGGAGATCCTCAAGACGATGCAGGCCGACATCGGCAACCAGATCATCGTCAAGAGCGTGCTGTTCCCCTACATGGGCTACAGCGCGCAGGTCGAGGGCAAGCTCCAGCAGATCCAGCAGGCGTACGCCAACTACGCGATCGCGAGCGAGAACGTGAAGGTCAACCACCAGAACGCGCTGGCCTTCGCCCAGCTGGGCACGCCGAACCTCAACCAGCTGGTGGCCCAGTGCCTCCAGGACTCGCGGGAGAACAAGACCTCGCCGATGGGATGCTTCCCCGGCCAGGCCAGCGGGCTCCAGCTGTCCAAGTGACCGGTCAGGGGCCCCGGGTGAGGAGAGCGAAAGATCCTTCCCGGGGCCCCTGCCGGTGCCCAGACCCTACCAGGATCTAGGGTTTATTGATAGGTTCTGTCCTCATGAGCGATCCGCAGCAGCATCCAGACGAGGCACTGCCCTGCCACAGGTGCGGTGCCACCACCTTCCGCCTGTACGGCGACGGCGCCGTCAACTGCTCCGAGTGCGGGGTCAGGAGGACCACGCTCGCCCCGCCCCTCGTCCTCCCGCCGGGCAGGCTCAGGGCGGCCGGGGACCTGGGCTTCGCCGGCTCGCCGAACCCGCTGATCACCTATCCCGGCGGCACCTGGCTGTTCACCTTCGGCCTGGACCACCCGCTGCACGGCCGGTATGTCGTCATCCGCGGCGCCGAGGAGGATGCCCGCCGGGAGATGACCGCCATCTTCGGCCAGGGCAACTGGGCCGGGATCTACCCGGGCAATGAGTCCTACCGGGCCACCCGGGGCAGGACCGAGCTGGTCCTGGAATCATGACCCGGAACCTGCCCGTCCCTGACGGGCCCAGGGCGCCGCTCAGCCTGCGCTGGCTGTGGTGGGTCGGGCCGCCCGCGCTGATCACCTGGCTGTACCGCACGCTGCTGCCGCCCCGGCTGAGGCGGCTGTGGGGCATGAAGAGCCATCACTCCACCTCGCACCTGGCGCTGGGGCTGATCCTGGCCGGGTTCGGCTGGCGGGCGTTCTGGCGCTTCGCCGTGCCTGGGACGGCGAAAGACTGGGTGCCGTGGGGGCCCGAGGGCGACTCCGGCTGGTGGACCGGCGGGCCGTTCTGGATGCTCCCGGCCTGGGTCAGCCCGCACATGGGCCCGCAGCTGGGCTGGAAAGAGGACTACGGCCGCGGCGGCCGGGTCAGGGAGCTGCCGGACTGGTTCCCGACGACCTAACGGCTGCCGGTGCGACTGGTGGGCCAGCGAGTGCACCTGGGCCTCCAGCCGGACGACCCGGTGGTGCTCCTCCTGGTCGTGCACGTACAGCCGCTCGGCGATCTCGCCTAGCTCGTCGGCGTTGTGCTCCTGCTCATCTTCCAGGATCAGGGCCCACAGCGTCTTCGGGTGCTTCATCGCCTGGTCGACCCGCGCTGACACGTCGTCCTCCCCGGGGATAGCTCTCTCGTCTACCACTTCCGGGGGCACGGGAACGGCGGCCGGGGAGCCCGGCCGCCGTCTCGCGGATCAGCAGGTCAGCGCCGCTCGAAGCCCTGGGTCGCCTGCCCCCAGGCATGGACGAAGATGCGGAAGAAGAGCGGCTGGTCGTTCATGTTGGTATCGCAGGCCCCGTCCACGCTGCGCGCCAGGACGAGAACGATGCTGAAGTTGAACTGGCCGAAGCCGAAGGCCTCGCGGAACCGGCCGGTGCCGCCGCGGATCCTCCAGTTCCCGGTGCCGTCCGCCGTGGCGGTGCAGAACTCGTCGTTGATCACCGGGACCACGTTGTCGACGTTGGTGTGGAACACCCTGATCGAGTTGAACCCGCCGGGGGAGACGAGCCTGTCCAGGGTGCCGCTCGGCGGCGGCTGCGGGTCAGTCCAGTTCTGGAAGTGGATGGGCCCGAAGGCATCCGCGAGCCCCTGAGGGAACTGGCTTGAGATCGTGATGTTGAACGCCTCGGGCCGCAACCCGTGATCATCCCTGGTGCTCGCGCCTGCCGTCGGGGCGGCCAGCGCCAGTGCCGTGCCGATGCCTGCGATACCTGCCAGGATTGCCAGGAACCGCCGGCCTGCCGTGATGCGTCTCATTGATGGATCCCGCCTTCCGGGTCCGGGGAGGCTTCAGCGCCCCCCGCTGTTCGGCCTGGCGGAGCCGGCGACTTGAACCCCACCGGTTCCGCCCATGACCGAACAGCGTAGACCAGGGATTCTCAGCAGATCCAGAGTTTTCTATAAACTTAGTTATCAGGTTCTTGCAGCATGTCCCTGACCTGGGCCAGCTCGGCCCGCACGCACTCCAGCTGGACCAGGGTGCCCAGGGCCAGCGGCGGTTCCAGCATCTCGGGATGATCGGCGATCTTCAGGCTCAGCGCGATGACCTTCTCGCTGACCCGGGACAGCCGCTCCCGGGCATCCATCAATCAGGCTCCTCCGGGGGCCCTGGAGCCTCCTGGAGGGCCGGGACGGCCTGGTTGATGAGAAGCTCCAGCCGGGCGATCTCGGCGCTCACGTGCTCCCTGAGCCGGTCGTGGTGGCGCTCCAGCACGCCGCTGCCGTTCAGCAGGTTCTCCACGAACTCCTCCAGCGCGTTCAGCTCCCTGCTCAGGTGCGACTGGGTGGCCAGCCGGTGATCGCGCAGCCACCTGCGCAGCGGCGCGCGGAAGAGCAGGGACAGGGTGGAGACGAGTACCACGAACTCGACCGTGCTGAACCCGCCCGACCAGAACTGCCCGGTCGGCCAGTCAAACAGGAAGCCCGCCAGTCCGGGGCCGCTTGCCAGGATCACATACCTTCCGGGGACCGGGTAAATATCAATAAACCTAGTACCATCTTGCCCACATCCGCGGCCGGGCGGCGACCGAGCCCGCGATCCTGGTGGGGGCGTAGCGGCCGTAGGTCCCGCCGGAGACCAGCACCCGCGGGTTGCCCAGCATCATGTGCCGGATCTTGAACATGTCCAGCAGCGATTTCAGCTCGGCTTCCTCATCGCGCAGCACCAGGCGCCAGCGGTCGGCGTAGTCCCGGCGCTCCAGCCGGGTGATCGAGCCCGAGCCCATGATCGCGGGCTGCTCGGTGTAGGACCGGATCAGGTGCTTGACCATCTCGACGTAGGTGTACTGGCCGAGCAGGCCGCCCCACAGCTGCACCGGGAACAGCGGGCCGCCCTGGCCGTCGGCCGTGTAGTTGGACCAGGGCTGGCTGATGCCGTTCAGCTTCTGGAGCGCGATCATCATCAGCTGCGCGGCCCGGCCGCGGGACCAGTGCGCCTGGAAGTACGGCGTGGCGATGATGTTCGGCCCGCCGGCGGGGGAGTCGCACAGGTCGGCGAACCGGATCCAGCAGAACTCGACCAGCTCCTTCATCGGGTCGCCCAGGTTGTCGTACCACTGATTGGCGGGCCCGATGACGATCAGCGAGGCGTACTGCTGGGCGGCGCCGCCGATCAGGTACCGCCAGACCAGCTCGGCGTTGGACGGGCTCGCGGTGTCGTTGGAGCTGAGCACCACCTGGTAGGCCCCGGGGCCCTGCCGGGCCGCAGTGAAGCTGGACCCCGGGACCACGGTGCCGTCCGGGTTCTGGAGCGCCAGCTGGGCGGTCACCGAGCTGCTGTCCGGGTCGGCGGGCTGGCCGGCCACGTAGACCTGGAGGTTCAGGTCCGGCATGCTGTACTGGCTGACGTACTGCCGCTCGCGCCAGTCGATCAGGTCGGGGCTGATGACGGTCACAGCGAGTTCCCCACGGCCGTGGCCGCGATCCAGGCCAGCGCCTTGACCCCGATGATCGTGGCGGGCGCGCTGTAGGTCCCGATGTCAGCGGCCACGCCGACGGTATGCGCCCCGGCGGTGATGCCGGAGACCACCTGGAGGCTGGTCGCGGTCATGCCCGCGTTGTCGGACACGCCGGGGCTGGCGATGAACCGCAGCTGCTCGCGGTAGCCGCCGAGCTGGTTGGCGGTGCTGCCCACCCCGTCGACCAGGACCCGCTGCCAGACGTCCTGGTTCTGGCTGGCCGCCACCAGGTAGGTCCCGGTCAGCGCGATCGCCAGCGAGCAGGTCCGCGGGCAGGTCAGGTTGATGACGGTGAACGTGCCGGTGGTGCCCCGGGCGATCGCGGTGTTCAGGTAGACGCCCCCGGCGAACACCGGGGCGGCGTCCCGGCAGTCCAGCCAGGCGGTGCCGGTCCAGTAGCTCAGGGCCTTCCAGTCGGTCATGAAGATCAGCCGGCCCGCCTGGGCGGCGGTCCAGCTGGGGCGCGAGGAGGACGTGCAGACGAACACGCCGGGCGAGCCGTCCAGGATGGTCCAGTTGCCGATGAAATCCGAAAGCAGGAACGGATCGGTGGCGCTGTTGAGCTTCAGACCCAAATATGTGCTGTAAGTTGCCACTCAGCCCGCCTCTCCTATCCGGGCTCCGGTTACATGCCCTGGCCGGTGCCGGCCTTTACCGACCCATCCGGCCGGTAAATAGGATTAATTGAATTTCGCGCATCCAAAGTTCCTGTCCCGGCCGTGGTAGTGCCCTGGGCCCCGGGCTGCGGCGCAGAGTAGTTCAGCGGCACCACGTAATCGGACCAGGCCGAGAACGGGCCCAGGCCCGCCCGGTTGCCCGCGGCGATCGAGATCTGGTAGCCGCCGGTCGGGGTGGCCCGCTGGCTGCCCGAGGGGGTGTAGATCGGCACCTGGTTGGGCACCAGGCCCTGCCGGAACACCGCGGACAGCACGACGCCGTAGCCGTAGTAGACGGTCAGCGCGTCGGTGGCGCCGACGTTGGCCGGGCCGCCCGCCACGCGGGTGATCGTCATCGCCTGGGCCGGGCCGGTGCCCACCTGGCTGACGGTGTAGTCCAGGCCGTAGGCCAGCGCCTTGGAGGCCGTGGTGTCGTAGACGATCAGCCCGGACGCCGGGGTGGCGATGTCCTGGTTGTGCAGCTGCGCCGCGCCCGCCACGAGGGTGATCGCGTCGGCGACCTGGGTCAGCGGGAAGGCGCCCATCTGGTCATACCAGTACGAGACCGTGATGGCATCGCCGTTGACGCTGTTGACCGAGGAGGCCAGCCGGGTGATCGAGTAGGTCTTCCAGGGCCCCTGCCCGGTAGTGGTCACCGTGTAGTCGTAGTTCAGCTCCAGCACGGTGCCGGTCGGCTGCATCGGGTCCTGCCCGACCCGGGTGGTGTCCCGCACGATCAGCTGCTCCGGCGGCGTGATCACGCCGGTCCTGGCCAGGTTGAACGGGGTGCCGGTGGAGATGGTCCCGGTGTCGGTCTGGTAGACCGGCTGGCCCGAGCTGGGGCCGCCCGAGGGGGACATCTGGCCGTAGAACTCCGGCTGGCCGGATACCGGCACGTACATGGTGCCCAGGTCGCTGGACTGGATCAGGTAGTAGTCCACCTGGACCGAGCCCGAGGGCGGCGCCCAGGGCACGAACACGCCCTTGTCGACGGAGTAGACGGGCCCGGTGGCGAAGAACGCCGAGCTGCCCGCCGCGTAGGTCACCCGCACGTTGTCGTTCAGCGCGCTGTTCGTGCTGCCCGCCAGGCGGGCGATCGAGTAGTTGAACGTCGCCCCGGTGCCGGTGACGGTCAGCGCGTAGTCGACGTTGAGCACCAGGACCTTGCCGAAGTTGGCCCCGGCCTGGTTGTCAACCACCCGGACGGAGCCCGGCGGCGTGACCACGCCCGCGTGGGCCAGCGCCTGCGGCGTCGCGGTGATCGTGGCGATGTTGTCGGTGTAGACCGTGGTGGCGCCGATGCCGGGCGCGGCCGGAACCGAGGTGGTGAAGTTGTAGGTGACCGTCACCGTGTCGCCGAGCTTCGCCGTCGCCGAGGTCGGCTTCCAGGTGACCGCGAACGTGGCGGGCACCGGCTCGTTGTACGTGCCGCCCGGGGTGTACGGGCCCTGCACCGTGCTGACCGTGTAGTCGGTGTTGTAGACCAGGGCCGCGTTCTGGGTGACGTCGAAGACGGTCAGGGCGTTCGCCGCGGTGGTGATGGACCAGGACGACAGCTGCACCGGCAGCTCGGACAGGGCGAAGGTGTCGACGTTGGACTGCGACGCCGGCGCGGGCAGGTTCGAGTCGAAGTACGCGGGCGTGCCGTAGGAGTAGGTCAGCGTCACCGCATCGCCGGCGGTCCAGTTGACCACGTGCGTGAACGTGATGTACAGGCTGGTCTTCGGCCCGTTGCCGGCCGAGGTCACGGTGTAGTCAGTGCCCGAGACCAGCGTCTGGCTGCTGGTGGTGTCGCGGACCACCAGCGAAGAGGGCACCGCGCCCTGCTGGCTGGCGTAGTACCGGGTCGGGCTGGCTGCCGTGCCGGTGAACGTGTCGACCTGGGTGCTCAGCGAGACCGGCGCCGAGGGCGCCCCGACGTAGGAGGTGTCCACGTTGAACGCGGAGTAGGCGCTCGACGTCAGCGGCATGGCGGTGACCTGGTTGCCCATGATGTCGGTCAGCGAGGTGTCCTTGACCGAGGCGGCCACGCCCGCGGACGGGGCCCGGTAGGCGGGCGGGGTGCCGAGCCCGGAGATCAGCGCCGAGCCGCCGCCGACCTGGGTGTCCAGCACTCCGGTGAACGCGGTGCTGCTCGGCAGCCAGGGGTACGGGCTGGCCGGGGTGACCACGGCGGTCCCCCTCGGGCCGCCGAGGACCTCGGCGGTGTCCGGTGCGCCCTGGGGGAAGCCGTACTGGCCCTCGGTGACCGGCCTGACCGCGTAATCGGACTGCGGCGGCTGCCCGGTCCCGCTGCCCGCCTGGCCCGCTCCGGCCCAGGGGATGACGTCCAGGACGGAGCCGCCGGGCATGGCCGCGCCGATGCCCGCCACCGCGGTGCCGGTGGTGTCCTGGACGCTGGCCCGCCCGGTCTGGATGATCGTGCCGGGGGATCCGGGGGCCGTGCCGAGCGGAGGATTGATGCCTTCGGTGTCGACGGTGGCCGCTGCCGGGGCCGGGCCGGCCTGCGCATCGGGCATGATGCCTCCCTGGGCTGTCTCTCCCTCCTTCCGGGGGCTGCCTCAGGGCGGCGGCGGGCACTGCCTCGGCGGCGGCAGCTTGATCGACGGGCGGCCGGCTACCGCGAGCGCCCGGTTGATGGTCTGCGCGACCTGCTGGTAGCTGCACACCTCAGCCTGGAGGTCGGTGACCTGGTTCTCCAGGTGGCCGACCGTATTCCTCAGGTCGCTGATGTAGAGCAGCTGGACGGCCAGCGTGACGCCGACGGCGAGCGCGGCGATGACGGAGATGGCGGTGAACCACCACGGCGTCCCGGCTAGTGCGCGCGGTTCAGGTGCAGCCACACTGTCAGGAGCACCACCAGGATCGGGAGTACCAGGCTGGTCAGGACTAGCGTGGCCAGGGTCCACACGTGGCTCCTCCGCGACTCGACCTGAGCGGCCATCTCGGTGACCCTGGTAGCCAGGGTGCGGCGGTTCTCCTCGGCCGTGGCGACCAGCCGCTCGTTCGCCTCGATCCGCAGGTACTGCTCGGCGGTGTCATGCTCCAGGGCGTCCAGGCGGTGCAGCACGCCCTGATGCGCCTCGTTCCACCGGCCCCAGGTGACCGGGCTCTCATCGGGGTGGGCATTCGGCACTGCTACCCGGCCGGGCCGGCGGGCTCGTGCGGGACGTTCGTCATGGGGCCGAGCGAGGAGGCCTGGTGCATCCAGGACTGCGCCGGGTTGGCCGGGGGCGGGACGGGGATGCCGTGCTCGTCGTAGGTGTAGCCCAGGCGGTCCAGGTGGTGCCGGTTGCGCTCGGCGGCGGCGATGATCCGGCGGCGGTCGTCTTCCGGGTCGCCGCGGTTGACGGTCAGGCCGGGGCTGGTCTGCACCAGGTTGGGCGGCACGTCCTCGTCGCTGGCGTCCATCGCGCGCAGCGCCCAGGCCAGGTCGGTGGCGACCGCGATGCCGAAGATCGGCGCTGTGTGCCGGATGTCGGTGAAGTTGGCGGTCGGGCCCGAGGTCTCGGTGGTCTCGTAGACGCCGGACATCGCGGCCGGGTCAGGCCTGAAGGGCATGGCAGACTCCGCTCTGGCGTGACTTCCTTGCCGTACCTGCCCAGCCACGCCGGGCAACTCCTAGACGAGCCACCCCAAGCCGAGCCACTCCTGCCGGGCCCCGCCATGCCCATCCGTGCCAGGACACGCGATGCCTAGCCTCACCTTGGCTAGGAACCATAGTAATCACTGCTCCAGGACCCAGGGCCCGTCGCCGCGGCGGACGCACTTGTCGGTGAGGCCTATATGCCGGTCGCACAGCGGCGGCCTCGCCATCGCCTCGGCGTTCTTGCGCGGGATGTTCTCCCCGCACGGGGCATCCGGCCTGGTGCCCGGTCCTACGCATTGCAACACCACGTAATCGTTGTCGGCCACCTCGTCCAGGGTGGACAGCGCGGCGGCCCGGTCCTCCTCGGCGCGCTTCCAGAACGCGTCGGACTGATGCTGGAGTGCCGCCTTGACGGCCGGGTCATCCTCTCCCTGGACGACCTTCAGCGTGCCCAGGGACAGCTGCCGGGCGAAGGCGGGGGTGCGGACGATCTCCGGCGGCATGTGCTGGAAGTCGCCGCCCGAGGGCGACCCCTTGCCCTCGAAAGTCACCTCGTGGGTGCGCCGCGGGTCGCTGGCGATCACCAGCACCGAGGCGGTCATGTTCTGCACGATGACCGTGGTCAGCGGCTGGGCGTACATCATCTGCTGGTCGATCGTCATGGAGGCCTCCTAACCCTTCTGAGGCCGACCCCTCGCAGCAGTCGTGCTTGCGCCCGCACCGCGGGCACAGCCAGCGGGTGGCAACCGGGTCGAACGGCCAGCCGCAGTACTCGCAGGGCATCACTGCGCGTCCAGCGGGTACCGGCCGCTGACCACCACGTGCCCGCCGCTCTGGCCGAGCAGCGTCCCGTAGGAGTACAGCTGGAGATTGCCGCCGGGCTCGGCCTCCAGGTACGTGCCGTTGTACGAGCCGGCCGACATGACCTTGGTCTGGCTGACCTGGATGGCCTCTGGCCGGTACAGCGGGGCGTACCCGGACGGCAGCGCGGCCACGGGCGTGCCGTCGGAGGTCTGGCCGGGCACGATCTGGCCGGTGACGACGACCATGTTGTCATTGGTCAGCTTCATCGCCAGGGTGCGGCCGGCGTAGTTCACCCAGCCCGACTGGAGCGCCGGGTGCACCCACTGGGCGGGCCCGGTGGCCAGCTGGCGGGAGACCGGCCCGGCGAAGCTCGCGGACCCGTCGGGGCCGACCCGGGCCAGGACGGCCAGCGCGGAGGACAGGACCTGCCAGCAGTCCGCGGTCTGTCCGGACAGGGCGTAGATGACCAGGGCCACGTGGCTCAGCGCGGCGGCGGTGATCCGCGGCTCGCCGTAGCCGTTCAGGCTGTAGATCTTCTGGGACCCGTAGTAGAAGTCCAGGATGTCCGGCGAGCCGTCGCGGTTCCCGGCCTGGACGGTGACCGTGGCCAGGTTCGTCGCGGTGCCCGGGATGGCGCTGACGTTGCCGCCGGCCAGCAGGAAGGCCGCGCCCGTGCCCTCCAGGCCCTGGACCTGCTGCTCCAGC
>Ga0306921_10000726_pt1 | contig 30304 bp, 26 predicted proteins | sample sta12Cox44000080_FD_203760 | JGI IMG/M metagenome (GOLD analysis project Ga0306921, IMG submission 203760) | Lab enrichment of tropical soil microbial communities from Luquillo Experimental Forest, Puerto Rico - statoxic.12C.oxic.44.000.080 (v2)... | ecosystem: Environmental > Terrestrial >... | reverse complement strand
TCTGTCTACGACGCGACTGCGCAATCTGTTCTGGAGCCCGAGCATGAGTGAAGAACTGAACAACAATCGTCCCGCCCTCGATCACAACGACTTCGAGCGCGAGGACCTCAGTCCCGCCGGCGTCATGTATTTCATGGTCGGCCTCGTGGTCGTCGTGCTCGCAATCTATGGCATCGTAGACGGCATGTACCACTTCCTCGACCGCTACGAGCGCCAAAATCAGGCGGCCATAAGCCCCATGCTGAAGGCCCAGCCCGATACCCGAGCAATTACGCCGGAAGATCCACTCTTATTCCCGCAACCGCGTCTTGAAAGCGACGAGCGCTCGCAGCTCAACGATTACATCCAGAAACAGGACCAGAAGCTCATGACCTACGACTACATCGATAAAGACAGCGGCACCGTCCGCATCCCAATCGATCGCGCGATGGATCTGATCGCGCAGCGCGGCCTGCCGGTCCGGACGGAGGGCAACTCAGCTGTGGCCGCCACTCCAGCTAAGAAAGAATCACCCGCGAAGTCTGCCGCAAAAGCCGCGACAGCTCCCGGCAACTAACCGCTCCGGCCGGTGTCATGCACCCGGCATGCCGGAAAGGAATACGTCGTGCGCTTCACCAGCCAGTCGCTCAATTCGATTCTGGGTCTAACCCTTGGTCTCGCGCTGTCGGCAAGTGCGTGGGCACAGGGCATGAACCAGGGAATCATGTCGCCCCCGGCGAACGTGCGCCCGCCCGGATTGAAGAACGTCGGCATCAAACAAAATCTCGACCAGTTCCTTCCGGCCAACCTCGAATTCACCGACGATCTCGGCCGCCACGTTCGGCTCGGCGACTATTTCGGCAACAAGCCGCTCATTCTCAACTTCGTCTACTTGAGCTGTCCGATGCTCTGCGGCGAGGAACTCAGCGGCCTCGAGAGCGCTCTCCGCGTTTTGAAGTTTGATGTCGGCAAGGAATTCGACGTCATCACCATCAGCTTCGACCCGAAAGACACGCCCGAGGCTGCCGCCAAGAAGAAAGGCGAGTTTCTCCGCCGCTACAAGCGGGCGGGCGCCGAGCAAGGTTGGCACTTCCTGGTAGGCAAGCCTGACGCGATAACCGCCGCCATCAACGCTGCCGGCTTCCAGTACGAGTACGACCCGCAGACCCAGCAATTCGCCCACTCGACGGCGCTGATCCTGCTCACACCCCAAGGCAAGATTTCGCAGTATTACTACGGCATCGAGTACTCACCCAAGGATCTCAGGCTTGGTCTGGTCTCAGCTTCGCAGAACAGGATCGGCAATCTTGCGGATGAATTGCTCCTGTACTGCTATCACTACGATCCCGAGAAAGGGAAGTATAGCGCGACCATCATGCGCGTCCTTCGTCTGATGAGTGTCGCCACCATGCTGTGCCTGGGTACGCTCTTCTTTTTCATGGTTCGCAAGCATCCGGTTCACGAAGCTCAAGGAGCGGAACGGGTCAGGTAATTATGTTTCAACATGTGCCATTTTGGCCGGACAGCGCTTCCACGTTGTCCCCCTATGTAGACGGTCTCTACATCTTTCTGCTGCTGGTCTCGTTCGCTATGACCGGGCTGATTTTCACGATGGTGGGCTTGTTCGCGGTCAAATTCCGCAAGCGCCCTGGCGTGAAAGCAGAGCAGATCGAAGGCTCTACGCTGCTCGAACTCACTTGGTCGATCATCCCCTTCGGCGTGATGATGATCTTCTTCGTCTGGGGCGCGCTCATCTATTTCAAAGAACGTACTCCTCCCCAGAACACCGCCGAGGTTTATGTTGTCGCCAAACAGTGGATGTGGAAGATCGAGCACATGGAAGGCCAGCGCGAGATTAACGAACTCCACGTGCCGGTCGGCCGCGACGTCAAGCTCATCATGACCTCGCAGGACGTGATCCACAGCTTCTATATGCCGGCGTTTCGCATCAAGCAGGACGTGCTGCCCGGCCGCTACACCATGGAGTGGTTCCACGCAACCAAGCCTGGGACGTATCACCTCTTCTGCGCGGAATACTGCGGTACCCAGCACTCCGGAATGATCGGCTCCATCGTAGTGATGCAAGATCGCGACTACATGGCCTGGATGAGCGGTGGCGGCAACCAACCGCTTGCCGTAACGGGACAGAAACTCTTTGCGGAGCTCGGCTGCATCACCTGCCACCGTTCCGACACACAGGGTCGCGGCCCGAACCTGGTCGGTGTCTTCGGCAAGCCGGTCCTGCTCGAAGATGGCCGCACCGTCACCGCCGACGAAAACTATGTCCGCGAGTCGATCCTCGAACCCGGAGCGAAAATCGTGAAAGGCTTCAAGCCCGTGATGCCCACCTTCCAGGGGCAGGTTACGGACGAGCAACTGAATGCACTGGTCGCATACGTGAAGTCGCTGAACCAGTCGCAGTCGGGGCAGGGCGTCAATGCCACAGGCATGGCGACCGCGACCCCGCAACCGTAGTGGAAATGGCATAGGGGAACGCAATGGCAACGGCAGCAGTTGTTGAAACGGGCGAACGCGAAAATTATCTGAACGCGACCTACGGGCTCAAGTCGTGGCTCCTTACCGTGGACCACAAGCGCATCGCGCTGCTTTACTTGATCTCCATCACGTTCTTCTTCTTTATCGGAGGCTTCTTCGCCCTCCTGATCCGCCTCGAATTGCTGACCCCGGCAGGCGACCTTGTCCAATCCGACGTCTATAACAAGCTCTTCACCATGCATGGCCAGGTGATGATCTTCTTCTTCCTCATCCCAGCCGTGCCCGCAGTTCTTGGCAACTTCCTGATCCCGATCATGATCGGGGCAAAAGATCTCGCGTTCCCCAAGATCAATCTGCTCAGCTGGTATCTCTACATAATCGGCGGCACGCTGATGATCTACACCATCCTCGCCGGTGGCGTCGATACCGGCTGGACCTTCTACACTCCGCTCAGCACCGAGTTCCTCGACACCAACGTCATCAGCGCCGCGCTTGCCGTCTTCGTCGCCGGTTTCTCGTCGATCCTTACCGGACTCAACTTCATTGTCACCATCCACCGCATGCGCGCTCCGGGCATGACCTGGAACCGCCTGCCGCTCTTCGTCTGGTCGCATTACGCGACCAGCATCATCCAGGTTCTCGGTACGCCCGTCGTTGCGATCGCCATCGTCCTCGTCGCGCTCGAGCGTCTCCTCCACCTCGGCATCTTCAACCCAGCCCTCGGCGGAGACCCACTCCTGTTCCAGCATCTCTTCTGGTTCTACTCGCACCCGGCCGTCTACATCATGATCCTGCCCGGCATGGGGATCATCAGCGAGGTCGTGTGTTGCTTCTCGCGCAAACGCATCTTCGGCTACAAAGCGATGGCGCTCGCTCTTCTCGGCATCGCCGTCATCGGCTTCTTGGTCTGGGCGCACCATATGTTCGTAGCCGGCATCTCGCTCTACGCGGCGCTGGTCTTCTCGTTGCTCACGTACTTCGTGGGCGTCCCGTCGGCGATCAAAGTCTTCAACTGGACCGCCACCATGTACAAGGGCTCCATCACCTACCAGACGCCGATGCTCTACGCCTTTGCGTTTATCGGCCTATTCACCATCGGCGGGCTCACGGGACTCTTCCTCGCCTCGCTCGGCATCGACGTGCACGTCACCGACACCTACTTCGTGGTTGCGCACTTTCACTACGTGATGGTCGGCGGCATGGTGGTCGCCTATCTAGCCGGCATGCATTTCTGGTGGCCCAAGATTTCCGGCCGCATGTATCCGGAAGGCTGGGGCAAGCTTGCCGCGCTGCTGGTCTTCGTCGGCTTCAACCTCACGTTCTTTCCGCAATTCATCCTGGGCTACATGGGCATGCCGCGCCGCTATCACGCGTACCCGCCCGAGTTCCAGGTGCTGAACGTGCTCTCGACTGCGGGCGCCACGGTCCTTGCAGTTGGCTATCTGCTCCCGATGGTTTATTTCCTGTGGTCGATGCGTTACGGCCCGCTCGCTCCCGCCAATCCGTGGGGCGCAGCCGGACTCGAGTGGCAGACGTCTTCGCCGCCGCCAACCTTCAATTTCGAAGATCAGCCGGTCGTTACCTGGGAAGCCTATAACTACGACGAGATTCCCGATCCGGAGGAGGACCCCGGTGCAAACTAGTCCCGCAGCGGTGGCTGAAAACCACGCGCACGACAATCCGGCCCTCCTGCACCACTTTGCCACCGAGGCCCAGCAGAAAGACGCCGCCAGCCTTGGCATGTGGCTGTTCCTCGCCCAGGAAGTCATGTTCTTCGGCGGCATGTTCTGCGCCTACCTGGTCTATCGCTACAAATATTTCGGAGACTTCGGGTCCGCCAGCCAGCAACTCAACATGTGGCTGGGTGCCGTCAACACCGTCGTACTGATCTGCTCCAGCTTGACCGTCGTTCTCGCCGTTCGCGCCGCCCAGCTTGGCAAGCGCATGGCGCTGGTGTTCTGGCTCGTCTTAACGATTTTCCTTGGTCTGGTCTTCTTGGGAATTAAGGCCGACGAGTATGCCGAGAAGTTCGAGAAGCATCATGTCCCCGGCGCTCGCTTCAGTTACCACGAACTACTTCCCGGCCAGGAAGGGAAGCCTGCCGCTGAACAGCAATACGCGAACCCACGTCACGCCGAAATGTATTTCTCGCTCTATTTTGCGATGACCGGCATGCACGCCCTGCACATGATCATCGGTGTTGGCATCTTCGCGTATCTGGCCATCATGGCCTACAAGGGCAGATACACTCCGGAGTACTATACTCCGGTTGAAAACTCTGGCCTCTACTGGCACTTCGTCGATATTGTCTGGATTTACTTGTTCCCATTGCTGTACCTGATCGACCGTCACAGGTGAGACCAATCATGTCTGATCACGATTCTTCTTCGGAACATATTTCATCGATCGGTTCTTCCATCGCCATCTGGATAGCCTTGCTGGTTGGCACGGTCGTTACGGTCCTCGCAGCTAACACTGATCTTGGCCCGTTCAACATCATCGTCGCCCTCACCATCGCGACCATCAAAGCGACGCTGGTTGTGCTGTTCTTCATGCACGTGAAGTACACGCATGAAAAGCTCGTGCCGCTCGTCATCGTCAGCGCAATCTTTTTCCTGTTCCTGCTGCTGGGCCTTAGCATGGCCGATTACGCGACGCGGCTCTGGCACTAAAGCAAATGGCGGATACGCGGTAAATCGCATATCCGCCCCTCAAGCTTGTCGCAACTCCTGGACGCTCCCTCTTAGTTCTTCGATGCTGTTGCCGGACGCACCGTGAGCGTAGGCGCAGACCCCGGCTGCGGGGGCGTCCTCACCGGCCCCAACTTCACCACCGTCATCTTCCCGTCGGTGACGATATCGTCGCCCGTGGCATTCGCTGCCTTCTTCGGCGCAGCCGGACGTTCCACATCCAAGTACCCAGTCGCCGTACCCGAGAATAGTAGGTCCGTTTGAATCCAGTCGCGCTCCCGGTCCACATGCGGATCGATCCGGTGCGTCCACTTCGTATACCCGCGCGAGTTTTCGGTCGCGATATCATGCGTGGCCGCACCCACCCATACCTCCTGCCCTTGATACGTCTTCGTCAATTTCCAAATCCGTATGTGATGCCGCTTCGCAAAAGTGTCCAGCGATTTCTGAAACACCAGATCGGGCGTTCGTCCCATCAACAGCAAGGACGAAACCGGCGCATCCTTATATCCGGTCTGCCGGATCGTCGCCTGCGCCACTTTAGCCGCGCTCTTCAGTCCGAGATTGTCCGCCTCAATCCATCCCGACTCTCCGAACGCCGAGATGATCTGCGTCTGGCTTCCAAGGAACATGAGATTCGTAAGATCCGAAGGAACGCTTTTCGTACTCATGGTCCGCATCGGCGCGGTCTTGACGATATGTTCGAGCTCCTCACTCGTCTGGATTCGCGGCCAGCCGTCCCACGGCTCTTTCTCACGCAGCATCGAAGCACGCACCACCTGCACCTGCAGATCCGTTCCCGCAGGAAACATAATCTCGCGCCGGATCGACAGCCCGTACACCGTCTGCACGCCTTTCACCGTATACCCAGCAATCGGATTGGAAGCGCTTAATGCCATCATCGCAATCGAAACCTTGGTCGAGGCATGCGGCTGAATGATCCCCAGAATCTCGTTGTTGCGCACCGTCTCGCGCGCGTTGTCCACGTCGAGCACGCGCGCATAGAGCGGCGTCTTCTTTCCGCTCTTGTGCAGGATGTTTGAGAAGTCGAGCACCATTCGCGGCCGAGAATATTTATCCGGCGCCTTCGCCGCGAACAAAACGGTGCCGTTCACCTTGGTTCCTGGAGGGACCAGCAATCCATCCTCGTTGCACATTACCTGCTCGCCGTTTTTGCAAACCGGATATGTCACGGTCCCAGTCACCGGATCACCGGTGCGCGAACGGTCGCTATACACCGGAACATCCAATCGGATTGACAGCGTCGCTCCCGGCGCTAGGTCCGCCCTCCGTGAAATCGCGATGGCCTGGCTTTGCTCGGCCGGAATCCCGTTCGCCACCTGATTGTAGAAGTGATAGAAAGCCGCCAGAAAGCCGCTTGTCGCCCCGTTTTCGACCAGCAACGTTTGCATCTCGAATGTGGGTGCATAGAGCAAGTAATCGAGCGCTGTATCTTGGTACACATCTTCTTTATTGATGTCGACGCCACCCTTGATCAGCGCGTCCGCAATCTCTTCGTACGCAACCAGCACTTTCGGCTTTGTCGCATAGCTCGATCCAAAGACCGCCCAGTGGAGCGCCGTCCGACCCTTCTCGTCAGTCGCTTTTATGTCGGCCCCGCTCTCGATCAACTTTCTTGCTTCATCCAGACGGTCGAGCGTCGGCTTCTCCTTGGTCTCGCGAGTGGCCTTGTACAACGTCTGAATCAGTGGAGAACTCTGCGAAACGTCCAGCTCCACGGCGGCAGGTGCCAGTTCATCCTCGGGTGCCTCTTCCGGAACTCCATAGGCAGACGGGGGCGGGCCCTTCTCTCCGCGGTCTTCCTGATCCCCTTCGGGTTGCGCGGCAGCCGCATTCTTGCCGCTATGTGCAGCTTGTGGCGAGCTCGCCTGAGGCACAGCCGGGTAACCTGCCGCGACGACGAAAATCAACAAGAGGTGGAACCCGTAATTCGAGGCCCGTTGCATGAATAGCTACCTCCGCGCAGACAGGGTCAGTGATCGCGGCATTGTAGCCCACAATCAAGAGCGCGTTCTCGGCGACTCCGCGGCACTCTGCGCGAACTCCGGGATTTCGCTTGTGCACCTCGGAAGTCGCTGTATTGTCGCATTCCATTGAGCCTCGAAACTCTGAAAGTTTCCAAGCTTCCGTCAACTACCCTTGCCCTCCCGCCCGTTTTCCACGAACATAGTTAGTTCCAGACAGTCATGCCTCCAACCGACCCGCTTCCGATCCTCACCGCCAACGCCTTCGCAGAGCGCGCCGAGGCCTCGAAGCACGCCCAGGTCGACGCCCCCTCATTAGCCGACGTGCTCAGTTCCCGTATCGAAGGCGAAGTCCGTTTCGATGATTCGGCACGGGCCCTCTACGCCGCCGACGGCTCCAGCTACCGGCAGATTCCGATTGGGGTTGTGCTCCCGCGCAATAACAATGACGTCATCGCCACTCTCGCCACCTGCCGCGAATACGGCGCGCCCGTCCTCTCCCGCGGCGGTGGCACCTCGCTTGCCGGACAATGCTGCAACACCGCCGTCATTCTCGACTTCTCGAAGTACATGGCCGAGACTCTCGAGATCGATCCCGTTCGCAAGATCGCTCGCGTGCAACCCGGCGTCATCCTCGACCGCCTGCGCAACGCCGCCGAAAAGCATCACCTGACTTTCGCTCCGGACCCCGCCACTCACAGCCGGTGCACGCTTGGTGGCATGATCGGCAACAACTCCTGCGGTGTGCACTCCGTCATGGCGGGTAAGACCGACGACAATATCGAGTCGCTCGACGTCCTCACCTACGACGGCCTCCGCCTCACCGTCGGCGCTACCTCGGCCGAACAACTGGAACAAATCATCCGCGAAGGCGGACGCCGCGGCGAAATCTACTCTGCCCTCAAAACCCTCGCCGACACCTACGCCGATCTCGTCCGCCAGCGCTATCCCGACATCCCGCGCCGCGTTTCCGGGTACAACCTTAATCACCTGCTGCCCGAGAACGGCTTCAACGTAGCCCGCGCGCTGGTCGGCTCCGAAGGTACCTGCGTCACTGTTCTTGAAGCCACTTGTCGCCTCGTCGAAAGCCCGCCCGAGCGGGTGCTTCTCGTCGTGGGCTACCCCGACATCTTTCTCGCGGCTGATGCTATTCCAGAAATCATGGCGCACAAGCCCATTGGCCTCGAAGGGGTCGATGAAGTCCTCGTCGAAAGCACGCGCCGCCGCGGCATCAACCCCGAAGGCCTTGCGCTGCTCCCGCAGGGCAACGGCTGGCTACTCGTGGAATTTGGCGCCTGGACTCGCGCCGAAGCCGAAGCCCAAGCTCGCAGCCTGATGGACGCACTCTCTCGCTCCGCGGTCGCCCAGCAAATGCGTCTCTGCACGCCCGCCGAAGCCAAACATATCTGGACCGTCCGCGAATCGAGCGTCGGCGTGCTCTCCCACGTGAGCGGAGAGCCGCTCAACTGGGAAGGCTGGGAAGACTCCGCTGTCCGCCCCGATCAGCTCGGCCGCTACCTGCGCGAGCTTCGCCAACTCATGGCCGACTTCAACTACCAAGGCGCGTTTTACGGACACTTCGGCCACGCCTGCGTCCATACCCGCATCAACTTCGACTACCAGAGCGTCGCCGGCATCGCCGCCTTTCGCAAATTCATGAACCAGGCCGCCGACCTTGTCATTCGATATGGCGGCTCGCTGTCCGGCGAACACGGTGACGGCCAGTCCCGCGCCGAGCTTCTCCCAAAAATGTTTGGCCCGGAACTCATACAGGCCTTCAACCAGTTCAAATCCATCTGGGACCCAGCCTGGAAGATGAATCCCGGCAAAATCGTCGAACCCTACCGCATGGACGAGAACCTGCGCCTCGGCCCCGACTACCAACCTTGGGAACCCGCCACCCATTTCAAGTTTGTCGAAGATCACGGCTCGCTCGCGCACGCTACACTGCGTTGCGTGGGCGTAGGGAAGTGCCGCCAATATGAAGGCGGCGTAATGTGCCCGAGTTTCCGCGCGACGCGCGAAGAAGAGCACTCCACCCGCGGTCGCGCCCACCTGCTCTGGGAAATGGCCAAGGGCGATGTGATCAAAGACGGCTGGCAAAGCGAAGAAGTCAAAGAGTCGCTCGAGCTCTGTCTCGCTTGCAAAGGCTGCAAGAGCGATTGCCCGGTCGCGGTCGATGTGGCCACCTACAAGGCCGAGTTTTTATCGCACTACTACGAGGGGAAGGTTCGCCCTCTCCACCACTATGCTTTCGGCAATATCGATTTCTGGGCTCGTCTGGCCTCCGCCGCCCCGGGCCTGGTCAACATAACAACCCAGCTTCCATTCCTCCGCGATATCGCCAAGCTGGTCGCCGGAATCCCGCAGCAGCGCGCCGTCCCCGCCTTCGCTCCGCAGACCCTCGAGAGCTGGTTTCGCCGCCGGGCTCCCCGCAATCAAGGAGGCCCAGCCGTCGTTCTCTGGCCCGACACCTTCAACAATTACTTCCTGCCGGCCACTGCCAAAGCAGCCGTCGAAGTCCTTGAAAGTTCCGGCTTCGAAGTATTGCTCCCCGGCGGCAATCTCTGCTGCGGCCGCCCGCTCTACGACTTCGGCCTCCTCGATCGCGCCGAATCCCTGCTGCTCCAGATTCTCGACACGCTCACCCCCGAAATCGAATCCGGTGTCCCTATCGTCGGCCTCGAACCGAGCTGCGTCGCCGTTTTCCGCGACGAGCTCTGCAACCTCTTTCCCCACGACACCCGCGCCCAGCGCCTCTCCCGGCAGGTCTTCCTGCTCAGCGAATTCCTCGAGAATCACAAAGACTTCGTCCATCTCCCGCGCCTCGAGCGCAAGGCCGTCATGCATGGCCACTGTCACCACAAATCCGTGCTCAAGATGACCGCCGAGGAATCCGTTCTTCGCCGCATGGGCGTCGACTTCCAGTCCCCGGCCCCGGGATGCTGCGGTATGGCTGGCTCTTTCGGCTTCGAAGCCGACCACTACGATGTCTCCATGGACATCGGCGAGCTCGAACTCCTACCCGCTGTCCGCCGCGCTCCGCCCGACTGGCTAGTCATCGCCAACGGCTTCAGTTGCCGCGAGCAAATCGCCCAGGGCACCGACCGCCATGCGTTCCACCTCGCCGAAGTTCTCCAGATGGCTCTCCGCGAAGGCCCGGCCGGAACGCCCGGCGGCTATCCGGAAACCGCGATGGTCCGCCAGCGCGAGGCCGAGGTCCGCAAGTCCATGAAGAAGTTTGGTCTCACCGCCGTAGGCCTGGCGGCAGGCGCCGCGCTACTCTGGAGCGTTGCCCGAAAACGCTCATAATAAGCAATTTAGCTCCAACTATAGCTCCGAGCGATCGCCGCCCCCTCGCCAGCCTACCCCCAGTTCTGGGACAATAGACCTACCCAGCCGAAGCGGCCTCCGAATTACCCCGGAGCCCAATCAGCTCCCCGCCAACCCAGGGGAGGCGAGCAAAAAAAGTCATGGAACGAGAAACCATCTCCGGCGTCGTAAACGACCTCCAGTCCCCCTCGGGTCTGGCCAAACCGACCCATACCTCCGTCGTGGATAACTCCCTGCACGGTGCGGTCCTGGTCCTGATCCAGTTCGACGTCTCGGAAGAAATCCGGCTCGACGAGCTTCGCAAGATTTTCGGCGCCCGCACCGTCGAAGCCAGCTTCAAGCACCCGGCTCCCGGCTACGTCCAGTTCCAGCGTCCTCCTGTGGTCGAGCCTATCGAGCCTCTGGTCCTCGACTCCGGGGAGCGCCTCGACGGCCAGATCAAGTACTACGACTACGGCGTCCTGAGTGTTGTCTTCGAACTCCCGTTCTCGGGCGACTGGGACACCCTCGTCCGTCTCTCCGGCCGCTGGGTCTGGGACACCGATTTCACCAGCCTTGCCCAAAAAATCGTCAAGAAAAAGCTCGAGCGCGCCGCTCCGGCACTGATCAAGCCCTATACCAACTGGCTGCACGAGGACTACTTCATCTTCCACGTCCGCGAAGCCGGTGGAAAACGGAGCGCCAACGACCTGCTCGCCGCCAACGGCGACCACATCGCTCAGATCGTCCGCGGAGAAGCGCACCAGCTCTCCGACGGCGAGCGACAGGAGATTCTGCAGGGCCGCATTTCGTACTACCCGAACGACCTAGCCGTGATCGGCTGGAACGCCGCGTTCCTCTACGACACCAACGCCGGAGCCGAGACCGCCATCCAGCTGCTCGAGTACGCGAACTCCCAACTCCTCGAATTCCGCCACTACGACGAACTCCTCACCAACGAGCTCGAAGGCGTCTACGACTTCCTCGAACGCGGAGGAAGCGGCGCTATGCGCTGGTTCTCGCGCTGGCGTACAGCCCGCGCCGCGAGCCGCCTGCACACCGTGCTGCTCGACGTAAGCGAACTCACCGAGCACGCCGACAACGCCATCAAATTCCTAAGCGACATGTTCTCCGCCCGCCTCTACAAGCTGGCCGCGCTGAAAATCGGCGTGCCCGATTACAAAGACCTGGTCGAGAAGAAAATCACCACCGCCGAAGAGCTCTACCGCTTCATGGTCGACGAATTCAACCAAAGCCGAGCTTTCGTGCTGGAGTTGATGGTGGTAATTATTCTTGTAATCGAGTTGGTAATGCTCTTCCGCGGCAAGCCGGGGTTCTAGGGCCGTCGTGGTGCAAACTACGTCATAAGTTGTCGCCCTAGTGTAAGCAGGTAGACGCTTGATACGCCAGTTGGTTTTCCCGCCAATTCTAGCTCGCCATCCCAGCGTAAAACGCTAGAATCAATTGTCATTGATGACGCGCACAGCTCCTGTGAATTTGCTCTTGACATGTAGCACCGCTCCTGATTGCAGCCGTGACGCACTGGATCTTTGGAACAACTTCTGCACCGCTGACTGGATGCCGGGGAACGATGTTGTTCGCTACTGGTTGTTCGCTCGTTCCTCGGAATTCGCGTCGATCGACGCGATCGTCTTCCTGGAACCGAACAGGTCAGTGGGATTCGCGGAGTGGGCGGATGGAAGCCGGATACCGTGGCCCGAGATGACAATATCGGAAGGCCACGGGCGTAATGCCATCATCTCAGAACGAATTCGCAACCTGCCGCAAACCTGCGCGATGCGGCGGGGTCTTGCACCCACATCTCAAGGACATCGAGAAGGCGCTCGGTACATCCCGAAGTCTACCCAACGAGCCCTATTGATTGGGAGGGCTCCGCGACATGAAGACGCCACTCTATGGGAGAAAAGGAAGGCCGAGCAGCCTTCAGTCCGGATAATAACGTACGACGAGGTGCTTCAGGAGCAACGAGACCGCCTTTCTCGGCGGAGACGTCGGTAATGGAGGGCTGTTGATCACTCAACGTTCCTGCTGTGACCAATCGAGGCCCCAGGCGGTCATTAGTTGCATGCAGCCCAGTCCAGTCGTGGCCCAAAAAGTCCTGCTTGAAACTTCTCTTACGGCTTGAACACTCGGTAGTTGATGTTGTAATACGCTGCGTTCACTCCACCAGTGCTGTTGATGAACGTTTGCACCGTATGAGTGCCGATAGAGATTCCACTCATGAAGTGAGAACTAGTGACCTGAAGCCAACTCGCATCTGGTGGGATCTTGTCTTCGAGGAAGCCGCAGTTAGGATCAACATTGCCGTCCACCACCAGACATCCCCAAGCCTCGTTCGCAGTGCTGTTGCCCTGCAACTCGATCCAGTGATCTGCCTGAATGGTGCACGTCCCGGTCCCCGGCCCCGGGCAGACGACGGTTTGCGCGCTGTCAACTGGTGAGTTTGTGAAAGCAGGAAGGAAGGCTCCGCCCAGCGTCCCGGACGAAAGGTAGTTGCGTTGCAATGCATGATTGACCGCCAGCGCAGCGGGCGCCAGAGGTGCGGGAGACGCGGCCAGGGCTCGTGAATTGGACGGAGCTTTACCTGCCTCGGCGTCCTGAGCAGTTGCTTGCTGACCGATCGCGATGAGCGCCAACAACATCGCGGCCACGAATCCCATTTGAGCAGTCTTCATTGTCGTCATAAATCACTTCTCCTGAACATCGTTTTTGCAAACGCGGCTGCGAAGCTGGCGCGCTGTTGCGCCTCGATCCCCGAGGCCGTCGTTCACGTTGTTCTCGATAAGAGCAAACCGTTGACCAATGTCATCGATGGGCCAGCAAAGACTTGTCGCAAAGCAACAACCGCTTCAAACGAAGCGCATTGCAGCGACAGCGTCCCAATCACGAGAGTGGTCAGATCTCGAGGCGAGGCGCCGAGAACTATCTGCTGAGATAGTTCTAGCGCCGCGGCGCGTGGTTTATGAAGCGAGTTTGCTTTTCATTTCGATTGCGCCCGTTGTATTGGCAGGTCCTTAGGCGAACCGCTCCCGGTGTTAACCATTCGGCGGGCACATTTCGCAGCTCGGCTAACATCAAGCGGTCATGGCTCTGCCTGATTGGTCAGTCTACTGAGTGATACGCTGTTGGACATGGCGATCCGTAGTCATTTTGACGGAATCTGGTGGTCGGTTGAAGTTCGCCCGGGATGGCATGCTCAGGGCGGTGACGCGTGCGCGACGTTTCAAGGAACACCTTTGTCGGAGCTTTTCAGATCAGTTCCGCCCGCAAAGAGGGCAGCCCCATCACCGATGCCGATCTTGGGGAGTTTGCGACCAACCGGATACCCGAAGGTGTGCGGTTGGTTGAGGTCGCGTATGGTTCCTTTTCGGGCTTCACAGCTTGTGTCCAGAAGGACGAGGTGGTGTGGAGGGAATGGTGGCTCCGAGCCGGGAGGCCTGATGGTCTACGCGACATACAATGTCACAGCGGACAGAGTTGAGGCTGCGGCGAGGGAACGAACTGACGTCGAGAACATGTTGGCTGCCCTGAGGCTAAAGGCGGTGCAGTAAGTTGAGTTGGCCGCCCGATCGGTGCCGCAAGATCTTCGCTTCACCGCCCGCCCCCCACCTCCAAAATCGACCCCGTCACATACGCCGCCTTCTCCGACAGCAACCACACCACCGCCTCCGCAACTTCCTCCGCCGTTCCTGCTCGTCCCATCGGAATCGATGGCTTCATCCGCTCCAGCCGTTCAGGCTCGCCATTCGCCGCATGCAATCCAGTCTCGACTAACCCCGGAGCCACCGCATTCACCCGAATCCCCTCCGCAGCCACCTCGCGCGCCAATCCGATGGTGAACGAATCCACAGCGCCCTTACTAGCCGCGTAATGCACCCACTCCCCCGCCGATCCGGTCCGCGCCGCCAGTGATGAAATATTCACGATCGCCCCACCACTCCCGCCTCGCTTGGTCGACATCCTCCGCACCGCCTCGCGAGCACACAAAATCGTACCCGTCACGTTCACCGCCCAAACCCGCTCGAGCGCGGCGGCCGCGATGTTTTCGACCCGCGCAAATCCGCCCGTGATCGCAGCGTTATTCACCAGCCCGCGAATGGGACCCAGATCGCGTTCCGCCTCGAGAAACAGCCGCGCGATCTCTTCCTCGCGCGCGATGTCCGCCCAGATCGATGTGGCCCTGCCCCCACGCTCGCGAATCATCCGCACCACTGCGGACGCTTCATTCTTTCCAGTCGCATAGTTCACCGCCACCGAAAATCCGCGCCCGGCCGCGAGCAGCGCGGTGGCCGCTCCGATGCCCCGGCTGCCACCCGTGACGATCACCGTGCCCGATTCCATCGCGACTCTTCGTGCTTCCTCCAATGTTCTCCTCCAGTTGTTGCGCTTCCAGACGTTGTCCCAAAAATTTCTTAGCGACCTTTGCGGGTAAAGGCTTTCGTCGACGCCTGGGAAGCCCCAATTTCTCACGCCGCCAGCGATTCCTGTATCCTTACTCCCCCATGCGCGGCCTCACCGACAAACGCGTCCTGATTACCGGAGGCGCCAGTGGCATTGGCGCCGCCACCGCGGCCCGTTTCCTCGAAGAAGGCGCGAAGGTCGTCATCCTCGACCGCGACCAAAACGCCAGCGCCGAGCTTCAACGCCAACTCCCAAAACTTTCCGGCGCCGTACTAGCCGACGTCTCTAAGCTCAACCAAGTCCAATCCGCTTTCGCCGAAACGCTAAATCTCCTCGGCTCCCTCGACGTTCTCATCAACAACGCCGGCATCTCCATCCGCCACAACTTCCTCGACATCACCTCCGACGAATGGGACAAAATTCTCGCCGTCAATCTCACCGGCGTCTTCTACATGGCACAAACCGCCGCCCGCCACATGTGGGAGCAGGAAGGCGGTGTCATCCTGCAAACCGCTTCGACCAACGGCGTCATGGGATACCCCTTCTACGCCGACTACAACGCTACCAAAGCGGGAGTGATCGAGCTCACAAAGTCGATGGCCTTAGAACTCGCGCCGAGAATCCGCGTGTGCGCAGTCGCCCCCGGATACGTTCTCACGCCCATGCAGCGCGCCGAATACACCGATGAAATGCTAGCCTCCGTAAACAGCAAAATCCCCCTGCGCCGTCACGCGAAGCCGGAAGAAATCGCCGCCCTGTTCGCCTATCTTGCATCCGACGACGCAGCCTACGCTACGGGCCACGTCTACACCTGCGACGGCGGAGAAACCGCTGGCGGGCTAGCCAGCCGCTAAGCTTGTGTAGCGACCAACCTTGTTGGAGGGACGAAGCCCGTGTAGCGACAGGCGCCCTCGTCTGTCGAGTCGAGCGAAGCTCGACAGCGTCTTTCGGCGGCCGCAAGAACGAAGCCTAGCCGAAGAGCTGGGCCATCTCCGGCGCCGCTCCTCCAGTTGAAAACTTTTCATCTACTTTTCATCACTCGGCGACAATTTTGTGACCGCCCTCCCGTTTAATCCGCATTAATACTGCCCGGCCAGCGCAGCAGCGTCTTCAACGGGCAGCAAACTTCCCAAGGAGCGTTCCCTATGCGATTTCCAGTCGCGCGGGTGGCGATGTGCCTGCCACTCCTGCTCGCAGCGTTTTCTCCCCAGCCCTCTTTCGCCACCGGCGACATCACCAAAGTCAATCACGTGATCATCATCATGCAGGAGAACCACTCCTACGACAACTACTTCGGAGCCTTGGCCTACGCTCCAAATAGCCCGTATCACAATGGCAACGGCAAATGCGACATGAACGACCACACCTGCGTAGACGGCCTCACCTGCTCATCCGACGCCAATGGGAACCTGACCTGTTCCAACTCCAATCTCGATCAGGACGGCAGCACCGTCTTCGCCTTCCATAACTCCTCCCGCTGCGTCCTGCCGGATCTCGATCACTCCTGGCTCTACACCCACTTCGAGCTGAACTTCCTCAATCCCAATCGCAGCAAGCAGGGGCGCATGGATGGCTTCGTCCGGGTTAACGACCTCACCGAACAGCCTGACACCGGCGGAGAGAATCCCAGCGACGACGGCACCATGTCGTTCTACAACCAGACGGACATCCCGTTCTATTACGACCTCGCGCAGAAATTCGCTGTGAGCGATCGCTACTTCGCCTCAGTGCCGGGCCCGACCTTCCCGAACCGCTCCTACCTGATGGCCGCCACTTCCTTCGGCCACCTGACCACCAGCGATACCTTTCCACCCACTGGCGGCTACAAGCCGATCACCGGCACCATCTTCGATCTCTTCGACGCCAACGGAGTTACCTGGGCCGACTACTTTCAGGACGCGCCGCAGGGCGGCAGCTTTCGTCTCTTCAGCTCGACCGGCGTCGATCCGCACTTCATCCCACTGAACTTCTTCTTCCAGCAGGCCGCGGCGGGAGCTCTTCCGCAAGTTTCCTTCGTCGACCCCAACTTTGGTTTGTTCGGAGCGGCGAAAGAGAACGACGAGCACCCACCCACCGACATTCAGCGCGGCCAGGCCTACGTCTCGCAAGTCATCAACGCCGTTCGCAACTCACCCAACTGGAATGACTCCGTCATCTTCGTGGTCTACGACGAGCACGGCGGCTTCTACGATCACGTGGTCCCGCCCAGGGCGCGCCAAGGTGGCTCTCGCACACCCGATAACATCGCTCCCGGCCAGTGCGCCGATCTCTCGAACCCACCCGCCAGCACGCAGCCCGGAGGCGGCGCCGAGTGCTCGAGCAATCTGCTTAGCCTCCTCGACACCACCGTCGCCGATGCCGAAGCGCTCTGTCCCGACCTTGCGAGCGACCCGACCGGCCCATACCCAAATCGGTGCGCGAGTTTCGAGCAACTCGGAGTGCGCGTGCCATTCATCGCGATCTCTCCGTTCTCGAAGCCGTCGTACGTGAACCACAACCCGGCCGACCACACCGCGCTCCTCGCCTTCATCGAGAAGCGCTTCCTAAACTCCGCCGGCACGCCGTTGCATCTCACCCTTCGTGACGCGCACGCGCAAACTCTCGAAGACTTGTTCGACTTCAAGCGTGCGCCCTCGTTGAACACGACAATCGGCACCGCGGCTCCGCCCGCAGTCGACTGCACCCCGTAATTCCAGCCAACTCCCACTCCGCGGGAGTTCCCGTCCGTCCCGTCCTCGCAAATCATTCGCGAGGGCGGGACGGTTCCTAGGTTTTCCTCAGATCTTTCCTTTCATCCAAGGATTGTCATTCCGAGCGTGACGAGGAATCTGCTCCTTGCATGCAGCACCCGTCAGCGTGCAATGGGCACGCGCGGACCGTGTAGGCACAGACGCCCTCCTCTGTGCAATCGAGCGTCAGCTCGACGACTAGCCTACCTGCGAACGCGAACGTTGACGACGCCTTCAGTTCTGCGCCCCGCCTCCATGCTTCAACCGGCAAACCTTGCACTCAGTCGGCGCTTCCGAATTGTCCACCCTGTGGCTGACCGGCTTCAGGGTCTTCAGGTACGCAAACATCGCCTTCAAATCGTCGTCGCTCAGATTCTTGTAGACCATCACCGGCATGATCGGGCTCAGCTTGCGCGCCTTTACCGACCCTGTCCGAATCACGTCGACAAACAACGTCTCGTCGTAATACGAAAGCCCCGACGGATCCGGCGTAATATTCGCGCTCGCCACAAATCCCCACGGCCCGGGAAATCCAAAGCCGCCAGATCCTACCATTCCCGCGACCGGCTGCCCCTTATCAGCTGGCGTATGGCAGTCCATACATCCGGCAAGATTTATCAGTTGTTCGCCGCGCTTGACCGGATCGGGCGTCGCCTCTTGTGCGACCGGTGAATTGAGCGGCTCGGGGACGACTCGCATTAAATACTTCACCGGGAAAATAATCTCGGTGGCGGGCAGTGCATTCCGCACAGCCGTTAGCGACCGCAGATACACGATCACCGACGCGACGTCCTCATCCGACATCGCCCGGAAGTGCGTGTAGGGCATCAGCGGAAACAACGCGCGCCCGTCGTGCCCAATCCCTTCCCGGATCGCGCGTGCGAGTTGATCGTCGCTCCACGTGCCCGCTCCGGTCTCGGGATCCGGCGTGATGTTCGGTGCAATGATTCGCCCAGGAAGATCGGCATACGGCTCCACCTCGCCGCTGCCCTCTTTGCCCGCAATCACAGGCGTTTCTGTCGCTGCCCAGTCATGTGGCGAGTGGCAATAGACGCACCCGCTCAAAGCCGTAGCGATATACCGCCCTCGCTCCAGCCGCTGCGGTGTAGCCGCATATTTCTTTGCAGTCAGCGCCCGCGCCCGCGGCCCTAGAAACGGACGCCACCCGATGGTCGCAGTAATCCCAATCCCGAGCAGCACCACCAGCCCCGCCAAGCCCCATAACATCCATTTCCAAAATCGCCCCATTCGCTCGCCTCCCCTAATCGAAGAAAATTTCGCGCATTCCGCGGCGACTGGTGATGCGATCGCTCCTTGCAAATTGCGCACGGCATCTTACGACAACTTCTCCACGTTCGCCTAGACGGACCAGACGCGTCATTCTCAGGTTCGGTTCTTTCTGATGCCACTACTGCAGGATTTTTCACTCCGAGCAGAGCAAGAGACGCCCCCGTCTGTCCAGTCGAGCGCAGCTCGACGAAGTGCATCAAGCTTCCGAAATGGCATAATGCTCGCGCACTCTGCGCACCAGCAATCCTTATGCGTCTGCTCAATCAGGTCGCCCTCATCACCGGAGGCACCTCCGGTATCGGAGAAGCCACTGCGCGCCTCTTCGCCCGCGAAGGCGCAAGCGTGGCCATCGCCGGACGCAACGAAACCCGCGGTCACGCCAGCACTGCGACCATCCTCGAAGCCGGTGGCAAAGCCATTTTCCTCCGCACCGACGTTCGCAAAGCCGCCGAGTGCCAGCGCGCCGTCGACAAAACCATCAAGTCCTGCGGCCGCCTCGACATCCTCTTCAACAACGCCGGCGTCTTTTACCCGCACGACACGCTCGGCTGCTCCGAGCAGGAATGGGACGAGCAGATCGACGTCAACCTCAAAGGCTGCTTCCTGATGTCGAAAGCCGCACTGCCCGCGATGATCGCGCAAGGCCGCGGCGTGATCATCAACAACAGTTCCGGCTGGGGTATCGTCGGCGGAGATAAAGCCGTCGCCTACTGCGCCTCAAAAGGCGGCGTCGTGCTCATGACCAAAGCTATGGCCATCGACCACGGCCGTCAGGGCATCCGCGTCAACTGCGTCTGTCCCGGCGACGTAGAAACGCCCATGCTCCCGCTGGATGCGAAGATGCGCGGCCAGAGGTGGGAAGACTACATCGCAGGCTGCGCCAACCGCCCGCTGGGCCGCGTAGGCACCGCGGAAGAGATCGCGAAGGCCGTGCTGTTTCTTGCCTCAGACGATTCATCGTTCATGACTGGAGCAGCGCTGGTGGTGGATGGAGGAGGCACTGCCGATTGAGCTCTGCTATCAAGCACCCGTGTTCCGACTTCGTGAACCTTCGTGTCGCTTGGCGGTTGAGCGATTTTGTTTCGGGGACAGCACTTGGATTCTTGCTGAGCAGTTTTGCTTCGCATCAGGGCACGTCTTCAGACGTGCGCACGAAGCCGCAATTAGTAAGGCGGCTTTAGCCGCTGGGGCTGAAGAGGTGTCCCCAGGATGAGAAGCATAGTTGTACTCACCGTTGTGGTCCTCGGATCAGTGCTCAACCTACTCGGCGGCGTGGAAACCGTCGTGATCGCGAATGTTCAGGTTTCCCAGGATCTCGGTGGTATTGTGGTCGATCCAAGCGGGGCGCCTATTTCTGGGGCAGAGATAGTTGAGACCGCTCCAGACGGCAAGACAATGCTCCGTTCCGCCCTCACTGACGACAAGGGCAAGTGGTCCCTTCCGCCGGTGACGGGCAAGAAACTCTGCTACCTTCATTTCGGGATGAAGAATTTCAACACCGTAGAACTCCGGCTGAAACCAGACACGAAGAAAGGTAAGCCATTTGTCGTGACGCTTCCCTTATCCACATAGTTCAAAGAGTCTTTCAAGAGAGCCGCTTTTGTGAACACCACCACCCGCACCCGCTCCCACGCCTACTTTGCCCGCGCCCAGCAACCACTTATCGAAGGCGTGAACTCGCCTTCGCGTGGTGCGGCCGTGTATTCGCCAGGCCCAGTCGTGATCGAGCGCGGCCGCGGCTCTCATGTCTGGGACATCGATGGCAATGAATACATCGACTTCATGATGTCGTTCGGCGCGACCATCCAGGGCCACGCGCATCCGAAGATTGTCGAAGTGGTGACGCAGGCCATCGCCGAAGGCTCGCACTTCGCCACCGCGACTCCCGCCGAGGCCGAGGCCGCCGAGCGCTTCTGCCGCATGGTTCCGACCGCCGAAGCCGTGCGCTTCGCCAACACCGGCAGCGAAGCGACGATGCTCGCCCTGCGCCTCGCCCGCGCCCACACTGGGCGCACGAAGTTCCTCAAGTTCGAAGGCCACTATCACGGCTGGTACGACCCCTACTGCATCGGGGGCAACAGCCATCCCATCGACCAACTCGGCCAGCCCGAAAATCCTGCGAAGATTCCCGACTCCGAAGGCATCCCTCAATCCGTATTCGACGACGTGATCGTCGCGCCCTGGAACGACCTACCCACGCTTGAAAAAATCATGAGCCAGCACGGCCACGAAATTGCCGCAATCATCACCGAGCCCATCATGGCCAACATGGGCTGCATCCTGCCGCGCGACGGCTACCTGCAAGCGGTTTGCGATCTCGCGCACAAGTACGGCGCGCTCTTTGTCCTCGACGAAGTGGTCACCGGATTCCGCTATGCGCCCGGCGGCTGCCAGCAGCTCTACCGTCTCAAGCCCGATCTCTCCACATTCGGCAAAGCGTTGGGTGCAGGCTTCCCGATCGGCGCGGTCGCCGGACCGCGGGCGATTCTCGATCGCATGCGCTGGAGCGAGCACATGGTCCTCCACTACGGCACGTTCAACGGCCATCGCCTGACCATGAACGTGGTCGCCGCGAATCTCGACTTGCTCGCCGCGGAAGCTGCGCACAAGAAATTCCACGCTATCGGCGACGCCGCCATCATCGCCTTGCGCGAAATCTTCCGCCGCCGCAAAATCGAGGCTATCGTGCAAGGCTTCGGCCCCATGTTCCAGATCTACTTCACGCAAAAAGACGCGATCCACGCCTATCGCGACTATTGCCAGTTCGCCGACACAGAAAAGTACTCGCGCTTCGTGCACGCGCTGCTCGACCGCGGCATCTACATGACGCCCTCCAACGGCCTGCACTGGATCATCTCGACGGTTCACACCGAGCAGGATGTAGAAACGTTAGCGAAGGCGGCCGATGAGGCCGCCGCGAGCCTGGCATGAGCAGCGCGTGGATCAAGAAGTTGGAGGAAGCGGGTTGCCAATGTGGGGCGGACACTCTCGTCCGCTGCCATTGTTTTGAACGCGGACCGAGGCGAGCAACTCCCACACGATCAAAAGCCGAGCGCAGCGCCGCCTATGAATTCGACTTGCGTGAGCCACTCAAGGTGAGAAGCCTGCCATGAGCCCCACCGTCTTCCTCGGCGGCGGACGCATCACCTCCGCCTTAGTTGCGGGTCTGCGACGCGCCGGATACCGTACGCCCATCGTCGTCCACGATCGCCATCCTGAGAAGCTGCGCGATCTGAAACGCAAGTACGGCGTGCGCGCCGAAGCGAGTCTTGAAGTCGCGCTCGCCCATGCGCAATCTGGCCTGCTAATCTTCGCCGTTCGTCCCGATGCAACTCTGCTTCTAGCCGAAGAAGTCTCGCGAATCACGTCGACTTGGCAAGACTCCGGCCCGCGCTCCACGCCGCCCAACTTCACCGCATGCAGCCTCGCTGCCGGCATCCCGCTCGCGCAACTGCGCGCCGCGTTCGCACCGCCAATCCGCTGGGCGCGCGCCATGCCCAGCCCAGCCTGCCGCTCCGGCCGCGGTCTCACGGCTGTCACCTACGATCGCGGCATCACGAAATCCGGACGCATGCGCGTGAAAGGCTTATTCGCCCGGGTCGGTCCCGTCCTTGAGATTCCCGAGAGCCAGTTCGACGTATTCAGCGTGACGTACTCGTGCAGCCATGGCTATCACGCGCTTGACACACTTGCTCGTGCCGCACAAAAGGCTGGCCTTGATCGCCAGACTGCTTTCACAGCCGCCGCACACGCTCTCGCCGACGGCATCCTTGGCTGGCGCGAAGGCGATCTCCCGCTCGATGCTTTGCTCGCAGAAGCAGCCACTCCCGGAGGAATCGCCGAGACCGTGATCAAGACTATGCACGCCCACGGCCACCCGCGCATGGTCGAACGCGGCCTGCGTGCCGGCATTGCCCGCGCCAGAAAAAACTCGCGCCGCTCGTGATGCTGGTGTATCAGGGCACGCCTTCAGCCGTGCCGAAAGATGAGTAGGTTCGCTTGCAGCTTTGGCCGCTGGTTCTCGAGGGGCGGTCCCCAGGAAACGTAGCCCCTAAAGGGGCAATTCCTTTCGACGTGCATGGGCATCCTCAAGCGATGCCCTGATACAACCTCGCTCGGGTCGCGAGCCCTCAGGAGGGCAATCCCAGCAATCGTCCACTCACGCGCAGCAGCCGCACGCCGCGATAAAGCGGAAACAGCGGCTCAGGAAGCTTCACCAAGCTCCATTCGCCCAAACCGGGCGTGAACAGCAGGCGGCTCCCGAATCGCCAGCGATCTCCCGAGCGCTCGCGCAGGCACAGCATCCAGCGGAAATACTGTACCGATTCCGTCCGGTACTCCTCAGCATTCGGAATGTGCTGCGCGATCTGCGCTGTGATTGTGCCGACCTCTGTATCCCTTGTGCGCTCGCCCGGGCTTTCCGGAATCTGCGCTCCCAGCAGCGTGCCCACCAGCGCGAGGCTTACCGCCACAATGCGTTCCACACCCAGCCTGCGCGATTCACTTCGCACGCTCAGCCAATCAAGCGGCACCTGCTCGACCACTGTCGCAATGTCCCGCAGCCAGCACAGCCTCGCCCACAGATGTTTGGCCGCATGCACACACATGGACAGGAACAGATCTTCCGGCGCAAGCGTTCTTACACTCCGTCCTGCAACTTCCCCTTTTCCCGCTCGCGCGAACACTGCCTCCATCTCGATCTCCACCGCAAAGAAGCGTGGCACAAAGTTCCATTGAATCTCGAGCAGGTTCCTGCCCGCAGGCCCGTCGAACGTGTACTCATACCCAGCAGCGAGATAAGCCCGTTCTGCCGCCGCCGACAGCGTGACGTTCGGTTTGTAAGTTATGCGCGCCAGCGCGTCTTTCGCGCGGGGCACATCGCGCGCTTGCACCAGCACATCGAGATCCGAGAAATCCCGCAGTGTCAGATCGCCGTAGACCATCTCGGCAAGCACCGGGCCTTTGTGTGGAATCGCGGCCACGCCGGCCGCAGCCAGGCAATCGAGGATGCGAATCAGCTCTGCCGCAAGCCGCAGGTTCTTCCTCGTGAGCAGTGCAGATCGTCGTTCCAACTCATCTCGCACCTCGCGGGGAACCGCTGCGCGCAACCCGTCTTGCCCATCTGCACATAAAACCCGATGCATCGCGGGCAGCATGCCATGATGCTCGCCCAGTTCGAACACCCGCTCCCAACTCGCAACCCGTGGAATCGCTGTTTGCCCAAGAAACTCCCATGCGCCCCTATCGCGGGGACTGAGCTCTACCCGGCAACACGCCAAAAGCAAACCAAACTCTGCCGACAAGCCTGCGCTGAATGCGGTGGACATGCTGTCCATTTGTTCTTCGGTAGCAGAGGAAAGCGGAGGCATGTGCCACACAGAATCCGGTCTCGCTGCAGCGACCTTCGATGAAAAACGCGGCAACCCCGGATCGATTCGTGCCCTCTATAATACAGAGACCGTACCCGAGACGACCCGTGTACTCGCATCGCGCTCCGAGCCGCGCATGGAAGCCGTCATTCTCCAATCCGTCAGCAAGGTGTTCCATCATCGCCCCGCGCTGTTTAACCTGCTGGGACGTGAGCGGACCGGAGAGACGCGCGCTCTCAACTCCGTTTCGCTGCAGGTTCGAAGCGGTAGCGTGCTGGTGCTGCTCGGCCCGAACGGCAGCGGCAAGACTACAACGCTGAAGCTCATCTCAACCATGCTCCTTCCGGATTCAGGAGAGGTGATCGTGCAAGGCGCCGACTCGCGCCGCGATCCATTCGCGGTGCGTCGCGCGGTCGGCTTCGCGGTGGCCACCGAGCGCTCGTTCTTCCCAAGGCTCTCCGCGCGCGAGAACCTCGACTTCTTTGCGGCTCTTGACGACATCCCACGCAGCAAGCGCAGCGAACGCATCGAACAAATCTTGCGCCAGACTCAGCTGCAAGCGGCAGCTGATACGCTCGTCATGAAGTTCTCCAGCGGCATGTACCAGCGCCTCGGCATTGCGCGCGCGCTGATCAAAAAGCCTTCAGTCGTGCTGCTCGATGAGCCCACGCGCAGCCTCGATCCCGGCTCCGCGGCGCAATTCTGGAATCTCGTTCGCTCGTTACCCGCGCAAGGCGCGACTGTGATTCTTGCCACCCACAACTTCAACGAAGCGGTCGCGGTGGGCAACGATGTAGCGATCCTGTTTCACGGCAGTCTGGCCGCTGAGCGCCACCTGACCTCAACCATGAGCATGGACGAGCTACGCTCCTTTTATTTCCAGACCACCGGCGAACTCGAAGACGTTGAACCCGCCGCCTCGGGAGCATTTCGATGAGCCTCGCCGGCCTGCTCGACAAGTCTGCTGTGATCGTGCGGCGCGATGCGCTCACCGCCATCCGCTACCGCGTGGGTTTCCTGCTTGGCGGAGCTGGCGCGGTCGTCGAACTCGCCGCTTTTTATTACCTGGCGCAGGCGGTCGGCCCAGGCTTTCGCCCGGATGGCGTGGAATATTTCTCATTCCTTTTGGTGGGCACTGGTTTTTACACGTTCCTGCTGATGGGTGTGCACGCGTTCTTGCAGACCGTGCAGGAAGCGCAACAGGACGGCACCATCGAAGTCCTGATGACCACCGCGACTTCGCCGCCTGTACTCGTTTTCCTCAGTGCGATGTCGGCCTTTGCTGTGAATACGGTCACGTTGGCCTTCTACTTGATCATGGGCCTCGCCTTCGGCGCGTTCCTCAAGGCCAACGTGTTCGCCTCGATTGTGGTGTTTCTGCTCTCGATCCTGCTCGCGGTAGCGATCGGGCTGTTGACCGCGGCGGTGCAACTCGCGATTCAGAAAGGGTCGGCCGTGGTCTGGGCGCTGGGATCGGTCTGGTTCTTGACCGGAACCATGTTTCCGGTAGCAACGCTGCCCCGCTGGTTGCGCGCGGTGGCAGCCGTGATCCCGATCACGCACGCACTTGACGCCATGCGGATGGCTTTGCTGGAAGGGCTCTCCATGCGCGAAGTGTCGGGCAAATTGCTGATCCTGACTGGGTTCGTGGTGGTGCTATTGCCGCTCAGTCTGGCGATTTTTTCCTGGGCGCTGCGCCGCGCGCGACTCGAAGGCACATTGTCGTTTTACTGATACAATCGGCCTCCCTACGCCTTCTCGGAAGCTCAATTTGCGACGCACTTCCCGGTTCGCACGCGGCGCAGGTCTGTTGTACACTCATGCACATCCACTTTTCGCCCTGCATTGGGTTGTGGGTTGTGCCAGAACGAAACCCTTGGAATTCCTATGACTCAGAAGAACCGACCTTCTGCAGAAGAACAAGAACAGAAGAGCCCGACCGATAGCCTCCGAGCCGAGAACGAGAAAAAGAATTACAAGAAGCCCGCTTTCCGCTCCGAGCGCGTTTTTGAAACCATGGCACTCAACTGCGGTAAGATCGCCATTCAGAACCAATGCAGGTTTAAGCGCCGGTCGTCTTAGCCAGTTTTTTCGCGATGGCGCCTTCCGAACCAACCCGCGAGCAGCATAAACGCGATCTCGCCGTGGAAGCGTTGCGCGCTTCCGGGCGGGTGCGGCTGGCCGCGCGCGGCTACAGCATGCTGCCCAGCTTGTGGCCGGGCGACGTGTTGACCATCCACGCATCCACCCTTGCGCAACTTGTGCCTGCAGATCTGGTTTTGTACCAGCGAGATGGGAGCTTTTTTGTGCACCGCGTGGTGCGCCAGACGCAGATTGACGGGCAGGTACGCCTGATCACCCGCGGCGATTCGATGCCGCACCGGGATCAGCCGGTGTCCGCGCAAGAAGTGCTCGGCAAGGTTACCGCCGTTGAACGCGACGGGCAGCTTCTCGAGAAACTTCCCGCGTGCACGCCGCTTGCACGCGCCATCGGTTTAGCGCTGGCCTGGGGCCGGTTTCGCGGTGTGATTCTGCGATTCCGCCAGCACCGCCGGCGGGCCGATTTGGACGTTGTGTCGCACAGTGCGGTTTCGCTGCAGAGTCTTTTCCAGTTCGCGCTGGAGTCATTTCGTAATTGCGCGACAGAGTCTTTCACAAACAGGATCCGGAAGGGCGCGTCTTCAGTCGCGCCGCCAGAGCCAGTAAAGACGCGGCTTTAGTCCAGGGAGCCGGAGCTCTTTCAAGTACACGAGGTTATCCATCGGTGAGCGGGTCCGCAGTCGGCCAGAACGTCACAATTGATATTGGCGGAACGCCCATCGCGCTCCGTACCCACGACCCCGCCTTCCGTGCCTTGCTGGAACGCCGCTACCCAGGATTTCTCCGTACCGACGCTGCAACCAACTACGCACTCGATATCGAACTGCTCCCTGAAGATGGTCCCGTAACCGACGAACCCGAATTGCACGTGAGCCACGGCTGCGGGGGCTGGCGCCTCATGCGCGGCGACTTTCACGCCAACTGGGATGACGCGCGCGGGCAAGGAAGAATCGTCCAGACGCTGAGCCCGTATGCCATTGATTCAGTGCTGCGAATTGTCCACAGCTTGATTCAGGCGCCGCAAGGCGGGTTTCTGCTGCACGGCGCGAGCGCCATCCGCAACGGGAGAGCGTTCTTGTTTTCTGGATTGTCTGGGGCGGGGAAGACCACGATTTCGCGTCTTGCGCCGCCCGACGCCACGCTTCTCACCGACGAAATTTCGTACATTCGCCGGGATGGCGACAGTTACGAGGCCTGCGGCACGCCGTTCGCCGGAGAACTTGCGCGGGTAGGAGAGAACTGCCGCGCTCCCATCGAGCATCTCTTCTTCCTTGCGCAGGGGCCGGAGAACCGCATCGATCCCATCCCCACGCCCGACGCTTTGCGAATGTTATTGCGCAACATCCTGTTCTTCGCTGATGATTCCAATCTGGTAGAGATGGTCTTCCGCTCGGCATGCGAATTTCTGAGTCGTGTGCCGGCTTCGCGTCTAACCTTTTTTCCCGATGAGCGCGTGTGGGAACTCATCCAGTAGGGCGGCAGTGCAAGGGATCTGGCAAGGAACTTTGACGATCGACCCGGCAGAAACATTGGCGGACACCTTCATCGCGCGCAGCCCGGCTATCGCCGCCCGAGTCATGGACGGGGAGATGATGATCATGTCAGCCGTGGACTCCACCTTTTTCTCGCTGAACGAAGTGGCCACCGTCATCTTCCAGGCAGCCGACGGCCTGACGCCGTTGTCGGAGATCGTTGCAAAGCGGGTGTGCACCGAATTCGAGGTCGAACCGGAAGAGGCACGACGTGACGCCGAGCAATTCGTGACAGAATTGTCACAACACGGAATCTTGCTGGTTTCGGACAAGCCGATCCCGGCGCATAACTTTCCGAGTTCGACTTCGGGCAACGTGGGGAAGCAATGAGCCTGCTGGTAGAGATGAATGAGCGTGCGATGAAGCTGGGCGTTCCGCTCAGCGTTCACATCGACGTCACCTACCGCTGCAACGAGCGCTGCCAGCATTGCTACCTCGATCACGACGACTATGGCGAGATGACCACCGCCGAAATCAAAGACATCCTCGACCAGCTCGCCGAGGCTGGCGTCTTCTTCCTGGTCTTCAGCGGCGGCGAAGTCTTCATGAGGCGCGACTTCCTCGAGTTGGTTGAGTACGCGCGCAAGTTGATGTTCAACGTCAAGGTCAAGACAAACGGCGTGATGATTCACGAGTACGAAGCGCGCCGCCTGCGCGAACTGGGCGTCGAGCAGGTTCAGATCAGTGTCTATTCACACCGGCCCGAAGTCCATGACGCAATCACCAAGCTGCCCGGATCGCTCAAGCGCACGCTCGATTCAATCAAATTTCTGAAGGCGCAGGGTTTGAAGGTCACCGTCTCGAATGTGCTGATGACCATCAACCGCGCGGACCACCGGGCGACCCAGGCGCTGTCGAAAGAGCTTGGAGTCGACTACACGCTCGACCCGACCGTAACGCCCATGATGGACGGGGATACCTCGGTACTTGCATTGCGGGTGGATGCGGACAATCTCGACGAGCTGTTTTCTGATCCGGCGCTGGTCGGCAACCCGGAAGAATACTGTGCGAAGCCGGGCCCGGTCGATGAAGACACGATGGAAGGCTATTCCTGCAGCGCCGGGCATACCGCCTGCTATATCACGCCTTACGCCGACGTCTTCCCGTGCGTGCAGTTTCCGCTGGCGACCGGCAACCTGCGCAAGCAGAAGTTCATCGACATCTGGAAGCACTCCCCGCAGCTCGCCGAAGTGCGCTCCATCAAAGTGAAAGACCTCACGGTGTGCTCTTCGTGCTCGCACGCCGGAACCTGCACGCGCTGTCCCGGCCTTGCCTACATGGAAGGCAGCATGCGCGGACCATCGTCGAGCGACTGCGAGAAATCCTTCCACCGCACCGGCATCCCTTCGGCGAACATGCTGCGCAAGGCAGCCGCCGCGTCGAGCGGCCCCTTGATCCAGATCGCGCCGATGATGGCGTAGGCGCAATTTCTCGGATTTCCACCTCGCAACTTTGATTACTCAGATTACTCGCTCCCGGCCCGTCCCCCCCTTCTTGAGCGCCCCGAGGCGCTTTTCAACTGCATTTCAGAAGATTCAGACCGTTATCGCGCTTACCGGGCTAAAGTTCCGGCGCTTCTTATCCGATACCGTCTCTCATAGTGCAAAACGAATTCTGGAGGATGGTATGTCAACCACGGTTACCCAACTTCTTCCCTTTATCAGGAACTTCAAACCTACTTTCACCAGCGAAGCTCGGATCTGCAGCAACTCGGGCAGGCGTTGCAGAAAGGCGATCTTGCGGTCGCGCAGCAGGAATTCAAGGTCATTCAGGACTTGGCGCAGAGCGGCCCGTTCGCGAACGGCGACGCCTTCAAGATCAGCCAGCGCCAGCAGGATTTCACCGCCCTCGGCTAGGCCCTGCAATCGGGAGATCTCGCTGGCGCACAGCAAGCTTTCGCCACACTCGAAAGCACCTTCCATCAGCACGCACAGAAGGTTCCGCCTCAACCTTCGCCGGCTGTGGTCGTCGACCTTGGTGCTCCGGCGCCGCCTTCCACTGGCACCTCGAGCGGCTACATCGGATTGGGCGGCTCCTTCGCCGAGCGCTCGGGTTCACGCCCTCAGCAAGTTACGGAGCTTGCACACGGCGGCTGGAACCTCCTCACCTGCAGTATTCCCAAAGCCCAAAATTAAGCCCGGCCGCGATTTCTCGCCGGCGTACGAAGTAGACAGTGGCCACAGCCAAAGTTTCTGCCGGGCGGCCTGCTCGGAAATTTCCATGTCGATGCTCCCCTCCGGCAGCATCAGCGCCAGGTGCATCCCTGTTGCTCCGCCGAGCACTTCGACCGTCGAGCCCATTTCCTCGCGCAGACTCTCGACCAGCGCGTTTCGTCGTTCGTGGTAGAGCACCCGCATCCGGCGAATGTGGCGGGCAAAATGTCCTTCACTCATGAAGTCG
>Ga0306921_10000725_pt1 | contig 30307 bp, 32 predicted proteins | sample sta12Cox44000080_FD_203760 | JGI IMG/M metagenome (GOLD analysis project Ga0306921, IMG submission 203760) | Lab enrichment of tropical soil microbial communities from Luquillo Experimental Forest, Puerto Rico - statoxic.12C.oxic.44.000.080 (v2)... | ecosystem: Environmental > Terrestrial >... | reverse complement strand
GCCAGGCTTATCTCCGGCCGTTCCGGATGCCTCAGAGCGCGCCCGTGGCGGAATTGGCAGACGCGCACGGTTCAGGTCCGTGTTCCGAAAGGAGTGGTGGTTCGACTCCACTCGGGCGCACCAGGCCCCATCGTCGGAGTGAGATGACCCACCATCTGCATCGCGGCGATCTTCCCGAAGGCATGGATTTTAGGGCGGATGTCGCCGTCGATACCGAGGCGATGGGGCTCAACCCGCATCGCGACCGGCTGTGCCTGGTACAGCTCTCGGCCGGAGACGGGGACGCGCATCTCATCCAGTTTGCGCCAGGCGGCTTCGGCGCGCCCCGGTTAAAGCGTCTTCTGGCCGACCCTGGCGTGACCAAGCTGTTCCACTTTGCGCGCTTCGATCTCGCCATGCTCTACCACTACCTGGGTGTTATGCCGGCGCCGGTGTACTGCACCAAGATCGCCTCGCGCCTCGTGCGCACTTTCACAGACCGCCACGGGTTGCGCGATTTGTGCAAGGACCTTCTGAATATCGATCTGTCGAAACAGCAACAGAGCTCGGACTGGGGGACGCCCAATCTGAGCGAAGAACAGCTTCGCTACGCCGCCTCGGACGTGCTTCATCTCCACGCCTTGCGCTCCCGACTCGACGCGATGCTGGCCCGCGAGGGCCGCGAGCCGCTGGCCCGCGCCTGCTTCGAATTCCTGCCTCATCGCGTTCTGCTTGATCTCGAGGGCTGGCCGGAGCAAGACATCTTTGCGCACTAGCTGCGCGGTTGGGGGAAGAGGGGGTCCTTTCGATGCCGGTTGACCGGAGTTCGGTTGCCGCGGCGGGACAGGCGGCAGCTCTGGGGCGCCGGTCGAGCGGGGCGACCGATCTAGACGTCGCCCGCCGAGTGATACGGGCTGAGATCCGTGGGCTCGAAGGCTTAGCTGAAGCGCTCGACGTCGGGTTCGAAAACGCCATAGAAGCCTGCACCGGAGTAAAAGGACGGATTATCGTCACCGGGATCGGTAAAAGCGGTCACGTCGGCCGCAAGATCGCGGCTACCCTTGCTTCGACGGGGACTCCGGCTCAGTTCGTTCACCCCGTCGAAGCAAGCCACGGCGATCTCGGCATGATCGGGTCCGACGATGTGATCCTCGCTCTGTCGAATTCCGGCGAGACCAGCGAACTCGCCGACATCGTCGCCTATTCCCGGCGTTTTGAGATCCCGCTCATCGCGATCACCGGAGGCGCGCGATCGACGCTCGCCGAGGCGGCCGACATCGTGCTGTTGCTACCGTCAGCGGCCGAAGCCTGCCCGATGGGGCTTGCGCCAACGACCTCGGCCACGATGATGATGACCCTGGGAGACGCGCTTGCGATTGCCCTGCTCGAGCGTAAAGGCTTCTCCTCTGCCGATTTTCGACTGTTTCATCCCGGCGGAAGGCTCGGCCGGCGTTTGCTGCGGGTACGGGACATCATGCACACGGGGCAGGAGATCCCGCTCGTATCGCTCCGCATGCGGATGTCCGACGCGATCCTCGTGATGACTGCAAAGAGCTTCGGCTGCGTCGGCGTGTGCGATTCGGGAGGCTGCCTGATCGGGGTCATCACTGACGGCGATTTGCGCCGGCACATGGGCGGGTCGCTGCTGGAGCGCACTGTGGCAGAGGTCATGCACCGCAACCCGAAGACTATCGCGGCCGCAGCGCTGGCGGTGGACGCGTTGGGACTGATGAACCGCTTTGCGATCACCTCGCTCTTCGTCTTCGACGAAGACGAAGGACCGATCGGTTTTCTGCACATGCACGACTGCCTGCGGGCGGGCGTTGCCTAGGCGGGAAGGATGCGCCTGCCGGTGAAGGTGCTGGAGCAGGAGGCGAGGTTGCCCCGCGGCGTGGCGGCTAGGTCGCACCCGCCGGCCGGACGTTGGCGGGCACCCGTCATGGACGATCGCTATAGCCGCCGCGTTGCGTTCTTGAAGCGTGTGTTGCCGGCGATCGGGGTGACCCTCTTGTTGCTGGTAGCCGGCTGGCCGCAGCTTACGCCGCTCTTGGAAAGTGTGCGGCTCGGCTTTCCTGCGATCGATCTGCGCGAGGCGCGCGAGCTGCGGATGGTCAATCCTCGCTATGGCGGACTTGATCGGTACAACAGACCCTACGTCGTGACGGCTGCAATCGGCCGACAAGTGCCCGACCGGAACGATGTGATGGCGCTGGAACGGCCCAAGGCGGTGATGAGCGTCCACGGCGGCGCCTCCGTCGTACTGACGGCCGCAACCGGGATATACCAATCACAGGCCCAGCTGTTGGATCTTTTCGCGGATGTGACCCTTATCCACGAAAACGGCACGCGGTTCGTGACGCAGCGCGCGCACCTCAACCTGTCCGACAACTCCGCCGAAGGCAACGAACCTGTCGAAGGCCACGGACCCTCTGGCGACATCACCGGGCAGGGCTTTCGGATCTTGTCGAAAGGTGAGACCATCATCTTTACGGGTGAATCCGCTCTTCTCTTCAAGGGAACCAAACAGAGCAGTACTCCGGCCGAGCCTCCGGCGCTGCCCGCCGCGGTTGACAGTACGGCCGCACGGATCGAAGCCGCGGTAGCCGTCTCCCCCGCCACCCCGCCGACGCCGCTTCCTCCCGCTAGTGCTCTGGCCAAACCGACCCGCAGCAGCTCGGCTGCTGCTCCTCACGCTGCCACGAAACCCCAATCGAGCGCCAAGCATGCCGGCAGCGTCCCGGTGCGCGACAAACGGACCGTGACCAAGGTGGGGCATAATGCCGGCTAACCATTTCGCCGACGGCCGGATCCTGGCCCGGCCGATCTTCGGTGGCCCCCCCACGTTTCCATTTCAGCCACGCTGGAGCGGGATTTGCTTCGCTTGGCTGCTTCTTTGCCTATGGTCCGCCGGCCCGCCTACAGCTGCTCAGGGGTTGAACCTCGGCGCCGCTTCGGAGGATCGGCCGATCGCGATCTCAGCCACTTCGGGGATCGAGTGGCAACAGGACGCGCAAGTCTACATTGCCCGCGGCAACGCGACGGCGAAACGCGGAACAACAGAGGTGGACGCCGACACGCTGACCGCGCATTACCGGCCTAGCAAGGCCGCAGGCGGCGAAACCGAGATCTACCGCCTCAACGCCGACGGTCACGTCACGATCAAGAGCGAGACGCAGACCGTCGTCGGCGACCAAGCCGTCTGGGATGTCGACCAGCAGATGGGCATCGTCACGGGCAAGGCGTTGAAGCTCACAACGACGACGGATGTGGTGACGGCGCGCGACAGCCTTGAATGGTACGACCAGAAACAGGTTGCGGTCGCCCGGGGCGACGCGGTCGCGGTGAGAGAAAATGCAAAGCGGGTCCGTGCCGATGTGCTCACCGCTCACATGACCAAGGACAAGGCAAAGCCTGCCGAGACGAAGCCCGGGATACGAACGGCAAAACCGGCGCCCTCCACCCCGACGACGAAGCCCGGAGCTACGGCGGGGTTGCCTGGCGGCGGCGACGAGAGTTCACGTATCAGCCGCATCGATGCGCAGGGCAATGTCATTGTCTCGACCGCGACGGATATCGGCCGGGGCGATTACGGCGTCTACAACGCCGATACGGGGCTCGTCACCTTACTCGGAAATGTTACGGTTACGCGCGGAGATAATGCGATCCGAGGTCAATACGCCGTCGTCGATCTAAACAACAATGTCAGCCGCATGATGCCCACGGTCGGCAAGCCGGGCTCTCCCGCGTCACGCGTCGAAGGCCTTTTCGTGCGTCAGGATCAATCGGGCGTTCCCGGCGGGCACAGCCCGACCGCGACCCCAGGGAGCGGGCAAAAACCGTGACCGCGAGCGCGGCGCAACCTCGCTCTTTTGCGGCATCCACGGAAGCGCGGCCGCGGCTTGTCGCCGACAATCGTGGCCTCTCAGGGCACGGGCTGGGAAAGGCTTTCAAGCGGCGGCCGGTGCTGCGTAACGTCAACGTGTCGGTGCAGCGCGGCGAGGCGGTAGGGCTGCTCGGACCCAACGGCGCGGGTAAGACGACCTGCTTTTACATCATAACTGGGCTGATCGCAGCCGATACCGGAGTTGTCAGCCTCGATGGCCGCGATATCACGGATCTCCCGATGTATCGTCGTGCTCGGCTCGGCATCGGCTACCTGCCGCAGGAAGCATCGATATTCCGCGGTCTGACGGTCGAGCGGAACATCCGAGCAATACTCGAGATCGCCGAGCCAGCGCCGGAAATGCGCGAGGCGATGCTCGAGGCATTGATGGCCGAATTCGCGATAACTCATCTGCGGCGGGCACCGGCAATGGCGCTTTCCGGCGGCGAGCGGCGACGATGCGAGATCGCTCGAGCACTCGCGACCCAGCCTCATTTCATCTTGCTCGACGAGCCGCTGGCCGGCATCGATCCGATCGCGGTTGGCGAAATTCGTGATCTGGTGGCCCACCTGAAGGATCGTGGAATCGGGGTGCTGATTACCGACCACAACGTGCGCGAGACCCTTGAGATCGTCGACCGGGCCTATATTCTGCACGAGGGACAGGTGCTGATGGAGGGCACGCCCGCGGAAATCGTCGCCGACACTGACGTAAGGCGCGTTTACCTCGGAGATAGGTTTAGCCTATAAGCCGCTCCGAACGGAGCGGGATGTGAATAGGACGGGTTTTTCGCAGCGGCTCGAACTGCGGCAATCGCAGGCGCTGATCATGACGCCTCAGCTGCAGCAGGCGATCAAGATGCTGCAGCTTTCGAACCTCGAGCTGACCGATTTCATCGATGGCGAGATCCAACAGAACCCGCTGCTGGAGCGGCGCGAGCGGGAGCTCGGGGAAAATACACTAGGCAACGATGTCAGCGGCGGAGAGAGTGCGTCCCCGACGGCTGTACCGGAGATGCTCACGGGCGAATTCACGCCCGATGCGGCAGAGCATTGGCAACCGGAATGGGGCGAGGATGGTGACCGCCCGGTCGATTTTGGCGGCGAGTCACAGCCCTGGCAGAGTCGTAATGGAGGCTTCGATGCGGAGGGCCGTCCCGGGCTCGACCAGACTGCAACCCGGCAGCGCACCCTGCGCGAGCATCTGCTTGAGCAGATCGGGGCTGACCTTAGCGACGAGAGTGACCGGGTTATCGCCTTGCATCTTCTCGATCTGCTTGATGAGGACGGTTATCTCCGTGCCGGCCTCGACGGGGTGACGCGGCTCCTCGGTTGCGGCATAGACCGGGTCGAGGGTGTTTTAGCGCGCCTCCAGCAATTTGATCCCCCCGGCATCTTTGCCCGCGATCTGAAGGAGTGCCTGACTCTCCAATTACGTGATCGGAACCGGTTCGATCCTGCGATGCAGGCTCTGCTCGATCACCTGCCATTGCTGGCAACCCGCAACGTCCCTGCACTAGTCCGGGTGTGCGGCGTCGATGCCGCGGATGTGGCCGAGATGATCAGCGAGATAAAATCACTCGATCCGAAGCCGGGGCATGCCTTCGATCCACCACTCGCGCAGGCGGTGGTGCCCGATATCCTGATGCGGGCGCAGCCCGAAGGCGGGTGGGTCGTCGAGCTCAATGCGGAAACCCTCCCCCGCGTTCTGGTTAACAACAGCTACTACGCTCGGATTCGCCATGCGACGCGCAGCAAGGCCGAGAAAGATTACCTGACCGAGCGGCTGCATGCCGCCAACTGGCTAGTCAAATCGCTGCACCAACGTGCTACCACCATCCTTAAGGTCGCCGCGGAGATCGTCCGTCAGCAGGACGCCTTCTTTCGTTACGGTGTGCCATCGTTGCGACCGCTGATCCTGCGCGACATTGCCGATGCGATCGGGATGCACGAGAGCACGATCAGCAGGGTGACTAGCAACAAATACATGGCCACACCGCGTGGTCTTTATGAGCTCAAATATTTCTTTACTTCGGCGATCTCGGCTTCAGGCGGGAGCGGCTCGCATTCGGCGGAAGCGGTCCGCCATCGTATCCGCGCCTTGGTTGACGGCGAACCCCCGGACGGCACACTCTCGGACGAACGCATAGTCGAACTGCTGCATCACGAGGGCGTCGACATCGCCCGCCGCACGGTTGCGAAGTACCGGGAGGCAATGCGCATCCCTTCTTCGGTTCGACGGCGGCGGGACACGCTGCTCGCGGTTTCAAGGGCGAGGTGACACAATGGCAGCGCCGCTTGACGCGACGAAAGGGGATGCCTACCGTGTGCCGCTTGACCGCCTGCCGGCGCGTTCCCACCTTCGATCCCCGGGGCCTCGATCTCATCCCAGCTTCGGCGGGAAGAGGTAAACGCATCCATGCAACTGACCGTCACGGGCAAGCAGATCGACACCGGCGCGGTGTTACGGCAGCATGTCGAAGTGAGTCTCGGCGCAATCCTCGGCAAATATTTCAAGACCGCGATCGAAGCTCATGTGGTGTTCTCTAAAGAGGCGCACCTGAGTCGAGCGGAGGTTTCCATCCATATTGGCCGCGGAATCGTTGTTAATGCCAGCGCTTCAGCCGCCGAGACCTACGCAGCTTTTGATGCAGCCGCCGAGCGGATCGCCAAGCAGATGCGTCGATACAAACGTCGCTTACGCGACCACCATGCGCAGGCACGGGAGGCCTTCGAGGTGGGCGAGCGTGCCAGGGATTATGTGCTAGCACCGCCTACCGAGGAAGGGGAGGAAGGGCCAGCGGTCGTTGCCGAGATGAGCACCGATGTGCCGAACCTGACGGTCGGCGAGGCGGTGATGCGGATGGATCTTGCCAACGCCCCGGTGCTGCTGTTCCGCAACCGCTCGCATGGCGAGCTTAACATTGTCTATCGCCGCCTGGACGGCAATATTGGGTGGATCGATCCAGAACTCGACCCCGCCCGGCGGATACGTCACGGCGAGGAGTGACCTCGCGATTGGCGATGGAGATTGCCGATCTGATAACGCCGCGCAGCGTGGTTGCTCAGCTGCGCGCGGCCAATAAAAAGCAGGCCTTGCAGGAGCTTGCGAAGCGAGCTGCTGCGATGACCGGGATCCAAGAGCGCACGATCTATGATGTCCTGATCGAACGCGAGCGGCTCGGCTCGACCGGGATCGGAATGGGTATCGGGATCCCGCATGGCAGGCTTCCCGGTCTTGATACCCTGTGCGGAATTTTCGCCCGGTTGGAGCGACCCGTTCCGTTCGACGCGATCGACGATCAGCCGGTCGACTTGATTTTCCTGCTGCTGGCGCCGGAAAGCGCAGGAGCGGACCATCTCAAAGCGCTCGCGCGGGTGTCCCGGCTATTGCGGGATCGCACCGTCTGCGAAAAGCTGCGCGGCACTGACAACGCGGACGCACTCTACGCCCTCTTGATCGATCGCACTCCCAGCCATGCGGCGTGACGACCACCTGACCTGGCGGGTTGGGTCTCAGTGTACGCTCAGCGGCTCGAGGTCATGCTGACGCACCGTCGCGAAGGCGACTTCGCGATCCGCGAATGCGGCAATCTGCGTGCCGTCCGCGGCATGTATGGTGTAGCCGGGCGCGTCGTTAACGACGGCGCGCTTCACATAAGCGATATCCTGCATACCGAACAGTGCCAGCTCCCGCGTCGACATTTGCCGAATTCTTTCGATTTTGTTCATCTTATTTTCCCAGCTGCGGTCGGAACCGGCGGATTATCGCGGCGAATGCGAGCTGCTTGGCGCACTACCGGAGCCCGTCTTGATCTCGACAGTCCGCACCCGGCTCTCTACCTCGGGACGGACCAGATCAATATGGAGAAGCCCGTTATCTAGCCGCGCGCCACTCACCTCGATGCCCTCGGCCAGGACAAAGGATCGCTGGAACTGCCGGGCGGCGATGCCGCGGTGCAAATACACACGCTCCCTATCGTCTGTCTGCTTGCCGCGCACGACGAGCTGGTTGTCCTCGATCGTAATGCCGAGGTCACCCATCGTAAAGCCGGCTACCGCGAGGGTGATCCGCAAGGCATTCTCGCCGAGCTGTTCGATATTGTAAGGAGGATAGCCATCGCTCGAAATCTTGCTGACCCGATCGAGCGCCCGCTCGAAATGATCAAACCCCAGGAGTAGGGGCGAATTGAACATCGACAGTCGTGACATTGCTTCTCCTCATCGGTGAGCGAGAGTTGCAGACCAGACCCACGTGCGGCGCCTGATCGCGTAGGATATTAATAGGCATTATTTGGGCGCGGGTGGTTCCCAATCAAGCAAGCGGGCGGCGGGCGGACTGGCTCGACGCCACTCAGCGGCGCTTCCGTTCAGCCCACGCTGCCGACCGCGATATTCGGTTCGGCGGTGCTTCCGCCGGATCCGGCGCACCCCATATGCAACCCGATGAATTTCCTCCTCAGGTTTTGGGCGAGCGGAGCAATGGCGAGACGACTCCTGAAGTGGCGCTTTATCCTGGCGCTGTTCTTTTGCGCGAGCGTCGCCTTAGCGCCCGCGCTCGCCGAGGCACGGGCCGGCGGTTCTTCCGGCGGCGGCTCGTCGAGCATGGGCAGCCGAGGCTTGCGCACTTATGAGAACAATAATGCGCAGCCGTTGAGCCGCAGCGTGACGCCGCTTCCGCAGACACCGGCGCGACCCGGCCTTTCCCCGTCCCTGCCGTCGCCCGCTTACGGCGGCGGCAGCTTCTTCCAGCGGCATCCGTTCTTGACCGGCCTTGCGGGCGGCTTTCTCGGTTCCTGGCTGTTCGGGCACAGCGGCTATGCCGCGGACGGCGCGGTGGGGGGATCGGGGATGGGCATGTTGCTGGAGCTCTTGATCATCGGTCTGTTGATCTACTTCGCGGTGCGGCTGTTCCGCGGGCGCGCGTTCTCGAATGGATGGTCTGGCGGGGCGCCCTTCTCGATGCCGCGCTCGGCGGGGGCGTCGGCCGCCCGGGCGCAGCGGGATCGCGGGCGTGACATAAACCTCTCCGATGCCGATCTCAGCGCCTTTCAGTCGATCCACGCCGCAGCTCAGGAAGCCTGGAGCGCAGGCGATCTCGGACATCTTCGCCGGCTCATGACCCCGGAAATGCTGAGCTACTTCTCCGAGGAACTGACCCGAAATGCCAGCCAGGGCGTGCAGAACATCGTCTCGGATGTGAAGCTCGTCAAAGGCGAGTTGACCGAAAGCTGGGAGGAGGGCGACCTGCAATACGCCACCGCCTACATGCGATGGCGTGCTCTTGACTACGTCATCCGTCTCGGGCGTCCCCCCGGCGACCTGGAGTCCATCGTCAGCGGTAATCCGCGCGCGGCGGTCGAGGCCGAAGAGGTGTGGACTTTCGTTCGCCGCCGCGGCGGGGATTGGCTGCTCTCGGCGATCCAACAGGTCTGATCGAAGGGCCTACGGCCACGCCGCTTCGGGGGGCAGCGACATCAAGATCGCCTCGACATTACCGCCGGTCTTTAACCCGAATATCGTTCCGCGGTCGTATAACAGATTGAACTCGACGTAGCGGCCGCGGCGGACGAGCTGATAACGCCGTTGTTCGGCCGTCCAAGAAAGCCGCATCCGGGGCCGCACGATCCCCGGGTAAACCGCGAGGAAGGCCTCGCCGACCGAGCGAAGAAAGGCGAAGTCGCGCTCCCAGTCGCCGCTGTCGAGATAATCAAAAAAGATCCCGCCGGCGCCGCGCGGCTCTTCTCGATGCTTGATAAAGAAATATTCGTCGCACCACGCTTTGAAGCGGCTGTAACTCGCGCTGTCATAGGTCACGCAAGCGCTGGCGAGAGCCGCGTGGAATGCGTCGACCGCGGCAGCATCGGGATATATCGGGGTTAGATCTGCACCGCCTCCGAACCAGCTTCTCGTGGTGACGATGTGACGCGTGTTCATATGCACCGCTGGAACCAGCGGCGAGCGCAGATGAGCGACGAGTGAGATCCCACTCGCCCAGAAGCGCGGATCCTCCGAGGCCCCCGGCACGTCGTTGCGAAACTCGGGCGAGAATTCGCCGTCGACGGTCGATATGTTGACCCCGACCTTCTCGAAGACACGCCCGCGCATGATCGAGATCGTCCCGCCGCCGCCGCCCTGACGCTGCCACTGGGTGCGCTCGAAGCGGCCGGCGGTTTCCTCCGCGGGATGCTCCTCGGCGTATTCGTCCTCGATCGCCTCGAACACGGTGCAAATCCGGTCGCGCAGCCCGGCGAACCAGGTCTCGGCCCTGGCACAGCGGTCGCGATCGGGGGAGAAGGCGGAAGATACGTCGCTCATTGCCCGGGGAACAGTGCGGTTTGACGCAGCGCCTCGGCTAGCGCGATTGCGCCGGCGAGGGCGACGTTGAGCGATCGTGCGGACCCGCGCAAGGGGATCACGACGCGGGCGCAGGCGGCGAAATGCACCGCCTTGGGTGCGCCCGCGCTCTCCCGCCCGAGGAGGATCGTATCGTCAGCCGCAAAGGCGAAACGATGGAGCGCGACCGATCCCGCGGTTGTCATCAGGACGAGTCGCGACTGGGGATCGCGGTCGGTCAGAAAGGCTCCCCAGGAAGCATGTCGGCGAACCGAAAGATTGGTCAAGTAATCGAGGGCGGCGCGCTTGACGCGCCGGTCGTCAAGAAGGAAGCCGCATGGTTCGATCAGGTCGACCTCGACTCCGAAGCAGGCGGCAAGCCGCAATAGGGCACCGGTGTTCTGCGGTATGTCCGGCTCGAACAAGCGAGGCGCAAAAGGCCTCCAAGAATGGGGGTGGCGTGTGGCTCACGCATCATATCGGGATCATCAATAGTCGCTTGGCCACTCAATTCTGCGGCAGTCTGTCGCATAGTTCACTTTTATCAACGGTATAGCTTCGGGCGGCGGTGCGCCGCCGGATAAAGGCCGCCCGAATATGAGGTTTGTGAATGGCCGACGTCGCGCAGCAGAACGGTAGCGAAGCGCATCCAGGTGAAACACGGCGCGACTTCCTGTTGCTGACGGCCGGAGCGATCGGCGGCGTCGGTATCGTCGCGACGATTTGGCCGTTCGTCGACACCCTGAACCCGGCGCGCGACACACTGGCGCTTTCGACTACCGAGGTCGACCTCGCACCGATCCAGATCGGTCAACGTCTGACCGTCGCGTGGCGCGGCCAACCGGTCTTTATCGCCCATCGTACACCCGAGGAGATCAAGGCGGCAGAAGCCGTCGACATCTCGCAGCTGCGCGATCCGCAGAAGGATTCGGACCGCGTTCGGAAACCCGAATGGCTGATCGTCGTCGGCGTGTGCACGCATCTCGGCTGCATCCCGCTCGGTCAGAAGACCGGCGACGACCGCGGCCCGTTCGGCGGCTGGTTTTGCCCGTGCCATGGCTCCGTCTACGACACCTCCGCGCGAATCCGCCAAGGTCCAGCCCCATTGAACCTGTGGCTGCCGGGGCAGGTCGAACAGGCGAGCCAAGCCCTTTATAAATTCACCGGCGAAAATGTCGTAACCATAGGCTAGGAGGGCGCCCATGGCCGACAATCGCCCCGGTGCCGCAGCGCGGATCATCCGCTGGATCGATTATCGGCTGCCTTTCGTCCAGTTCCTGAACCACGAGCTGAACGAGTATCCGACCCCACGCAACCTCAGCTATTGGTGGAACTACGGCTCGCTGTCAGGGATTATGCTTGTGATCATGATCGTCACCGGCATCATTCTCGCCACGCAATACACGCCGAGTTCCGAGCTCGCCTTCGAATCAGTCGAGCGAATAATGCGCGACGTAAACTATGGCTGGCTCGTTCGCTATGTCCATATGAATGGCGGGTCGATGTTTTTTGCCATCGTCTACATCCATTTGTTCCGTGGGCTTTATTACGGATCGTACAAGACCCCGCGCGAGCTTCTCTGGATTCTCGGCGTCATCATCCTGTTGCTGTTGATCGCCACGGCGTTCATGGGCTATGTCCTGCCCTGGGGGCAGATGAGCTATTGGGCCGCCACGGTCATCACCAACTTGTTCTCGGCAATTCCCCTCATCGGGCCGGGAATCGTGACATTTCTGTGGGGCGGCTTTGCCGTCGGCGACCCGACATTGCACCGCTTCTATGCGCTGCACTACCTCCTGCCCTTCATCATTGTTGCGGTGGTCCTGCTGCACCTCGTCGCCTTGCACCGCCACGGCTCCAACAACCCGCTCGGGATCGATCACAAGGGACCGCAGGATACCATCCCGTTTCATCCCTACTACACGATCAAGGACTTGTTCGGGCTGACGGTCTTTCTGTTGATCTATACCTTCTTCGTGTTCTATGCGCCCAATTACCTGGGAGAACCGGACAACTACATCCCGGCGAACCCGATGCAAACGCCGAACCACATCGTGCCCGAGTGGTATCTCCTCCCCTACTATGCCATCCTCCGCTCGATTACGTTCCCGATCCTGTTCATTTCGAGCAAACTGGCCGGAGTGATTTTGGCATTCTCGTCGATCTTCATATTGTTCTTTCTGCCGTGGCTCGACACGTCGCCGGTGCGCAGCGCCCGCTTCCGACCGATCTACAAGTGGGTGTTCTGGCTCCTGGTCATCGATGTCATCGCGCTCGGCTGGGTCGGCGCCAACCCGCCCCAAGGGATCGTCGTGACCGTGGGCCAGATCGCCACATTTTACTACTTCATCCACATGCTGATCCTGTTCCCGCTAATCGGCAAGCTCGAGCGGCCGCTGCCCTTGCCGAGCAGCATCGGCGCCGGAGCGCCGATGGCGAAGCCCTGATATGGCCAAGCGTGCTTTCGCCGCCGCGACAGTCAGCGCCTTCGTCCTGGCCTCAGCAATCGCCTGGGCTGCCGACGAGACCCTGCCGCTGCCGCGTCAGGAGTGGTCCTTCGACGGAGTATTCGGCACCTACGACCGGGCGTCCGCACAGCGTGGTTTCCAGGTCTACAAGGAGGTTTGCTCGGTCTGTCATCCGGTGAAGCATCTCCACTTCCGTGACCTCGCGGAGATCGGTTACAGCGAGGACGAGGTGAAGGCAATCGCCGGCGGCTACCAAGTCACCGACGGGCCGAACGACGAAGGTCAGATGTACCAACGGCCGGGCCGGGCCTCCGACCCGATTCCCGGACCGTTCCCGAACGACCAAGCGGCTCGCGCCGCAAATAACGGCGCCCTGCCGCCCGATCAATCGCTGATCGTCAAGGCGCGCGCCGGCGGCCCCGATTATGTTTACGCGATCCTGACTGGCTATAAGGAACCTCCGGCAGGCTTCAAGATGCTCGAGGGGATGAATTACAACGAGTACTTTGCCGGGCATCAGTTCGCGATGCCGCCGCCGCTCAGCGATAACGCCGTGACCTTTGCCGACGGCACGCCGGCGACCGTGCCGCAAATGGCGCACGACGTCGTGACTTTTCTGACCTGGGCGGCCGAGCCCAACCTCGATGATCGGCACCGAAGCGGGCTCAAAGTCATCCTGTTCCTGGTCGTCGCCGCCGGCGTATTTTACGCGGCCAAGCGCAAGATCTGGGCGCCGATCCACTGAAGAGCGCATGGCCGGGCCGCCCGTCATCGGCATAATCGGGGGCAGCGGGCTCTATCAGATCGATGGGCTCGCTGATGTCGAGTGGCGGCGGGTCGGGAGCCCGTTCGGTCGGACTTCCGACGAATTCTGTTTCGGAACACTCGATGGGCAGCCGGTCGTGTTCGTGCCCCGCCATGGGCGCGGTCATGTGCTACCGCCCTCCGAGATCGACTTTCGCGCAAATATCGACGCGCTGAAGCGCTGCGGGGTGACCGACATCGTCTCGCTCTCCGCCGTCGGCAGCCTGCGCGAGGACCTGGTACCCGGCGATTTTGTCGTCATCGACCAGTTCATCGATCGCACCTTTGCGCGGGAGAAAAGCTTTTTTGGAAAGGGCTGTGTCGCGCATGTGTCGATGGCGCATCCGGTCTGCGGCAGGATCGGCGACGCGCTGATCGCAGCCGGAACCCCGGCCGGTATGGCGCCGAAGCGCGGCGGCACCTATCTCGTCATGGAAGGACCGCAATTTTCGAGCCTCGCCGAAAGCGAGCTCTACCGCTCGTGGAAGTGCGACGTGATCGGAATGACCAACATGCCGGAGGCCAAGCTGGCTCGCGAGGCCGAGATCTGCTACGCGACCGTCGCGATGGTCACCGATTACGATTGCTGGCATCCCGGTCACGATGCCGTGACCGTCGACATGGTCGTCGGCTTTCTCCTCGCCAATGCTGAAAAGGCGAAGGCACTGATCAGGGGCGTGGTCCCGTTGCTGTCGGCACATGTCGGGCCTTGCCGGCGGGGTTGCCAGCGGGCCCTCGATCAGGCGCTGATCACCGCGCCCGAGCGGCGCGATCCGGAGGTTTTGGCGCGCCTTGATGCGGTCGCGGGGCGCGTGCTCCAGCGCTCGGATCCGGAGGCTGGACCATGAAGGTCCGTGGCCGGCCGATGCGCACGATCTGGCCGTCGCCGGACGGGCGCACGGTCGAGATCATCGATCAGACGAGGTTGCCCCACGAGCTGGTGGTCGTCGGGTTGAATACGCTCGAGGACGCGGTGCGGGCGATCCGGACGATGCAGGTTCGCGGTGCGCCTCTGATCGGCGCGACGGCCGCCTATGGCGTGGCCCTTGCGATCGCCGAGGATCCGTCCGATGCCGGCCTCGCGACGGCGATGGCACGCCTCGGCGCGACCCGCCCGACCGCGGTCAACCTGCGCTGGGCGCTTGCTGAGATGAAGGGCGCTCTCCTGGGTACGTTAGAAGACCGTCGGCTCGCCGTGGCTTTGGCGCGGGCAAGCGGCATTGCCGAAACGGATGTCGCGATCAATAGCGCCATCGGCGAGCATGGCGAGGGCCTGATCGCCGAGGTCTGGCGGCGCAAGGGCATGGTTGGTCGCGTCGATGTCCTGACCCATTGCAATGCCGGCTGGCTCGCCACGGTCGATTGGGGTACTGCGCTCGCCCCGGTCTATCGCGCCCATGACGAAGGCATCCCGCTCCACGTCTGGGTCGATGAGACGCGGCCGCGCAACCAGGGCGCCGGCCTTACCGCCTGGGAGCTTGCCGAGCACGGCGTCGCGCACACGGTCATCGTCGACAACGCCGCCGGTCACGTGATGCGCGAGGGCCTCGTCGATCTCTGCATCGTCGGCACCGATCGCACTACTGCCGCCGGCGACGTTGCGAACAAGATCGGCACCTATACAAAAGCGCTGGCGGCTCACGACAACGACATCCCGTTCTACGTGGCACTCCCCTCGCCGACCATCGATTGGGAGATCGAGAGCGGGGCGGCGATCCCGATCGAGCGTCGCGACAGCCGCGAGGTGACGCATATCGAGGGCTGGACCGATGACGGCCGGCGTGTCGCCGTTCGGCTCACGCCACACGACAGCCCCGCCGCCAACTACGCCTTCGACGTAACGCCGGCGCGTCTCGTGACCGGGCTCATCACCGAGCGCGGCGTTTGCCCGGCCTCGCGCGTGGGGCTGCTCGATCTCTTCCCGGAACATCGGGATTAGGCCTGGTTTGAACTCAGAGAAAGGGCAGCCGGTGGGCAATGCCATCGCCGGGATCGACCACGTCATCGTCGCGGTTCGCGATCTCGATCGTGCCCGGATCGGATGGAGCCGGCTCGGCTTCACGCTGTCGCCGAGCGGCCGCCATATCGGCCAGGGCACGGCCAATTATTGCATCATGTTTGAACGCGACTTTGTCGAGCTCCTCGGTATCGTCGATCCACGCGACCGGGTGCAGCATCTCGCTGCCTTTCTGGCACGCCGTGAAGGGCCGCGAGCGGTTGCATTTGCGCCGGCAGGCACCGCGGAAGAAGTGCGTTCGGCACTGTTGCAGCAACAGCTCCATCCTTCCGAACCGCGCGCGCTCGGCCGCCAGATGGAGTTGCCGGAAGGGACTTTCATCCCCCGTTTCAGCCTGATCTCCCTGCCACCGGACGAGACCCCGGGACTCGATTGTTTTATCTGCGCGCATCTGACGCCCGAACTCATGCGCCGTCCGGATTGGCTTGTCCATCCGAACGGCGCCGTCAGGTTGAAGGGCATCCACGTACTAGTCGAGAGCGCGCCCCCACTGCTGCCGGCCTATGACCGGCTGTTCGGCATTCAGCAGGTGACGACGACCGACACGGTCGCTTCGATCCATGTCGGACGACACCGGATCGTGTTCAGCACACCCGACGATTTTGTGACCATGCACCCCGCGATCGATCTCGCCCCCGATCTTGCGCTGCCCGGGATCGTCTCGCTGGAGCTCGGCATCGAGCGGCGCGACAGCACGGCGGATTATCTCGCGCAATGGCAGGTTGCCTTCGACGAGTTGCCGGACGGCAGCCTCGTCGTCCCGGCGACTGAGGCGAACGGCGCGATCCTGTTCTTTTCCGAGGGGTGAGGAGATCGCCGGTTCGAGTCCGCAGCTCCGGTGGTTGGAAAGGATCGCTGGATCTGGCTGTGGATCTGCGATCCCGCGCTCATTCCCGCCGCTCTAGGACACGACCATCCGAACCGGCCAGCTCGCCTATCACTGCAATTAGGAGTTGGTTGGTCAACGACATACCCTCAATTCGACCGGGATCGTCAGCCAGCCTCGCAGCTAAGCAAGAGATCGGAGGGCTTGCCCGATGGAAAGCTCCCGATGTTGTGAACAAGATCTGGTCAGTCTTGACCGCTGCATCGTGGGTTTGCTGGTGCCGAAAGCGATCGTTGGGTTATCCGGCGGCCAAGGAGCCGAACCCGACCCTTTGTAGGATATTCCAACAGGGACGGTATCGAGTACCGCGGACCCCAGCCTATCGCCGGGGCGTAGTTCGCCCGCCATTACGCGGAGTGCTGCGCCGGCCTAGAATCATATCCCTCAGCGTGCCGGCCCCGGGCAACGGCAGTAGATCGCGTTCTGCTCTCCTCTCTCCTGCGCTAACGTCGCGAAGGTCAACGCGCCGCCCGGTCCCGCCACGGCAACCGCATTGAGTGCGAACCGACCGATCAGCTCACCCTGCGGCAGCGTTTCGCCCATGGTCGCGACCCGCCTGATATCGCCGGCGGCCCCTGCAAAGGCGGCAAGCGGTCCAGGCCCACCATCGAGCGCCGCGATGAATGCCGTCACCCCGTCCGGGCCCACTGTCGGCCAGGGACCGAAACCCGCATAGCGACCGCCACCCGGCGCAAGCGCTCCCTCGACGGCGATTTCGGCCAGACCCTCGGGCCCGATCCGTAGCACCGCCTCGCGTGTGACGCCGTCCTTGCCGAGATAGGCGCCGAACGCGATCCCGTCCTCGTCGTCGATCGCCACTCGCTCGGAGAAGCGCAGGATCATCGCCCCACTCGGCGCCCGGTCGCCAGATCCGACCAGCAGACGTAGATCGCGCGCACCGGCAACGAAAATGCCGCCGAGCGCCGGGCCCTTGAAGATCGCGGCAGGAAAGGCGATAACGCCGCTGTTGTTCAGCGCCGGCTCGCCGATCTTGTCCATCGTGCCGCCGATGCGCAGCAGCCGGTCGCCTTCCGCCACCAGACGCTGCAGCCGCCGCCCGTTCCAGAAATACAGCACATCCAGCATGTCGCGTCCGCGCCGCACATTGGCAACGAAAGCCAGCTCGTCGTTGTCGTTCAGCGCCGGCGCATCGAACCCAACCAGGACACCGGCAGGCACACCCGGAGCGTCGTCGCCGGCAAGGGCGACGGCCTGCAGCCCGTCCGCGCCGGCGAGGATGACCCCCTCGGTCGCACGCCCGCCGGCGATCTGCGCGCCGAACGCCACATGCCCTGCCATGTTCAGCGACGGCAGCGGATGCACCCCGAACTCCGCGAGCGTGCCGCCCCCCGGCAAGTTATCCCCGAACGCCGCCACCTTCGTGACATGCCCGGCTTCGGCGAGGAAGATGCCCTCACGCGCCGGTGCGCGCAGCACAGTCGCGTAGAAGGCGACCTGACCGCGCGCATTGACCGGCGCGACAATCGGTTGCGAGGTGACATCGAACCGATCGAAGCGGCCGCCGCCGGGTGCCGCCAGACCAGACCGGACAACGGCGCGCAAGGGGCCGCGCTCGGACAGTGGTTCGGCGGCCGGTAGCGCTGCCACACGCGCCGATGGCTGCGCCGGCGTCGTTGACGGCGTCGACGGCGCGACCCACAGGACGGCGGCCCACAAGACCGCCACTGCCACACCCGCAACGAGCAGGCGCCGCCACGCTGCTGCCAGCAACATCGCTCAGTTAGCCAGCATCCCGGCCTTTAGGGTAGATACGTCATGGCGCAACATCTTGATGTAGCTGTCCGCCTCGCCACCGGCGGGGGAAAGCGAATCACCGTAGAGCGTGCCGCCGATCATGGCACCGGTTTCACCGGCGATGCGCTGCATGGCGCGCGGATCGGTGATGCTATCGAGAAACAGCGCCTTTACGTGCTCGGCGCGGATCTGTCGCGCGAGCTTCGCCAGCTCGTCCGCCGAAGGCTCGCTCTTATTGGTCCAACCGTTCACCGAGAGCAGTGTGATTCCGTAAGCACTGGCGATGTACTGCAGCGAATCGTGCGACGCCAGCGCTCGCCGCTTTCCTGCCGGCACGGCCGCGATCTCCTTGTGCGCCCAGTCATCGACCGCCTGGATCTGTTTCGTGTAGGCTGCAGCATGCGCCCGGTAGTCCGCGGCACCGGCTGGATCGAGGCGCGCCAGCGCCTCGGCGAGGTTGCGCACGTAAATGACGCCATTGCGCGGATCGAGCCAGGCGTGCTGGTCGATCGCCGCGGGAAGCTGCCTGCCGGAAACCGGATGCTCCTCCTCTGCGGTCAGCGTCCGCACACCGCGGGTAACCACCACCTTTGTACCCTTGAAGAGGGCCTGCTTGAGCAGGGGCTCCAGCCATGGCTCGAACTCTTCGCTGAGGTCGTTGATGAATACGGCGCGTGCCGAAGCGACCGTCGCGACGTCGGCTGCGGTCGGCTGGTACAACTCACAATCTCCGCCGGCCTCGACGATGGTCTTGATGTCGATATGATTGCCGCCGACGTTGGCGAGCATATCGCCAATGACGCTGAATGTCGCGACCACCGGGATCCGGTCCGCGGCTTGCGCCGGGCCTGCCAACAGCAGGGCAGCCAGCGCGATAGCGCAACGAAGCGTCAAACGTCCCATCCGGTCGTCGGCGCCAGGCGTCGCAACGCGCTGGTGGCGACGAGCGAGACTCCAAACAGCAGCCCCGCCGCCAGTACGATGGCCGGACCTGACGGCACATTGCCGTGATAGGAGACGAGCAGTCCCGCAACCGATGCGGCGAGCCCGAAGCCGGTCGCCAGCGCCATCGACGCGGCCGCTCCCAACCCCCAGCACCGCGCTGCCGCAGCCGGCAGCAGCATCGGTCCCACCGCCAGCAATGTGCCGAACGCCTGGAAGCTCGCCACCAGCGCGAGCACCACCAGCGCCAGGAACACCGCCCCGTACGGCGCGCGCGTGCCCACCGCGCGAAGAAACGCGGGATCGAACGCGCCTACTGCCAGCGGGCGATACAATGCCGCGATCACCAGCACGATCACGCTGCTGACGGCGGCAATCTGCAGCAGCGCCCACTGGTCGATCGCCAGCACGGTGCCGAACAGCACGCGCATCACGTCGACGTTGCTGCCCCGCCACGCCACCAGAACGACGCCCAGCGAGAGGGCGACGAGATAGAACCCCACCAGCCCGGCATCACGCCGCGCCCGCCCGCTGGTGATCAGTCCGGCTAGTGCTGCCACGGCAAGTCCGCTCGCCAGCCCACCGAGCGACAGCCATGCCGGTGATGGTCCGGCATAGAGAAACCCGACCGCGGCGCCGGGCATTACCGCATGCCCCAGCACGTCGCCATCGAGACTCATTCGCCGCAACACCAGCAAGGTTCCAACGGCCCCGTTGGCCAGCGCCAGCGCCAGACAGGCCACCAGCGCCGCGCGCATGAACGCGAGGGTCTCGAACGGTTCCACGATCAGCGCATGCGTCGACATCACGCCGCCATCGCCGGCAACGCCACCTCTGTCTTACCCCAGGCGACGCAGCGTCGCGCCAATACCAGAGTGGAGGGAAAGCGCGCCTGCACCAGGTCGAGATCATGCAGCACCGCGATCACTGTCCTGCCCTCCTGGTGCCATCGCGTCACCTGGTCGAGCAGCACTGAGATGGTCTGCGCATCGACGGCGGCGAATGGCTCGTCGAGCAGAATAACTGCCGCATCCTGCAGAATCAGCCGGGCGAACAGCGTGCGCTGAAGTTCGCCCACCGAGATTTCGCCGATCGGTCGCCCCAACCGTCCGGCCAGTCCCACCGCCTCCGCCACCGCCCCCGCGCGCGCTCGCAGCGCGGTCCCCGGGGAGCGGAACGCGCCGAACTCCCGCCATCCCCCGAGCGTGATCAGCTCCAAGACCGTGAGCGGGTAGTCGCGGTCGATTGCTGTGAGCTGTGGCAGATAGGCCAATCGCTGCCGCGCCGCGCAACTCACCACCCCGTCAGCCAGTCGCACGACGCCCGCGATCGCCGCGAGGAGCGTGCTCTTGCCCGCCCCGTTCGCCCCAACAACGGCGGTCAGGCTGCCCGACACGAACTCTCCGCTTACCGCCTCCAACGCTATTCGCCGCCCATAGCGGACGGTTACGTCGCGCAACAGGACGCGGCCGTCAGCCTGCATGCGTCCGACGGAGCAAACCAAACCCCTCCCCATCCAGCCTGCCGCGCATCTCGCAGCGCCGCGGCGTCGGCCTCAGACCGCGAGCGAGGCGGGCTGGTATAATCTTGCCGGGTACGCCATTCTAGGGGCAAGTTTACCATTCCAACCGGAAGGCGAACGAGATAGGGGAGGAGCAAACCATGAGAATCATTGAGCTAGCCGTGTTCACCGGCATGTCGGTCCTGTCGTTGTTGGCGCAATCGGCACCCGCCTCGGCGCAGGCCGACTGCAAGGCCCTCGTCGCGCCCTCGCCCTTCGGTCCGAACGATCAGACCGGCGCGACCAACCGCGTCACCCCCGCGGTCACCAAGGCCGCCGCCGCCGAGATCCAGACCGGCGTCGTCACGTCCATGGCCAACGACCTCGTGGACGGCATACCGCTCTTCGGCACCCGCTTCAGCAAGACCGTCCTGACCAGCTTCGCTACATTGCCGGGCGCGGAGTTCGGCAACAACAAGCTGAGCTATATGGAAGACACCTATCTCAGCCAGAGCCATGTCGGCACGCACATCGACGGCATCGGTCACATCGGCGTCCAGGACTGCTACTACAATCAGACGCCGATGGGGAAGTACGTCACTCAGAACTACCTGAAGAAATTCGGCATCGAGAACATCAAGACCTTCGCCACGCGCGGCGTCATCATCGACGCGGTGAAGGTGTTCCAGGCCGCGGGCAAGCTGAAAGCCAACGCCGCCTGCAAGACCCCCTGCCTGGATGCCGGCACGCTGATCACCGAAGCCGATCTGCAGGCCGGGCTGAAAATGTACAACGTGACCCTGCGCGAGGCCGACGCCGTGTTCATCAATACCGGCTGGGGTGACCTGTTCAAGCAGTGGCCGGCCCAGAACGCGGCCTACAACAAGGGCGAACCCGGCATCAGCGAGTCGGCGGCGCTGTGGCTCGTATCGCAGAAAGTTGTTGCCGTGGGCGCCGACACCTGGGCGGTCGAGGTGGTTCCGGGCGAGCGGGAGGACATCGCATTCCCGGTCCACAAGACGTTGATCACCGACAACGGGATCCACATCATCGAGAATGTGCGCACCGACCTGATTTCGGCGGCCGCTGCAAGTTCGGGCCGGGCCACCTTCTTCTTGTCGATGACGGTGCCCAAGGCGGTCGGCCTGACCGGCACCTTTGTCAACATCGAAGCGATTCAGTAGCGCATGGCGTCACCACCGGTGCTGCGGCGCCGGTTTTTCCTTACCGGAATGCTTGCCTGCGGCCTAGGCCTCGCTAGGGCCGCAAGGGCCGAGGCACGGCGCTACCGTATCGCTCTCGCCGATCTCGACGAGACGCCGGGGGTGACCTTGGAGGGGCTCGGCTTCACCGGTTCCGATATGCGGCGCAGCTTCGAGCTGGCGGCCCGCACCTTGCCGGTCGACATGCTCTATTTCGACAATGCCGGCGACCCCGCCCGGGCCGTCGCCAATGCCGAGGCCGCGATTGCCGCCAAAGTCGACTTGCTGATCGAGTACAACGCCGATGCCGATGCGAATGCCGAGATCGCCCGCCGCCTTGCCGACGCCGCCATCCCAGCCCTCGCGCTGATTGATCCGCTTCCCGGCGCGCCGCTTTACGGACCCGACAACCGCGCTGCCGGCCATATCGCCGGGCACGCCCTTGGTGCTTTCGCGCGAGAAACCTGGCCGGACGAGCGGGTGCTCGGGGTGCTGATCGGTGACCTCGCCGAGCCGAGCCCCGCCATCAGCGATCGCGTGCAGGGCATCACCGAAGGCATACACGAATCGCTGCCCTCGCTGAAGCTTGCCTCGCTCGACACCGGCGGACAGTCGGTGCGCGCCGACGCGCTGTTGGCGAAATTCTTGCAGACGCAGCACGGCCAACGGCTGCTGATCGCGACCCTCGACGACCTGGCTGCGGTGTATGCCAAGAATGCCATCGAAATGAACCGGCGGCAGAGCGACTGCATCATCGTCAGCCAGGGGCTCGACCCGAACATCCACGGCGGCGCCAGCGAGAAGAAGGAGATCGACCCCAACAACCGCAGCAGCGTGGTGCTCGGCTCGGTCGCCTACTACATCGACCGCTACGGCTATGACGTACTACCGCTCGCGTTGCGCCTGCTTGCCGGCGAGACGCTGCCGCCGCGCACGGTGACGCACCATAGCTTGGTCACCGCCGCCAACGTATTCCGGGAATATCCGCCATTCGATATGAACTGAAGGTGCGTTGAAATGCCTGAGGCCGGGTTGCCCGACCCGCCCCGATCGTAATCGAGAGCGCCCAGGCCGGGCTCGTCGACGCCGGAAGGACGACGCCGTACGTCAGCGCTGGCGGGCCTGACACCGATCAGCCGAGCCCCCCGCGGGCGAGCGCCTCGATTGCCTCGACATCGGCGAAAGCCAGCACCGGTTCGGCCACACGACGGGTGAACCCGGCTCGGGCGCGAGCGAACTCACGCTGCCGGTCTGTCGCTTCCCCGGCGAAACGGTCCGAGCCGGCGGCGGCGGGCGAATGCGGAGGCCGCGGCAAGGTCGGGGTCCGGGGCCCCATCGCGAAGGCCCGAGACAGCATCCACTGCGACCGTGGCCTGGACTTCCTGTGCCGCCAACCGGGCGCGAATTGCTTTCAGCGAGCCGCCGCGGCGATGCAGCGAGTCGACCCGCCCGGCGGCATAGGCGGCATCGTCGAGAAGCCCGATTCTCGGTACCGGATGACGATCGCCTCGATCAAGACCCCCGCCTGCGGCGCGGCCTCGGAAGAATACCGTCGGCCGCGCCGGATCAGCACACGCCGCGAATTCTCGGCCGAACTGGCATAGCGCCTGAGAGAACCGAGCGCCAGCGTTCGAGAAGGTCGGGTCCGATCTGGCGACCATTCACCTTCGCCGCCCAACCGTGGGTCCACGATCAGCCATCATCGCGCGACAACGTCATGATGTCGAGGTCGATACGCACCGGGTCAGCGTGGGAACACCGGACTCGAGCCGGATCGCGACCAGTCTTCGATCTTCACCCGGGGTTCGAACACCTGCCCATAAACCCATTCTGGAAAGCCCGGGCGTTGCAGGAGTATCGATTTTCATGCGCCGAACGTCCGGGAAGGGTGGTTTGCGGTCCCTCTCGGTTTGCCCAACCTGAGATCGGGAGCTTTGAAAGCCATCATTCACTGATCGAGGCGGCTCCAGCCGACCGAGTTGATTGAATGAAGGAGTGCTCGCTGCCGCCGGCGCGGATAGACTAAAGTCCGGTGGTGCCGGAACCACGGCCAGACGGGATAAGCGAATGACCGCGACGGTCGACAGCGCGGTAGGCGATCTGCAGCGCGCCAACGCGGAGCTCCGACGGCAGCTCGACGAGTGCACCGCCGAGCGCGATGAGGCGCTCGAACACCAGACCGCGACAAGTGATGTCTTGAAGGTCATCAGTCGTTCGACTTTCGATCTGCAACCAGTACTCGACACATTGGTCGAGACGGCAGCGCACCTATGCGGAGCCGAAGATGCGGGCATGTCACTCCGCGAGGGCGAGGGTTTTCGCTACCGGGCGAGCTACGCCTTCGAGACCGGATTCTACGCGTTTCTGCAACAGCACACCTTTGTCCCGGGCCGCGACAGTATGGTTGGGCGCGTAGCTCTCGAAGGAAAGGTCGTGCACATCCCCGACATTGCTGCAGATCTCGACTACAGGCTGACCGAATCCATGACGCTCGGCAAATACTCACGCTCCTTGGCGTACCGCTGATGCGTGACGGCCTGGTTGTCGGAACGTTCAACCTATGCCGCCATCGCGTTGAGCCGTTCACCGAACGACAAATCGAACTAGTCCGGATCTTTGCGGATCGAGCGGTGATCGCGATGGAGAACGCTCGGCTCTTGGACGAACTCCGCGCCCGCACCGACGAGATCGCCGGCTGGAACCGCGAATTGGAGGCGCGCGTCGTAGCGCAGGTCGACGGGCTGGGTCGGGTCGGGCGGTTGAAGCGGTTCCTCGCGCCGCAGCTAGCTGAACTGATCGTCTCGCAGGGCGACGAGAAAATCCTCGAAAGCCACCGCCGCGAGATCGTCGTCGTATTCTGCGACCTGAGGGGCTACACGGCCTTTACGGAGACCGCCGAGCCCGAGGAGGTCCTTGACTTCTTGCGCGAGTACCACGGTGCCCTGGGGCCACTTGTGAGCCAGTTCGAAGGCACGCTCGACCAGTTCTCGGGCGATGGTGTGATCGAGTCCACACACCATTCGGACCTGCGGTGGTATTCTACATGAGTTGGGCGTTCGTGGAGGCGGCGCTGTGCAGCGTGAAGAATTAGCCACCGTCTTTTACGGCGAGGGGCCGACGCCGCCCCCGTGGGCAACGGATTGCCCGGTGCGATTCGATACCTGGCTCGCCTTCGCGCAGCCGCCGGCGAACCCGCCGCCTCGCCGAGTGGATCTGATCTTGGCCGTGCACGAAGAGCACGGGGTCATGCGCGTGCTCGATCACTTTTCGAACCTGGGGTTCTTAAATCTTTGCCAGGCGATTGCCGCGGGTAGCTTCATCGCCGCACGGCTCACGATCGATGAGCTCATTCGAGCGGTATTGCCGATGACGAACCTGGCGGGCGTGGTGCGAGGCACACAGCAGATGCCTGCCGCCAACCTCCTGGCCGCGGCGGAAGGTCAGCGCGTGACCTCGCCGCCAACCTCTATGGAGGATACCGCCGAGCGGGAGGATGAACGCAGCCGCCACCTCGGTTGGCTCCTCAATCTTCTGGTGGCGGTCGAGATGGGCGCATCGACACCGTCCGCGCCGCGGCGGGAGACCGCGGCCGCCCGCGCAGCGCGCCGTACTACCGCAGCGAATGGGGTCATCACGATGCTACAAACCGCCATGGCCGAGCGCTCGATGACCCAGCTGCCAGGGGCACCAAAAGATCAAATCATCGATCGGCGCAGGCGCTACCCGGTCGTCAGCGTCACGACGAATCGGATCGCGGCGCCGGCCGTGTCCCGCTCGCGCGAAACGATCAAGGCCGATGCAGCCGAAACGGTGTTCGCCGTCGACTGCCGCAACGTCGGTTGGGCGGTGGTGGACAGCGGCATCGACGCCTCCCACCCGGCGTTCGCCGACCTGGATATCGCAGTGACGCCGCCCGGGCAATCGCCTTCACGGGTGGTACGCGCCTTTTCACTGGTTGGCGCGCGGCAGACACTATTCGGCGACCGCATGGTCAACGGTCTGATCGACTGGACCAGCTGTCTGCCTTTCGTGGAAATGCTGTTGCCAAACCAGGCGCCAGTCCCTGGCAGCCTGCAACCGCAGCTTCCCTACCACGTGCCTGCCGATCCGCACGGCACGCATGTGGCCGGGATTCTCGGGGGACATTGGCCAGAGCGAGGCCTGCACGGGATCTGCCCGACCATCCGTCTCTACGATTTTCGGGTTCTCGACCATACCGGCCAAGGTGATGAATTCGCCATCGTCATGGCACTGCAGGCGATCCGCCATATCAACGAGCAGGCCGGCCGCCTCGCGATCGCCGGAGTGAACCTGAGCCTCTCGGTGCCGCATGACGTCGCAACGCATTCCTGCGGCTGGACACCGGTTTGCATCGAGTGCGACCGCCTGGTGCGCAGCGGCGTTGCGGTCGTGACCTCGGCCGGCAATAGCGGCTTCACCGGAGGCATCCAAACGACCGGAACGGATTATCACACCGTCAGCATCTCCGACCCGGGCAATACCGAAAATGTCCTGACAGTCGGTTCGACGCGCCGCAGCGACCCGCACCGACACGGTGTCAGCTATTTTTCGAGCCGCGGCCCGACTGCTGACGGACGGCTAAAACCCGACCTGCTGGCGCCAGGCGAGGACATCGACGGTCCGGTGCCGGGGAGCGGGATCTCTGCCATGCACGGCACCAGCCAAGCGGCCGCACATGTCAGCGGTGCCGCCGCAATGCTGATCGCCCGGCATCGGGAGCTGCTCGGACGACCCGACCGCATCAAGCAGATTCTGTGCTCAACGGCGACCGATCTGGGCCGGCAACGCGCATTCCAGGGGAACGGGTTGATCGACGTCCTACGCGCCATGCAATCCGTCTGAGGCTGCCCGATGCTCGTCCTCGAGTTCCTACCGGCAAGGCACGGCGACTGCATCCTGGTGCGTTGGGGCGTACCCGATCATATGATGGTCGTCGATGGTGGCCCGGACGGAGTCTACGAGCAGACGCTCAGGCCGCGGCTGATTGCTCTTGCGTCTGCGCAGGCGCCGGCACCTGTCGTCGATGTGCTCTGCGTCAGCCACATTGATGACGACCATGTGGCCGGCGTCATCCGCCTCTTACGGGAACTGACGCAGGCCAAGCGCGATCAATTGCCGCTGCCGATCGGACTGCGGCGGGTGTGGTTTAACAGCGTCGACGAACTCATCGACGGGGTGCAACCGGGTCTCGCGGCATCGGTTCGTGCGCTGGTCGGATCCGCGCCGTCTAACAAGTCTGTGGCCGCCAGCTACGGGCAGGGCCGGGATGTGCGCAGCGGCATCGCCGCGCTATCACTGGACGGGAACCAGCCATTCGGCGGTACGCTGACGACTGGCGCGAACACCTTGCTGCATGGGTTGGAGGTGACGGTTGTCGGGCCGAGCGCCGCATCGATGGCGCAGCTGGTCAAACGATGGCGTGCTGCGGTCGCAAAACAGCAGGTGAAAGCGGTCACTGCCGCCTTCACCGACCGGGCGGTACCAAACCTGTCGAGCATCGCGCTCTATTTGCGCCATGGCGGGCGGACGGCGCTGCTGACGGGCGATGCCCGCGGCGACCACCTGCTCTCGGGACTGGAAGCGGCGGGCCTGCTGGCGCCCGAGGGAACCATCCATCTCGATGTACTGAAACTGCCGCATCACGGCAGCCGCAACAACGCCGAACCGGCGCTGTTCGAGCGCATCCGCGCCGATCACTATGTCGTGTGCGCGGACGGCATCAAGCACAAGCATCCGAACACGGAGACACTCGAATGGCTTGTGGCGTCGCGCGACCTTGACGACACGTACACCGTCCACCTAACGAACTCGATACCGGCTGCCGAGGCAAGGCTCGCGGCACTCGCTGTCGGGCGCGCTTTTTCGGTTTCGGTCGGCGCGCCGCGCATCGAGATCGAGCTCGCCGATGCCAGTTAGAGAATGTAGTCGGCGTCACTAAAAAAGCGGCGAGGCCAGGTAATATTGCTCGCCATCACGTGCGGGCGAGGGTGCGTGCCGAACGCGACTAGGAGACGTGATGATGAAAAATATCGTCGTATGCTGCGACGGCACTGCCAATGAGTTCAAGCGCGATCGTACCAACGTGGTCAAGTTGTTTCACGCACTGGTCAAGGATCCCAAGGTTCAGGCCTGCTACTATCACCCCGGGGTCGGAACCATGGCGGCACCAGGTTTTGTCACGAAGACCGGGGCACTGATCGCCGAAACCGCCGGACTGGCTTTTGGCTACGGCCTGACCAATGACATCTCCGATGCTTACATATTTATCTGTGGAAATTTCGAGCCGGAGGATAAGCTTTACCTGTTTGGCTTTAGCCGAGGCGCCTACACGGCGCGCGCGCTCGCCTCGATGCTGAAAATGTATGGACTGGTACCGCGCGACAACGAGCGGCTGGTGCCTTACGCCGTGCGAATGATGTGGGCGATTAACCATCTGCGCAAACGCGCTAAGCCGAATGCGCCGCCCGATCCGCGAGTAGACGAATACTTTGGGCTGGCAGCTGCGTTCAAGCAGACGTTCTCTCGTCCTTGCCAGCCGCACTTCGTCGGAGTCTGGGATACCGTCAGCTCGGTCGGCTGGTTCTCCAATCCAGTTAGCCTCCCGTTCACCGCCAACAACGCTGACATCGCAATCGGCCGGCATGCCATTGCTATCGACGAGCGGCGCGCATTCTTCCGCACCAATCTCTGGTGGCGAGCATCCGACCCGCAACGCGCAGGACCCAAGAACATGAAGCAGGTTTGGTTTCCCGGGGTACATTGCGATGTAGGCGGTGGCTATCCGGAGGCCGAGAGCGGCCTTTCGAAAATCGCGTTGCAGTGGATGATCGACGAAGCGGGCCAAGCTGGGCTCATCCTCAATACTGAAACGGTCGACCTGATCTTAGGTCACCGGGGGCAGGGATACGTACCGCCCGATCCGGACGCGTACCTGCATAACTCGCTGACGCGCTGGTGGCAGCCGGTGGAATTGATGCCCAAGCCGCATTGGGATCAAGAACTGGGCAAGAGCGAATGGCGGGCGAACCGTGCGCGGCATCGAACATGGCCTCCGAAGCCGGTCGTACATGACGCTGCCTGGCAGCGTCACAGCGGGACCTATGCCCAAAATCTGCCGAGCGATGCCATCTCGCTGAGCGAAGCCGAGCGCCAAGGCGGCATGACGGCATAATTCGATGTGAATGGGAAGCTGAAGGTTGAGCGCTTGACGGCGCCATTCTGATTGCAAAAAGCGCTACGGCACCGGCCGAACCGTCAACTGTTCGATCGCCCTCAGGCGCCATTTGCTCCGAGATTCCTCGACTGCCAACCTCGATGCACGAATTGATGGCCAAGGCAAAAATGGATGCCGGTGCCGAGTGTGAGATGCCGGTTCGGTCTTCTCTTGAGATCGAGTTTCTCGGGATGCTCGTACGCTTGCGGATTCAGGTTGGCGGCTGTCGGCACGGACATGACCTTGTCACTCTTCTTCAACCGAATGCCGCCAACCTCGACGTTCTTCCGCCGAAACGCGGTTTGGTAATTGCGCAGATCTGTTGAACCGGTAAAATTCCTCCACTACTTGCTCGGTACGGCTCCCTGCTCCAACCAAATCGCGGAGACTCCACTCTCCTGACCCCATCCGCCGATCGGCCGTGAATGCCCGGAAGGGGGCATGGGCCGGCCATTGCTCCTGATGGGAGTGAACGGCCGCTGTGGGTCGCTTTGAGCCCTTCACGGAAGACTGCCGGGCTGTCGCAGAAGGGTGGAGCGCGGACCCAGGCGTCACCGGTCTGTAGGTGTCCCTTGATGAAATACCATCTGCCACCGCCCGCTTATGAACTTCCAGATGGAGCTTCGTAAGGTGTGACGATCTTCCTTACCCTCGGCGAGGCGAAAGCTTCGATACGTAAGTAGAACGACGTCATCGGCCAGAGGTCTTAGAACGAAGTCTCTGGCAGCGTGCGTTTCTAGTGTCTCGATACTTTCTGCGGCCAACCTTCGGAGAACCTCCTCCTTTTCATACATACGGCCTGAACGTCCGAACTCGACAAAACTGTCCGCCAGGAGGTTTCTAACTAACTGCCTCTGGGGAACTCCGGACCGATTGTTTGAACAGTTCCTCTTCTAGGACCCTGATCGGGTCAAGATTGCGTTGCACCGTGGCTGACTCCTGCTCGCCACAGCATCCTACGGTCTGTTTGGACTACCGCAAAGGGTCGAACCTCCCCCGTTACGAGGTGAGGGCGAGGAGGGTCCGAAATCGCGGCATCGCGCCCTTTTCGGGGTAGGCTGCCGCAGCCAGTCGACGCCGATCTGGCGCTGAGGTGGAAGGGGTCGGCATCGGAGACGACGATGACGGCTGAAAACTCTAACCCCACCCGCCAGCGTGCACCCTGGAACAGGGGACGCCAGATCGGCCAGAAGCGCCCGCTGAAGCCGAAGGATGTCTGGACCATTCGAGTACGGCTGCAAATGGAGGGTCGCCGACGCGATCTGGCGATGTTCAATCTCGCGATCGACAGCAAGCTCAG
>Ga0306921_10000723_pt1 | contig 30360 bp, 28 predicted proteins | sample sta12Cox44000080_FD_203760 | JGI IMG/M metagenome (GOLD analysis project Ga0306921, IMG submission 203760) | Lab enrichment of tropical soil microbial communities from Luquillo Experimental Forest, Puerto Rico - statoxic.12C.oxic.44.000.080 (v2)... | ecosystem: Environmental > Terrestrial >... | reverse complement strand
ACCAACGACTTAAAGTTTTCGGATTCCCCTTACGTTGTCTACTCGTCTACTCGTAGGAATAGATCCAGAAATCGGCACACTCGGGACAATGATATCGAGTGATATGACCTGCGAGCAACCCGAGAGTGTGTCGCCACGCCCCACTGTATAGCTCAAAGGGGGTCGTTCGCAGTGTGACGTTGGGGTACTCGCCTTAGACTTTGCCGGACTTCGTTTTGACGATCCTCATCTCGAAAGTCCCCGGGCGTGCGTTGCGATTGGCCTACCAGAACAACAGGCTCGTGCGGGCGCCGAGCATGCCCCGGAGGCTCAAGGAAGCCGCACCACGAGAGGGCTTCTTCGAGCGCGAGCAATTCCTCGCGGTGCGGAAGCATCTCCCCGCCGACCTCGCGGCGGCGGTGACGATCAGTTACACGTTCGGATGGCGCATGCGGTCCGAGGTGCTGACCCTGCAGCGCCGCCACCTCGACCTCCGCGCCAGCACGCTCCGACTCGATCCTGGCACGACCAAGAACGACGAGGGTCTTGACGGACGAGTTGAAAACGATGCTCGCCGCGCAGTCCGGAACATGGTCAACGCGAGCGTCCCCGAACGCGTGGCCATGAAGATCAGCGGACACAAGACGCGCGCGGTCTTCGATCGCTACCACATCGTGAGCCCCGCCGATCTCCAAGAGGCGGCGCGGCGGATCGCGATCGCCTCGCAGAACTAGGCGGCGATGGTTACAGTTTTGGTTGCAGTCGGGGTGTTGGGGGTGAGATTTTCTAACAGAAACGCATAGTATGGTAGGGAGAACGCGGGGCAGCAAGGACCGAGTTCCGACAAGCGGCGCCATGATAGGGTAGGCCCGGCACGGAAGCAACTCGACCGGCTCGTGTCACGGTCCCGGCTCGAAGCACACCGCTTGCACGCCTCCGACGCATACACACTCGATCTTTTCGCCGTGCGGACCCTCAGTGATCACGACTCCGGTCGTGCAGACGGGCCGCACGAGCATGCCGGCGCCGATCACGAGAGCGGCCAGCACGACAAGCGCGAGAACGAGAAAGAGAAGGAACTTCAAGGGCGGATGGCCGAGTGGCGCCGCCACAAGAAGATCTTGCCTTCCGAGGGTCACCCGCTTCCCCACAGCCGCATCGCTTCGGCGCCAGTGGAGCAGGAAGACCCACGCATAGAAAACGAAGCCTGCCGCGATCAGAAGACTTGCCAGTTCCACGTCGCCTTCACCTCCGGCCCGCGGAAGATTCCCGCTCGCTCTCGACTTCGTCCAACGAGCATCGCTGATGCCAAGTCGAACGGCCGAAAATTTAGGGCGTTAGAATTGCTGTGGCCGACGCGACTGAGGCGTAGCCGCCTCTACGAGACGAGGACGCCACGCCGCACTCGCGCACTTCAGGGCGGCCCGGAGGTTTGTCGTCTCGTTGGTCTGCGGACCAAGGAGTAACGCACATACGCTTCGCTATCTGGGCGAACTACAGACTCCTGTTCTCATGCGGGGGGCGGCGACGCCCCAGGCTAGCGCACCAGCGCCACAGAGGTACCGGGGGGTCAAATAGAAATCGACGACGGGGCGGTGCTTTCATGGTGGTACTGCTATTGCAGTCGCTCCTAACGGCTCCTCGGGAGCCGTGTCGAGTTCCAGGAGGATAGGCGATGCGCAGCGTGTTGGTGGCGATGCCCGCGCTTCGGAGCACCGGTCGGTCCGAGGAGCGTGTATTGGCGCCGAAGATGGGGCTCGTGGCGTCCACGCCGGGTACTGACTGAGGTCGCGCCATGTACCGCAAGATCCTCGTGGCAGTGGACGGCAGCAGCACCTCGGAGGAGGCGCTAGTGTCGGCCGCGCGCCTCGCGCGCGCTCTCTCGGCGCGTCTCAGGATCATGCACGTGACCGATTCTCCGTACGACTATCCGGACGTGATGTATGGCCACGTGCCGGGCGACGTGGAGGAGCTACGCGAAGCCTGGCACAAGGCTGGTCAGGAGGTCATCGACCGGGCAGTGGTCGCGGCGCTGCGCGAAGGGTGTGCGGCCGAGCCGCGTCTCGTGGAGGGCAGCGGCAGCGTGCACGTTTCCGAGCACGTCGTCGAGGAGGCCCGAGCCTGGGGCGCAGACATCATCGTGGTCGGCGCCAGCGGGCGCCGCGGAGTCAAGCGCCTGCTCCTGGGCAGCGTGGCCGAGGGCGTGGCCCGCCTGGCCCGTGTGCCCGTGCTGCTGGTGCGGGCGCCGAACGCATCTTCCTGAAGGCCTCGGACCTTCGTGCAAATGACAGCTCCGGTAACCAGCTGAAGGGGCAGGCCAAACCCCGCGAGGAGACGGTAGTGCCGATCGTCCCGTCTTTGCTCTTGGCGGGGATCTTTCTGATGCTCCTGCCGGGCCTGGTCGTCGCGCAGGGTAACTTCGAAATCCAGGTCTACGGTTCGGAAACGGTGGCACCCGGCACGACCATGGTCGAGCTGCACTCGAACTCGGCTATCCAGGGCACGACCCGCGTCGAGGATGGCGTCTTGCCGACGCAGAACGCCGTGCACGAAACGATCGAGATCACTCACGGTTGGACGTCGTGGTTCGAGACTGGCTTCTACATCTTCACGAGCGTCCAGACGATGGGACCCGAGCAGGGCTACTGGTGGGTGGGCGACCACATCCGCCCGCGCGTCCGCGCACCAGAGGAATGGCACCTCCCGGTGGGACTCAGTCTCTCGGTCGAGGTTGGCTACCAGCAGCCCGAGTTCTCACCCGACACGTGGACGCTCGAGATCCGCCCGATCATCGACAAGCAGCTCGGCCGCTGGTACTTCTCGATCAACCCCGCCCTCGAGCAGAGCCTCAAGGGCCCTGGCACGAAGACGGGCATCGAGTTCACGCCGGCGGCCAAGGTGAGCTACGACGTGACGAAGGTGGTGAGCCCCGGGATCGAGTATTACGGGACGCTGGGGCCCGTCGGGAGCTTTCTCCCCGCCTCCCAGCAGCAACAGCAGCTGTATGGCGTGGTGGACCTCAACGTGGACCCGCGCTGGGAGATCAACTTCGGGGTCGGTGCGGGTCTGACCCGGGCCACCGACGGGCTCATCATCAAGATGATTCTTGGCCGCCGCTTTTGATGGCGACAACTCAGCTGAGCGGCAGAAGAACCATCCATGTAGAGGCTGAACCTGCCGAAACTCTGAGACAGTCAAGGACCGCCAGCACTCGCGCCAGAGGCTAGGCGAGGCGGCGCTGTCCCAGCGGGGAGGTGGAGACCCACCACGCTCCTGGGGTCTCGCGGTGAAAGCGCCGATTTTCCTCGCCTGCTCTCGTGGCACCTCGGTTGCAACCTGCATGGCTCGCGACTCCGCGGCGCAAAGGGGTCGAGAGGAGGCAGCCATGAAGCTCGATCGAGTGCTCGTGCCGTTGGATGGGTCCAGGCTTGCCGAAGCAGCCATCGAGACCGCTCTGGGCCTGACGCGAGGGGAGGCGACCTCCACGCTCGTCCTCTTGCGCGCTGCGGAGGCGCACACCTTCCCCGTGGTCGATCCGACCAACGAACAGGTCGAGGCGGTCCATGAGGCGGAGGCGTATCTCTCTGGTGTGACGGAGCGGCTGCGTCGGCGCGGGATTACCCAGGTCGAGACGGGCGTGTGGTATGGGCCGGCGGCCCCTGCCATCATCCAGGCCGCGCGCCTCAAGAAGGCCGACCTCATCGTGATGAGCACGCACGGGCGGAGCGGCCTCGGCCGCCTCATCATGGGGAGCGTCACCGAGTCGGTGCTGCGCGGCACCAGCACTCCCGTCTGCGTCGTGCGTGCGTCGGGCGCCCCCATCGAGACGCCTCCCGGCCTGCAGCACTCCCGCGAGCGGGAGACGTCCCATGCATCGAAGACCGGCAGCCCGTCATGATCACCACGGCCAGTGCGCTCTCGATTGCCGGCATCCGTGCCCGACTCGGCGTCGGTCTGACCAGCCGCCAGCTCTTCCTCTTCCACGAGGTGGAGTCGACCAACACCACGCTCAGCCGCCTCGCTTGTTCGGGCGTGCCCGAGGGAACCGTGGTGCTGGCGGAAGCGCAGACGAAAGGGCGGGGGCGTCTCGGACAGCCCTGGTTCTCTCCCCCCGGGGTGAACCTCTATGCCTCTTTCCTGCTGCGCGAGCGGCTCACCCTCGAGGAGGTTCCCGTTTTCTCGTTCGTGGCGGGACTGGCCCTGGCCGACGCCGTACAGGCGGCGGGCGCCTCACCGACCATCAAGTGGCCCAACGATGTGCTGATCGACGGGCGCAAGATGGGAGGCGCCCGCGTCGAGTGCTCGGCGCGGGACAGGGAGGTCGAGCACGTCATCATCGGCGTGGGCGCCAACCTGAACGTCGGGCTCGACGACCTCGCCCTCGCCCTGGGACCGAAAGCGGAGGCAACCTCGCTGCGGGCAGCCACGGGGCACGAAATCGACCGCAATGCCTTCGCGGCCGACTATCTCAATGCCCTCGACAAGTGGGTCCGGCGTTACCGGAAGGAAGGGCCCGCTTCCATCCTCCAAGCGTGGCGAGGGCGCGATATCCTGACGGGACGCCAGGTCGAGATCCAGGGGACCGGTGGGCCCTTCGTGGGCCGCGTCGTCGGCGTGGATCGGCACGGCTGGCTCCTCGTCAGGGATGCCGTGGGCGAGAGCCGCACGGTGACCACGGAGGAGATCCGGTTCTGTGACTGAGTTCCCCCCAGCCAGAGGAGAGCATCGTCCATGAGCCGGCTCCGCCGCATCCTCCACCCGACCGACTTCTCTCGAGCCTCGAGGGCGGCCTTCGCCCGCGCCGTCGTCATGGCCAAGGCCGATCGCGCCGAGCTCCTGCTCGTCCACGTGATGGCCGTGCCGGTGCCCATGGCCGGAGAGGGCTACATTTCGCCAAGCGTCTACGAGGACCTCGAGGCCTCCGCCCGCAAGCATGCCGAGAAGCAGCTGGCCACGCTGCGGGACAAGGCGCGCGCCTCCGGGGCCAAGGTGAGCGTCATCCTGCTCGAGGGGTTGGCCCACGCGCAGATCGTCCGTGCCGCCAAGTCGAAGAAGGCGGACCTGATCGTCATCGGCACCCACGGCCGTACGGGGTTCGCCAAGTTCTTCCTGGGCAGCGTGGCCTCGCGGGTGGTGACAGCGGCACCCTGTCCCGTGCTCACCGTCCGCGGCACATAGCAGCAAGTCGACGATGATGAAGAGCGCACGAGAGCTCGAGTTGATCCGCATCGACCTCGAGTGACTCGTTTCTTGAACAGGAAGGAGAGCCCACCATGGCCACGAGCTCTGTGACAATCATCGACAACCGCACCGGCAAGACCTCTGACCTGCCCATCGTCAACGGCGCCATCCGCGCCATGGATCTCCGCCAGTTCCGCACCGGCCCCGACGACTTCGGGCTCCTCTCGTACGACCCCGCCTTCGTCAACACGGCCTCGACGATCAGTCGCATCACCGAGATCGACGGCGACCACGGCATCCTGCGCTACCGCGGATATCCCATCGAGGAGCTCGCCGAGCGCTCCAACTACCTCGAGGTTGCCTACCTCCTGCTCCACGGCGAGCTGCCCACGCGCCAGGAGATGGAGGACTGGGTGTACGACATCACGCATCACACATGGGTTCACGAGAACCTGAAGAAGCTCATGGAGGGCTTCCACTACGATGCCCACGCCATGGGCATGCTCATGGCGGGCGTGGCCGCCCTGTCAACCTTCTATCCGGAGGCCAAGGACGGAAAGCATCCGGGGACCCGGCGGCTCCAGATCATCCGGCTCATCGCCAAGATGCCGACCCTTGCCGCCTTCGCCTATCGGCACGGCTTGGGCCTGCCCTACAACTATCCAGACAACGGGCTCTCCTACACGGGCAACCTCCTCAACATGCTGTTCCGGGCCACGGAGGCGAAGTACCACCCGAACGCCGCCCTGGAGCGCGCCCTCGACGTGCTCTTCATCCTGCACGCCGACCACGAGCAGAACTGCTCCACCAACGCCGTGCGCGCCGTCGGCTCCTCGCAGGTCGATCCCTACTGCGCAGTGGCGGCGGGCGTGGGCGCCCTCTATGGTCCGCTCCATGGCGGGGCCAACGAGGAGGTGCTGCGGATGCTGGAGGAGATCGGGTCTACGGAGCACATCCCCGCCTTCATCAAGAGCGTGAAAGAGGGCAAGGGCAAGCTCATGGGCTTCGGCCACCGCGTGTACAAGAACTACGACCCCCGAGCGAAGATCATCAAGCGCATGGCCGACCGGGTGTTCGAGGTGACGCGGCCGAGCGCGCTTCTGCCCGTGGCCCTGGAGCTCGAGCGCATCGCCTTGGAAGACGACTACTTCATCTCACGCAAGCTTTACCCCAACGTCGACTTCTACTCGGGGCTGATCTACCAAGCCATGGGCTTCCCCGTGGAGATGTTCCCCGTGCTCTTCGCCATCGCGCGGACCAGCGGCTGGCTGGCTCAGTGGCAGGAGATGCGGGACGACCCCGAGCAGAAGATCGCCCGCCCGCGGCAGCTCTATTTGGGCCCGGGCAAGCGCCCCTATGTCGAGATGGGCAAGCGCGAGGAGGGGGCACCGCGGCCGTGACGAGCGCCAGCCCCCGCTTCGACCGCGCACCTCGGCGCGTCTACTGGGAGGTGACGCGCGCCTGCGATCTCGCATGCCGCCACTGCCGCGCCGAGGCCGCGCCCCAGCCCGATCCTGCCGAGCTCGACGCGGCCGAAGGGCGTGAGCTCCTTCGCGCGCTCACGCGTTTTGGCGAGCCACTACCCCATCTGATCCTCACGGGTGGCGACCCGCTGAAGCGTGCCGATCTCTTCGATCTCATCGGCGCAGCGCGCCGCCTCGGCTTCGACATGTCCGTAGCTCCCAGCGGCACACCGCGCCTCACCGGAGAAGCCGTCGAGGCGCTGAGCCGGGAAGGGGTGTCGGCGATTTCCCTGAGCCTCGACGGTTCCAATGCCCATCGTCACGACGCGCTCCGAGGTGTTCCCGGCTGCTACGAGCGCACCCTGGAGGCGGCGCGCGCCTGCGTCGCTGCCCGGCTGCCGTTCCAGGTCAATACGCTCGTGAGCGCCGAGACTCTCGACGACTTACCCGCGATCCATCGGCGGGCTACCGAGCTCGGGGCAGCGCGCTGGAGTCTCTTTTTCCTCGTCTCCGTGGGCCGCGGTACGGTGCTCCAGCCCATCACCCCCGAGCAGTGCGAAGAGCTCTTCGAGCGGCTGCTCGATCTCGGGGAAGCGGGGGGGCCGATCGTCACGACCACCGAGGCGCCACATTTCCGACGTGTGGTCGTCGAGCGCGCCCGCGGGGCCGCGCGCGGGACGGCAACCTTGCCGCGCGGCTCCATGGGTCATGGCGCCGGCGTACGGGACGGCAGCGGCATCATGTTCATCTCCCACACGGGGGAGGTGTGGCCGTCGGGCTTCCTCCCGCTGTCCGCCGGAAGCGTCAGGGAGAGTGACCCGGTCGTGATCTACCAACACTCCCGCCTCTTCCGCTCTCTCCGAAGCGTGGAGATCTTCCACGGCCGCTGTGGTCGCTGCGAGTTTGGAGAGAGCTGCGGCGGCTCGCGCGCCCGCGCCTTCGCCGCCACCGGCGATCCGCTCGGCGAGGATCCCCTCTGCCGCTATCAGCCGGCGGGCGCAGCGTCCTGACGCAGGCGTCTCGGCACAGAGGTGGGCGACTGGGGCCGTGATGTCCCACGTTCCCAAACCTTCGCCCCACCGTCGCGACGTCGTGAGATACCTGGCGCGTAAGCCGAACGCTCCAAGTGCCTGAGTCGATTGAGGGAGTGTCCTGACAGGTTCCCCGGCGGTCTCTGCTGTCCGGTGGCACATCCGTTGCTCTTTCCACGGGGGGCGTAGCGTCGGCCCGTCTCGAAGCGGGTCCATGGAGGAGCAGCGGATGACGGTGGCCACGACGACGATGGCGCATGCGAAGACGGCAGCAGACAAGACATACGTCACGCTCGACGGCAACGAGGCGACCGCTCAGGTCGCCTATCAGCTGTCCGATGTGATTGCCATCTATCCGATCACGCCGTCCTCCGCCATGGGCGAGTGGGCGGATCAGTGGTCGGCGGAAGGTCGTGCGAATCTCTGGGGCACCGTCCCCACGGTGGTCGAGATGCAAAGCGAGGGGGGCGCGGCCGGGGCCCTCCACGGAGCTCTCCAGACGGGGGCGCTGGCCACCACCTTCACGGCCTCCCAGGGCCTGCTCCTGATGATCCCCAACATGTACAAGATCGCGGGGGAGCTGACCCCCACGGTGATACACGTGGCTGCGCGTGCCCTGGCCACCCAGGCCCTGTCCATCTTCGGCGATCACAGTGACGTCATGGCGACGCGCGCCACTGGCTTCGCCATGCTCGCCTCGAGCTCCGTGCAGGAGGCCATGGACCTCGCCCTCGTCGCGCATGCCGCCACCCTGGAATCCCGCGTACCGTTCTTGCACTTCTTCGACGGCTTCCGCACGTCGCACGAGGTGGCGAAGGTACAGCCCCTGCCACGCGAGGTCCTGAGGTTCATGATCGACGACGATCTCGTGCGCGCCCACCGCGCGCGTGGCCTCACGCCCGATCGGCCGACCATTCGTGGCACCGCGCAGAACCCGGACATGTACTTCCAGGCTCGCGAGGCTGCCAACCCCTTCTATCTCGCATGCCCGGCCATCGTGCAGGGCGCCATGAACCGCCTCGCGGACGAGACGGGACGGCCCTACCGGCTGTTCGACTACGTGGGCGCACCGGACGCGGAGCGGGTCATCGTGCTCATGGGTTCCGGCGTCGGCGCCGTCGAGGAGACGGTGGACGCGCTCCGGGCCGCGGGCGAGCGCGTCGGTCTCGTCAAGGTCCGCCTCTTCCGTCCCTTTTCCGCCGAGCATCTGCTCGCCGCGCTCCCCGCCACGGTCAAGGCCATCGCCGTCCTCGACCGGACCAAGGAACCCGGGAGCCTCGGCGAGCCGCTGTACCTCGACGTGGCGACGGCCATCCTCGAGGCCGTGGGCGCGGGAGGGGCGCCATTTCCTGCGATGCCGCATCTCAGCGCTGGTCGCTATGGCCTCGCCTCCAAGGAATTCACGCCGGCCATGGCCAAGGCAGTTTTCGACGAGCTCGGGCGACCTCATCCGCGCTCGCGCTTCACGGTGGGGATCCACGACGACGTCACCCATCTGAGCCTGCCCTGGGACCCCGCCTTCCAGACCGAGGATCCGGAGACCGTCCGCGCCGTCTTCTATGGTCTGGGAGCGGACGGCACGGTCGGGGCCAACAAGAACTCGATCAAGATCATCGGCGAGGAGACGGATCACTGGGCACAGGGCTACTTCGTCTACGACTCCAAGAAGTCGGGTTCCATGACCGTGTCGCACCTACGCTTCGGACCGCGGCCCATCCGCTCGACCTACCTCATCGAGCGCGCGTCCTTCGTGGCCTGTCACCAGTTCTCCTTCCTCGAGCGCATCGACGTGCTCGAGACGGCGGAGCCGGGCGCCACGTTCCTCCTCAACAGCCCCTACGGCCCCGACGAAGTGTGGGACAAGCTCCCGCGCCGACTCCAGGAGCAGTTGATCGCCCGGCGGCTCCGCCTCTTCGTGATCGACGGCTACCGCGTAGCCAGGGAAGCTGGCATGGGCGGGCGTGTCAACACCGTCATGCAGACCTGCTTTTTCGCGCTGAGCGGTGTCCTGCCGCGCGACGAAGCGATCGCGGCTATCAAGAACGCCATCGCCCACAGCTACAGCAAGCGCGGCGAGGCCGTGGTGCGCAAGAATTGGGAGGCGGTCGACCGCGCCCTGTCCCATCTGCACGAGGTGCCTATCCTCGGGCAGGCCACCGGACAGCTCGCGGTGCGGCCACCCGTGTCCACGAGCGCTCCCGCGTTCGTGCAGCGCGTGACCGGCGCCGTCCTTGCCGGCAAGGGCGACGCGCTCCCGGTGAGCGCGATTCCGCCCGACGGGGTCTATCCCACGGGAACGACGCGGTGGGAGAAGCGCAACATCGCCCAGGAGATCCCGATGTGGGACGAAGCGCTCTGCATCCAGTGCGGCAAGTGCGTGCTGGTCTGTCCTCACGCAGTTATCCGGGCCAAGGTCTACGAGGCGCCGGCGCTCGCCGGAGCGCCGCCCGGATTCAAGTCCGCGCCCGCCCGCTGGCGGGAGCTCGCGGAGGCTCGCTATACGCTCCAGGTCTCGCCAGAGGATTGCACGGGGTGCGCCCTGTGCGTCGAGGTGTGTCCGGCCAAGAGCAAGAGCGAAGTGCGGCACAAGGCCATCAACATGGAGCCGCAGGCCCCGCACCACGACGTCGAAGTGGCCAACTGGGACTTCTTCCTCGGGCTTCCCATGCCCGATCGCCACGCCTTCAACGCGGGCCTGGTCAAGGATGTCCAGCTCCTGGAGCCGCTCTTCGAGTTCTCGGGCGCGTGCGCCGGCTGCGGCGAGACGCCATACCTGAAGCTCCTCAGCCAGCTCTTCGGCGACCGGGCCGTCATCGCGAACGCCACCGGCTGCTCATCGATCTACGGCGGCAGCCAGCCCACCACGCCCTGGACGGTCAATGCCGCCGGCCGCGGTCCGGCCTGGGCGAACTCCCTCTTCGAGGACAACGCCGAGTTCGGGCTGGGCATGCGTGTCGCTCTCGACCGACAGGCCGGGTACGCGCGGGAGCTGGTCGGCGTCCTCGGTCCCGAGCTGGGCGACCTCGCCCGCGCGCTCCTCGAGGCGGATCAGTCCACCGAGTCGGCCATCGACGCGCAGCGAGAGCGGGTGGTGCAGCTCAAGTCGGCCCTGGCCGGCCTCACCCGCGTGGAGGCGCGGGAGCTCTTGAGCGTCGCCGATAGCCTCGTGAAGCGCAGCGTGTGGATCGTGGGCGGCGACGGGTGGGCCTACGACATCGGCTACGGCGGGCTCGATCACGTCGTGGCCTCGGGCCAGAACGTCAACGTGCTCGTGCTCGACACCGAGGTGTACTCGAACACCGGCGGGCAGATGTCCAAGGCCACGCCGCGCGGCGCCGTGGCCAAGTTTGCCGCGGGCGGCAAGCGGCAGGGCAAGAAGGACCTCGCACTCATGTGCATGACCTATGGCCACGTGTACGTAGCGCGCGTGGCCATGGGGGCGAGCGACGTCCAGACGCTGCGGGTGTTCCAGGAGGCGGAGAGCTACGGGGGACCCTCGCTCATCATCGCCTACAGCCACTGCATCGCGCACGGTTACGACCTCCGCCACGGGATGGATCAGCAGAAGGCCGCCGTGCAGGCCGGCCACTGGCCGCTCTTCCACTTCAACCCGGATCTCGCCCGCGAGGGACGCGCGCCGCTCCAGCTCGACTCCAAGCCACCCAGCCTGCCCCTCAAGCAGTACGCGTACAACGAGACCCGCTACACCATGCTCGCCCACAGCGACCCCGCCACTGCGCGCCGCCTGCTCGAGAGCGCGCAGCTGGACGTGGCCGAGCGCTGGCGGCTCCTCGAGCACTGGGCGGCCCTGCCGGTGGCGCCTGCGGCGGAGGAGGGAAGCGCGCCATGATCGATCTCACCACGCGCTATCTGGGATTCACCCTGGCAAACCCGCTCGTCGCCTCGGCGGGGCCGCTCTGCGAAGACGTGGCGAACATCCGCCGGATGGAGGATGCAGGGGCGGCGGCCGTCGTCCTCCCTTCTCTCTTCGAGGAGCAGATCACACTTGAGAGCGACTACCTCCACCACCATCTCTCCCATGGCACCGAGAGCTACGCGGAGTCGCTCACCTACTTTCCAGACATGGCCAACTACAACCTCGGCCCCGACGCCTATCTCGAGCACCTGCGGCGCGCAAAGGCCGCGGTGAGCATCCCCGTCATCGGCAGCCTGAATGGCGTGTCCACCGGCGGCTGGATCGCGCACGCCAAGAAGATCGAGGAGGCGGGGGCGGATGCCCTCGAGCTGAACATCTACTACGTGCCCACCGACCCCAACATGTCCGCCGCCGACGTAGAGAGTATGTACGTGCACCTGGTGCGCGACGTGAAGGCGAGCGTGCGCATTCCCGTCGCCGTCAAGATCGGCCATGCCTTCAGCGCGCTGGCTCATCTCGCCCGGCGCCTCGACGGCACGGGAGCGGGAGCGCTGGTGGTGTTCAACCGCTTCTACCTGCCAGACTTCGATCTCGAGCGGCTCGAGGTGGTGCCGCGCCTCACCCTGTCGAGCTCACATGAGCTGCTGGTGCGCCTGCACTGGGTTGCCATCCTCTACGGTCATGTCGGCGCCGACCTCGCGGTGACGGGCGGCGTGCACTCGGGCGAGGACGCCCTCAAGGCCATGATGGCCGGCGCCCGCGTCGCCATGATGACGTCGGCTCTGCTGAAGCAAGGCATCGAGCACCTGCGCACGGTCCGGAGCCAGATCGTCAAGTGGATGGACACGCACGAGTACGCCTCCATCCGGGAGATGCAGGGAAGCATGAGCTACCGCTCCGTGCGCGAGCCCGCGGCCTTCGAGCGCGCGAACTACATGAAGGTGCTCAGCTCCTACGCCCTGCCCCCGGAAGGCGGTCCGGGGCCGCGTGACCGCGCCAGCTGAACGAACCAAGGCGGGACGCGAGCATTTCCGGAAACACGACCCTCTTGTGGCCGCGTTCTTCTTCGGCGACCAGCGCGAGCCTCTGACCGTCGTCGAGCCAAGGGCCATCCTACTATGCATCGGCGGCGGCCGCGCGATCACGGCCGTCTACCCAACGGCTCTGACGATCTCGCGCCCACTAGGGCGTCGGTGCCCCAGCGGGGCAGTGGCGCCTCTCTCAGAGACACCCGCGGGCTCGCCAGAGCGGCGTGTTTCCGGTGCGATAGTCACGCGGCGTGCATGGCACACGGGTTGCTCTCCTCCTAAGCATGTCATGAGGCAGCGGTGGTGGTGGCGATCGCACAGGCGCCGTCGCGCGCGGAGGTTCACAGATGCGACAGGGTTGGATACGACGATGCGGCCTGATCCTGACCATCCTCGGATTCACCACGGGCGGAGCGCTGGCGGCCGACGAGATCGTGCTCGGTTCCGCCATTTCCCAGACGGGCAAGTACGCGCGCGAGGGCAAGTTCTACGTCGATGCCTACACCATCACAGTCGATGCGATCAACAAGGCGGGTGGGATCAAAGTGGGCGGCAAGACCTACAAGCTTGTTCTCAAGCTCTATGATGACCAGGGCGATCCCAACCTGAGCGTGCGGCTCTTCACCCGTCTCGTCACCTCCGACAAGGTCAACTTCCTCCTCGGGCCATACTCGAGCGGCATCACCATTCCCGCCAGCGCGGTGGCCGAGAAGTACGAGAGCCCCATGGTGCAGGGTGGGGGTGCCTCCGGCAAGATCTTCGATCGCGGCTACAAGTACATCTTCGGCACCTTGCCGAAGGCGGAGCTGTACTTCCAGACCGCCATCGAAGCGGCGGCGAAGCTTACGCCACGCGTGCAGACGGCGGCCATCCTCTACTCCAACGAGGCCTTCGACCGCAGCGTGGCCGACGGCTCTCGCCAATGGCTGAAAGAGCAGAAGATCGACAAGATCTACGACGAGGAGTACCAGCCGGCAACCCAGGACTTCACCTCCATCCTCGCCGTGCTCAAGAGCAAGAACCCGGATCTCGTACTGGTGGCCGGCCACGAAGAGAACGCGCTGAATTTCATCCGCCAGGCGCAGGCCGCCGACATGGCCCCCAAGATGATGGTCTTCACGGTGGGCCCGCCCACCGCGGACTTCCGGAAGACGCTGGGCAAGGCGGCGGAGTATGTCTTCGGGATCACGCCGTGGTTGCCGCACATGGACATGGGCGGCGAGATCTTCAAGACGGCCCGGGACTTCTCACGGCAGTTCCAGGAACGCTTCGGCTACGAGGCAGACTACCATGTCGCCTCGGGGGCTGCCGACGTACTCGTCTACAAGTTTGCCGTGGAGAAGGCTCGCTCGCTCGATCCCAAGAAGGTCCGCGACGCTCTCGCGGCGGTGGACGAGGAGACGCTCTACGGGCGCATCAAGTTCGAGCCGACGGGGCAGATCGCCCTGGGGCAGGTGCTCGTCCAGATCCAGGAGGGCAAGCTCGTGCCCGTGTATATCGGCGGCAAGATGATCGCCAAGCCGCTCTATCCCGCGCCCAAGTGGAGCCAGCGCAAGTAGCGCAGCCATGCTCGCCCTCCAAGTTCTCGTCAACGGGATACTGCTGGGAGGCCTCTACGGCCTCATGGCTCTCGGCATGTCGCTCATCTGGGGCGTGATGAACATCGTGAACATCGCGCATGGTGCCCTCATCATGCTGGGCGCCTACGTCACCTTCTGGCTTTTCACCCTATGGGGCTGGGACCCCTTCGTCTCCCTGCCCGCCACCATTGTCCTCCTTTTCGTGTACGGCTACTGCCTGCAGCGCTTTCTGCTCAACCTGATCGTGCGCGCCCAGCTTTTCCTCACCCTGCTCATCACCTTCGGGGTCGAGGTGGTCATGGTCAACCTCGCGCGCATCGTCTGGTCCTCCGACCTGCGTCAGGTCACGCCTTCCTATGCTGGGGCCAGCTTCTCTGTGAGCGGACTCACCGTGCCCTACGTGCGGCTATGGGTGTTCGCGACCACCGTGGTCCTCTCCGTTCTCTTCCTGCTCATCCTGGAGAAGACGCGGCTCGGCCGGGCCATCCGCGCCACCTCGGAGGAGCTACGCGCGGCGCGGCTCACCGGCATTCCCGTCGCGCACATCTACGCGGTGACCTTCGGGCTGGGAGCGGCTCTGGCTGGCGCCGCGGGCGGGCTCTGGGGCATGCTCTTCCCCATCACGCCCATCATGGGTGGCGGGCTCACCCTCAAGTCCTTCGTGGTGGCCGTGCTGGGCGGGCTCGGCACCATGATGGGAGCCGTGGTGGGCGGACTCGTGCTCGGCCTTGCGGAGTCGTTCACCGCCACCTACCTCGGCCCGACCTATCCGAATGCCATTAGCTTCGGGCTGCTCGTGCTGATCCTGATCGTGCGCCCCACGGGCCTCGTAGGCCGGAGGAGCTGAGGATGCCCCCCACCCAGTGGACCCGCGCTGGCGTGGCCGCCCTCGTGGTACTGGCCCTCTCCCTGGCGCCCGTCGCCCTTTCGCCGTTCCTGATCCAGTTCCTCATCAATCTCTTCATGCTGGCCGCGCTCGCCGAGAGCTGGAACATCATTGGCGGTTTCACCGGCTATGCCTCCTTCGGCAACGTCGCCTTCTTCGGCATCGGCGCCTACACCACGGGCGTGCTCCTCACCGTGCTCAAGTGGCCGTTCGCCCTGGCCCTGCCCGCGTCGGGGCTCCTGGCCATGGCCTTCGCGGCCCTCGTGGGGATTCCCATCCTGCGGCTCAAGGGGCACTACTTCGCCATCGCCACCCTGGGAGTAGCCGAGACCATGCGCGAGATCGTCTACAACCTCAAGATCACCGGCGGAGGCACTGGGTTGACGATGCCCATCACGAAGAGTGCACTGCCGTTCTTCTACCTGATGTTCGGCATCCTGGTGGCGGCGACGGCCATCAACTGGTGGCTGTCGGCCTCCCGCTTCGGCTACGGCCTCGTGGCCATCCGCGAGGACGAGGACGCCGCCATGGCCATGGGCATCAATGCCGCCCTCTACAAGACCGCAGCCTTCGCGCTCTCGGGCGCCTTCGCCGGACTCGTGGGAGGCGTGTCTGCCTACTGGATCACCTTCATCGACCCCGACGGTGTCTTCAAGGTCATCATCACCATTCAGATGATCATCATGGCTGTGTTCGGCGGCATGGGCACAGTGGTGGGTCCGCTCCTGGGCGCGCTCGTGCTCGCCTCCGTCTCCGAGCTCCTCTCCACCCAGCTCGTGAGCCTGGCCGAGCTTTTCAACGGCCTCATCGTGATCCTCGTCGTGCTCTTTATGCCCAAGGGGCTGGCCGAGGTCATCAGCAAGCGCGAGTTCTCGCTGCGCACGCTCGCCCGCAACCTGCGCGAATACCGGATGTAGGCCGATGGCCCTTCTCGAGGTGCGGGGCATGACCAAGCGGTTCGGGGGACTGGCCGCGGTGTCGGAGGTGAGCTTCGATCTGCAGGGCGGTGAGATCCTCGGCCTCATTGGCCCCAACGGCTCCGGCAAGACCACCCTCGTCAACCTCGTCACGGGGGCCCTGCCTCGCACGGCGGGGGAGGTCCGCTTTCGCGGCGGCTCGATCCACGGCCTGTCCCCGCACGCCATCGGGCGCCTCGGCGTGAGCCGGACCTTCCAGATCGTCAAGCCGTTCCGCAACCTCACCGTCATCGAGAACGTGATGGTCGGCGCGCTGTTCGGGTCCCGCGGCGGTGCGCCCTCCCTCGCGGAGGCGCGCCGCCGTGCCGAGGAGGTCCTCGACTTCGTTTCCCTTTCCCACCGGGCCCAGACCGCGGCGGACGGGCTCAACGTGCCCGAGCGCAAGCGCATGGAGCTGGCGCGCGCGCTGGCCATGCGCCCCGCCGTCCTCCTCCTGGACGAGGTCATGGCCGGGCTCAACCCCGCCGAGATCGACGCCGCCGTCGCCCTCATCAAGCGAATTCGCGACCGGGGCACTACTCTCATCGTGATCGAGCACGTGATGAGGGCTATCCGGGATCTCTCGGACCGTATCATGGTGCTCTTCCACGGTGAGAAGCTGACGGAGGGGCCTCCCGTGGAGGTGCTCAACAATCCCGAGGTGGTGTCCGCTTACCTCGGACGCCGATATGCGGAGCGGGCCGGTGCTTGAGGTCGAGCAGCTGAGCGCGGGATACGGAGAGGTCCAGATTCTCCGCCACGTGAGCCTTCGCGTGGAGGCGGGAGAGATGGTCACGCTCGTGGGCAGCAACGGGGCGGGGAAGTCCACGCTCCTGAACGCTATCTGCGGCATCGTGCGACCGACGGTGGGCCGGGTGCGGCTTGACGGCACCGACATCACAGGCTGGAGCTCGGAGGCCATCGTTGCGCAGGGGATCACCCAGGTGCCGGAGGGCCGCCGGCTCTTCCCGCAGATGACGGTGCGGGAGAACCTGCTCATGGGCGCGTATCGGCGTCGCGACCACCGCGGCATCGAGCGGGACATCGCGGCGATGTACGAGCTGTTCCCCGTCCTCAAGGACCGCCAGCGCCAGCGGGCCGGCAGCATGTCGGGGGGAGAGCAGCAGATGTGCGCGATCGGGCGCGGACTCATGGCCCGTCCTCGCATCCTCATCCTGGACGAGCTCTCGCTGGGGCTCGCCCCCATCATGCTGGACGTCCTGGTCGATGCGCTCCAACGCGTGCACGCGGAAGGCACGACGGTGTTCGTGGTGGAGCAGGACGTCGCCACGGCCTTCGATCTCGCGACCATCGGCTACGTCCTCGAGAATGGCCGGGTCGTGCTCTCGGGGCCCACGGCTGATCTCCGAAGCGACCCGCACGTGAAGAAGGCCTACCTTGGACTCTGACGTAACTGGCCGAGACGCGCGGTCACGCTCGCGCGGCCCGCAGCTCCTGAGCCATCCCTTGCAGAACAAGGGCTCGGCCTTCACGCGGGAGGAGCGCGAGGCCTTCGGACTGGAGGGCTTGCTGCCGTACGCGGTCAACAGCCTCGAGCAGCAGGCGCGGCGGGTGTACGAGAACCTCGCGCGCAAGACGGATCCTCTCGAGCGCTACATCGGGCTGGCCTCGCTGGAGGACCGCAACGAGCACCTCTTCCACTACGTGCTGGGCGAGCACCTCGAGGAGTTCCTGCCCATCGTCTACACCCCGACGGTGGGCCGCGCCTGCCAGGAATTCAGCCACATCTTTCGCCGCGCGCGCGGTCTCTGGATCACCCCCGAGCACCGAGGCCACGTCGACCAGGTGCTCGGCAACTGGCCGGTGGACGACGTGCGGCTCATCGTCGTCACCGACAACGAGCGCATCCTCGGCCTGGGGGACCAGGGTGCCGGCGGGATGGGCATCCCCATCGGCAAGGTCGCCGTGTACACCGCAGCAGCCGGCATCCACCCGCAGCACACGCTACCCATCAGCCTCGACGTAGGCACGGACAACCAATCCTTGCTCGACGACGATCTCTACCTGGGCTGGCCGCACCGACGACTCCGCGGCCTCGCGTACGACAGCCTTGTGTACGAGTTCGTGGCCGCGGTGCGCCGCCGCTTCCCTCGCGCGCTTCTGCAGTGGGAGGACTTCAAGAAGCAGAACGCCTTCAACCTCCTCGATCGCTACCGCCGAAGCCTGCCCTCCTTCAACGACGACATCCAGGGAACGGGGGCCGTCGTGCTCGCGGGCATCATGGCAGCCTCGCGCGTGTCGGGAATACCGTTCGCCCACCAGCGTGTGGTCATCTTGGGCGCGGGGGCAGCCGGCATCGGCATCGCGCGCCAGATCCGGGACGCCCTCGAGCGCTCCGGGGTGACAGGGTCGGATCTCACCCGCGCCCTCGCCCTCGTGGACGTTGCGGGTCTCCTCGCCTTGGACGGGCAGCCTCTCGACGAGTTTCAGCGGCCTTTTGCCTGGCCCGCAGAGCTGGCGCGGGCTTCTGGCCTGGGCCTTCCCCACGGCTTGGAGGATGTCGTCCGGGTCATTCGCCCGACGGTGATGGTCGGCGCCTGTGGGCAGGGGGGCGCCTTCGGGCGAGAAGTGGTCAGAGCCATGACGCAGCACGTAAGCCGGCCGCTCATCCTTCCACTCTCGAACCCGACGAGCCAGAGCGAGGCGACGCCGGCAGACGTCGTCGCGTGGACCGCCGGCCGAGCCCTCGTGGCGGCAGGCAGCCCGTTCGATGCGGTGCTCCACGATGGTCGCGAGATCCGCATCGGCCAGTGCAACAATGCCTTCATCTTCCCGGGGCTGGGGCTGGGCGCGCTGGTGGCGGAGGCACGCGAGGTGACCGAGGGCATGTTCCGCTGCGCCGCCGAGTGCCTGGCTGCGCAGGTGACGGACGGCGAGCTGGCCGCCGGCGCCCTCTATCCCCGGATTGGCGAACTCCGCCGCGTGTCCGCGCGCATCGCTTGTGCGGTCGCCCGCGAAGCACGGGACTCGGGGGTGGGCCGGGCGCTCGATGACGAGGTCATCGCGCGAGCAGTGACCGAGACCCAGTGGCATCCCGAGTATCGATCGATGGCCTGAGCTCGGCGCCGCTTTTCCCGGCATTTCGTCGGCGACGTTCCGGTAATCCTTGTGGTCGATAAAGGTTTCGAGTAGCATCGGCGGCCGTCGGAAGGAATGCGCGGTGGAGTCGTCGGACACTGACAGAAAGGATCCACAATGATCCGAGTCGTGATGGGCGCTGTCGCGATCGCGGCGGCGTTGGTGGCCTTCGACGGCGCGTGGGCGCAGCCCGTGTTCAGCCCGAGCCAGGACCCGATGGCGGGCGCGCGCGTGTTCGCGGCCAAGGGCTGTGAGAAGTGCCACTCGATCAACGGCGTCGGAGGTAAGGTCGGTCCCGATCTCGCCAAGAGCGCTCGCCCGCATTCCTTCTACGACGTGGCGGCGGCGCTCTGGAACCATCTCCCCCGCATGACCGACCGGATGAAACAGCTTGGGATCGCCCGTCCCGAGCTCACGAGCCAGGAGGCGGGCGATCTCATTGGCTTTCTCTACACGCTGGGCTACTTCGACCGGCCCGGCGATGCCGCCGCGGGCCGCAAGCTCTTCGTCGACAAAAAGTGCTCGGTGTGCCACTCGGTAGGCGGTGCGGGGGGCACGGTGGGGCCCAAGCTCGACTCCCTGAAGCAATTCGCCTCGCCCATGTATCTGGCCTCCGCCATGTGGAATCATGGGGTGGCCATGGCCGAGGCGATGAAGGTCCAGGGCATCGAGCGCCCAACGATGACGCCACAGGAACTGCGTGATCTGAGCGCGTACCTCGCGCCGGCCACCGGCCGCCCCGCGGCGGGCCCTCTCTTCGTGCTGCCGGGCCGGCCGGAGATGGGTCGAAGCCTCTTCGTGGAGAAGGGCTGCGTGCAGTGTCACAAAGTCGGAGGCACGGGGGGCACGGTGGGTCCGGACCTAGTGGCCATGAGCGCAAGGCGGAGCCCAGTCGAGTTCGCTGCGGCCATCTGGAACAAGGAGCCGGCCATGTTGAAGGCCATGGCCTCCCAGAACGTGAAGGTGCCGCAGCTCACGCCCGAAGATATGGCCGATCTCGTTGCCTATCTCTATTCCGTCGGCTACTTCGCAGGAGGCGGGAGCATTCCCCGCGGATGGGTGGTCGCGACCAACAAGGGCTGCCTTCACTGCCATGGCGCCTACGGCGAGCGGGGCAAGCCGGCCAGCGACCTGACAAGGGCCAAGGGCCTGGATTCCTCCGCCGCCGTAGTCGCAGCGCTGTGGAACCACACGCTGGTGACCCCGACTGTGACGGGCAAGAAGCTGCCGTGGCCTACCATTCAGCCCAAGGAGATGGCCGATCTCGTCACGCTGCTACAGAGTCTCCCAGCACGCAGCCCTTGAGGGGGGTCTGGGCTCCATGCTCGCCGACCTGAGGGTCCCATCTTCTCAACATCAATCGGGCGTGCGAGCCGTGCCGCGCGGGGCCGGAGGTTACTAAGCCGGGCCTGAAGCTGGCCGGGAGTCGCCTCAGTGTGCCGCCGCCGACGGCGATCTCTCGACTAGGCAGAGCCTTATGCGAGGAGATCAGACCCGGTGAACATGCAGCCTGACGACGAGCTTGCCGCGCGGCTTGCCGCTATCGTCCAATCATCTGACGATGCCATTGTCGGCAAGACGCTGAGCGGAATCGTCACCTCGTGGAACCCCGCTGCCGAAAAGATCTTCGGCTATACGGCGGGCGAGATGCTGGGCGAGTCGATCATGCGGATCATTCCCGAGGATCGCCGAGCGGAGGAGGCCGATGTTCTGTCACGAATCCAGCAGGGCGAGGTCGTGGATCGCTTCGAGACGACGAGGATAACCAAGGAGGGGCGAGTCATAGACGTCTCGCTCACCGTGTGGCCGATAAAGAATGCGGCGGGGGTTGTCGTTGGCGCCTCCAAGATCGCTCGCGATGTCACCGAGCACAAGCAGACCGTGGCAGCTCTGCACGAGAGCGAGAGTCAGGCGCGGGTGATCCTCGAAGCTGCATCAGAGGCGATCCTCCTGGTCGATGTACAGGGATACATCGTCTCGGTCAATCGAAAGACCGAAGAGATGTTCGGCTATCCGCGCGAGGCACTGCTCGGCCAACCTCTCGAGCTGCTCATGCCGACGCGCCTTCGGGCTCGCCACGTCGATCATCGTGCCGCGTACTTCAGGGATCCCCACGTGCGGCCCATGGGACGAGGGCTCGATCTCGTCGCGTGTAGACGAGATCGCTCGGAGTTCCCGGTCGAAATCTCTCTCAGTTACGTGGAGACGGCAAGTGGACGACAGGCCCTGGCGTTCGTTACCGACATCACGCAGCGTCTGGTTCTGGAGCGGGCGACCCGCCAGGCCGAGCGGCTGTCCGCCCTCGGACGCCTCTCGGCGGGGATCGCGCATGAGATCAACAATCCGATCGGGATCATCTCATCCCGCATCGAGATCATGCTCCTGGACGCCGAGGCCCAGCCCTTGCCGGGGAAGCTGACAGAGGACCTGCGCGTGCTGCATCGCCACGCGCAAAGGGTGGCGCGGATCGCCCACGGGTTGCTGTCCTTCGCGCGTGAGTCATCGGCTGAGCGAGGGCCGGTCGATCTCAATCAGGTGGTCGAGGAGACTCTCTTGCTTGCGGAGAAGGGCGTGGACAAGGAGGGAATAACGATCCGTCGGGCCTTGACGCCGAACTTGCCACCGGTTCACGGCGACAGCAATGCCCTCCAGCAGGTCGTGCTGAATCTCGTGACGAATGCCCGTGACGCGCTCGGGGGCCACGGCGCTATCACGCTCGAAACCTGCCTGGTGCCGGGGCGCCCGGGCGCGGCCCGCTTGATCGTGCGGGATACCGGCTCCGGGATCTCACCCGACGTGCTATCCAAGATCTTCGACCCCTTCTACACGACGAAATCGGACGGAACGGGCCTTGGCTTGTCCATCTCGTACGGAATCGTTCGCGAGCACAAGGGAACGATTGACGTCGAGTCCCTGCCGGGTCGGGGTACGACCTTCACGCTCACGTTCCCCTCGCTGGCCGAAGGCATAGCCTCGTGAGTCGGTCCCGCATCCTGGTGGTCGACGACGAGCCGGACATGGTGGACAACTGCGCACGTATCCTCGAGCGCGCCGGATTCGTGCCGCTCACCACCACCGATCCACGCCGCGGGTTGACGATGCTGGAGACAGAGCGGCCAGATCTGCTACTCACCGATCTCAAGATGCCCGAGGTCGACGGCATGGCGTTGCTGCACCGGGCGCGGGAGCTGGATCCTGCCTTACCGGTCATCGTGATCACCGCGTTTGCCACCATCGAGTCCGCCATCGCGGCAATCCGAGAGGGCGCCTTCGACTATCTACCGAAGCCCTTTAGCGTGGACCAGTTGCGCGTGGCCGTGGATCGCGCCCTGCAGCATCGTGGCCTGCAGCGCGAGAACAGGAGCCTGAAGGAGCAGCTCGCGCAGATCTACGGGCTCGACAACATCGTGGGACGCAGCACCGCCATGACGCGCGTGTTCGAGCTCGTACGTAAAGCTGCCCGCTCGGAGGCCAACATCCTCATTCTCGGCGAATCCGGGACGGGCAAGGAGCTCATTGCGCGCGCCATCCACGTCAATAGCCCGCGCGCAGCGAAGCCGTTCATGCCGGTAGATTGCGCCTCCATGCCGGAGCAGCTGCTCGAGTCCGAGCTCTTCGGCCACGAGAAGGGAGCCTTTACCGGGGCGGTGCGGAGCAAGCCCGGACTTCTGGAAGTTGCCCAGGGGGGCACGTTGTTCCTCGACGAGATCGCGGAGCTGCCCGTGGCGCTCCAGGGCAAGCTGCTGCGCGCACTCCAGGAACGGCAAATCCGTCGAGTGGGAGGCACAAGCTTCGTCGACGTGGATGTCCGGCTCGTGTCCGCCACCAATCGCGATCTTCGCGAGGCGACCGCTCGCGGACAGTTCCGTGAGGAGCTCTACTATCGGGTCAACGTGATCGCCATCCAGTTGCCACCGCTCCGCGAGCGGACCGGTGACGTGCAGCTGCTTGTACAGGCCTTCTTGAAGCGTTACGGGACCGACCGGAGCCTCACGATCGAGGCGGAGGCCATGGCGGTGCTCGAACGTTACCGGTGGCCCGGCAACGTGCGCGAGCTACAGAACGTGATCGAGCGGGCCTGTGCGCTGGCGGAGGGCGAGCGGATCACCAGCCGCGATCTCCCCGACCATGTCCTGGCGGGCGATGCGTCGGCGCACGCGTTGGGTACGCTCACCGCGGTTCCGATGCCAGAGGCGCGCGCCGATCTGCCCCTCAAGGATGCCAAGGATCAATGGTTGGCCGTTCTCGAGGCCTCGTACCTCCGACAGATTCTGGCGCGCCATGATGGCAATGTGTCGGCAGCCGCCAAGGCCGCCGGCATAGACCGCAAGACCTTCCACAGGCTGATCAACAAGCACAACTTGAAGTAGCGTCGCCGGGCTGCCTCACCGGGGCGGCCGGGACTCAAGCGGGGCGTGGGCGCCCCACTCGCCGCTCCGAGATGAGCTCGTAACCTCCTGCCATCGCTGGCTCTTTCTCGTGGCACTACCGTTGCACACCCTCGAGGTGATCAGCCAAACCCGCTCACGACGAGGAGCCAGTAGTGCAGCTGGAGAATTCTGATTCCGCTCGAAGGCCGGGCTGGACGGGTGTCCCTCGGTGTCTAGAACTGTTCGGCCGCCGGTATTCGGCGATCTGATTCGCAGGCTTCGGAGCGGCCCCCCATTGTGTGAGGAGGCGTCAGGTGAGCTGGTCGATCTGGATAACGGACCCACAAGGAGGCGGTAGGCCGATAGTGGCGGAGGCTGCCGCCGAGATCCTTCGCGAGCGTGGTATGCGCGTCCGGCTGCTCCAGCTCGACGAGTTTCGGATGAGTCTCGCCTCAGATCCTGACCGCTCGGAAACCGAGCTTGTTCATCGTGCGCTCGGCTACGTGGCAGCGAGGATCACGGAGGCGGTGGTTCCGGTCTTGGTGGAGGCGACCGCGGATTGCTGGCGAGGGCGCGAGCTCGCGCGCTCGACCATTCGGCGGTTCGCTGAGGTCCGGCTGCGCTTTCTACGTGACGTAAGTCGTGAACCCGAGCATGCCCGGCCGGTGAACGACGCATGTGTCCCGATGGGTGCTGAACCCCCGCAGCCCAGAACCACGATTGACGACATGGCCGTGCCTCGTTGTCCAGCCTTTGCGAATGCACTCGTGGTCGACACAACACCTTCAGACGTCACGATCGCGGCATGTTCGGTGGCCTCGCTGGCGAAACGTTTAGCCGCGGGTGCTCCGGAATGTTCGGAACGCCGTCCGGGATGGGCGATCTGGATTACGGGACGGCCGGGAAGCGGAAAGACTACGCTGGCGCGGCGGGTCGTCAAAGCCCTTGCTGTGGACTCGGTGAGGGTGGAGGTCCTGGACCTTGCCCAGGCCCGCCGAGCCATTGTGGGTCACGAGTGGGCGACCGAGGAGCAGGACGCGCTAGTCCACCGGACCCTCGCTCTCATTGCCAAGAACCTGACCGAAGCCGGCGTGGCCGTCGTTCTCGATGCGACGGCGCCGCGGCGCGCGTGGCGTGAGGTTGCACGCGAATGGATCGCACACTTTGCCGAGGTGCAACTCGTGTGTCCATCTGAGGTTTGTGAGGAGCGCGAGCGTGCGGCGCGATGGCGGCTGGCCGGCACCCGATGCGGCGATGACGCGAAACCGATGACGAGGCCCGATATCACTCTTGACTACGAGGAGTCATGGCATCCGGATCTTCGCCTCCACACCGATATCCCCAATCTCATGACGATGGTGGAAGAGGTTGTGCGGCTGGTCCGGCGACTCGAGGCGGCCCCCACGGCTTCGTCCGCCGATACGGAGGGGAGCATCCCATGAAAGTGCGTGACCTCATGTCCGTCGATCCCATTGCCGTGTCGCCTGATACGGCTGTCTTCGATGCGCGGCAAACCATGGTCAAGGAGCGGATCCGTCACCTACTCGTGACGGAGGGCCAACGGCTCCTCGGCATCGTCACGGACCGCGACATCCGGCTCAACCTGCCCTCGCAGGCCACCAGCCTTTCCGTGTGGGAGGTCAACTACTTGCTGGCACGGCTCACCGTGGAAGAAGTGATGACCACGGGCGTCATCATCATTGGTCCAGACCAGAACGCGCGGAACGCTGCGCGGCTCATGCTCGAGCACAAGATCGGCGCTCTGCCCGTCCTCGATGCGGGGCGCCTGATCGGCATCATCACGGAAACCGATGTGCTGCGCGCATTCGCGCGAACGCCAGAGCCCGCTGAGCAGACGTGAGGCGACGTGAACCTGATTCTCGTCGTCGAGGACGAGCCGGACATGGCCGCGACCTACGAGCGAGTCCTACGTCGGGCGGGATATCGCGTCGTCACGGCCGCTTCACGCGCCGAGGGAATGCGACTGCTCGAGCGGCTTCGGCCCCGGCTCGTCATCTCGGATCTCAGGCTGCCGGACGGAGACGGGCTGGACATTATCCGCGCGGCACGAGCGCTCGACCCAGCCCCACCCGTGGTCGCTGTGACCGCCTATGTGTTGCGTGATACACGGCAGGCTGTCCTTGCTTCTGGTGCCGAGGCTTTTCTTGCCATGCCGTTCGGTATCGCTGAATTGTCGCGCCTCGTAGACGCCCTGATGATGCACCGCCATCGCGAGGTGAGTCGGAGGGCGCACTCTTAGGAGGCCGGCGGACGCCAGGCTCACGTGGGCATCATGACCTGGGGAGATCGGTTGGACCGCCTCAGCGTGGCGCGCGCGCCCGAGTCTCCCATCCTCGCGTAGCCGCTAAGCGTGCTGAATCTCAGCAGGTCGCGCCTGGCACTGGCGTTGCAACTTTGGCGGGAAGTCGAACTAGGGGAGGTGGCCATGAAGGTGCGTGAGCTGATGAGTCGGAGCGTGATGACGATCGGCCCCGCGGATTCGTGCCTCGAGGCCGTCGCGCGGATGCACCGATCGGGGGTGAGGCACTTGCCTGTCGTGGATCCGACGGGCGAATTGGTCGGCATCGTGACAGATCGTGACCTGCGTCACCATCTCTTCGCGCGACATGTGCTCGATGAGGTCGGGACGATCACCGTCGATGCGCTCCTCAAGGCGGTCCCGGTCAGCGAGGTCATGTCCTCGCCAGTGCTGAGCGCGGAGGCCGATGACGACGTGATCGAGGCGGCGCATGTCATGCGCGAGGACCGGGTGGGGTCGCTGCCCGTGGTCGATGCCGGGCGGGTGATTGGGATCGTCACCGAGTTGGATGTATTGCGTCAGATCTGCCGGATGGATAGCGCCTGTCCTCGCGACATCGCAGAGATCGTCGTCTCCTATCCGTGAGCCGTCTGCGTGAGAGGGAGTGACGGCACGGCGCGGGGCAACCAAGCGGGACCATCACTACCTGGACCTCGATCGACAAGCACAGCACGTCGGTGAATCGGGTCAGGATATCGAGCATAGGCGACGAAATTGGAGATGCCCCGGGCGCGACCGGCGGACAGGAGATGATGAGGAGGGATCGACCGCCCGTGGTCATTGTTGGGCTGAGCTTAGGCTGTTTATGACTCCCCTATGAAGGAGGCCAGCATGGGTATTCGAAAGAGCCGCGGCAAGAACAAGAAGAACAAGCGGGTCATAGGCGCCATCGCCGTCAAGCGTGATGAAACTTTGAGACGGGCGGATAAGGGGGAGCGTCGCGGCCGGCGCTCGCCGCATGCGTGAGAGAAGCAGAGGTGGGGCATCGGCGCCCCGGGTGGGCGACACGTGCCTCAGCGCGACACGACGCTCTCGGCGGCTTTCCTCTGCAAAGGCGTCGACAAATCGGCGAGTTGAGTTCCGACGTGAGCTGGCCGGGCCGTGGCACCCCCCTTGCTCCTTAGCTCGGGCATGAGGATCCGCAATCTCCTTTTCGCGACCGATTTCTCCCATGCCTCGGAGACCGCGGGGCAGGTGGCCCGGGAGGCAGCTCTGGAAATGGCGGCGCGGCTACACATGGTCCATGTCGTGCCGGCGGGCGCCGATCCGGCAGGAGCCGCCGTCACCCTCTCGGATATGGCAAGAATGCTCGGCAGAGGCCTCGTGTTCGAGACCGCCCTTCTCGCAGGACGAGCTGCCCACGAGATAGTCAGCTACGCTCGTGACAAGCGCGTCGACATGATCGTGATCGGCACGCATGGACGGACGGGTTTGAGCCGACGGATTTTAGGAAGCGTGGCCGAAGCTGTCGTGCGGCTCTCCCCCTGCCTCGTGTTGACCGTTCCGTCCGCCTATACACGGGAAGGCTCGACGAGGGCCTCCGATATCTCTCTGCCCACGTTGGAGCGCTGTGTCGTATGCGCGGGCAACACGCACGACCTGATCTGCGCCGCATGTCGCGAGCGGATCCGCGGCGAGCCTCTCGAACGCAAGCTCGAAACGGAACGCGCCGGTCGGCACCGGGCGCCGGCCTAGCGAGGGCACGCGACGCGTCGGCCGCGCGGGGGCAGTCGCACCGCTTCGCGAACTCACCACTCACTCTGATCATGTCGCCTCTGCCTTCGCTCGCGCCGTTCTTCGATCCTCAGTGCGTCGCCGTTGTCGGTGCCTCCCGTGATCCTTCCAAGGTTGGCGGTAGCGTGCTCGCCAACCTCCGTTCGGCGGGGTTCCCCGGTCGCGTGATTCCCATCAACCCGGCCGCTGAGGTCGTCCAGGGTCTGAAGGCCTATCCATCCGTCCTTGCCACGGACGCCCCGATCGACCTCGCGGTGATTACCGTGCCGGCGCCCGACGTGATGGCCACCCTCAAGGAGTGCGCGCGCAAGGGGGTGGCGGGCGCGGTTGTGATCTCGGCGGGATTCCGTGAATCCACTGATGCCGGCCGCGAGCGAGAAGCCGAGCTTCGGCAGTGGTTGCCCACACAGCGGATCCGGCTCATTGGACCGAACTGTCTCGGATGGATCCGTCCCTCGCGGCGTCTCAACCTGACCTTTGCCTCGGGCATGCCCGAGCCTGGCAGCATCGCGTTCATTTCTCACTCGGGTGCTCTCGCCGTCGCGATTCTGGATTGGGCCCGCGACCGGCGCATGGGCTTCTCGTTCTTTGCGAGCCTCGGGAATCAGGCCGACTTGAACGAGAGCGATCTGCTGGACGCCGCCGCCGCCGATCCCGAGACGCGCGTGATCCTGGCGTACCTCGAAGGCGTCGCGCACGGCCGGCGCCTCTTCGAGACCCTGCGGGCGATCACGGGGCGGAAGCCCGTCGTGGTGCTCAAGGCGGGCCGGTCGGCGGAAGGAGCACGCGCGGTCTCCTCTCATACCGGCTCGCTGGCCGGCTCGGATGCGGCATTCGACGCGGCGGTCAGACAGGCCGGCGCCGTACGGGTGTCGCGGATCGAGGAACTCTTCGACGTGGGTCGCGCCCTCGCGAGTCAGCCGCTTCCGCGTGGCCGACGACTCCTCGTGGTCACGAACGGTGGAGGGCTGGGCATCGTGTCCGCCGACGCGGCGCGCTCCGCGGGCATGCAGGTTGAGCCGTTGCCGGACACCGTGCGGGCGCGGCTGGCCGCCGTCTTGCCCTCCACGGCGAGCCTTGCCAATCCGGTGGATCTCGTCGGAGACGCCGACGCGGCACGATACAGCCACGCCCTCCACGCCCTCGGGCACGAGAGCGGGGATGCCGTGCTGGTCGTGCTCACGGCGCAGGCGGCCACGGACTCCGCCGGGGTCGCCCGCGCCGTGATCGGGGCGACGCGCGGGTGGACGATTCCAGTGGTGGCGGCCTTCGTCGGCGGTGCGCGTGTGATGCCGGGAGCGCGAGCGCTCGAAGAGGCAGGCATCCCTGCGTATGCCTTTCCGGAGCCCGCCGTCGAGGCCCTGGCGAGCATGGCCCTCATCATGGGCCGCCATCGTAGCGTGTCGGAGTCCGCCGCCCGCTACGCGGTCGAGTCGACGGAGGTCCATGCGCTGTTGCGCACGCTGAAGGGCGCCGGCGCCGGTCGCCTCGGTCTGGTCGAGTTAGCTTCGCTTCTCGGCGCCTACGGCATCGCCTGCGCGGTCGGTCAGACTGCCACCACTCCCCCTGAAGCCGCCGTCGTCGCGAAGAGGCTCGGGTTTCCCGTGGCGTTGAAGATCTTGTCCCCGGACATCATCCACAAGACGGAAGTGGGCGGTGTCATGCTCGGGCTCAATTCCGCTGAGGAGGTGTCGCGGGGAGCCGACACGATGCTTGGCCGCGTCCGCTCCGAGTGCCCCACGGCGAACATCACGGGAGTGCTCGTCCAACCGATGATCCCCCCTGGCCGCGAGCTACTGCTCGGCATGATACGTGATCCGCAGTTCGGGCCGGTGGTGATGGTGGGATTCGGCGGTATCTATGTCGAGGTGCTGAAGGATACCGTCACCCGCCTGGCAACGCTCTCGCATGGCGAAGCGCTGGAGATGCTCGACGAGCTCCGAATGGCGCCACTGCTGCGCGGCGTGAGAGGCGAGCCGCCGGTCGACTGCTCTGCGCTCGCCGAGACGATCTGTCGCTTCGCTCAGCTCGCCATGGATGTGGCCGAACTGCCAGAGATCGAGCTCAATCCACTGGTGGCAAGTCCATCGGGGGTCGTGGCGGTTGATGCTCGAGGCGCCCTCGAATGATGACGAATTGCTCGTCTGCCGAGGCGTCTTTGTCCCAGGGCTGTGGAGTCGGCGCCTCGACGGCGCGCCGCTGACTCGGTCAAAGCGCCAGAATCATTGAGGTCGGCGTGTGGCACTCGGGTTGCAACCCTCGACATGTGGCAGCTTGCCGCTCGCGAAGAGCGACAGGCGGGGCAAGCCGAAGAGCGCACATGGCCGAGCGGATGGGAGGAGGCAGACAATGTACAAGCACATCTTGATCCCGACCGATGGGTCGGCCCTCTCGGAGGTCGCCGTGCGGCAGGGGGTCGCGCTCGCGAAGTCGCTGGGGGCCGCCATGACGGCGATCACGGTGACGCCGACGTTTCGCACGCTTGCCGTCGAGCCCATGGTGCTCACCGACACGGCCGAGCAGTACGAGAAGGATTGCAAGGTACTCGCCGCGAAGCATCTCGGGAGCGCGATGGCGGCGGCGACGGCTGCGGGCGTGCCGTACACGGGACTGCATGTTGTCCACGATTCTCCATATGAAGCCATCATCGAGGCGGCAAACAAGAGCCAATGCGATCTCATCGTGATGGCCTCGCATGGACGCAAGGGCGTGGCCGCCCTCGTGCTGGGGAGCGAGACGACCAAGGTGCTGACGCACAGCAAGATCCCCGTCCTCGTCTGCCGGTGAAAATTACGTGAGGTCTGGCGGCCGATGACGGCGGAACCCACGACCGAGGGATTCACTCGAATCCTCGTG
>Ga0306921_10000721_pt1 | contig 30373 bp, 23 predicted proteins | sample sta12Cox44000080_FD_203760 | JGI IMG/M metagenome (GOLD analysis project Ga0306921, IMG submission 203760) | Lab enrichment of tropical soil microbial communities from Luquillo Experimental Forest, Puerto Rico - statoxic.12C.oxic.44.000.080 (v2)... | ecosystem: Environmental > Terrestrial >... | reverse complement strand
CTCATCTTCTGCATTGCCGGTCTCCTTTTCATTGTGCTTCGAGCACGTCGAACATTGGGAGCGTATCGCATCCCGCGGGAGACCGGCCTTCTCATCCCATCTGATAAATCGCCGAACCGTACAACTTCGTACTGCGACCAACATGTTCCGCTTAATGCGTTCTGCAACTGAAAACGCCTGGAAAGAGCCTGCTGGGGTTATAATCGCGCTGCTTGTGCCCCGCGGTCCGGGCAAACAGCTTCCTTACGTGTGACGCCCTCGCATGTGATTAAATGCAGTCTTATGCCAATTCTTACTGCCACTTGTCGGGAAGTCGGCTTGGTCACAATAGCCATTTTGAATGGCCGCATCGAACTTGGTGAAGGTAGCACAGTTCTCCGAAACACTGTGAAGGACTTACTCGTGAACAATCGAATCCAGATCATCCTCGATCTGAGCAGAGTGAATGCTGTGGACAGCGCTGGAATCGCCGAGCTGATCGGCGCCTATGTACCGTTAAAGACGAGAGGGGGAGCGCTGAAATTGTTAAATCCAACAAAAAAGGTCCATAAAATGCTTCAAGTCACTCAGCTTTCCAGAGTGTTTGAAGTTTATTCTGATGAGGAGGCAGCTCTTAACAGTTTCCGATGAGTGGGAGAGACTTTGGCGGCACAACCTTGCAATCTCTTTGCGAGTGAGACCTCTCGTGGAGTCGAAACTTGAGCGTTATAAAGTGTCACCCTTTTCCGACTGTCCGTAACGGGCGAATGAGGATTCCTTCACGGGTCTCCTCGAGTGTGGAAACTCGTCGGCACGCTCCGTAATCAAGAGAGTGGAAAAATTCATGGAGGGCAAACGAGACAACAAACCACTGCAGGGCACCGACGAGTTTTTCCGCTCCATTTTCGAGAATGCCCAGATTGGAATTGGAATCTACAACATTCACAGCGGAGAACATTTTTCGAACCACGCTCTGCACGAGATGCTGGGCTACAGCCAAGAGGAATTGATCCGCGTCGCTCAATGGGACGAGATCGTTCATCCGGAGGAACGTGCTTCCGGTGCAAAGCGATACGCAGAGCTTATCCAAGGGAAGCGGGATAAGGACGAATGGAAACAACGCTTCATCCGGCGTGACGGCCGCATCGTTATCGCGAATGGCCGGTTCAAATTGATTCGGGACGCTGCGGGAAAGCCGCAATACATCGTCACGTTGAACGAAGACATCACCGAACGCCAGCAGGCCGAGGGGAAGCTGCGTGAGAGCGAACAGCTTTTCCGTTCGATCTTCGAAAACAGCCAGATCGGAATCAGTTTCTTCAATATTGACGGGCAAGTGGTTTTCACGAACCGGGCGTTCCAAGAGATGTTGGGTTACACCGAGAAGGAACTGAGCCACCTGGAAAAATGGGACGAGATCATTCATCCGAATGAACGCGTTTCCGGGGCGGAACGCTACGCCGAACTCGTTCAGGGTAAACGCGAAAAGAATGAATGGGAGCAACGCTTCGTTCATCGCGACGGCCGCCTCGTCGTTACGTCCGCGCGATTTTCGTTGATTAGGGATGCAGCCGGAAAGCCGCAGTACGTTGCCTCCTTAACGGAAGACATTACGGAGAGCAAACGAGCACAAGAAGAACGAAACCACGTCGCGCAGCAAATGCAGATGTTGCTGGAATCGACCGGTCAAGGTATTTACGGAATCGATCTGGAGAACAAATGCACGTTCATCAACCGAGCGTCCTGCGAAATGCTCGGCTACCGGGCCGAAGAAGCGTTGGGCCAGAAAATGCATGATCTGATTCATCACCACAAGCCGGATGGATCGCTCTATCCAGTCGCCGATTGTCCGATCTACCGGGCGTTCCAGAAGGGTGAAAAATGCCGCGTGGACGCGGAGGTGTTGTGGCGACGGGATGGCACTGCGATCCCGGTCGAGTATTCGTCGTTCCCGATTTTAGAGGGCAGAAAAATCACCGGGGCCGTCGTTACGTTTGTTGATATCACGGAACGCCAGCAAGCTGAGGAAAAGCTGCGTGCGAGCGAGCAGCTTTTTCGTTCGATCTTTGAAGGCACCCAGATCGGGATCGGCGTTTTCAAGATTGATACCCAGGAGCATTTCTCCAACCGTGCGCTCCACGAAATGCTGGATTACAGCGGAGAAGAGCTGATCCGTTTGGAGCAATGGGACGAGATAGTTCCAAAGGAGGAACGCGAGGCTTGCGCTCAGCGCTATGCGGAGCTCGTTGAGGGGAAACGGGAGACGGATGAATATCAGCAAAGCTTCATTCGCCGCGACGGCCGCATCGTCCTTGGCAACGGGAAGTTTCAGTTGCTCAGAGATGCGGCCGGAAAGCCGCAATGCATTGTCGCTCTAACGGAAGACATAACGGAACGCACCCGTGCCAAGGAAGCCTTGCAAGCTAGCGAGCAGCTCTTTCGGTCGATTTTCGAAAATGCCCAGATCGGGATCAGTCTTTATAGCGTTGCTAGCGGCGAATATTTCACGAACCGCGCATTGCACGAGATGCTTGGTTGCACCCATGAGGACTTGAGCTCAGTGGAGAAATGGGACCAGATTGTGCATCCGGATGAACGTGTCTCCGGAGCGCAGCGATATGCGGAACTCCTCCAGGGTAAGCGCGACAACGACGAATGGGAACAACGCTTCGTTCACCGCGACGGCCACATTGTCATTGCCGACGGCAGGTTTTCGGTCCTCAGGGACTCCGCGGGAAAGCCGCAATACCTCCTGAACATGACGGAAGACATCACGGATCGCAAGCGGGCAGAGGAGGAACTGCGCCATGCGAATTTCCTCGCTGAAACCGCTTTGGAGTTGACAAAGGCGGGCTACTGGCATGTCCCGCTGGACGGCTCCGGATGGTACAACTCTTCCCCCCGTAGGGTCGCTGTCTTCGGCGACCTTCCGCGCCAAAATCACCGGTATCGGCTTGAAGAGTTGTTCACTCACGCGGAAGAGGGTGATGAAGTCGCCGCTAAAGGTGCACGGAAGGCATTCAGCGACGCGGTCGAGGGAAAGACCGACACCTACAACACCGTCTTCGCGTACAAACGCCCGATTGATGGAAGAATTGCGTGGGTCCATGCTCTGGGGCGCATAGTGAATGATGCCCGCGGGAAGCCCACCGACATGTACGGGGTCTCTCAAGACATTACGGAGTTCAAGCGGTTGGAGGCGGAACTCATCGCGGCAAAGGAGGTGGCCGAAGCGGCGACGAAATCCAAATCCGATTTTCTGGCGAACATGAGCCATGAGATCCGCACACCCATGAACGCTATCCTCGGCATGACACGTCTCGCTCTCAAAACAGATTTGAACCCCAAGCAGCGCGATTATCTGGCGAAAACAAAGGCTGCGGCAGAGTCGTTGCTGAGCATTATCAATGACATTCTGGACTTCTCAAAAATTGAAGCGGGCAAGCTGAGCATGGAGCAGACGGAGTTCTGTCTTGACGCGGCTCTTGATAATCTTTCGACACTAATCAGCCAGAAGGCACATGAAAAGGGCCTGGAGTTTCTGATCGCCACACAGCACCACATACCTAACAATTTGGTTGGTGATCCACTGCGCCTTGGTCAGGTGCTTATCAACCTGGTGAACAACGCCATAAAATTTACCGAACGTGGAGAAGTGGTCGTGAAGGTCGATCTAGAGGAGCAGTTGCACAACCGGGTCAAGCTGAAGTTTTCGGTTTGTGACAGCGGCATTGGCATGACTCCGGAGCAAACTGCGCGGCTCTTTCAAGCCTTCCATCAGGCCGATACGTCCACAACACGAAAGTACGGCGGCACCGGGCTAGGCCTCTCCATTAGTAGGCGTTTGGTAGAGATGATGGGAGGTAACGTCTGGGTCGAGAGCCAGTTTGGTCAGGGAAGCACCTTTTCTTTCACAGCCTGGTTCGATGTCGGCTCCGCCGTGACTGCGCAGAAGAGTCTCATCCCGGAACTGACGGGCATCCGTGCTTTGGTAGTCGATGACAACGCTCAGGCCTGTGAAGTCTTGACCGAATTGTTGAAGCAGTTCGCGCTCAGGGTTGATTGTGTTTCTTCTGGGGAGAAGGCCGTCCAGGAGTTGGTTATGGCAGACTCCCATGACTCGTATCAGTTGGTCTTGATGGACTGGCACATGCCGGGCTTGGACGGGCTGGAGACAAGCCGCATCATCAAGCGCGGGGAGCGCCTCAAGAATGTTCCCAAGATCGTGATGGTGACCGCCTTTGGGCGGGAGGATATTCGCGCGCGTGCTGAGGATTCAGGAATTGAAGGCTACCTGCAGAAGCCGGTCAGCCCTTCGATGCTTTACGACACGTTGATGGACCTTTTCGGCATTGGCGGGCCGCAGACTCTCGCGACCGAGGCAAGCAGCAAAGATGCCAATTCACACGATGCCCGGGGTATCCGCATTCTTTTGGTCGAAGACAACGAAGTGAACCAGCAGGTGGCGAGAGAGATTTTGGAGAGTGCCGGGGCAAGCGTGAAAATCGCCAACCATGGTCGCGAGGCCCTTGAAATCCTGACAGGCGAACAACCTCCCCCGTTCGACGTAGTGTTCATGGACTTGCAGATGCCCGAAATGGACGGCATCACCGCGACGAAGCTTCTCAGGGCCAAACCAGAGTTTCGCGAACTGCTGATTATCGCAATGACCGCGGATGTGATGCCAGAAGCGGTGCAACGTTGTCTCGAGGCGGGGATGAACGACCATGTCGGGAAGCCAATTGATCCCGAGGCCCTCTTTGCAACACTCTCGCGATGGACAAAATCAGCCACCGTTGCTGAAATGACAGCCAAACGGGCCCAAACCTACGACGAAGTGAATCTGCCGGAAATCGAGGGCGTAGATGTAGCTGGGGGCTTGCTGCGGGTGGCAGGAAACAAGCGATTGTTTCGCGACCTATTGGCTCAGTTTGCGGCCCAGCGAGGTTCTGCCGGCACACAAATCGCTTCTGCTCTTGAGAGCGGAGATCGCGGTTTGGCGGAGCGTCTCGCTCATTCGGCAAAGGGCGCTGCCGGAAATATCGGAATAAACGCCACGTTTCAGTTGGCCGGGAAGCTGGAGAGTGCGATCCGCGAGTCACGTGCCGATGCGCAGGTACTGCTCAAAGAGTTTACGTCGGAACTGAATCGGCAAGCTCAAACAATCCAGCAAGCTCTGCAAACGGAAGCTCCGGTTCAGTCGCGCGCGGAAAGCGTTGGGAAGATTGAGGCGGCCGAAGCTCTGGCGCTCATCGCACAGCTCAGGGCATTGCTGCAGGCCAGCGATGCTGACGCAATTGCCGCATACGCCAGTCTGAAAAATAGGTTGAGAGGCTCCGCTGGAGCGACAAGCATAGAGGCGCTTGGATCCGCCATCGGCATTTTTGATTTTGACGCGGCGCTGCTCAGATTAGACGAAATCGCCATGGAGCTTGGCGGGGATCGGAAGTGATTGAAATGAGCGACAGAGATGAGAAAAAGCTCTTGCTTCTGGTAGATGACGATCCGGCAAATATTCAAGTGGTGCATTCGATACTAAAGGACGACTACAAAATTCGCATCGCAACGAGCGGCGCCAAAGCGCTGGACCTGGCGAACGCTAAGCCGAAGCCGGATCTCATCCTGCTGGACGTGATGATGCCGGAAATGGATGGCTATGAAGTCTGCGGTCACCTGAAAGCCAGCCAGGAGACGCAGGACATCCCCGTCATTTTCCTGACGGGAAAGACGGAAGTTGCCGATGAGACCCGCGGGTTCGCAGTCGGTGCCGTCGATTACATTCATAAGCCCTTCTCGCCCCCCATTGTGACGGCGCGTGTTTGTACCCATCTTCTGCTGCGGGGAGCCCGCGAACAATTGGCAAGCCAACTCTCGGCCATCAATAGTGAATTGGAAATGGCGCGAGAGATCCAGATGTCCATCGTGCCGCGCGAGACCCCCAAGATCGATGGCCTGCAGATTGCAGCTCGCTTCATTCCGATGAGTTCGGTGGCAGGTGACTTTTACGATTTCGTAATTACGGACTCTAAACACGTTGGCGTTCTCATCGCCGATGTAACGGGGCACGGCTTACCTGCAGCGCTAATCGCCTCGATGTTAAAAGTCGCACTGCCTGCTCAATCCGCCCATGCTTCTGATCCGGCGCGGGTGCTTTCGGGTCTGAACCAGGCATTGTGCGGAATGTTCCGGAAATACTTCGTGACAGCAGCTTATGTTTTTGTGGACATGGAGAAGAATATCTTCCGCTATGGAGGGGCCGGACACCCTCCTTTGCTGTTGTCCTGCAAGGCAACGGGGTGCGCCAACGAACTGATGCAGAATGGCCTGATGCTCGGCTTTTTTCCGGATGAGAATTACTCTGCTGTTCAGGTTTCGATTGCGAGCGGCGATCGAATCGTACTCTACACCGACGGAATTGTGGAAGCCCCTAATCCGTCCGATGAGCAGTATGGGACCGATCGATTTAGGCAATTTCTGGAAGCCAAGCAAAACGTGTGCGCTGATCGGTTCGCCGAAGCCCTGCTTGAGGAATTGTCGCGATGGACAGGGGACCCGGTGGGGCAAGCGCAGCAGGATGACATCACCTTCTTGGCGATTGATTTCAAATAACTGGAGTTTCGCTGTTTTCGCCCAACACCCGCGCAAACACGCCGTGATCTAGGTTCCCGCCCGTCGCAATCAGCGCCACACGTTTCCCTTTTAACTTATCCGCTTCTTTCAAGGCTGCGGCCAATCCTGCCGCGCCTGCTCCTTCCGCCACGTTGTGCGTGTCCCTAAACATCACGCGCATGGCATGGGCAATTTCCGCATCATCTACACGGACAACGTGGTCTACATTTTCCAGCATGACCCGCAGTGCCTCATCATCTCCCTTTCGGCAAGCCAGTCCATCCGCGAGCACCGCCAGCGTCGGCGCCTCCACGATTTTTCGCTGCTCAAACGACAACGCATAGGTCGGAGCGTGATCGGAAACCACGCGCACCAGCTTCGTCTTTAATCCCAATCCATTCCGTACAGCCGCGCCCGAGCACACCCCCGATCCCATTCCAATCGGTACGTAGGCCACATCGATCTCCGGTACCGCCGTGAACAGCTCCAGCCAGTACGTCGCTACCCCCCGCAAAATATCTCTGTGGTAAGGAGGGACCAGGTGATACCCAAGGTCTGCTCCCATGTCCTCCGCTCGCTCCAGCGCAGACTGGAAATCTTGCACTAGTACTTCCTTGCACGTTTGCTGCACGGTCAAAGAGTCGGTTGATAAGCGACCAGAAGTCCAGAGTGTTCTTATTTGTGTCGGATGTCCACCGGGGCGCGGGTCCGGTCCAGGGGAAAAACTTGCAATTCCCATTTCACGGGAACGGACGCCGGCACATAGCACATCGTCTTGTCGCAAGCCTGATACTCCAGTTTTCCCGTAACCGTGAAGGTTTTCCCTTCTTTCCCAAGTGAACCCCAGAACTCGGAACCTGTACTCACTTTTAAGTCTTCGCTGATGCGGAACGTCCCATCGAAGACAGGTACGCGCTCCTTGATCGCCGGCAAATAGAGAATTTTGGATTGTGGATAGTCTACCGGCTTGAGTTCCACTGCCGGCATGGGATCGATCACCAGCTTGATGGGCTTATAGCCCTGCGTGCCGGGCGCATACACATGCACATCGGGAGGGAGTTGCACTTCGGCCGCGAGAGTGATGCGAGTGCCGGGAATCCCGACGCGATCGGATTGTTCCAGGGCCAGATGAAGATGCGGGGCCTGGATCGTATCCGTCACTTCATGGCTCAGTTCCGGGAATAGCTTGGAAATCAGGCTATTCCCGGAGAGCCGCTCCCTGTACCTGGCCTCGAAAAACTTTTCTCGAATGATGCCGTCGGTATCAATAAAGAAATATCCAGGGCGCGCAAAACCCTTCTGCATCCCCGTGGCTTCCGGATTGAGGACGCCATAAGCCTGAATGATCTTTGAATCAGGATCGCCGAGCAACGGATATTCAATCTTCAGGCGATCCGCGAAATGTTTCAGGATTTCCTCCGAGTCATAACTGATGGCCGCAAACTGGAGACCTTGCTTTTCGAATTTCGGAATTGCGCTTTGCAGCTGGACCAGCTGCCCTTTACAGAAGGGTCACCAGTCGGCGGACCGGAAAAAAAGAAGAACAGTGCCTTTTGAGCCTTTCAAAGTATCGAGGGTTTGCACCCGGCCGGCCTGGTCGCGGAGCGAAAAAGCGGGTGCCGTTTGACCAACACCAAGTCCAATGGACATCAGCTCCAGGGAAGCCACCTGAATCGTATCGCCCTCGAGCTTCCCGCGAATGGTGACACTGTCTCCTAAATGCCCGGCTACTGGTTCCTGCGGCTCAAGGCCATACATCATCCGGTTGGTGTCGTCATACAGCGACAGTTTTGCTCCCGGCGCGCTCTTGGTGCACTCTGGAGACTCGGCAAAGGCTTCGTCAGCATTACAACTGCTATAGACGACGGTGCCGGACCACGACACGGATCTTGTCCTGTCGGTCTGCCCGGCCGTCGTGGGTTGCACAACGGAGAAGAGCGTTGCTAGACAGAGTAAAAGAGGCTTCGTCATAGCTTTCGGTGCATTCATTTCCTTTTCAAGTCCGCCAGCACTTTACGCTGGACTGTTTCGGGGCGCAAGACTTCCTCTCTCGGTGAAAGTGCGAGATGCCCGAGCAAGACTAGAAAATCTGCCTTCGTTTCTCGCCGGTGATGCCTAATCCTTGGCAAACTCGGATAATTTCAGGTAGGCCGAATGACCGGAGATGTTCGTGCGGGGGCCTATTGGTCCGGTTAAGAGTTAATCAAGCGCGTACGCAAATCCAGTGTCTCTCCATGTGCTCTGAATCTCGCCGATGCAAGCTATTTTCTGCCGAACAGAAGTGAGATTCCGGCGCTATACCGGAAATTGTTCTGTCGGTTGTTCAGCCCGTCGGGGGTTTTTGTCATGAAGTACTCGGCTTGTAGGGGACGAAACGATACGTGCTTGGATACTTTGACATCAATTCCGCCTCCGACTGTCAGCGCGAAATTGTTTTGCCATGGTCATAACCACCATGGAAGAAGCTGAGCTGCTGCTGGCCGTGAGTTGGATCGTCGGATTTTCTTTTTTCGCCAGTAAATTCGTGAATAATCCAGGCTAGGTGACCCGTTTTTCAGTGTATAATCCCCGCAACCTCATGTGGACAGGTGGCTTTTGGATACAGCGAAAACCGCGAACCTCTGGATTCCCGTATGTTGCGAGCGGATCATGCGTTACAACATCTTTGTCCAAAAGGAAGGCACCGCTTACGGGTCGATGGTCTGCACGGTCTGCAACAAAAACGTCACGTTTGAACTAGAGCATCTCGCCGACGTGAGCGCGTACGGAGAGGGAGCGCGCGTGGTCAGCGTACTGGGATCGCCGAAGCCACCCAAAGAAGAGCGACGAAAGATCGATAGAGATGCCGCTCTGAACGATCAGACGCTGTGAGCTGGATCGCCGCCACCTGAAGCGCGGGATCACCCATGATTGACCGGACCATTTCTCACTTTCGCATCGTAGAGAAACTTGGTGCTGGGGGAATGGGTGTAGTGTACAAGGCTGTCGACACTCGCTTGGACCGCCCCGTTGCGCTGAAATTCCTTCCCGACAACATGACGCAAGACTCGCAGGCTTTGGAGCGCTTCCGACGCGAAGCTCAAGCCGCATCTGCGCTGAACCATCCGGGAATCTGCACGATCTACGATATTGGCGAGCGGGATCAGCGCCCGTTTATCGCCATGGAGTTCATCGACGGCGAAACTCTGCGTCGGCATATTAATGGGTCACCGCTGCCTCTCGAACACATCCTGGAGCTTGGCACGCAACTCGCGGATGCGCTCGAGGCGGCGCACTCCGGCGGGATCATTCATCGAGACATTAAACCTTCGAACGTTTTTGTTACGAAACGCGGACAAGTTAAAGTGCTGGATTTCGGTTTAGCCAAGCTGATTGCGAAAGATATTCCACAACTTAATCCTGACGATACTTCGTCGAAAGCAACTCAGGAGTCCGTTTCCATTGTAGGGATCATCAGCGGCACCCCAGCGTACATGTCGCCCGAGCAGGTGCGAGGCGATGACCTGGACCCGCGAACGGATATTTTCGCGTTGGGTCTGCTGTTGTATGAGATGGCCACAGGGAAACAGGCGTTCCTTGGCAGAACCGGCGGCGCAATTATCGAAGCGATTCTTACATGCGCTCCGCCGGCCGTGCGAAGTGTGAATCCGCAGATTCCCGCGCAGTTGGAAGAGATCATCAACAGGTGCCTGCAGAAAGATCGGAACCTTCGGTACCAAACCGCTGCGGAGGTGCGCTCTGATTTGCGGCAGCTGAAGCGCGCGTCGGAATCCGGGCAGATCAGTTCAATTGCTGCGACGGCAATGAGCGCACCGGTGCTTACAACGCCTGCGCTGGCTCCGCCGCATTGGTTCGGATGGCAAACAGCGGTTGCCGGGGCGGCGGTGCTGGTCGCTTTGCTGGCTACGGCGGGATGGTTTTTCAGCATGCGGCGCGCGCACGCGTTGTCGCAATCGGACACGATTGTCCTTACGGACTTTGTCAACAAGACCGGGGATCCGATTTTCGACGACGCGTTACGGCAAGGTCTAGCCGCGCAACTGCAGCAATCCCCTTTCTTGAGTCTGGTATCGGATCAGCGCATACAACAAACTTTGCGGATGATGGGAAAGCCGACAGACAGCAAGATTACAAGTGCAATTGCCGGGGAGCTGTGTCAGCGCACCGGCAGCAAGGCGTATATGAGCGGTTCGATCTCCAGCATCGGCACGCAGTACGTGATTGGCGTGAGCGCAGTGAACTGTCAAACGGGTGATTTCCTGGCGCAGGAACAAGTGACGGCGAACGGCAAGGAAAACGTGTTGAGGGCCCTGGGCGAAGCTTCCACCAAGCTGCGGGAAAAACTGGGAGAGTCGCTGAAGACGGTGAAGAATCTGGATACGCCGATCGAGCAGGCGACGACGTCGTCGCTGGAAGCGTTGCAGGCCTACAGCCTGGGGCGGAAGACGCTGCAAACCAACGCCGACTTCACAGCCGCGGTGCCGCTATTTAAGCATGCCATTGAGCTTGATCCGAAGTTTGCGATGGCGTACGCGATTCTGGGGACTACGTATCAAAACCTGGGCGAAAAAACTCTGGCGGCGCAAAACACCAGGAAAGCCTACGAACTGCGGGAGCACGTTAGTGAATGGGAAAAGTTCTATGTCGAGTCGCACTACTATCATTTCGTCACGGGAAACTTGGAGAAAGCACGACAGGTTTATGAGCTCTGGGGGCAAATCTATCCGCGCGAGACGGTGACGCGAAGCAATCTGGGGGTCATTTACCAGACGCTGGGACAATACGACAAATCGCTGGAGGAGTTTCATGAAGCAGTCCGCATCAATCCTTCCGATGGACTGAATCTGGGCAATCTCGTGACTGGCTACTTGCATTTGAATCACTTTGACGAAGCACGGGCATCTGGCGACGAAGCACTGGCAAAAAATCTCGATACACCCGAACTGCACTTTGATCTTTATCAAGTGGCGTTCTTGAAAAAGGATGCGGAGGGGATGGCGAAGCAGGTGGCGTGGTCGTCGGGTAAGCCCGGAAAAGAAAACGTGATCCTGTATTTGGAAGCGGGTACGGCTGCGTATGCTGGGAAGCTAAGGGTCGCGCGCGAGTTGTCGCGGAAGGCTACTACGTCAGCAGCAAGCGCCGGGGAAAGTGAGGTGGCGGCGGGGTGTGAAGCTGCTGCGGCGCTGTGGGAAGCGCTGTATGGAAACGGCGGAGAGGCCCGGAAGCGGGTTATTGGCACGCTCGCCCAGTCGAACGGCCGCGACGCGCAGTATGTGGCGGCGTTTGCGCTTGCGTTGATTGGCGATTCGGCCGGCGCGGGGGCGCTTGCGGATGATTTGGAGAAGCGCTATCCGCAGGACACGATTGTTCGGTTCAATTATCTGCCCACTCTGCGCGCGCAGATGGATTTGAATGAGCCGAATAGTTCCGAGAAGGCGGTAGGAACGCTTGCCCCGGCTTCGCCCTACGAACTGGGCGTACCCGGAAGTGGCACGTTCTGGACGAATTTGTATCCGGTGTATTTGCGCGGAGAGGCTTTTCTTGCCGCGCATCAGGGGACGCAGGCTGCGGCGGAGTTTCAGAAAATTGTGGATTGGCCTGGGGTCGTCGTGAACGAGCCGATCGGGGCGCTGGCGCGGCTTGAGCTGGGACGAGCGTATGCGCTTGCGGGGGATTCGGCCAAGTCTCGCGCGGCTTACAGCGAGTTTTTCGCGCTGTGGAAGGATGCTGACCCGGACGTTCCCATTCTATATGAAGCGAAGAGGGAGTTTGCGAAGTTGAAGTAGTTGCGCGCGAACCTACGCTCACGATTTTGCTGGTGCCCAAACATCGACCATTAGCGCGTTTACCTTCTTCCACCTGAAGCTTTCTTGTGTCCCCGTATATACGGGTAACACGATCACCACGGTTGAATGGTGCGCAAGGATGTACCAGTATCGACTTGTCGGGTGTGTACCAGGCATTGGGGTGCGTTCCCGCGACAACTTTGTCGCAACCTGTTCGCATCCAATTGTGCGCGTCCATTGCAAAGCACAAGGAGCGTACTCTATGCCTATTCGAGTCGGCGTATCTGTGGTGGCTCTGGCTCTGGCTTTGGCATTGGCCGGCGTGGGTTGGCCCCGATCGGCTTTCGGGCAGGACAAAAGCGGCCCGGAAAGCGCCTTCCACAGCCAGGTGGATCTGGTCTCCGTGTACTTCACCGTGCGCGACGACAAGAAACGCCTGGCCAGCGACCTGGCCCAAGACAAGTTCAGCGTCTCTGAAGATGGTCAGCCGCAGGCTATCAAGTTCTTTGCCCACCACAGCGACGTGGTCCTAAACGTGGGCGTGCTCTTGGACACCGGCACCAACATGTCCTGGATTCTGGGCGAGGAGGCGCAGGCCTCGACGCTGTTCATGAAGCATGTGATAAGGCCCACGGATCTGGGCTTCATTCTGAGCTATGCCTCGCGCGTTGAAACCGTGCAGTTGCCGACATCAGACGTTGCGTTGCTGAAGGAGAAGGCACAAACCATTGGGAGTGGAAGAGCGGCCATTGGATTGCCGGACCAAGGTCCGGCTCCGGCACCGAGGATCTCGATCCCCGGAGTGACGGTTGGCATTAACGGGCGACCCATCAACGATAACCGCGAAGCCCACTTGTATGATGCGATCCGTGTTTCCACACTCCACTACCTCGCGGGCGAGGTGGGGCGTAAGGCGGTGGTTATCGTGGCTCTCTCCGGCGATGCACGGAGCGAGTCTTCGATGCAAGAGGCCCTGGAAGCTTTGCTCGAAAACGACGTAATCGCCTATGTCCTGCAGATTTACGATGCCTCAAAGCGCGACAATTGCGACGTGCTCCACACTTACGAAAGGGACGATCATGGAGAATACGTGCTCAAGAAACTCGCCGAGGCTACCGGAGGGCGGATGCTGGAAGTCCGCGGTATGGATAAACTCGAAGCCGCGCTTGATGAGATTTCCGACGAACTGCATCACCAGTACAGCCTGGGCTACTACCCCGAAAACAAGAATTGGGACGGCAAGTTCCGCAAGATCCAGATTTCCGCGGGGGAGAAAACCCTTAAGGTCTATGCCCGCAAAGGCTACTACGCCAACCCGCCGACAGGGAAAGTGGCGGCAGCCCCCTAACCGATCAGCCGTGGGCGAGAATCCTACAAGCCACGAAGCTCGGAGTTAGTCATTCAGCTTATCGCGCCGCTCCAAATTCCGCTTTCGAAACTCAGGCTCGCTGAGCCTCTCTGCCCCAAACCCGTGCCATCCCTAACGCTGCGACTCTATCCGCTAACCGCCGCCCAGCTCAGCCATTCCTCTCCTCAGTCACACGCTTCAAGCCTCGCTGCAGGGATACGATGTGAGTAGGCTCTTCCCCCCTCTCGTAAGTTGGTTGCGGGAAGCCTGCGGGGATGTTAATTTTAGTAATTCCAGGCTGACCGGCGCAGGAATAGGGTCCTCGGAATTTCGGGAGTGCCGGGCCAAGCTTCCGTCCCCAAATTGACGCGAACGGCGGGTGAGACCGCTTGAGGTGCAACAGAAACTCCTTTTCCCGTACGGACAAGTATAAAGACACAAGATGTCGGAACGTTTTTCCAACTTGAATGGCAGCGAAACCGGGCGTGTGCGCGGGGTAACCTACTGGCGCGTCGAAGGCTCGCTCTTCGAGATTAGCGCGCTGCGCAGCATTGGCTTCTTCAATTGGAACAGCCAGAGCTTCCTGGATCGCTGGGTGCGCCGCGGCGGCATGACGGCGCTGGCGCTGATGCGGCCGATGGCCTATCTGGCCAGCCGCACGTTTGCCACCCGGCAACTGCACACCGTTTTACGCGGGATTACCCGCGACCGCCTCGATCTGCTCGGGGAAGAATATTTTCAGTACCAGCTGAAGCCACGCATGCGCCGGGAAGCCGTGGAAAAACTGGTGGATACGGTGCGCAGCGGCGAGCGTGTCGTGCTTGTCAGCCAGCTTCTCGAGCACATACTTCACCCGATGGCGGAGTATTTCAGCGCGGAAGGATTCATTGGCAACCGGTTGGAGTTTCGCGATGGAATATCAACGGGAAGATTGCGCGAACCAGTGATCCGGCCGCGTGGCCCGCTCGCGTGGCTCGCCAGCGGTGCCGCGGACGGGCACGTCACGAAAGATAAGTTACTTTCGCAATGGAACTGGAAGGAACACGAGCTTCTGGAAAACGCAACGGAGCCAACAACGCGGCCACAACCTCCGCAGGGACGGGCCGTGGAGCTCCTCAGCACCACGCCGAGGCTCGAGCGCCTGAACGTCCGCGAGACGCTGGCGGGCAAGCACCTGCTGCTGATCGGCGTAACCGGGTTCATCGGCAAGGTATGGCTCGTGGACCTGCTCGAAAAAATACCCAACATCGGAAAAGTGACGCTGCTGATCCGGCGGAACCGCACGACTTCGGCGCAGCGCCGTTTTGAGAAGATTGTGGAAGAATCACCGACGTTCGATGTTCTGCAGGACAGGTATGGCGCGAAACTCGCCGCCTTTCTGCGAGAAAAAGTGGAAGTGGTGGAAGGTGACGTGAGCCAGCACGGTCTTGGACTGGATAAGGAGACGCAAAGTCGTCTGCAGCGTTCGCTGGACGTGATTGCCAACAGCGCGGGGCTGACGGACTTCAATCCCGATTTGCGCGACGCGCTTTCCTCCAACGTGGATTCCGCGAGCTACCTGCTCGACTTTTTGCGCAAATGCGATCACGCCGGCTTAATGCATCTTTCCACCTGCTATGTCGTGGGCATGCGGGACGGGCGCGTGACCGAAGAGCTGCGAGCGAATTACAACCCTGCGGGTAACGCCGATTTTGATGCTGGACGCGAAATTGCGTCACTGCGAGAGATGATCGAGCGGATTGAACAGCGTGCCGAGAGCCCGGAATTGGCGAAAGCATTGCGGCGGCAAGCGCTGGGGCGGAGCGGCGACCCCGCGAAAGTCGCCCGAGAAGAGCTCGACGGTGTATTGAAGAGGAATCGTGCCCGTTGGGTACGCAATCGCCTGGTGCGCGTGGGCATGAAGCGCGCGCAGTATCTCGGCTGGCCGAACACCTACACTTTTACAAAAAGTCTTGGCGAATCGCTGCTGGCCCAGCGTGGACGCGACCTGGCCATTGCGGTGGTGCGGCCTTCCATTGTGGAAAGTTCCACGCGCACACCTTTCACCGGATGGAATGAAGGCATCAATACGTCAGGCCCATTGTCGTATTTGCTGGGAACAAATTTCCGGCAGCTTCCTTCGAACGAGCGCAAATGCCTGGACGTGATTCCCGTGGACATGGTGACGCGGGGTATGACGCTGATCGCTACGGCATTGGTACTGCGCAAGAACGCCCGGCTGTATCAATTGGCGACCTCGGGGATCAATCCTGTGAACATGGCGCGTTCCATCGAATTGACCGGGCTGGCGCATCGCAAACACTACAAAACCCAGCATGGGCTGGAGCACTGGCTGAAGGTGAAGTTCGAGACTATACCGGTGTCGAAGCTGCGCTACGAGCGCATGTCCATTCCTATGCAGAAGGCCGTCGTCTCCCGCATTAACAAGGTAGCGGCGACTCTGCGCATGGGAAAGTCGCCTCTTGCCAAAACCGAGCGCGATCTCGGCCGCGCCGAAAAACTAATCGAGTTGTACGAGCCGTTCATTCTTCATAACGAGCAAGTGTTCGAGTGTGAGAATGCCCGGCTTTTGTCGGCCGTCCTTTCTTCCGAAGAAAAAGAGATGTTCGATTATTCGCCGGAAACGATTGACTGGTGGGACTACTGGATTAACATCCACATACCGGCGTTGCGGCGGTGGTGCTACCCGCTGATGGAAGGCCGGCCGTTGGAGGCGAGAGAAGCGCGCGTGCTGGACTGGTCGTTGCCTTCGGCAGGAGCGTCCGCGGCAATGCACTAGGCGCCGCGCGATCCCTTTATGTCCATTTTCCTGACAGGCTCGACCGGCTATCTCGGCAGCTACCTGGTGGCGGGGCTTTTCTCCGGACACCCAGAGCGGCTGAACCTGCTGGTGCGCGCGAAGACGGAAAAGGAAGCGGGCGAACGGTTGTGGCAATCGCTGCAATTGCATTTTGATTTCCCTGAATTTCTGGAATATCTCGGTACGCGCATGCGGATTTTTCGCGGCGATCTGACGAGCGAGCGCTTCGGCCTGAACGACGATGAGTATCACGCGCTGGTGGATTCCACGGATTCCATCCTGCACTGCGCGGCTTCGCTGAATCGCAAGTCCGAAAAACAGTGCTTGAACGTAAACTTGCGCGGCTCGCTTGAAGTGATTCAACTGGCGCGGCGAGCGCAGAATCATCACGGCCTGCGGCGGTATTCGCATGTATCCACCGTGGCGGTGGCGGGAAAACGGCAGAACGAAGTCGTAACCGAAGATGCCTCAATCGACTGGAACCGCTCCGACTACGATCCCTACGCGCGCACTAAAAAATTCAGCGAACATATGGTGCGCCAGCTCTTGCCGGACGTGCCGCACACGATTTTTCGCCCCGCGATCGTGATGGGCGACAGCCGGAAGCCGGAGACGACGCAGTTCGATATGGTGCAGGCTTTCGACATGCTCGCGCGGCTGCCGGTACTGCCGCTGCGGCCGGACGACAAGATCGACATCGTGCCGGCGAATTACGTGGGCGCGGCCATCGTGAGGATTCATCAGATGGAAAAGCCGGCTTTCGGGATTTATCATTTGTCGTCCGGTACAGGCTCGCAATCGTACAAGGAATTGACCGACGCGCTGGCGGGGCTTGGCGGTTGGACAAAGCCGAGTTACCAGCCGTGGCTGGGCGAACCGTTCTCGAAAACGGTAAACTGGCTGGCGTTCAAGGGCGGCGCCGTGGGCTACGGCGCTTCGCTGCTGAAAGTTTTCTGGCCGTACCTGGATTGGAATACAGTATTCGACAATTCGCGGGTGGTATCGGAAATGGGTGAGGCGCCGGCAAAGTTCTCGTCGTACGCCTACCCGTTGCTGCAATTCAGTAGAACGAATAAATTTAAATATCCGACAAAGCCGTGGCCGGACGGTGTGGAAAACAAAACGGCAAACAGCATGGGGAGCGCGGTGGCATGACGGATTTTTTGCTCGTGGCGTGGGTGAGCGCGCTGATCGAAATCCGACGGTTCGGCTGGATGTTCGGCCTCGGGAAGCGCTGGACACGCGGGGAAACACTAAAGGTTCTGTTCGCGGGCTACAACGGCACGCGCAACACGGGGAGCGACGTGCGCGTGCAGGAGATGCTGCGGCAGATCCGGCACGTGCTGGGCGCCGGGAATGTCGAATTCAGCGTAATGACGCAGAATTTCGACCGCACCAAGGGATATTTCGAGGGCTCCCGACAGGTGCACCTGCCCGATGTGTACCCACCGTTTTTGTTCCGCGAAGTGCGAGCCAATCACGGTGTGGTTTCGTGCGAAGGCTCAATGTTCAAAAGCAAGTTTGCCAATGCGCTGACCACTATGATGATCGGTTCGCTGGGCCTGGCTTCGGCGGAGAACAAATTGTCCGTGGCCTACGGCGGCGATGCGGGCCACATGGACGATCTTATCGAATGGATGTGCGCGCGCTATACGAAGGATTCGCTGGTCATTACGCGCAGCCTCGAATCCCAGCAATTGTTGAGCGGGCTCGGCGTGCCGAATGAATTGGGCGCGGACACGGCCTGGACGTTTGAGCCGCATCCGCCGTCGTACGCCCACAAAGCTTTGTGGGAAGCGGGCTGGGACGAAAAGACGCCGATTCTGGTTCTTTGCCCCATTCATCCCTTTGTGTGGCCGGTGCGCGCGTCGATCGGAAAGTATCTCGCGCGAGCAACTACAGGCGCCTACAAAGACAGCCAATATCGCACGGTCTATTTCTTCGAGTCTGGCGCCGAAGTGGACCGGAAATTTCAGCATTACATCAACGGCTACGCAAAGGCGGCCAAGGCATTCCTGCAAAAACACAACGTATTTCCGATTCTCGTGGCCATGGAGCGGCTGGACGCGGTGGCCTGCCGGGAAATCGCCAGGGAAATTCCCGGCGTGCCCATATTCACCTCGGACGACTACGACATGTTCCAGCTCGTTTCGATTCTGCGCGCTTGCACGTACATGGTTTCGTCGCGGTATCACGGCATCGTGACCTGCATGCCTGCGCAGGTCGTTTCCGCGGGTGTAACCATGGACGAGCGCATCCGCAACCTGATGCGCGAGCGCGGCCACCAGCACCTGCTGCTGACCGTGGATGATCCGAACTTGGAGCCCAAGCTGCTTCAGGTCATGGAGTCGCTAGTGACCGAAGCCAGCGCGATTCGCGACAGCGTCGGCAAGACCGTTGTGACGAATCTGAAGAGCATGGCACGCATGGCGATTTTTCTCGAAGACGAAGTTCGGCGCACCTACCCCGAATTTCCTCTGCGCAAGGGCGTGTTGAGCTGGGAAGACAATTTGCCTCCGCTGAACGAAACTCTCCGTAACCTGGTTGACCAGTACGACCATTCCCCGGCGGCGCTGGCGGCGGGACGCTGAAGCCTGATGGCGAATTTCCTCGAAAACGTTTTTGCTGAGCTGCAGAAAGCTGCCGGCCGCGTGACCCTGCGGGAAGTGCGTGGCGAAGAGTTCATCAGCGTTTCCGACCAGGAACTGCTGGACCTGGTGGCGCGCGCGCGAGCTTATTTGCGGCAGGCAGGCGTGCAAAAAGGAGAACGCTGCGCGCTACTCGGTCCGAACTCGATTCGCTGGACGGCGATGGACCTGGCGCTGATGGCGGAAGGCGCGGTTGTCGTGCCGCTGTATGCCCGGCAGGACGCGGCGGAACTTGCGGCGGTGATGAAAGATTGCAGGCCGCGGTTCCTCTTCGTAAGCAGTGCCGAGCTAGGCGACGACGTGGCGAAGGTGTGGGCCGAGGCTCCTGTCCGCGTAACGATGGATGAGATCTTCGAGAAAGTTCCCGCCGAAAAAGGAGTTGCGGAGCCACCGCAGATACGACGGCCCGAGGATTTGGTCACGATCATCTACACCTCCGGCACTTCCGGCGAGCCAAAAGGCGTTTGCCTGAATACACAAAATCTGGATCACATGCTTTCCTGTACGACAGCGTGGATGGATCGCCTCGAGAGAAACGAGCGCCAGCCGCTTCGCGTGTTTCAATATCTGCCGTTCAATTTTGCCGCGTCGTGGATTGTGATGCTGTCCTGCCTTTCGCAGGAAACGGTGCTGACGTTGTCCACGGACTTGAATCGCGTGGCCGATGAGATTCGCCTTTCGGCGCCACACTACTTTTTCAATGTGCCAACGCTGTTGGAGCGCGTGCGGCGCGGCGTCGAAGAGGCGATGGCGAAGCAAGGGGCGGTGATTCAGTCGGTCTACCGAAAAGCGCGTGAAGCTTTTCAAAGGAAAAGCGAGGGGCAAGCACAGGGCGCGGATGCCCTGTGGCTTTTTGCTGCGCAGAAGCTGATCTTCTCAAAAATCCGAGGGCGCTTTGGTCCGAACTTGCAAGGCCTGGTATGCGGATCCGCGCCGCTGGCGCCAGAAACTCAGGAATTCTTCACCATGCTCGGCATACCCATCTGGCAGGTGTACGGACTCACGGAGACTTGCGGAATATGCACGATGGACGATCCGCGAATGGCCGCGGAACCGGGGCGCGTGGGGCAGGCTGTGCAGGGGATTGAGATGCGCCGGGGAGAGAATGAGGAAATTCTGGTGCAGGGGCCGAACATTTTTCCCGGTTACTGGAATCGTCCCGAGGAAACCGCGCGAGTGTGGAAGGATGGCTGGTTTCGCACCGGTGATCAGGGTGAAGTGAATTCGCGCGGCAACTGGCGGATCAGCGGGCGAATCAAGAACTTGATCATTCTGAATTCGGGGCACAACATTGCGCCGGAACCGATCGAAGAGAAGATCGCGCAGAATCTTGCGGGAGTGCAGCAGGTCGTCGTGGTGGGGAATGGGCGCGGTTACCTGTGCGCGCTGGTGACGGGCAGCGTGGAACCAAAGGCCGTGCAAGCAGCGCTGGACGTGGTCAATTCCGAACTGCCGCATTACCGGCAGATTCGGAATTTTACGATCGTGCGCGAGGCGTTCACTCCGGAGAGCGGCTTGCTCACCGCAAATGGAAAGCTGCGGCGAGAGGCGATCAATGCGAAGTACGCGGAAGAAATTGAGCAGATGTACCGCAAGCACGCCGTGGCCGCGGGTGGAAACGGATGAAAAAGCGGGGGCGCACGGCAGAACCGTTGAAAGAGTTTCACGGCAAGGCGCTCCGTTGGGAGTGGCAGGACGGCGTGGTGGAAGTCACGCTGGACCACGAGCCGTTGAACGAAATCGGCACGGTAATGCTCGGTGATCTCGAAACGTTTGTCGCCGCGTTTGACGCCCTGGCGCCGGTTACCAGCGCTTGCATCATTGCAAGTGCGCGCCCTGGGGGATTTTCGGTTGGCGGGGATTTGAAGGAACTCTATCAGACCGCGCTGCCACTCGCGCCCAAGAAACGCAGCGCTGGAATTCGAAAGTTCCTGCAAAGAATTCATGGGGTAGCAAACGTGCTTGACGCAGCGCCGTTTGTGACGATCGCGGCCGTGCACGGCCTGTGCATGGGCGGCGGGCTGGAGCTGGCGCTCGCATGCGATCTGATCGTCGCAGACAAGATGGCACGCTTCGGATTTCCCGAATTGCGCCTCGGCTTTATTCCGGGATTTGGTGGAATTCCGCGGTTGCGGCGCGACGTGGGCAACGGTTTCATCCGCGATCTGCTCTTCACGGGGAGAACCGTAAAGGCGGAGAGCGCCTATCAGGCGGGGCTCGTGTCGCACCTGGCGGGCGAAGGTTTCGCCTTGCAGGTCGCGCGCTCCATGGCGCAGCAGGTGACGAAATTCGAAGCCGAATCGCGGGTCGCGGCCAAAAAATTCCTGAAACCGATTCCTTACGCCGAACTCCGCAAGGAAATTGACTTGTTCACCAGACTCTTCAGCCGCCCGGAAGTGATGGAACGCCTGCGCCAATTCATCGAAACGGACGACCCCATGAAACACCTGCCGGTCAGCGTGCCTCGCAAAGATTGGTAGGATTCCCGATCACGCCCAACTGTATCCATGCTTTGAAAGCGGAAGTGAACGGATTCGCTTCCCCGTGGCCGCAAAAATGGCGTTGCACACAGCCGGCAGCACCGGCGGCAGAGGGGGTTCACCCAGCCCCGTGGGTGAGTTGTCCGTCTTCAGAAAATACACTTTAATTTCCGGTGGCACTTGGTTCATGCGTACCGGCGGGTATTCGTGAAAATTGCTTTGGACCGCGCGCCCCGCATCAATGGTGATCTCGTAGGCCATCACGTGGCTTAATCCTTCGATGACCGCGCCGCACACCTGATTTTCCGCGCTGCTGGGATTGATGATCTGGCTCCCAATATCACCGGCTACCCAAACCTTATCTACCTTTATCTTGTTGTTCGAGTCCACGTGCAGCTCGACCACCTCCGCGAAATAACCGCGATGAGAAAATTGAAACGCCACTCCCATTCCCCAACCCGTTGGCGGCTTGCGTGAGCCCCAGCCGGACTTTTCCGCGACCAATTTCACAACGCCCTGCATGCGCGCGGCGTCCAGGTCCGAGGAAAAATTGTCCGGCTTCGCGTTGGGATTGGTGACCCTTGGAGCGCTCAAGATGTCCAGCCGGAACTGCACGGGATCTTTCCCCGCCGCGTGCGCCAACTCATCGAAGAAGGATTCGAACACCCAGGAGAAAGCGTTGCTGCGGGGAGCGCGCAAGGCGTAGGTGGGCACGCCCAGTGGCATCAAGGAAGCCCCAAAGTAAAAGTTCTGCAAAAACGTGCCGGGGAATTCATTGCCCGGAATATTTGCCGAAGGTGCGAATTGCTCGCCTTCGCCGAAGCTAACGAAGTGATTCCGCCATGCAACGAGATTCCCGGAGGCATCCACGCCGCCTTTCAGAAAATGAAAACCCGCGGGCCGGTAATGGTCGTGGTGAAAATCATCCTCGCGCGTCCAGAGCACCTTCACGGGAACGCCAACAACCTTGGCGATGGCCGCGGCTTCGAGCATGTAGTCATTCGTCAAGCGCCGCCCAAAGCCGCCGCCTGCGCGCTTCATGTGCACGACGATGTCACCTGGAGGAATGCCCAGCACTTTGGCGACTTGCTGACGGCCGGACTCGGGTGTCTGGCTGGGCGACCAAACCTCCAATTTGCCGTCATGGAAATGCGCTGTGCAGTTTTCCGGCTCCATGGGTGCGTGTGCCAGGAAAGGATACGCATACGCCGCTTCGACGACTTTCGCGGCCGATTGCAGCGCCGCGTCGGCATCGCCGTCTTTCCGCAGTGTTATGGCTGGAGTCTGTTTCGAAAGCTCTTCCGCTCGGCGCGCGAAGCCCTCGCTACTCTGCTGTGCTGTTGCGCCTTCATTCCATTTAATCTGCAATTTTTGCCGCGCCGTATTCGCTTGCCACCAGCCGTCCGCAACGACCGCGACCCCGCTATGCAAGCCAAGCAATTCTTGTGTGCCTTCGATCGAAAAAACATGCCGCACACCCGGCATGGTCTTGACCTCCTCCAGATTGCCACTGACGAATTTCCCGGCATAGACGGGACACTTCTCATAGACAGCCCAGAGCATGCCGGGAACGCGAAAATCGATGCTGTAGATTGGTTGTCCCGTCGCGATGGCGGCGACATCCACGCCGTTCGTGGGGTGGCCGATGATCTTGTAGTCCTTGGGGTCCTTTAGCCTCACGCTTTTTGGATCCGGCGCGGGTAGCACCGCGGCCTTTTCCGCCAGGGAACCGTAAGTCAGAGTCCGCTTCGTTGAAGAGTGCATTACCCTGCCGGAAGAAGTTTCACATTCGGTTTCAGGCACCGCCCAGATTTGCGCGGCGGCGGTCACGAACATCTGGCGACACGCCGCACCAACGCGGCGTAGCGGATCCCAGTTGATCGGCGTAGCGCTGCTGCCTCCCGCACGTTGCGGGCCGTACTTGGTTTCATCAAGATCGGTTTGCTCGATGCGCACATTCTTCCAATCCACGTCGAGTTCGTCCGCGATGATCATCGGGAGGTGTGTCTTCACGCCCTGCCCGATCTCCGGGTTCTTGGCCATGATCGTCACGGTGTTATCGGCAGCGACGCGAATAAACGCAGTGGGAAGGAACGCCGCTGGCGGCCCTTGCGGAGCTTGCGCAAACACTTGAATCGCGGGATCGGCATAGAAAGCCACCAGCATTCCGCCCCCCGCGACGGCGGAGATGCGAAGAAAATTGCGGCGATCGAGGCGCGGCGCAATCATGGGAGCCTCCTTCCGGTTTTCCGCTCGCCCATATGGGGTGCTGAGTATTTCTAGGTGTCGTGCTCATTGTAACGCGCTCTGTTCTCCATGGGTTCAACGGTTTTGGGGACCTCCGTGACCTGGCGAAATGGCTAAGTCTTTAACCTAGCCGATTGGCGGATGTTTCCGAATTGTGGCTAAGGCAAGCTGAAGTCGGAGGTACAGAGCATGTCAGCAGAATTCATAACTCTTTCAAATGCCTTCGCGGCGGCGACGGAAAAGGCAGCCAGGTTCACGGGAGCCGTGCACACCGAAGCGCGAGGATCATCGAGCGGTGTGATCTGGCGGCCCGGAGTGATTGTGGTGGCGGAGCACACCTTGCGGCGCGATGCAGAAATTCAGGTGACCTTGCCCGATGCACGCGTCGTCCTCGCAACTCTGGTGGGGCGTGATCCATCCACCGATCTGGCCGTCTTGAAGTGCCAGGAAGCGCCCGCAAGTACATTGCCCCTCGGTGATGCCAGCACGCTGAAAGCTGGGAATCTGGCTCTGGTCGTTGGCCGGACACGCGCCAGCGGTCCTGTCGCGGCGCTGGGATTTGTCAGCCTGGTGATAAACGAGCGCAGGATGTGGGGCGGAACAAAATTCGCTCCGTACGTCCGGCTCGACGTGGCATTGCAACCGACGGCCATCGGCGGAGCCGTGGTGGATGCGCACGAGAATGTCGTGGGGATTGCCACGCCGCGTTTCGCGCGATTCGGGGCCATCGCCATTCCGGCAGCAACCGTGAACCGCGTGGTGGATGCGCTTCTGGAGAAAGGCCGCATCTCGCGCGGCTATCTGGGCGTTGGCGTGCAGCCTGTGCGCCTGCCAGATCAGCTTCGCCAGAAGCTGGCACGGACCGAAAAAGCGGCAGCCATGGTACTGGAGGTCGAGCCCGAAGGGCCGGCGCACAAGGCCGGCGTGGTGATCGGCGACATCCTGGTTAGCCTGGGCGGAAGAGTTGTTACGCGACTGGAAGACGTCCAGGAACATCTATATGGAGAGAACATTGGGAAGAGCGTAGAGGCGAAGTTTGTCCGCGGTGGAGAATTGCGCGAGACCAACATTATTGTCGGGGAACGAAAGACCGGAGGAGAGTGAGATGAGCGCGGCAAGCATCGGAGAAATCGCGGAAAAACTGCGCCGCTCTACGGTTATGGTGCAGCCGGGACAACGCGGCAACGGTTCCGGCGTGATCTGGTCGAGCAACGGCTTGGTTGTAACGAATGCGCACGTGGCGCTCACCTCGCAAGCGGAAATACGGTTGTGGGACGGGCGTTCTTTCCGCGGTGAAGTAGAAATGCGCGACCCACGAAGGGATCTCGCAGCCTTGCGCATCGCAGCTGATGACTTGCCCGCGGCAACGCCAGCGAACTCCTCCATCCGACCAGGTGAGATTGCCATTGCCATCGGCAATCCCCTGGGATTTGTGGGCGCGCTGACGACAGGGGTGGTGCAGGCCGTCGGACCTTTACATGGGCTTGGCTCGCGAAGTTGGGTCCAGTCCGATGTGCGCCTTGCGCCTGGGCACTCCGGCGGGCCGCTCGCAGATGCGCAAGGCCGCGTCATCGGCATCAACACGATGATCGCCGGGCGACTCGCGCTGGCGATTCCCAGCAACACGGTCTTGAGTTTTTTGGCGGGAGAAGCAGGAAAGGGTCGGCTGGGCGTGACCGTTCAACAAGTACGGCTCCCGCGCCACTCGGCCGGAGTTTTTGGCCTGGTCGTTTTGGAGGTGCAGCCGGGAAGTCTCGCCGCGCGGTCTTCACTGCTGCCGGGTGACATTCTGTTGGGAACGGAGGAAGCCACATTTGATTCCGCGGAGGATTTGTCGCAGGTACTCTCTGGAGCGGAGGAACGCGTGGTACGCCTGCGGTTCTTGCGAGGGGACTATGCGCACGTTCGGCGGGTGAGCGTACGAGTAGGCATCCGGCGGGGAGGCCCGATCGCCGCGTGATCCGGGTGTTCATCGTCGCGGCATCACCCTGGTTGCGAGAGGGTTTGCAAAACCAATTGGATTCCCGCGATCTGGAAATTGTCGGGAGCGCGCGGAGTATCGAACTCGCGCGAGAAGAATGGAGCGACGCAGAGCCCGATACGCTTCTGATCGTCCCACCGGATGACACGGCTGCAGAATGGATCGCGGAATTAAATGGGATTGCTTCGCAAGTCCCTGTCGCAATGCTTTGCGAAGAGTTATCCGCGGAATTAGTCGGGCAAGCCCTGCGCGGCAGTGTCCGCGCCGTATTGCCGGCTAGTCTCAAACCGCAAGACTTGCGAACCGCGCTGCATGCCGTGGCGGCTGGCTTGGTGGTGCTGCATCCGGATGAAATAGGCTCTGCCGCGAAGCGCATGGGTACGCCTATCCATCCGCCTGACGAGCCAGTGGAGGGACTGACACCGCGCGAACGCGAAGTCTTGCGCATGCTTGCCGATGGCCTGGCAAACAAAGAAATTGCTGCCCGCTTGAAAATTTCTGAACATACGGCAAAGTTTCACGTAGCCTCCATCCTAGGCAAACTGGGCGCCGCCACGCGGACCGAAGCGGTTTCGATGGGCATCCGCCGAGGACTCATCCTCCTTTAATCCGCATTCCTCACCGGTTGCCGGTTTCCCCAATTGTCATTGGAGCGAAGCGGCCCGATTTACTCTTCCGCGCCGCGGTTTGGCGCGTCGGACCGCGCAGTCGAGGATCTCTCTTCGATCTCAAACGGCCCCGCCCGCGCCGTTTTCCTTCTCTCGTCTGGAATGGTAAATTGAAGCCATATGCGCACACTGGAACAAACCACCCAGGAAATTCTGCACCTGGCGGCAAAACAGTTTAAGGTGGCGGACGAGTCGCTTAAAGCCAGTGACGATTTTTACAAGAAGCTGGGAATCGACAGTCTGCAAGCGCTGGATTTGCTTTCCCGGCTGGAAAATCACTTTCACATCGAGTTGCCCGATTACGAAGTACAAGGCGTGAGCGACTTTAAAACCCTCGCCGAACGCATCCAAGCCCGCCTCTGATGCTTGATTTAAAAAAACTCTCATCGATTGGGGAGGCGCTCCGTGGGGCGCTGGAAACTTGGCCGCGTGAAGTCTGCCTGATCGAGTCGGATCGCGGAGAAGAGAAGCAGCTTCTGACCTATCGCGATTTCAAGGAACGGGCTCTGCCGTTGGCAAAAACGATGCAGGAGTTCAGTTTTTCGGCGGGCGACCGCGCGTCCATCATCATGACGAATCAGTCTAAGTGGCTGATCTCGGCCTACGCGATTTTCTACACGGGCGGGACGTTGGTGCCGCTCGACTTCAAGTTGCAGCCGCACCAACAGTGGGAATTGTTGAAACATTCGGGGGCCAGCGTGCTGATTACGGAATATCCGATCTGGCGGCAACTCAGTTCGGCTCCGGGGCGCGCCGAAGCAACGAATGTGAAAACAGTGCTCGTGACCGAAGCGCCCCCCAATGCCGACCTTGCAGGAGCGCGGCGTTGGGAAGAAGCCAAAGGCAAGGGCGAACCGGTTTTCGTGCGAAGAGAGCGCCAGGACTTGGCTTGCGTCGTGTATTCCTCCGGTACGGGAGGGACGCCCAAAGGCTGCATGATGACGCACGAAAATTACCTCGAACAGTGCGTCGCGCTCACGGCGTGGTATCCGTTCTGGCCGGGCGTGCGCTACCTCAGCATCCTGCCTACGAATCACGCAATTGATTTTATGGTGGGATTCCTCGGGCCCTTCACCTGCGGTGCGGCAGTCGTGCATTTGCGGACGCTGCGGCCTGAATACGTCCGCGAGGCATTCGCGAAATATCAGATCAACTACGTCAGCCTCGTGCCTGTGGTCTTGAAAAATTTGCAGAAAGGCCTGCAGGCACGATTCGATGATTTGCCGGCTTCCAAAAGAAAAGCGTTCGAGGTGTTGCGTAAGATCAACATCGCTCTGACAAAAAGCAGCCCGCGATTGCCGATCAGCCGCAGATTGTTGGGCCAGGTGCACGATGCCTTTGGCGGCAAGCTGGAAGCGATAATCGTGGGGGGAGCATTCACAGAGCCACAGACGCTGCAGTTCTTTTATGACCTAGGCATTCCCGTGGCCAACGGCTACGGCTTGACGGAAGCGGGCACAGCCGTGACGGTCAACGATCTGAAACCCTTCCGCGCGGACACCGTGGGAAAGCCATTGCCGGGAATGGAAGTGCGCATCGCTAACCCGGATGAAAAGGGAATCGGGCAAGTGGTCGTGCGCAGTAAAACAGTGATGGTCGGCTATCTGAACGAACCCGAAATGACCGCCGAAGCGATTGTGGATGGTTGGCTGATGACCGGAGACATGGGGCGGTTTGACTCTACCGGCCACTTGCAACTCTTTGGCCGGAAGAAAAACATGATCGTGACGGAAGAAGGCAAGAACGTCTATCCGGAGGAAGTGGAGCAGGCGTTTGAAGGGCTAGAGGTAAAAGAGTTTTGCGTGTTTGCGGCAAACTTTCTCTGGCCGAGCCGCTCGATGGTGGAGGAGAAACTGGTGCTTGTGGTGCACCTGGAACCGGGACAAGCCTTTACTGGACAACTACGCAGCGAGATTGCGGCGAGAAACAACCGCCTGCTCCATTACAAGCGCATTCACGGCATCGTTCTGTACCAAGAAGATTTCCCCTTGACTGCATCGCTGAAGATTATTCGCAACGCACTCGCGGAACGCTTGGGGAAACTAGATCGCGAGCAGGCGATTCTGCCGATTTAGGCAGGAACAAGGTAGAATTCCCAGACCGGGTTAACTGTGAAAGAAAAATTTCTGGCAATTGTGAACCCTGCGGCGGGCGGCGGGCGAGCGGCGAAGCTTGCCGGGACGGAGCTTGCGCAGTTGAGAGAAAAAGGCCTGCGCATCGACGTGATCGCTTCGACCGGGCCCGGGCACGCCGCGAAACTCGCGAGCGAGGCCTACGAGCAGGGCTACCGGCGGTTTCTCGCCGTCGGGGGCAATGGGACCGCTCACGAACTTATCAACGGGATTTTTTCGCGTGGAGCGGTGGAACGAATTGAATTGGGTTTTCTGCCGCTGGGAACGGGCAATTCCTTTTTGAGGGACTTCTCCAAGGAAGGGGAAAAGGCCTCGATCGAAGCATTGATTACCGGGCGAAAACGCAGTGTGGACCTGTTGCGGTTGAAGCACCTGGCAGGCACGATTTATTCCTTCAATCTGCTGAGCGTAGGATTCACCGCGGATGTCGGCGCGCTGACGAACCGGGTCTTCAAACCGTTCGGGCACCTCGGATACTTGCTCGGTGTGCTTGTGCGAGTGATTCAATTGAAACGCCGCGGCTTCAAGATGCGCTCGGACGCCGACCGCGAATGGGACGAACGACGGTGCCTCTTTTTGTCTTTCAGCAACAGCAAATACACCGGCGGTACGATGATGATTGCGCCGAAGGCGGATCCGTCGGACGGCTTCATCGAATATGTTCGCTGGGGGCCGATTGGCAGGTTCGGGCTGCTGAAAATGCTGCCACGGTTGTACGACGGAACGCACATTGCACACCCGCTGGCCGAGACGCGAGCCGTAAGGGCCGTGGAATTCGCGCTAGATGCGCCGGTGGACCTGATGATTGACGGCGAAATCGTAACCGTAAATTGCCAGCGGCTGGATATTTTGCCGGGCGCAATGGACGTGTATGTATGAAGAGAGCTTGGGAGGTGCTGCGCAGCATCTTTCTGTGGGGAGTGAGTTGGCTGCATTTCCTGATTGTCGTGCCCGTACTGATTACCTTGGCCGTGGTACTCGATCCTAGAAAACATGACTGGTTGCAGAGAGGGCTTTGCCGCCGGATCGCATTTTTCTCCGGCGCGAAAGTCGTCCCGAAGATGGCGGCAGGGTTCGACGCAGAGAAAACTTCGATTTTCATGGTCAACCACGTCAATGTCTTTGACCCTTTCATGCTGTACTGCGCGATTCCACAAATGGTGCGCGGCTGGGAACTGGAATCGCATTTCAAGATCCCTATTTATGGCTGGCTGATGAAGCGCTTCGGCAATGTGCCCGTCCCGAACGTGCGCGGCCCCAAAGATCTGAAACGGCTTTGGCGGATGACGCAGGAAGCGATCAACGGAGGCACCAGCCTGATCATTTTTCCCGAGGCGAAGCGGACACGAGATGGCCGCGTCGCGGAGTTTGAAGAAGGAGGATTCCGCCTGGCGCAACAGCTCGGCGTGCCGATTGTGCCGGTGAGCCTGGTAGGTTCCATCCACCATTTGCGGACGGGCGATTGGATCTTGCGGCCCACGACGGTTACCGTCTACCTGCACGATACGATCGAAACCAAGGGCATGACGAAAGAGCATGTGCCGGCGTTAAAAGCTCTCGTCCGAGAAAAGGTCACTGGACCCGTACATGCGTCGCTAACCGGCGATCCGCAGCCGTAATTCAAAAATGCTCTGTTTTGAGATTCAGGGCACATGCACATTCTTATTTACAAGCTCAGCCTGACTCCGGGCAATA